>Ga0079224_100004185_pt1 | contig 18524 bp, 15 predicted proteins | sample Stecom2015_FD_80414 | JGI IMG/M metagenome (GOLD analysis project Ga0079224, IMG submission 80414) | Agricultural soil microbial communities from Utah to study Nitrogen management - Steer compost 2015 | ecosystem: Environmental > Terrestrial > Soil > Agricultural land | place: USA: Utah... | reverse complement strand
GGCAATGGGAACGGGAACGGGAACGGCAACGGAGGCGGCACGGGCGGCGCGGACGAGGACTCCTCGCAGCGCTGAGTCCGCGGGAGTGAGGGGCACGTGGCTGCCGACAACACGGCCGTCGGTTCCGCCGTCGGCCGGTCCGCCGGGTCTGCCGTCCGGCCGGTAGCCTCGGTGGACGTGACCGATCCAGACCTGGTGAACGCGCACGACGGCCTGGCCCGGACGGTCGGGACACCGCGGAAGGGGCCGCGCCCGGCCTCGCCCGCACCGCTGGCCGCCGATCTGCGCTCCGACGACGAGCGCGACCGGCCGAGCCGCACGGATTCGCTGACCGCGCAGGCCAGCACGCTCATCGGCGGTCCGGTCGGCGACCACGCGCTGATCGGCCGGGTCCGCTTCTGGACGCCGCTGCGGGTGCTGTTCGCCTTCACGGTGATCTTCCTCGCCCTCGGCTGGGGCTCCAAGGCGGCCTGCCTGCAACAGACCGAGACCGCCGACGGCGCTCTGGCGCTGGACTGGTACGACGGTCGCCAGTACGTGGCGATGTGCTACTCCGACACCGTGCCGCTCTACGGCGCGGAACGACTCGACGAGGGCGCTTTCCCGTACAAGAAGTCCTGGACCGAGCAGACCCCCGACGGCGGCACCGAGACCAGGTACATGGAGTACCCGGTGCTGTCCGGGCTGTACCAGTACGTGTCGATGCAGATCGCCAAGACCTGGGACGCGCTGCCGCTGCCCGGCGCGCTGCAGGTGGTCATCTACTTCAACGTGGTGGCCGTCGGTTTGGCGCTGGCCTGGCTGATCACGGTGTGGGCCTCGGCCATGCTGGCCGGACGCCGCATCTGGGACATCGCGCTGATGGCCTGCTCACCGCTGGTGATCGTGCACGCCTTCACCAACTTCGACGCCCTGGCGACGGCGTTCGCCGCCACCGGCCTGCTGGCCTGGGCGCGCAGGCAGCCGCTGCTGGCGGGCGTGCTGCTCGGCCTCGGCGGCGCGGCGAAGCTGTATCCGCTGCTGCTGCTCGGCCCGATCGTCATCCTGTGCGTGCGCGCCGAGCAGATGCAACGGCTGCCGAGCCCGCGCCCGCTCACCCGGCTGCGCGACATCGACGGCCCCGGCGCGCTGCGGAACTGGCTGGGCGACTTCGGATACCGGATCCGGTTCTGGAGTCTGCGCCCGCTCGGCGCGGCCGGGGTGGCGGTCGCCGCGGCCCTGCTCACCTGGCTGCTGGTGAATCTGCCCATCGCGGCACTGTTCCCGAGGGGATGGCGCGAGTTCTTCCGCCTCAACACCGAACGCCACGCCGACCCGGACTCCATCTACAACGTCATCTCCTCCTTCACCGGCTGGCAGGGCTTCGACGGACATCTCGCCCACGGCCAGGCGCCGACGGTACTGAACGCGGTGTCACTGCTGCTGTTCCTGGCCGCGTGCGCGCTGATCGCCTACGTGGCGCTGACCGCTCCGCGCCGTCCCCGGCTGATGCAGCTGTGTTTCCTGGTGGTGGCGGCCTTCCTGCTGACCAACAAGGTGTGGAGCCCGCAGTACTCGCTGTGGCTGGTGCCGCTGGCGGTGCTGGCGTTGCCGCACCGGCGGATCCTGCTGGCCTGGATGACGATCGACGCGCTGGTGTGGGCGCCGCGTATGTACTACTACCTCGGCACCGGCGCGAAGGGGCTGCCCGAGCAGTGGTTCACCGGCACGGTGATCGTGCGCGATCTGGCCGTGATCGGCTTGTGCGCGTTGATCGTGCGCCAGATCTACCGGCCCGAGGAGGATCCGGTGCGCCGGGACTGGCAGGACGATCCGGCGGGCGGCATCCTCAACCGCGGGCCGGACCCGCTGCTGCCCTGGTTGCCGCAGTGGCTGCGGCCGCGTCCCGCTCCCGTGCGGACCGGCTGACGCGCGGAACGGTCACTCGGTGCGCAGCAGACGGGCGGCCTGCCGCGGATCACGCGGCAGCACATCCAGTTCCAGTTGCCAGGCGCTGCCGGTCCACGGATCGAACATGGGCGTCTCGGCCACGGTCGGCAGGTGCCTGGCGTGCTGGGACAGCGCCGCAACCGCCTCGTCGGGCATCGGGATCTCGTCGGTCCCGACCACGATGATGCTCAGCCCGATCAGATCGCCGCAGGCGGTGAGGGTGTGCAGGCGTTGCGCGTCGATCGGCTGGTAGCCGTGCGGGAAGTCCGAGACCACCAGCACCCGGTGCTCGGCGGGCGCGGTCCAGGCGTTGCCCTGGTAGGCCATGTCGGCCAGCTCGGCTCGCTCGGTGAGCGAGCGCAGCAGCTCGGAGATCCTGGTGTGATCGGTGACCGGCGGCCCCGCCAGCACGGGGGCCAGCGCGGGCAGCAGGGCCGAGTAGGCGCCGGTGAGATCGATGACGTCGATACGGGTGGGCGTGGCGGGGTCGACGGCGAGCAGCCGGGCCAGCAGCGCGCCCACCACGGGCGCGGCGGCGGCCGGGTTCTCGGTGTCGATCCACAGCGGCCTGGTCAACGGCACCGGCACGCAGTAGGGGATGCGCGGGCCGCCGCGGTCGGGGGCGTGCAACTCGCCGATCCTGATGCCGTCGGCGGGCACGGGGTCGCGCTGCCAGACGGGCGAGTGCCAGGCGGCGAGGGCGGGCGGCAGCCGCGGTTCGGTCCTGGCCAGTTCCTCGATCAGTTGCTCGCTGTCGCGACGGTGATCGGCCTCGGCGGTGGCGGTGAGCTCCTCGGCCCGCCGCTGCGCGGCCAGGCGGGCCTGCTCGGCCGCGGCGCCGGTGCGGGTGGCCGGGTCGGCGACCGCCGCCGAGAGCTCCTCGTCCAGCCGTCTGGCGGCGTAGTCGCGCGCGGCCACCAGCGCAGCCGCCGAGCGGGCCGCGTCCTCGAAGATCATCCACAGCCGTTCCAGGCCGTAGCCGACCTCCACCTCGGGACCACCGTCGGGCGCATGGGTGCGCCGTGGCCCGGTGCCCGAGCCGTCCGCCGCGCCGTGCGGACCCGGGTCCTCGACCTCGATGCCGTGCGCGGGCAACAGAACCGGCAGGCCGCCCGCGTAGCCCTGGCCGACCGCGCGCACCTTCCAGTCCTCGCCGCGCCGGTACACCTCGAGGCAGATCAGCGCGCTCTCGCCCGCCGCCGGTTCGACGTCGAAACGCACCAGCGCCTCGCCCTCGCCGTCGGTGAGCACGGTGCGCACCCGGCCGAGCGCGCGCCGCGGGTCCTCGGCGCTGACCACCAGCAGCACCGCGGCCGCGTCGGCGCGCAGTTCGCCGACGTTCACCTCCAGCCGCGCGCCGCTCAACCGCACCCCGCCGGTCTCGGTCTGGTTGTAGAACACGAAGTCGGCGTTGGCCGCGCAGCGCAGATCCTCGCCGACCACCAGCGCGCACACGTCCAGCGCGCTGTCGGCCTGTGCCTGGAAGGTCACCGCCCGCGCGGCCAGCGCGACGTTCTGGCCCGCCTGGAGTCGAGTCACCGCTGCCCCTCCGATGTCCGTGCCGCGCGGGTCCGAGGAAGCGGCCGAGCTGCGGGATCGCCTCGCCGGGATGCTTGGCCTGGAAGCCATCGCCGAGCGCCTGCAGCTTCCACTCCCCGCCGGCCCGGAACACCTTCGCCATCGCCATCGCGGTGAAGGGCATGCCGCCGGAGAGGGTGTAGCGGGCCAGCTCGGCGTTGTTCTGGCCGTCGACCAGGCGGCAGAAGGCGTTCTTGACCTGTTCGAAGGTGTGGCCCTTGTAGGAGGTGACGATGAAGAGCAGGGTGGTGATGTGCGCGGGCACCCTGGTCAGATCGACCAGGATCACCTCGTCGTCGCCGTCGCCCTCGCCGGTCAGGTTGTCGCCCTGGTGGCGCACCGAGCCGTCCTTGGACGACAGCTGACCGTAGTAGGCGAAGTCGGCCGGGTTGCCGTCGGCGAACATGATGACCGAGGCGTCGAGGTCGATGTCGACGGTGCGGTTGCCGAACATGCCGCGCGTGGTCACCGGGTCCCAGCCAAGGCCCATCTTCACGAAGGTCAGCGCGGTGCCGCCCTCCTTGCGCAGGGTGACCCGCTGGCCCTTCTGCAGGCTGACCGGACGGTCCTTGCGCAGGCTGATCTCACCGGACGGCGCGGGCGCGCCCTGCGGGTACTGCTGCGTGGGCGGCGGGTAGCCACCCTGCGGCGGATACTGCTGCGTCGGCGGCGGATACCCACCCTGCGGCGGATACCCGGCCTGGTGCCCGTACTGCGCGGGCGGGACCTGCTGGGTCGGCGGCGGGGGCGCCTGCGCGGGCGCGCTCTGCTGCGGCGCGGGGGAATCCACGTTCACGCCGTGATCGGTGACCAGCGCGGCGAATCCGCCCGCATAGCCCTGACCGACCGCGCGCACCTTCCACGCGCCCTGCCTGCGGTACACCTCGAGCGCGATGACGATCGACTCCAGGTCCAGGCCGTCGATCCGGTACTCGTAGAGCCGCGTGCCCGCGGTGTCGGAGACGATCGCGGTGGGCGGGGCGAATGCGCCGAAGCTGGAGCTCGCGTCGTCGAGGGTGATGACCGCGCGGATCTGGTCGATGTCGGCCGGGATCTGGTTCAGGTCGATCGACAGCGAGGCGGATTGCCCCGCCGGACCGGGCACCAGCCGAACCCCCGGACCGATCGGCTGGTTGTAGAAGACGAAATCCGCGTCCGTGCGCACCTTGCCCCGGTCGGTCACCAGCAGGGCGGACAGATCCGCCGGCGCCGTCAACTGCACGGAAATGACCAGCCCATCGGTGTTCAGCGGACCGTTCTGCCCCTTGGCGAGTGTTGCGGACAAGGTCGACCCTTCGCTCGTCGGTGCGTTCTCTGCCACTCTACGACCAAGCGGCCCGGTACCGCCGTCGTTGCCGCCCTCGTTGCCGCATGGCCGCCACGGCGATCGGTTAGTGTTGCGGCACATGGACAGGGCCCGGCCACCCTAGGCCCGGTGACGGGCGGAACAGACAGCAGGCAATCACCGCTATGGCACAACTTTTCGAACAATCGAAGAAGGTGATCGAGGCCCACCTCGCGGGCACAAGCATCCGCGCGTTGTCCGGCTCGATGATCGCCTACGAAGGCAATGTGCAGTTCAAGTCGGCGGGCTTCGGCGGCGGCGACGGCGTGCTCGCCGGCCTCAAGCGCAGGGCCACCGGCGAGAAGCTGTCGCTGATGGAGTGCTCGGGCAACGGCCGGGTGTTCTTCGCCGTCAACGGGCAGAACGTCACCGTGGTGAACCTCAACGGCGAGACCCTGCAGGTGGAGTCCCAGCAGTTGCTCGCCTTCTGCGGAAACCTGCGCACCGACGTGCGTTTCGCCGGGCTCGGCGGCGCCACCACCGGCGCGGGCCTGTTCACCACCACCGTCACCGGGCACGGCCAGGTCGCGCTGCTGTCGGCGGGCGGGCCGCTCATCCATCTCGAGGTGTCCCCGCAGTATCCGCTGGTCGTCGACAAGGACGCCTTCGTCGCCGCGCAGGGCAATGTCACCAGTTCCTTCGTGACCGACATGTCCTGGCGGACCTTCACCGGTTCCGACGGCGGCGAGGCCTTCTCGCTGCGCTGGGACGGTCAGGGCGTCGTGCTGATCCAGCCGGCGGAACGGTAAGGGGAGCGCCGATGTTCGAGCAGGTCAACGGCAAGGTCGTCAAGGTCGATGTCGGCGCGGCAGGCGGCGTGGTGGCACGCACCGGCGCGATGCTGTTCTACCAGGGCGATGTCGTCTTCAGCCCGCACCAGATCCCCGGCGCACAGGGCATGGGCGGCGGGCTGATGGGCATGGCGGGCCGCATGCTCGCCGGTGAGCACGAGCGCACCATGCTGGCGCAGGGCCACGGTCAGGTGCACTACGGCTTCGCCGGTCTCGAGGTCCACGTGGTGCACCTACAGCACGGCGCGGCGCTGCGGGTGGAGGCCTCCCGCCTGCTGGCCTACACCGCGGGACTGCAATCGTCCGTCGTGTCGGTGGCCGGTTCCGGTGGCGGCGGCGGTGGCGGGCTCATGGGCGCGCTGCGCGGCGCGGCCGGCGGCGCGCTGACCGGACAGGGCATGTTCACCACCCAGCTGTCCGGGCACGGCGCCGCGGTGCTGCTCGGGCACGGCGGCTTCCTGGAACTGCCGGTGGGCGGGCCGAATCCGGTGGTGGTCGACCCACAGGCGTTCGTCGCCGCCTACGGCACCGTCAACACCGAACTCAAGGCGGCCCTGAGCTGGCGCGACGCCGTCGGCCGCGGGTCGGGTGAGGCGATGCAGTTGCAGTGCACCGGGCAGGGCGTGGTCTATGTCCAGGCTTCCGAAGAAAAGCTGTGAGCGGGAGAGTTGTGAGCTGATGGCCCAGATCCTGAACCCGATGAATCTCGGTGAGAGCGACAACATCCCGGGAAACAGCTACGCCTACTGCATCGACCTGACCAAACCGTGGTTCATGCGCAAGGGCGCGATGATCGCCTACTACGGCCAGATGTCGTTCAAGGCCCTCACACACGGGTTGGAGGGCCACCTGATGAACATGGTGGCGCGGCGGTTCTCCGCGCCACTGTTCACCGGTGACTACGTGGTGGCCGAGGGGCACGGCAAGCTCGTCATCGGCGATCGCGGCTACGACATCAACTCCTACGACCTCGACGACGGCAATCTCACCATCCGCGCGGCCAACCTGCTCGCCTTCGAGCCGGAGCTGTCGCTCAAGCAGTCCATCGTCCCCGGCTTCCTGACCCTGATCGGCACCGGCAAGTTCCTCGCCTCCTCCAACGGCCCGGTCATCTTCGCCGAACCGCCGCTGCGGGTCGACCCGGAATCGCTGGTCGGCTGGGCGGACTGCCCCTCGCCGAGCCACCACTACGACGAGAACTGGATCAACGGCTTCCTGGCCGCGGGCGCGGCCGCCTTCGGCGTGAACTCCGGCGAGGAGCGCCAGTTCGACTTCACCGGCGCGGGCACGGTGCTCATCCAGTCCAGCGAGAAGGTGATGAGCGACTCGATGCTGGTGCGCACCATCGAGGGTCAGTTGCAGAGCGGCATCACGGTGCCGGGCCTGCAACGGCTACAGGCCACCATCACCTCGCAGCTGGCCCAGCAGCAGGGATACTGACGGTCCAGGGCCGGTCAGGCGACGGCCCGGTCGGCCCGCTCCGACTCGGTGACCAGCCAGTCCAGGATCTCCTCGCCCGCGACGATCCCGCCCGCCTCGGTGACGGTGAGATTCGGTGCGGTCCAGCCCAGCTGCTCGAGTTCACCGTGTCGTGGCCGGATCGCCCGGTCGGCGGCGAGCAGCATCTCCGCGTCCAGCGCGCCGTCGCCCGCGGCGAGGGTGGTGGCGCCCTCGGCCAGCTCGCCCGCCTCGATCAGCCGCCTGCGCACCTCGGCCACGGCCACGCTCTTGCACACCGCCTGCGGCATGCTGTAGATCTTGCGCCCCTGCTGGGATGCGGTCCAACCACGCGAGCGGCACCAGTCGTCCCACTCCGCCAGAAAATCCGGCGGCGTGGCGGCGGGCTCCACCACCAGGTAGCAGAACAGGTGGTCGGCGATGCGGAACCGGCGCACCCAGCTGTCGTCGATGCGGCGGCGCAACTCGGCGCTGACGTGCGAGAGAGTGGTGCCGCCCGCCCGCACCTTCGCGTCGACATCGGTGCGCCAGCGCATGTCGGGGATACCGTCGACCAGGATGTTGCCGCCGTTGCTGGTGACCGCGTAGCGCCACGGCGCGCCGGGCAGGCGGATGCGGGTGAACTGCTTGATCGTCCTGGTGGTGGTCGGCAGCACCGCCGCCGACTCGGTGAGCGAACGCAACCGCCGCGCCGCGACCGTGGTCATGTACGACAACGGCTCGCCGTCCAGATGCTCCACACACACCGTCGCGGGCGCGGCGGCGCCGAAGGCGTTGCGGGAGTAGATCATCGTGCGGTCGAGGTCGGTGGCGACCAGCGCCTCCGGCCGGGGTCTTCGAGCAAGCATCACTCCCGCACTTCCTTGATCAATCCCATACACGAATACGCCAGTTCGGGCACCTCGACCACCGGCACCCCGCGTGCCCGCGCCAGCAACCTGATGTGCGCGTGCTCGGGCGCCTCGGCCTCGCGCACCAGCACCCGCCACGGCACCCGTCGCAGCAGCACCCTGGTGGTCTCCCCCACGCCCGGCTTGACGAAATTGACGCTGCTGATGCCGTATTCGGCGCGCACCGCCTCCACCGACGCCCAGCCCGCCCAGGTGGGAGTGCGGTCGCTCGCCCGCACCGCCGCCACTTCGGCGGGCACCCGGTCGGCCACCGCGTCGAAGGCCGCCTCGACAGTGTCGAGCAGGCGGATCGAGACGTCCTGGCCGGCCAGGTGCCGGTAGAACTTCGCGCCGTGGAAATCGCCCGGCCCGATCAGGGTGTCGTTGAGCACCGTGCGCGAGACCAGCCCGGACACCGTGGAATTCAGGCAGGCCGAGGCGATGAGGAAGTCGTCGCGGGTGCCGAAGGTGCGCACGCAGCTGCCCGGGTCGGCCAGCACCGCCAGGTCGGGGTCGAAGCGCGCCCCGCCCGCCGCGTGATAGACCTCGAGCGCCTCGGCGAGCTCCTTGGCGATCGCGCCCTTGCCGGTCCAGCCGTCCACGAAGACCACCGAGGCCGGATCGTGTTGCGCGGCCAGATAATCCAGCGCCACCGCGTCGATCCCGCGATCACGCACGATGGACACCGCATAGTGCGGCACGTCCAGTGCGCGCTCGCCGATGCGGCCACGCCGGGCCAGCCAGCGCTTCATCAGCACGCCGATCGGGGTCCCCGCCCTGGCCAGCGACACCAGCGTCACGTCGGGCCCGCGCTCGGCGACCACCAGCTCGGCCACCGTCGCCACCGCCAGCGCGAGCCGCTCGGCGCTGTCGGCCAGAACCGTCTCGAACAGCTCCCGGTAGAGCGCGTCCGGCTGGTACTCGATCGGCAGCGACTCCGCGTAGTGCGCCACCCCCGCCTGGATGCGCTTCTCCCGCTCGGCCACATCGGCCTCGAGATCGACCTCGGAGAGGTCCTTGAGCAGCCACGCGACCTCGTGCGGGGCATAGGACCCGAACGTGGGCCCGCGCAACGGTTCCGGGAACCGGCGGGCGGCGGGGTCTCGCGGGGCCGCCTCGGACGACGCGCTCACGGTCCGCGCCGCGCGCAGCGCCACCGGGTCCGCGCCGGGCACGACCGCCACCAGCACCTCCGCCCCCGACGCGATGAGCACGTCGACCACCCCGCCCGGCCCGGTCAGTTCCTCCGTGTCCGCGGGCGCGTCGATCACCAGCACCAGCACCGGATCGACAGCGGCATCGACTCCGCCTCGGCAGGCGCCGTCGAGGCCAACCGCCACACCACCGCTACCGGCGCCGCAGGCAGCAGCCGGTGCGACCGCGTCGATCGGCTCGATACCGAACAGCGCCGACAGCCGGGCGTCGTACTCGGTGAGCCACTGCGCGTTGTACAGGTAGCGCGGCACCTCGTCCACCGGTTCGGGGGCGCGGAAGCGGAAGCCACGACGCAGCGGGTAGCCGGGCTCGTCGAGCACATGGGCCGGGGAGCGGGTGGTGGTCTGGAACCGTGCCGGGATGCCCGCGGCGACCAGCGCGTCGGCCAGACGCAGCGGCAGATACATCAGTTCCTCGTGGCCGAGCACGATCACCGGGCGGCCGGGGGCCAGATCGGCGAGGCGGGCGCGCAACACCGCGTCGGCCGCCGACAGCGCCGCCTCGAAGGCGCGGGTGTCGGCGTCGAGGATGCCGTGCCTGCCGCCCTCGGGAACCTCGGCGGGCCAGGGCAGTTCGACCCGGTGCGCACGACCGCGCACCGCGGCGACGGGGTTGAGCTCGGGCTCGGGCAGCGCCTGCACCGCGCTGATCAGATCGGCGGGCAGCACGGTCGAGCCCTGCGCCAGGCACACCGTGTCGATGCGCGCGCCGAGGTCGGCGGCCACCTTCTCGAACCGCTCGCGGTCGGCCTCGGTGCGCATGTCGACCAGCGAGGCCAGCACGTAGTGCGTGCGCGGGGCGAATTCGTGCAAGGCGCGCACCGCGTCCAGCGCCGTCGCGCCGGTGGAGATCTCGTCGTCCACCAGCACCAACGGCAGCTCGCCCGCGAACACCTCGGCGGGCTCGGGTTGCAGCAGGTGCGAGGTGGCGTGCGAGTGCCCCTCCTCGAACCCGGTCAGCGTGCGCGCGGTCGGCACGTCACGGCGGGTGGAGTGCAGATAGCAGCGCGCGCCGAGACGCGCGGCCACCAGATGGCCGAGGCCGGTCGCGGTCTCGGCGAAGCCGAGCACCACCGCGGCGTCGGGGCGCACCAGCACCTGTCGCACCAGATCGCCGAGGCGCTCGCCCGCCGCGATCACCACGCGGGGGTCGGTGGGCAGATGCTTGCCGAGCACGGTCGAGACCAGCAGGTGCGCGCGGCGCGGATTGCGGCGCAGACCCGGCGTGACCAGCGCGCCGATCCGCATCGGCGTATCGGCATGGTCGAGCTCGCGCAGTTCCAGTCCGAGCGTCCTGGTCGCCCAGGGCGCGCTCATCCGCTCACCGCGGCCGTCAGCAGGTCCACGAAGGACACCCCCTTCTTCGCCACCCCGAAGACCCGCGCCCGCAACATGGTCTGGCGCGCCCAGCTGCGGTGCGGCCGCATCTCGTTCATCTTGTTGCGGTACTCCGAGGCCGCGACACCGCCCACGTCGTCCTGCAGGATGTCCAGCGCGTCGGAGTACTCCTCGTGCGAGACCACCGACAGCGCGTGCACCGCCGCCACATGCGAGGGATGGATCACCGTCTTGCCCTGGATGCCGTTGGCGCGGTCCAGGGTGATCTCGCGCAGCAGCCCGTCCAGATCCCGGCTCACCAGGTACTGGCGGAACTTCACCGCGTCCGACTCCTCGAACGGCGCGGTGCGCAGCAACGGCCGGAACATCCGCTCGTGGTCGGCGAAGTACTCCCACACCGGCCCGGTGATGACGAAGCCGGTGCCGTCGGCGCGGCCGAGGTAGTTCACGATGTCGGCGATGACGTCGGCGACCACGCGCACGTCGTAGATGGTCAGGTCACGGTCGCGGCGGATGCCGAAGGTCGAGCACATGTCGGTCGCTCCGATGCGCACCGCCAGGATCTGCTCACGCTGCTCGGCCAGCATGGCCGCGATCTGGGTCAGCTCAGCGTCACGGCTCTGCCGGTGCACCAGCGCGGGCGACTCCAGCACCGGCATGCCGAAGATCGGCCGGTCCAGCCGCTCGGCCACATCGGCCAGCGCGTCGAGGTACTTCTGGCCGGAGACGCTGTCGAACTTCGGGAACACGAATCCCGACAGCGCGGCCAGACCGGGGCCGAGCTGGTCGGTCAGCTCGCCGATGGTGTCGGCGTCGCGCACGCGCACGAACAGCAACGGCGCCGAGTCGCGGTCGACGGCCAGTTCGTCCAGTGTCGCCACGGTCTGCCGCTTCGCCCGTCCCACCTCGTGGTCGGCGACGGCGTCCTCGAGGTCGATGACCATGGAACAGACCCCGCGCGCCGCGCGTCTGCGGATGGTGTCGGCCAGATCCGCGCGCGTGGCGGGCACGTAGAGGGTGGCCCCGAGGGCGACCGCCAGCAGGTCCCGGTCGGTCGAGTCGCCGAAGGGTTCGGGCTGGCGATGGAACAGCGATCTGGCGGTGGGGCCTTGCAGCTGCCGGAAGTGGCGCAGCGGCAGTCGCTTCCGCAGGCTGATGTCCTGCCGGAGGGCGACGGGAGCGGTCATCGAAGCTCCATTCTGGTGACTCGCGGTCATGTTCGTCGAGGTGGACCCTGTCGAGGTGGGCCCTACTGAGGTGGCCCCTACCGAGGCGGGCCCGGTTGTTTTCTCATGCGCTCCACCACACCGGCGATGAATTCGGTGACGGCATCCAGTTCCGTCACATACGCCCAGTAGTCGGGGTGGCGTCCCGACAGTGTCGCGCTGATCCGATCGCGGCGTTCGGCCTGCGCGTCCAGCACCGAACCCCATTCGCTCACGAGGTCTCTGCTGACCGCGAGCATCTGGGCGTCTCGCAGCCGGAATCGTACGTCCTTGAGCTTTTTCTCGGGGTCTTCGCGAACGGATCGCAGCATCGCCAGTCGTGCGGTGACGCTGTCGATCAGTTGTTCGGCCTCTGCGAGGTCACCCCGCGCGATGGAGGTCAGTTCAAGGGCGGTCTCCGGGTCGTTCTCGCGCAATGCCGTGCGGGCCCGGGTGAGGGCCTCGGCGGCGGCATCGATCGCTCGCTGGCTTTCCCGCTCATTGTTGGTCAGATCGGCCGAACTCGCAGCATTGAACTCCCGCAGCAGCGCCGAGTAGGCGGGCCGCAGGCCTTGCGCGCGCGTGCGAACGGCGTCCAGCCTGGTGCTCGCCGAGCTCACCGCGTTGGTCGCGGCCGTCCCGCGAAAGGGAGCCTGCGACAATGCTTCCGACAATTCCTCGGTGATGGCCTGCACCCGGTTGGCGGTCTGCCTGACCCGGCCCGCCTCAGTGGCCGGATCGAGGGCGTCCAGTGTGAGCAGAACCTCATCGAGCGCGGCCGTCCGCTGCCGCACCGAGGGGTAGCCCGCGTACTCCGAGGCCAGCACCCGCCCCCGCACCTCGGCGGCCTCGGCCCGCACCCGCGCCACCAGCTGCGGCACCACCCGCGCCAGCTGCACCGCCTCCTCGAGGGTGGCCCTGCGCTGCTGGTAGAAGGCGTCGATGCCGGCGGCGGCGTCGGCGAGCTGGGCCACCACCGCGTCGGTCCTGGCCTGGCCCGCCGGTAGCCAGGTGTTGTCCCGCTCGGCCGCCTCCAGCTCCTGCGACCAGCTCAGATAGGCGTCGGCCGCCGCGTAGCAACGCGCCCGCACCGGCTCCCACGCGCGGCTGTGGTCCTGCCCGGGAAACATCTGCCCGGCGGCGCCCACCGCGGCCTCCGCCGCGCTCTGCCTGTGGTCCATGTCCAGGAATGCCTGGGCGAGCCTGGTCCTGGCCTGCTGAATCCACTCGTTGTTCCCGGAGGAGCGAAACCATCCCCGCATGCGCCCAGCCACGCCCCGATGGTAGGAGATCGCGCTGTTCACCGGGGCTTACCCCGCTTCCTACGCAAGATCGGGGAAACCTACTACTGTCGTAGGTCGTACCCGGCGATTCGGACATGCTGGGAGCACAGACGGACTAATGAAAGGGATTCCCGCATGGGTGTCAGTTTGTCCAAGGGCGGCAATGTCTCGCTGACCAAGGCGGCGCCGAACCTGACTGCCGTTTCCGTCGGCCTCGGCTGGGACGTTCGGACCACCACCGGCACCGATTTCGACCTCGATGCCAGCGCCATCGCCACCGGCGCGGACAAGAAGGTCATCTCCGACCAGCACTTCGTCTTCTTCAACAACCTGAAGTCCCCCGAAGGCACCATCGAGCACACCGGCGACAACCGCACCGGTGAGGGCGAGGGCGACGACGAGGTCATCAACGTCGACCTGGCCAACACCCCGCCGAACATCGAGAGCATCTTCTTCCCGGTCTCGATCTACGACGCCGCCAGCCGCCAGCAGTCCTTCGGACAGGTCCGCAACGCCTACATCCGCGTGGTCAACCGCGCCAACGGCGAGGAACTGGCCCGCTACGACCTCACCGAGGACGCCTCCACCGAGACCGCCATGATCTTCGGCGAGCTCTACCGCAACGGCGCGGAGTGGAAGTTCCGCGCCATCGGCCAGGGCTACGCCTCGGGCCTGGAGGGCATCGCCCGCGACTACGGCGTCAACGTCTGACAGCAGGCTCGACATCTCGTCCCACGGTAGGGGGCTCGGATCGTCGAGCCCCCTACCGCTGTGCCAGGCAACGGCTTCGTGGCCGCGCGCACAGCCCCGCTCACCTGCCATCCGGCCGCCTCTTCGTCGGCAGAAGCGGTCACAAAAGATGGACATCCCCGCACCGACCGGCCACGCTGTAACCCGACCCTGCCGATTCACCATCCATCCATGAAAGGTCCCCGCGTGGTCCTGCGCATTTTCGGCCTGTCCGGCCTCGTCACAGTGGTATCGCTGGTCGTGGCGTTCCTCTATGGCGGCCCCACCGCGCTGTTCTTGTGCGCGATCCTGGGCATCCTCGAAGTCTCCCTGTCCTTCGACAACGCTGTCATCAACGCCACCGTCCTCCAGCGGATGAGCGAGTTCTGGCAGAAGATCTTCCTCACCATCGGCGTGTTGATCGCCGTGTTCGGCATGCGCCTGGTGTTCCCCCTTGCCATCGTCTGGGTGACCGCGGGCCTCAACCCGATCGACGCGCTCGACCTGGCACTGAACCCGCCGCCGAACGACGCGCCGTACTTCGACGACGGCCGGGCCAGCTACGAGACCCTGCTGACCGACGCGCACCCGGCGATCGCGGCCTTCGGCGGCATGTTCCTGGCCCTGCTGTTCCTGAACTTCATCTTCGAGGAACGCGAGATCACCTGGCTGAGCTGGCTCGAGCGCCCGCTCGCCCGCGCGGGCAAGCTGGACATGCTCGCGATCGTGGTCGCGGGCGGCGGCCTGGTGCTGGCCGCGGAGTTGCTCGCCGACGAGGACAAGCGCGCCACAGTGCTGCTGTCCGGTCTGCTCGGCATCATCGTCTACATCGCGGTGGACGGCCTCGGCACCATGTTCCACACCGAGGACCTCGAGGAGGAGGCGAGCGGCGGCCCCTCGGATCTGGCCAAGGCCACCGGCAAGGCGGGCTTCTTCCTGTTCCTGTACCTGGAAGTGCTCGACGCCTCGTTCTCCTTCGACGGTGTCATCGGCGCGTTCGCCATCACCTCCGACCCGATCATCATCGCGCTCGGCCTCGGCCTGATCGGCGCCATGTTCGTCCGGTCCATCACGGTGTACCTGGTGCGCAAGGGCACGCTCTCGGAGTACGTCTACCTCGAGCACGGCGCCCACTGGGCGATCGGCGCGCTGGCGACCATCCTGATCGTCTCGATCGGCGTGCACATCAACGAGATCATCACCGGCCTGATCGGCGTGGCCTTCATCGGCGCGGCCTTCATCAGCAGCGTGCTGCGCAACAAGCGCGACGACGACGGCGCGGGCGAGATCGAGGACGAGAAGTCCGTGGCCCCGGTCTCCTGACCTGCCCCCGCACCCGGCGGCGACTCCTCCTCGGCGGAGTCGCCGCCGCTGTCGTATCCGGGGAGTGCGCCGCGGCTCAGAGCATCCGATAGGGCAGGTGCAGCGCCTTGGCCCGGCGCACCGAGACCCGCGTCCAGACCCGCTGTTGCAGCGCCAGCGTCGCCCAGCCCGCCAGGGCCATCCCGGTCAGGTTCACCAGCAACTGCGCCAGGCTGCCCAGCACCGAGGACCAGGCGGCGAAGGCCGAGCCGAGCGCGATGTTGCCCGCGGCGGGCACCGTGGTCACCGAGATGAACACCCCGACCAGCGCCCCGGCCCGCGCCGAGGTCAGCGCCAGCACCCCGGCCGCCGCCGCGATCACCGCGATCACCAGCGACCACCGGTCGGGGCTGTAGACGAACTCGGTGTTCGGATGCGCGCCGGTCACGTGGCCCGCGTCGATCCAGCCCGCCGCCCGCGCCGCCAGCGCGAGCAGGAAGGTCACCGCGATGCTCACCGCGAAGCCGAGCACCAGCGTGCGCACCGCGAGCCCGAACAGCACGTGCCGCTTGCGCACCAGCGCCACCCCGAGCGCGGCGATGGCGCCGAACTCCGGCCCGAGCACCATCGCCCCGATCACCAGGATCTGCGAGTCCACCACGATGGCGATGGCCGCCATGATGGTGGCGAGGGTCATGAACGTCAGGTAGGTCCAGTTGAGTTCGGCCTCCTCGTAGGAGCGCTGCGTGACCTCGGCCCAGACCACCGTGTCCGCGCTGCTGCCCGGCGTGCGCACGTCGGCGTCGAAACCGCTGCGTGACAGCCAGGTCCGCACCTGGTCGATCTCGATGCTGCCCAGCTTGTGCACGCCGAGCGCGCGCAGCCGGTCGATCACGTCGTTGCCCGCCTCCCGCGCGACCTCGGCGAAGATCAGATCGCCCGCCGGTTTCAGCGCGGCGCCGCGCACCAGCGCCAGCCCGCTGACCGCCGGGTCGTCGTTGAGCGCGGCCAGCACGCCGTCGGTCAGCGCGGCGGGTGAGAGCACCCGTAACTGCAACATGCCCACAGTGTCGCCCCGCATCGGCGGTCACGCCCCGCATTGCGGCCGCGACTCACCCGAGGACCGCCCGTTCCCGGTGTTCCCGCGCCTGCCCGCGCGGCTCTGACCACACGAACAGGAAGAACAGCCACACCAACAGCGTCGCCCGGCCCCACACCCCGAACTGCACCACGATCTCGGCCCACTCGCTCGGCTCCCCGGCGCCGAGCAGGTAGAAGTAGCGGAACACCCCGACCCCGATGGCCATGTCGGCGAACAGATACGCCACCACCACCTGCCAGGGCACCGCGAGCAGGACGAAGAACGGGATCAGCCACAGGGTGTACTGCGGCGAGTGCACCTTGTGGAACACCAGGAATCCGCACAGCATGGCCCCGCTCACCGCCACCCACGGGTAGACCTCCCCCGCCTGCCACCGCCGCCACCCGAGCCAGGCCGCCAGCGCGAACGAGGCGGCGATCAGCAGCGGCGAGGCCAGGCCGACCCCGTCGTGCCAGCCCTGCTCCATCTCGGCGAAGCGGCCTGCCACCAGGTGGTGGGTCCAGTACCAGATCGAATTGGTGGTGATGTCGGTCTGCCGCTGCTGCTGAAAGGTGAACGAGGCACGCCAGCCCTCGTAGCCCGCCACCGCGAACGGCAGGTTCACCAGCACCACCGTGCTCACGGCCGCGCCCGCGGTGGCCAGCGCGCCTGCCACGTCGTAGCGCCGCCCGGCGGAACCGTCCCCGCCCTCGCCCCGGGTGAGCACCAGCAACACCAGCGGCAGCACGAAGATCCCGGGATAGATCTTCAGGCAGAAACCCAGCCCGAGCAGCACCGCGGCCAGCACACCCCTGGTCCGCGGCGACCACCGCGTCGGCACGGCCACCACGTAGACCGCGGCCACCGCCGCGCACACCACCGGCAGCTCCCAGTTGTGGAAGGCATAGAGCACCAGCGGCGGCCCCGCCGCCCACAGCAGCGCCCACCGGCCGGCGAGCCGGGCCAGCAGCCAGGCGGTCAGCAGGCCGAAGGGCGCAAGCAGCAGCGCCGAGCGCAGCAGGAAGGCCGCGTCGTCGTGCGCGCCGATCGCGCCCAGCCACATGAGCAGGCCGCTGAGCACCGGATACTCCACTGCCCCGCCGATCAGCCAGCCGTCGTCGGTGATGGCGCCGTGGATGTAGGGGAAGACGTGGTTGTCGATGTCGCGGCCGAGCCACAGGTACTGGATGTCGGAATAGCAGACGCCGGCGTCCTTGAGCAGGTCGAAGACGACGCTGCGGCCGTCGGAGTAGAAGGGCGGGCCCGCGCAGCGCGCCTTGTTCAGATACGCCAGCGCCAGCGTCATCCCGCACAGCACCAGCACCGCCGCCGTGACGAGGGTCCGGCGGGGGACGCGGCCGGCGGGCAACGCGCGCGGGGCGGTTCCGGTCGCCATGATCACCACCCTAGAGGCCGTGCCGGCCTGCGGGCAGATGCCGGGTGAGCGGCCGCGGACGGGCTCCCGGACCCGCCGCGCCCGGCCCGAACCGGCCGATTTCGCTGCTCAGGGGCCGCTCATGTAGCCTTGTCGGGTTGCTGACGCAACGAACCCTCCTGCCACGGACCGTCCGTGGCCGTTTCCTAGTCCACAGGAGGTGATTGGTCCGTGCGTCATTACGAAGTGATGGTCATCCTCGATCCGAGCCTGGACGAGCGCACCGTTGGTCCGTCCCTGGATAACCTGCTCTCCGTCGTCAAGACCGAGGGCGGCAAGATCGACAAGGTCGACATCTGGGGCCGCCGCCGTCTCGCCTACGAGATCCGCAAGCAGGCCGAGGGCATCTACGCCGTCATCGATCTCACCGCGACCCCCGCGACCGTGAGCGAGCTCGACCGCCAGCTGGGTCTGAACGAGAACGTGCTGCGCACCAAGGTTCTGCGCCACGGCAAGTAAGGCCGCTACCCCGGGTCCGCGCATGTACCTCGTGAGCGTCGGTGCCTGACTCTAGGCTCTAGCGCGACAGCGAGTGTGCCCGCGACTCACCAGGAGGAACCCACATGGCAGGCGACACGGTCATCACGGTCATCGGTAACCTGACGGCCGACCCCGAACTGCGTTTCACCCCCGCGGGTGCGGCGGTCGCGAACTTCACCGTCGCGTCCACCCCGCGGGTGTTCGACCGGAACACCAACGAGTGGAAAGACGGCGAAGCGCTCTTCCTGCGCTGCAACGTCTGGCGTGAAGCAGCGGAGAACGTCGCCGAGAGCCTGACCCGAGGCGCTCGCGTCATCGTGAGCGGACGGCTCAAGCAGCGCTCCTACGAAACCCGTGAGGGTGAGAAGCGCACGGTCGTCGAGCTCGAGGTCGACGAGGTCGGTCCCTCCCTGCGCTACGCCACCGCCAAGGTCAACAAGGTCGGCCGAGGCGGCGGTGGCGGTGG
>Ga0079224_100004184_pt1 | contig 18524 bp, 11 predicted proteins | sample Stecom2015_FD_80414 | JGI IMG/M metagenome (GOLD analysis project Ga0079224, IMG submission 80414) | Agricultural soil microbial communities from Utah to study Nitrogen management - Steer compost 2015 | ecosystem: Environmental > Terrestrial > Soil > Agricultural land | place: USA: Utah... | reverse complement strand
GTCATCAGGAATTGAGCAACGATATTGATCTGGTTATCGGCAAACACCCGGTTGATCTGCGCCATCACCCCCGGAACATTGCGGTGGATATGGAGCAGCCGGTGTGCCTTTTCAATTTTGGGAAGAAGCAAGTTCGGGAAATTGCGACTCAGGTACGTATCACCTTTGTTGATAAAATCCGCCATTCTTCGTGGAATAAATTCGCTATTCCGTTTTTTTCCTTTTTTATCATCGAAAAGCACGATTCCCTTCTCATTGCAAATTTCCCGGTTTAATTGATGTTTGCTGTCGCCCAGGTAGCCTATCGTCTTCAGCTTATCCGCACGGGCAAGCTGCTCATCGTCCAGCTTCTCACCCTGACCCAGCAGCAACATTCCCACATCTTTCACATATTTTTCCTCAAAGGTGGGCTTCACCCGGATGGAAAATCCATCGCGTTTGAGAATGTGTGCAGAAATTTCCGGCACATCCCCCACAATCAGGCACAGGATCCGGTTCTTCGGATAGGAGATAGCCCGCGGGAGGTCATTCACGTATAAAAACTCATCAAAGCTGGGCGTAACATGATCGGCCTTTTCCGAAACACTTTTCCGTTCGATGTTCTCCGTAAAGGCGAAAAAGCGCTCAATAAGCCCAGATTCCTTCAACTGGAAATCCGAGTATCCGTCACCTATTCCGTAGATCTTCCCGGGCAACTGCAGCTGTCGCAGCAGCTTCACCTTACCTCCTTCCTCTGATAGGGGGTTGCTTTCGTCGTAGCCAACAATATTGCCCTGTTCGTCAAACACAAAGGTGTTGGCGTACACGTTTTCCGGCTTGATATGATACGGACTTACAACCGGTACGATGAACTCCTTGAACCCTCCTGAGACGATCAACGCGCTGTCACTGTGCCTCTTAAAAAATTCGCGGTTACGGAGAAACGACGGCGAAACTTTCTTTTTCAGGATGCTTACCAGCTTCTTCAGGTGGTCGCGGTTGGCCTCCAGCAGCTTCACCCTCCCGGTGAGGCTTTCGCGGAACGAAAGCTGGCCGTTCATGGATAGGTTGGTAAGACGTTCTATTTCCTCATATATTAATTCCCTGGCCGGGTGGTCAGCCAGAGAAATACGCGCCAACTCATCCAGCGCTTCCACTTGCGTGAATGTGCTGTCAAAATCAATAATGTAGTACTTGTTGTCCAATTTATTTTTTAGTTAAGAGTCTGTTACAAATTTCACGCAACGTGTCGTCGATGGGTTTAAACTGGATGCCCGTTGCCTCAATAACCTTTTGGTTTGAAAACGCCATCTGCTGTGTGGACGCATATGCGGCCTCCCGCGTGAGCAGGGGACGCCTTCCGCTGATTAGCGACCACAGCCCCGCGGCACGCCAGGCGACACCCAACATCCACCGGGAGGCCCTGTAGCGCGGCTCCTTTCGGCCCAGCAGCGCGCTGCACCGCGCCAGCAGCTCCCTGTGGCTCATATTCACGTTGCTTAGCAAAAACCGTTGCCCGCTTATCGCCCTATTTTGCATAAGGAGCACCATTGCCCGGGCGACGTCCTCCACGTCAATCAGCCCTACCGACCCGGTCGTATAAAAATTGAGCCCCCGATGGAGCTCTGCAAAAATAGACCCGGTACTGCCATTACCCGAGGCCGCTGCCGTGGCACCGATGATCAAGGCCGGATTCACAATTACCGCCTCCAGCCCCTCGGCAATGCCCCGCCATACCTCCATCTCCGCCTCGTATTTAGCCACGGCATAGCCGGATTGATGGCGGTCATATTCCCACAGGTCCGCTTCCGTAGTGGCCTGTCCGTTCTTTCCACGGCCCATCGCCGCAATGGAACTGACATGCAGCAGGCGCACACCCTGTTCCAGGGCAAGGTTGACCATATGGGCCGTCCCTTCCACATTGACAGTCATCATCCGCTTCCGGTCGGCCGCGTGATATGAAATGAGTGCCGCACAGTGGTATGCCTCCGTCACGCCGTCAAATGCGTCAGCCATCGCAAAGAAATCATTAATGTCTGCTGTTACCCACTCCAATCCGGAGACCCCTTCGAGGTACGACGGAATAACGGAAGTGGCCCGCTTTGTAGCCCGGACCCGATGTCCTGATGAGATCAACTGTTTGATAAGAATGGAGCCCAGAAAACCTGTACCGCCTGTAACTAAAACCACCGTCGCAGAATAGTTGATATATAACGCTTCCAAAAGTAAGGGAATAAATGGATATTACCTATACTGAATTAAAATGTAAAAAACTTCTGTACATTTGCCTCATGTCCCTAGCTGTTTTCTTCTCATCGATTTCCCCTGAAGAGTTCGCTCCGGAGGCGGGCTTTAACCGTTCCCAGATCGGCGCAGCCATCCAGGTCTACGACCAAACTTTTCCCGATCTGGAAGATGAGAAACCCGACCTGGCGCTCTTCGGTGTATTGGACGACCGCATGGCGATCGGCAACACCGGCTGCAAAGACGCAGCGAACGCCGTACGGAAGGCTTTATACCCGCTTTATCAGGGCGACTATACCCTGCGTCTGGCCGACTTGGGCAACATCAGGGAAGGAGAAACCGTAACCGACACGTATGCCGCCGTCAAAACGGTCTGTGAAGAGCTGATCCGTGCCGGGATCATTCCCATTATTGTCGGTGGTGGGCATGACATCACCTATGCCCAATACCTGGGGTACGAAAAGTTGGAGCAAAAAGTGGAGGTGGCACTCGTGGATGCCCGGTTTGACCTTGATCAGGAACATACCGAAAGTGCGCCGCTCAATTCGCAGACCTTTCTCAACCACATCATTCTTCACGAACCGGATTTTCTTTTTAATCTGAACAACCTGGCGTATCAGACCTACTTTGTGAGCAAAGAGGCCATTGCCATGTATGATAAGCTCTACTTCAACGCAGTTCGCCTTGGAATGATTGCCGATCAGGTCGGGCAGATCGAACCGATCATCCGGGCAGCCGACATACTAAGCTTTGATATCAATGCCATCCGGTTTTCGGATGCCCCTGGTAACGCCCACGCTACGCCCAACGGCCTGTTCGGCGACGAAGCTTGCCAGCTATGCCGGTATGCGGGGATGAGCGACAAACTCACCTCCATCGGGTTTTACGAATACAACCCATCCTACGATAACCGTGGGCAGACGGCGATTCTCGTGGCACAGATGATCTGGTATTTTATCGAGGGATTTTACAACCGCAAGCACGATGCACCACTGGTACCCAAATCCGCATACATTACCTATCGTACCACTGTACACAACGATGCCTACGAACTCGTGTTCGTAAAAAGCAAAAAGTCCGACCGATGGTGGATGCAAGTACCGTATTCAGGTTCTAAATCGGTCAATGAGCGGTACCACCTGGTCCCTTGCCGTTACGAAGATTACCAAACCGCTGTTTCCGGCGAAATGCCCGACTTATGGTGGAAAACCCACCAGAAATTGGTATAGCCATGGACACATACGTTATCGTCCTCGCGTTGGTGATGTCGGTTTTGGCAATCATCCTCTTTTTCCGGAGGCCGCGGCCGGTCGCCGAAAAGGAAGCGTTGACCATCCGGCTGGCCCGTGCCGAACAGCAGGTCGAAACCCTGACGGCCGAAAAAGAACACACCCTCGCGCTCTTAAAAGAACAGCAGGAGCGGCTCCTCGAATCTGAAAAAGCCCGCGAAAACCTGCGCGCCTACTACCGGTCGCAACAAGAAAAACTGCAGGAGCAAAAGGCTGAGCTGGAGACCATCAAAAAACATTTGCACACTGAATTTCAACTCATTGCCAACCAAATACTCGAAGAAAAAACGCAGGAGTTCACGTCGGCCAACAGCCACTCGCTCGATCAGATCCTAAAGCCCCTGCAGGAGCGGATAAAGACGTTCGAGGAGAAAGTGGAAAAAACATATCAGCACGAGGCGGCCGAACGCAATTCCCTGAAAGGTGTCGTCCAACAGCTGATGGAGCAGAGCCTTCGGATTAAAGACGAGGCGAACAGCCTTGCCCGGGCACTCCGCGGAGACAGCAAAAAACAGGGCAACTGGGGAGAAGCCATCCTCGAGCGCGTCCTGGAACGTTCCGGGCTGGTAAAAGACCGCGAATACAGACTTCAAGCCTCTCTGACGGACGCGGAAGGCCGTCGCCTGCAGCCCGATGCTATCATCGAGCTGCCCGACGAAAAGCACCTGGTGGTTGACTCCAAAGTATCCTTGGTAGCCTACGACCGATGGGTAAATGCCGAAACCGACGAAGAACGCGAACATTTTGCGAAACAGCATATTCAGTCGGTAGAAAACCACGTGAAAGGCCTATCTGCAAAAAACTACCACGCCCTCTACCAGATCCAGTCGCCCGATTTTGTTCTGCTGTTCATGCCGTTGGAATCCGCCTTTAGCATGTCCATCACATGCAAGCCCGATCTATTCAGCGACGCCTGGGATCGCCGCGTCGTCATCGTAAGTCCATCAACCCTGCTGGCCACCTTACGCACCATTGCCAGCATGTGGAAGCAAGAGCGTCAAACCCGTAACGTGTTGGAAATTGCCAAGGAAGCCGGCGCTCTGTACGACAAGTTTGTCGGGTTTCTAAAGGACCTTGAACGGGTGGGGGAGCAGCTCAGCCGCGCGGTGCGCGCCCACGAAGATGCTACCCGCAAACTCAGCACCGGTCCGGGCAATGTGGTGGCCAAGATCGAAAAGCTCAAGAAATTGGGTGCCCGGGCAAACAAGCAGATTGGCGGCGATTTGCTTGACGACGAGTAAGATTTTACGCCACGCCCTTCTTTTAACTACTTATATAAAAATTACCTTACGGTTCATGGTTTTCTTGCAAAAAGTTCTGACCTTTGGGACTTAATCTACCGGTTTGCATATGAAAAACACACAGTTAGAGTAAAGAATCACGTGAAGTATTACCAACCTTATGCCGATACTGTATCGACCGCATAACATCAGTTGTGAAAGCCGAACCTCTGTGAGAAACTAAAAGAGATCTAAGCCCCAAATCAACGTTGCCTATGAAAATAAAATTACTTTTCATACTATTACTAACGTCCGTATTCTTAGCCCCAGCCGTTGCTCAGCAAAAAATCAGAGACAACACCCTTTCCGGAGAAATGCTCCCCGACAAAGATGCGTTGCTGGAGCTGGAAAGCACCAACAAAGGGCTCCTGCTTACCTGGGTAAAACTTATTCGCGCGGATGATGCTGCTCCGTTGTCGCAGCATCGCTTAGGTATGGTGGTATACAATACGGCTACGGTTAATGACGTTGTCCCCGGCATTTACTACAACACGGGCGAGCGCTGGCTACTCATCGCTGCGGGAAATACCACATCCATTACTTACAATCCGGTAACGCATGAGATCACCTATGTAAATCAGAACGAAGAAACACAGGTTATTAATTTAGAAGAGGTAGTTAAGGCGGTCGAGACGGTGACTGTGCTGGATTACGACCCCGCCTCCCACGTGATTACATACCAAGACGAAAGTGGAGCCCCCCACACGCTGGACCTTACGGTCGGGTCGCTCAGCTATGACAAGGCGTTAAACAAACTAACTTACAAAGCCGAGGATGGTACCTCTACGCCGCTTCCGCTGAACAACACGGATTTTTCTTACGACCCCACAACACACCTGCTGACCTACACGAACACGCTGGGCGTCCAACAGACCGAAGACCTTTCGGACATCGTCAAGAAGCTCGAGACCCTGACCGAGATCCAGGTGAACTCCGACAACAGGCACTTCCACTACAAAGACGAGAAAGGAAACACCACAAACCTCGACTTGATGCCCGTGGTCAAGAACCTGGAAACGCTAACTTCTATCACAGAGAACACCGATGGGACGTTCACCTACCGAGACGAGAAGGGCGACCCGCAAATCATCAACATCGCCAACCTAGAGTCGCTGACAGGACTGCAATATGATCCGCTCAACCACATGCTCACTTACACCGACGAGAACGGAACTCCGCACGAATTAATGCTGAACAACACCAGACTAACTTACGACGCTTCCCTTAGCGAACTGGTTTATACTGATAGCCGTGGGGAGGAAAATCGTATTAATCTTGCTAATATTATCCGCCAGAAGGAGACCTTGACTTCCATAAATGGAAATGTTGTTGAAGACAGCGGAAATGCCCTATTTCGAATTACTTATACTGACGAAAATAGCAGTAATACGGCGGTTGATATAGGAGCCACCAACGGCCTGAGCATCGACGGCACAACCGGCAACGTAAAACTCGGTGGCCCGATCACCGAAAACACTGTTATAGAAACGGATAACTCCAACACCCTCGCCATAACGGGCCTCAAATACTCAACGGAATCAAACGATAAAATTGTCGTAGCCGACGCATCCACGGGCGTACTTAAAGCGTTAAAAGCGGCCATGCCCAAGTTTTTCTACATGCCCTCCGTAATCATTCCGACAGCACCGGAACAACTCAGCTCGGGTAATGGCGAGATAGATCTCTATGCTATTTACGCAGAACAATTCGGATCGCCCAAAAAATCAAGCCCTGACGCTCCGCCACTTCCGGTATTGCCTAAAAACGAACTTTTCTACTATATCACATGGTTTGATGAGGCTGTCTTCGACAACGTTTCGGTAGACGAAAACGGTGTAATGATGTATCACGTAAAGCCGGACGCCGACGTTACGGTAGGCTCATTCATGAATATTGTATTTGCCGTAAAATAAGACGATGAAATACCTTGGCTTTTTAACCGGATATTGGCTATTCACATTTCTCACCTTGCAGGAAATCCAGGCGCAATCCCCCTGCTTTCCTACCCAACCGACCACGGCAGCCTACGCCGAAGGCGGAACCAGTCCTTACAAAGAGCAGGTTCTATGGTTAACCTGGGGGACAGAGCTCAGCAATGTTGATGAATACCCTTATGGGCGACATGATCAACTGCTAAACAATGGCTCCGGCTCTTATGCCTCCATCTCTTTGGGTGACGGAAAATACCTTTGTGTAGAAGCGGTCATCAGTAATATTTCCCCCGACGGAGAAATTAAAAGCTATGCTCCCGGAAATTACAGCGGCGACTCCATGGATGACATGTACCACATCGGGGGTACCGGCAGCAATAATAAACTGGTAAATGGTATAAAAACAAGTGGCCAAACTGTAAGTTTTACCATCACCTGCAAAGCGAGATTGGATGGGGTCCCGGTCAGATTGGCCGGCTTGGTGCTGGGCGATGCAGAGTCTTTGAATGGCTCCGGAGAATTTTTCCGCGTAACCGCCGATGGAACTTGGACTATTGTCGAGCTAAAGAAAAATCAAGCCATTACTGCTTCCTACGAGGTGGAAAAAAGCAATGAAGAAGGTACCTCCCGGCAACAAATTCATTTTATGAAAGGGAATGATGATAATACCGCCGCCGTATCCTTCCTTACATTTAATTCCTCCGCGTATGGCGGCTTTAACGAAGACTATGCTGTTTCCTTTGAGGTCACCTTGCGCGGGACCGGCACAACCGCTCTCGCTTTAGGACTGCTCACCATCAACGCCGACCGGGGCGACGCTCCGGAATCCTATGGCGCCCCCCTTCACCTGTTTGACGGAACAACCCTAAGTGACGATGGAATTGCAGTCGGGGAAACGAAAAACCTAAACTTGGCAAGCTATAACCCGGGGGCGCTTCTGTCCAAACCGTCCACCTATCTGGGATCCACGGGCCCTGATCAGGACGCCGCTCCCCTTTATAGTCCGGACGCCCTCGGTGACGATAATAATCCGGCCGGACCAACCGACGAAGAGGATGCCTGGCCTTCCGATCAAAAGCGGTGGTCGTATAACGCTGTCTACAAAAAAGGAAACGCGATCGCTGTCGATATTCCTTATCATGGAGCTACAGCCGGCCACATCGTGGCATGGATTGACTTTAACTGGAACGGAGAATTTGAGGAAAGCGAACGGACGACCGCGGAGGTTCCTGCCGGCTCAGGAACGGTAACGCTGACATGGACTGTTCCGGATGACCGCATAGCAAAAAGTACATACGCACGGTTACGATATGCTATTAACAAAGACGAAATCTTATCTCCGACATCCGTCGCTTCGAGCGGCGAAGTAGAAGATCATTTTATCTATATCCTGGGGCCGGCCATCTCCAATCCCATGCTGCCCTCCAAAGCGCCACAGCCCAAGAAACCGTAGAATTCGCCTAATGAAGACAACAGTACCGCTTTGGATCTGTACAGTAATCTTTTCTTTGGGAATGGGTGCCGCCCGCGCCCAAATCGGTTCCGGAAGCACCTCCATAGATAACTCCACCGTCATCATCAGTCCCGGAACGGTCCAACTTCAGTTCGCCGAAAACCTTTTCTTCGGCCCAAACACCTTCTGGATCATCCACGGGACACTCGAAATATGGAGCGCCAACATTTGGATCGCGCCAACGGCTCGGTTTTCGGGTACCGGCAAAATCATCATCCACGATCCGGAGACCAACCCCTTTTACAGCGGCACACCTCCCGGCCCCACACGGATAGATGGCAACGATGGTACTCCCATCAACGTCGCTGTCGAACTGCGCAACCCCAACAACCTCGTTTTGGAGGATATCCCTGACCCCGGATTCGGCATTTCCCTGCCCCCCGGCGGACCACAGGCCGCTGCACTCCGCCTTAACAACAGCTTTACCTTCGCCATCGACTTCGGCGACATCCTCCTTAACGGCAATGACCTCTACATCGGCGACGAGGGTAGCTTCATCAACTACAACCATCAACGGATGATCGTCACCGACAACAGTGTCTCCGGCCACGTCGTGAAAACCTTCCGCACCGGCCGGCCGTTTACGTTCCCTGTTGGTATCGCGGAAGGCGACTATACGCCTGCAACGCTATCGCCGTCCGGCACAACCTCGCTGTATGTTTCTGTGCAGGACTATGCCGCTTCCTCTGCCACGGTAACCCAGCCCCGTGACGGTATGGACCGTGTGTGGCATATTTATGCAGATAAACCCGTTTACGCTTCCTACACATTGCAGCATAACAGCATCACCAACGGCAGCGCTTTCGTGGATGCCAGCGCGCAGATTGTCCACTACGCCGGTAGTGGCAATTGGATAGGGGGCAACACCCGGTACGTCGCCACAGGCACCCACGCGCGCAACTGGGTAGCGGCACTAACGGCAACCGCCGACCATAGCTGGCTGACGAAACTAGTGTCCGGCAACCTCGGGCCGCAGGCCAATAACGACACCGCACAGGGGGCCTCCGGCGCAGGACTCAACGTCGCCGTGCTGGGGAACGACCTGCCCGGAAGCAGTCCCATATCGGTCAGCAGCGTACGCGTGGTGCTGCAACCCTCGCATGGCTCCGTCACTGTCAATCATGACGGCTCCATCACCTATGTGTCTAATCGGCGTTATGTCGGCAGCGACAGCTTCGTCTATGAAATCACGGACGGCAACGGTCTGAAGGATATCGCAACCGTTACGCTGACCATCCTGAACGCCGGCCTGGTCATCCCGAACGCCGTAACGCCTAACGGCGACGGTAAGAACGACTTCTTTTTTATCCAAGGGTTGAGTGACTACGAAAGTGCTGACTTGACTATCTTTAACCGCTGGGGCAACGAGGTGTATCGAAGCCTCAATTATCAACAGAACTGAAGCGGTGAGGAATTAAATGAGGGAACCTATTATTACCGCCTCGTGCTGCGAAAAAGGGGGGAGGAAACCATCCACAAAGGGTGGGTGCTCGTAAAAAAATAATCATGGAGAAACGTACGCATATGAAAATCATACTCAGAACCGCTGCATGGCTGCTCTGCGGGACCGCCATGCTCCCCGCGCAGGGTCAACAGAACATTCAGTTCACGCAATATGTGTTTAATTCGATGAGCGTCAATCCCGGGTATGCAGGATACAAGGAAGAACTTTTTGCGCAACTCGGGCTCCGCAGCCAGTGGGTCGACCTGGAAGGGGCCCCACAAACGGGACTGCTGTCGTTGGATGGTCTGCTCGACCTCTACGGCAAACGGAGGCACGGCGGCGGCATCCAGCTCGTCGCCGATCAGCTGGGGCCACAAACGGCTACTTCCGCTTACCTTAATTATGCCTATCGGCTCCAGCTTAACCGCGAAGACACCGAACGCATCAGCTTCGGCGTAGGGGCAGGGGTCACCCAATACAGCCTCGACGGAACCAAGATCGTCGTGCTCCAAGATGGGGATCAGGCACTTCCCCCTGGAAAAGTGAGCTCCTTCGTGCCCGACATCCGTTTCGGGATTTACTACCACAACGCCAAGTGGTATGCCAGCGTATCCATCCTGGATTTGCTCTCCGGAAGTGTCTCCGACAACCTGTTCCGATGGGACCAAACGACGGTTGACCACCTCCGGCGCCGACGGCACCTATATATCATCGGCGGGATGTTGGTCGATCTCAACGGGTCGGTAAAGCTAAGACCGAGCCTCCTCTATAAAGACGATTTCATGGGGCCGCCGAGCCTCGATGTTAACACCATGGCGATCCTGAGCGACCGCCTCTGGATCGGCGGCGGTATACGAACCGGTGTGTCCGCTTTCCGCCGCGAATACCAGCGTATTAGCGGCCACCGCCTCAGCGGAATGAACGCGGCATCGGTGATCACACAGGTGTTTGCCACGGACAGGCTCCGCATCGGCTATTCGTACGACTACATGCTCAGCCGCCTCAACGGCCTCCAGAACGGGTCGCACGAGGTAACCATAGGGGTTACGTTAGGACGTCCGCTCGATCGTATTAAATGCTACTTCTAGGGGCCAGCTATACCTTACGGAAAACGACAGTGGCATTGTGACCGCCGAAACCAAATGCGTTGCTCATGGCCACCTCGATCTGGTGGGGCCGCGCTTCGTCCGTCACAATGTGGATACCCTCCGGAATGGCCTCATCCAGGTTAGCTGCGTTGATCGTTGGCGGAACCACCTGATCGTTCATCGCTTTTATGGAGATAATGGCCTCAATGGCACCCGCCGCCCCCAACAAATGGCCGGTCATCGACTTCGTTGCGCTGATGCGGAGACGGTCCGTAGTACCCAACGCTGCTATCACAGCTTTCAACTCACTGATATCGCCGATCGGCGTCGAAGTCGCGTGGGGATTCAGATAATCTACCTCCGTCGTGGCAACACCGGCCTCTTCCAGCGCCAGCTTCATAGCCTTGGACGCTCCAATGCCTTCCGGATGCGGGGCCGTCATGTGGTAAGCATCGGCGGTCATCGCCGCACCCACCAACTCGGCATATATCGGTGCACCGCGCCGCTTGGCATGCTCGTACTCCTCCAGAATCAACGCACCGGCACCTTCCCCCATCACAAAGCCATCGCGGTCACGGTCGTACGGCCGGCTTGCCTGCTGGGGAGCATCGTTGCGCATAGACATGGCCTTCATCGCCGAAAACCCGCCTATCGAGGCAGGCGTAATCGGCGCTTCCGATCCACCGGTTACAAATACCTTCGCCTTGCCCATCCGGATGTAGTTGAAAGCGTCCATCAGCGCCGTATTAGACGTGGCACAGGCCGAAACAGCAGTGTAATTAATCCCCTGCAACCCGAATTTCATGGATATCATGCCCGATGCGAGATTAACGATCAAACGGGGCACGAAAAATGGACTGAACCGAGGGGTGAAGCCTCCGGAAACGTATTGGGTTACCTCTTGTTCAAACGTTTCCATCCCGCCCTGGCCAACGCCCCAAATGACGCCGATGTCGAACGGGTCCATCGCTGACACGTCCAGTCCGGAATCTTCCAGCGCCTGCGACGCCGCGTATAGGGCATATTGGGTGAAAAGGTCGCTCCTCTTAATCTCGTTGCGATCCAGATAGCGCTCCGGGGAAAACCCCTTTACTTCGCACGCTATCTGCGTGCGGAACTGGCTGGCGTCGAACTTGGAAATGGTTCCCGCCCCGCTTTCGCCATTGACAATGCGTTGCCAAAACGTGTTAACATCGTTGCCCAGGGGCGTAACTGCGCCCATACCGGTGACGACTACTCGTGTCATAGTATCAAATTTCCGGCAAAAATAGCAAATAAAACCGGTTGCCGGTTCACTTACTGATACGGCTTACTGATACTGTATGTAAACCGGCTTCGGAACCAGGCTATTCACTTCTTCTACCGTCATCATCCGATGCGGGGCGGGTATGAGGTCGTTCTTATAAAAGAACTTAAAGCCCGTGAACTGTACGGGTTCGCGGAAAATATACGACTGATAGGTATTTCTTTTCAAAGCGGGCGCACCCCACCCGTCCATATCCATAACGATCTGGACGGCCGGATCCAGCATAATCTGCCGGAAGTCTTTCACCATCCCCTGCGTGAAGCGGTGTACCACCAGCATCTTCGGCGGCAAACCCTGCTCTCGGACAAGCCCGGCAAGATGCTCCACCGCAAAATTGATGTCGTCCGCCGTGAAATGGCCAATACGCTTACCCGGCGGCAGGTCGTCCTTCATCGAAAATTCGGGATCTATACCCAAGTGGACGTGGGGCATGCAAAGAAACGTGTCCAGCCGCGGCAGCTCGGCTCTTAGATCACTGAAACCCACCTGAATGTCCAGAAACACCAGGGCGTCGCGCCGCCTGGCGATACGTAACACGGAGTCGATCTGGCTGAATGGCATCCGTGAACGGTACTTTCCGTCTCCGCCTGCACTTCCCTGCGCCGTTACCGCAATGTAGTGCAGCGCGGGAATGGCTTCTACTGTGCTGTCAACCGCATTCCACGCCGTAACTTCGGCATCCAGCTTCGCCCACAACGCGTCGGGAGGAAGCTCTCCCAGGATCCCCATCCGGTTCGAATACAGGTTTCCGTAAAACGCTATAACTCGCTTGTACGGCAAAATCGCGCCGCGATAGGGCGTGGGCTGGTCCTCCACCGGCCACCGTCCCGTGGTGTCGCCAGCGGCGAGCGCTTCCAACAGCCTTTGATATTCCTCCGGATCAACCGCGGTGAGGCCCTTCCCCGTTTCTTCCTGCCCGTCGGATGGTTCCGCTTCCGCCGCCGCCGCGGTGCCTACCAGTGCCGGACGACCGTCCGATACAGCTCGGTTACGTTCCGTCAGCTGACAGGCCAGGAAACTGCACATGACTCCAACACCGAACAGGAATCGAATAATCAAATAAAAAGGCTGACGCTTCATACTACAAATAACGTAAAAAAATAACAGAGTCAGCCTGTTTGAGCAACGCGTTACCGGCTGGGGCGCAAGGTGATCGAATCCACCGTTTTTCCCGACGGATCCAGCACTTCAATTCGAAGCTGTTGTCCGTCCGCGGTGGCCTTCAGCATGTTATTGTTCGAATTGACCAGTACGGGAAACGAATGGGCTCCCGGCTGTGCTTCGCGCTTAATGTGCCGATGCAGGTGTCCGCTCAGCATGACCTGTGCACCGGCTGCATTCAATAACGGGACAAATTTGGTTGCGATCTCTTCCTCCCCATGCCAGCCGCCGAAAGGCGGCATGTGACAGATGACCACCTTATAAGGGGCCTCCTTATATTCCGGCCGCTCCAGCGCGGCTTTGAGCCATTCGGCCTGCTGTGTGCGGTAGGCATCCATGTTTACAATGCCGCTGTATTCAATGTCACTGTCGGGCTTGTCTTCGCCGCAATCCAGGACAACAAAACAGATCGGTCCCCGCCGGAAGAGATAATAAAGATGGCCCGATGTTGTGGGGAAGTAATCGGGGAAGGTACTGGCAAAATTCCCCCGTGTCTCGTGATTCCCCCGTGCGTAGTACATGGGTACTTCCGACGCAAACAACGCGGTCGCCGTGTCCATGTAATGGGCAAAAAGCTGCTCCTCACTACGTAGGTCATTTGCCATGTCACCGTTGAAGAAAACAAGATCCGTCTGTTTCCAGTCGAGTTGTCCCAACAGGCTTTTCATCACCTCGTTACGGCCATGGATATCATTAATAACGGCAAACGAAACTTCCTGCTGATCCGGCCTGCTGGTCGTAAATGTCAAGGGTGCCTTTCGGTACACCTGCGTAGCCGCAATTTCACCGTATTTGACATCCGTGCCCACGTGGCTGGTCACTTCTTGCGAATAGACCCGATAACGGTATTTCACTCCGGGCTGAAGACCTTGCAGAACCACCTTGTGTAGCCGGGAAACGTCCTTAAAGCCATGGCTCGACGCAAAATGCTTCGGCCGTTCTTTCAGATAAAAATGCGAACTGTCGTCAGGCGCCAGTTCTACCCAGCCGATCGCATCCTTACTGGTCGTCCAGACGATCGTTGCGCCAGTCTCATGCAACGCCTGCAGATACGGACCATGAGTAATGGTAAATTGGGCTTGTGCGAAACCGTTCGTTATGCTTAAAAAAGCGGTGATAAGAAAAAAGGTAATTCGTTTCATGTACGTCAAACTACTTTATTTTAATAATCCGTAGGCGTGCAAGTTAAACAAATTACACGCCTACGCGAAACCATGTTCGATCAATATTCGGGATTCTGAATCAGCAACCGGTTCTTGTTCATCTCCGTCCGCATGATCGGCAAGAAGTACGCCTTGTTCTGCCAGGTGTGCGTCTCAAACACTTTGTGCGTGATGGTCGGCACCGTGGCAGTCGTTCGGTCGGGATTGAGCTTGTACACAATGTCGGCCACGGTAGTCACATCCAGCGCTTCCGGACCGATCACCCAGCGCCGGATGTCATAGAAACGGTGATCCTCAAAGGCTAGCTCGATCCGGCGCTCGTTGCGGTAACGGGCCCGGAGGGCATCGCCCGACTCCGTCAGCGGAGGGAGGCCGGCCCGCCGCCTTACCTTGTTGATGTAGGTGCGTGCCTCCGCGTCCTCACCCAGTTCTATGCAGGCTTCCGCATAATTAAGCAGCACCTCCGTATAACGCATAAACCGCCACGTTACCGTTTGACTGACATACTGCGCGTCGTTGTTGGGATCCACATATTTACGGAGGTAGTAGCCGGTATATGACCCGTTCCAATCCTCGATCGGACTTTTCCGGGTGTCCACGCCGAACTCCTCCACCATGCTGTTCGTCGCCGCATTCCAACGCTGCCATCGTCCGGTCTGTATCCGGTTCGACGGATCGATACCTTTTACGTCATTGGGCCGCTCGCGCCAGGGTGCTTCGTTGTATAGGATGGTCGCGTAAAAACGGGGCTCCCGGTTCTTGTACGGCTCTGCTGCATGGTCCGGGTTCCCCCAGCTGAACTTGGTGCCGTCGGCCATCTCAAAGTCATCCACCAAATTTCCTACCGGAGCATTTACACCCCACCCATGGTAACCGTTCGGCGAGGTGTATAACCCCATCCGCTGGCCCATGGTCACCGTGAAGAATTTGATAAAAATGTCCTCCTCATTGCTTTTAGACAGAAACAGGTCCACATAGTTCTGCGCAACGGAGTCGGAAGGACCGGGCTCCGCACGGAAAAGTGAGTACTGGTTCAGGTCGATCACGGCCTTCGCCGCATCCTTTGCCGCCTGCCGGCGTGCCGTCCGGTCTCCGTCGGTATAACGAATCAGCTCAGGATGGGCATAGGACGGAAACACATCGGTGTTGTACAGGTCGCTGGCCGCATAGAGAAGGATCCGGGCCTTAAGCGCCAACGCGGCACCGCGCGTAGCGCGTCCGAAGTTGTTTCGGGACTGCACGTCGGGAAGCAATGCCGCCGCCTGATCGCATTCGTTTACCATAAACTCCACGCATTCCGCGTAGGTGTTCCGTGGAGCCTCAAACTCGTCATCCAGTGCGTACGCCTTGGTAATGATGGGCACCCCGCCGTATGTACTCGTCAGAAAATGGTACAGATAGGCCCGCAGAAAATGCACTTCGCCCGTCATGCGGTCGCGCTGGGTTTTTCCGTCTATCAGGTCCTCTTTAAACGGTACCTCATCCACCTTGCTGAAAAAGATATTGCAGAAGCGGATCGTTTTATACAGGTCTTCCCACTGCCGGAAACGTGACACGTTCCACGCCGGGATATTGTCGGGCGTAATGATTCCGTTCTTGAAGTTCAGGGAGGGAGCATTGCCACGGTAGTGGGCCTCGTCAACGATATTGGCTTTCATCCGCCCGTCCGTAAGAGGCTCATCGAGGCGGAAGTAAATCTGATTGACAAACGTCTCCACCAATGCAGGGTCGCCCCATACAGCGGTTTCCGAAAATTCGGTTTGAGGCAGGGTTTCCAGAAAGTCCTGACTACACGAGGAGGCTCCCAACAGGGCGATGCTCGTCAATATCGCCATGGCATATGGTCTTTTGTTCATGATTCTACGATTAAAAGGTTAGCGATACTCCCAGGTTATATACTTTGTTGAGCGGATAGGCCGTGGCCGATGTCGACTCCGGATCGAAATCCCTCACTTTCGTAAACGTGAGTAGATTAAGCCCCGTGAAGTAGATCTGTGCGCCGCCCGCCCCGAATTTCCTGCAAATTTCGGTTGGAATGCTATACCCGAATTCAAAGTTCTTGAGGCGTACATAGTCGGATTTCTGCAGCCAATAGGTGTTATTCCCCGAAGTTTCGCGCCAATATTCGTTATAGCGATTCCATATCCGGGGTTTCGAAGCATCGGGGTTTTCCGGAGTCCACCGGCCTTCGACATCCTGCATCAGGAAGTTTCCTACCTCCCCCTGCATCTGGTAATAATTGTTCCGGATTGCCCCCGTAGCCCACTGAAAGAATAACGACGTGTAGAACCCGTTGTAGGAAAGGTCGACGTTCAGTCCGCCGGTGTGCGTAGGCAGGTCGGTCTTGTAAATCCGCACCTGATCAAGGCCGTTAATCTGCCCATCGGCGTTCACATCTTCATAGATGATGTCACCCGGCCGCGCACCCGGCCAATGGGGATAGGCGTCCACCGCTGTCTGATCCCGGAAGATCCCGATGGCCTTGTAATAAAGGTTGGAATTCATCGGGTAGCCCGTCGTACGTTGATAATCCGGTACACCCGGCGTTTCGTCCCAAAATCGGATCCGGTTCTTATTGAAGTTTACATTAGCGGAAACCGAATACTGGAAGGCCCCGTCGCTGTGGTTGTAGCCCAGTTGAAACTCAGCCCCCTGGTTTTCCACTTCCCCGATGTTTTCCCGGGGGAGCGTCAAGCCCGTGGACACAGGCACGGAAGCGTTGCGCGGCCATAAGATATCGGTACGCAGGTTATAGAAATATTCGGCAGATAGGGTCATCCTGCCATTGAAGAACCCTGCGTCGAACCCGATGTTGGATTGGTTGGCCACCTCCCAGGTTACATTGGGGTTAGGGATGCGCAGTTCGCTCAACACCTTGTTTTCTACGTTGCCATTGAACACGTAAATATCCGAAGCGCCCGAGAGAAATCCGTAGCTGGCGAGGTATTGATACGTCGCGATCCGGTCATTCCCCGTCTGCCCCCAGGATGCCCTGAACTTGAAGTCGCTCACCACCGGCCGGATGCCCTCCCAAAAAAGTTCATCCGACACCCGCCAACCCAAGGACACGCCGGGGAAAAACCCAAACCGTTTGCCCACCGGAAAAATGTAGGACCCATCGTAACGCCAAACAAATTCGAGCAGGTACTTATTGGAAAAATCATAATTCATCCTGCCGAAGTAGTTAAGCCGCGCTTGCTCGCTGGCCGTTCCCGTGTTATTCTTCTCGGCGTCGCCGCCCGCAAACAGCTGGTCCAACGCTGCGGAGACGAAATACCTCCTGTGGGCTTCAAACCGCATGGTCTCTCCCGTAATCCGTTCCACGCCAAAAAGCCCCTTCACATGGTGTTTATCGGCAAATGTGCGCTCGTAGTTCAACAACGAATTCATGGTCAGGAGGTCCGCATTCTGCATATCCTGAGTGAGTTGCGGGTGGGTAAACCCTTTCTGTCCTTCTACCAATACGGGCTCGCCACTGTCATCCCGCGTTACGCCATCCCACGTATAGAGGTACCAGGGCAGCTGCCACAGTTTATTGTTTTGGATCGTTCGGTCGAACGCGACATTGGCGGACAGCGACAGGCCCTCCACCCAGGGTACCGTGATGTCGACATTGGCCTTTGTCTCCAGGATGGTTGACTTGTTCCGGTCGTATCCCGTTTGGTTGGTGGTTACCACCACCGGGTTATTCCCATATTCAATATCCGGCCCGTTCATTCCATTGGGCCAGTACGCCGGCATATTGGGCTTACCCCGCCTGAGCATCTGAAAAATATCGGAAGCAGAGCGGGTAGGGTAGTTGCGGTTCTCCTCACGCCCAGACAGGCTGATGCCATATTTCACGTAGTCGGATAGCCTGCCGTCCAGGTTGGTTCTCACGTTAAACTGCTTGTAATACGTGGCGCTGCTTTTATAGATACCATCCTGGTAGTTGTACCCGCCGGAGATAAAATACTGCAACGATTCTTGTCCGCCGGAAATACTCACCTGCGCCGTCCGCTGAGCGGAGGCCGATTGGAACGTCTCCTTGTACCAATCCGTATTCGGGTATCCCCACGGGTCGCTTCCGTCGCGGTACTTCTGCAGCTCTTCTTCATCGTAAACCGGATCCTGTCCTGCGTATTGG
>Ga0079224_100004183_pt1 | contig 18525 bp, 19 predicted proteins | sample Stecom2015_FD_80414 | JGI IMG/M metagenome (GOLD analysis project Ga0079224, IMG submission 80414) | Agricultural soil microbial communities from Utah to study Nitrogen management - Steer compost 2015 | ecosystem: Environmental > Terrestrial > Soil > Agricultural land | place: USA: Utah... | reverse complement strand
TGCCACTCGCGGCCGATCGCGTCGCGGAGCGTGAACTCGATCTTCGGGCCGTAGAAGGCGCCCTCGCCCTTGTTGTAGGCATACTCGAGCCCGAGCTCGTCCATCGCGGCCTTGAGCGCCGCCTCCGACCGGTCCCATATCGCGTCGTCGCCGACGCGCCGCTCCGGCCGGTCCGCGAACTTGATGATCACGTCGTCGAAACCGAAGGCGCGGTAGATGCCGAGCAGCAGGTTGCAGACGGCGCCGGTCTCCGCCGTGATCTGGTCCTCTGTGCAGAAGATGTGGGCGTCGTCCTGCGTGAACGCCCGCACCCGCATGAGGCCGTGCAGCGCGCCCGAGGGCTCGTAGCGGTGCACCTTGCCAAACTCGGCGTAGCGCAGCGGCAGGTCCCGATAGCTGTGCAGCTCGCTCTTGAACACCTGGATGTGGCCGGGGCAGTTCATCGGCTTGACCGCGAGGATCCGATCCTCCTCGATCCGGCTCGTGAACATGTTCTCGCCGAACGCTTCCCAGTGGCCCGACGCTTCCCACAGCTTCAGGTCCATGAGCTCGGGCGTGTTGATCTCGCGGTAGCCGGCGGCGGTCTGGCGCTCGCGGAGGAACTGCACCAGCGTCTGAAACAGGGTCCAGCCCTTCGGATGCCAGAACGGCGCACCGACGGCCTCGTCCTGGAAGTGGAAGAGGTTCATCTGCCGGCCGAGCTTGCGGTGATCGCGCCGCTCGGCCTCCTCGAGCCGCTCGAGGTAGGCCTTGAGCTGCTTCGGCTCGGCCCATGCGGTGCCGTAGATGCGCTGCAGCATCTCGTTGCGGGAGTCGCCCCGCCAGTACGCGCCCGCGAGCTTGGTCAGCTTGAAGGCCGATCCGAGGCGGCCGGTCGACGGCAGGTGCGGGCCGCGGCAGAGGTCGATGAAGTCCCCCTGACGGTACAGGCTGATCGGCTCGTCGGCCGGGATTCCCGCGATGATCTCGGCCTTGTAGTGCTCGCCGATGCTGCGGAAGAATTCGATCGCGCGGTCGCGCTCCCAGACCTCGCGCACGATCGGCTCGTCGCGCTCGACGATCTCGCGCATCCGCTCCTCGATGCGCTCGAGGTCCTCCGGCGTGAACGGCTCCTCGCGGGCGAAATCGTAGTAGAACCCGTCCTCGATCGCCGGTCCGATCGTGACCTGCGTCTCGGGATAGAGCTCCTTGACGGCCTCGGCCATGACGTGCGCGGCGTCGTGGCGCAGCAGCTCGAGGCCCTCGGGCGAGTTACGGGTGACGATCTCGACGCGCGCGTCGCGGTCGATCTCGGCGGTCAGGTCCTTGATCTCGCCGTCGACGCGCATCGCGACGGCGTCCTTCTCCAGCCGCGCGCCGATGCTGCGCGCGAGCGTGAGCCCGTCGACCGGCTCGTCGAACGATTTCGTGGACCCGTCGGGTAGAGTGATCAGCGGCATCGCCGTTTCATAGCTCGGGGGAAAGAGCCGCATTGTACGATATGCGCGGCGGGCCCGATAAAGCCGTCCCCTCGGGGCAGCGCCGGGCCGTCATGCGGTGTGACCCGAAGCGGTCCGGATCGTTCGGCGGCGGCCCGCACCGCGAGGCCGTACGCTCGGCGCGACGCAGGGAGACAGCCGATGAGTGAGATCGAAGTGCACATGTTCCCGTGCTTGCGGGACAACTACGGGTTTCTGGTCCACGATCCGGACTCGGGAGCGACGGCGTGCGTCGATACGCCGGAGGTCGAGCCGATTCTGCGTGCGCTCGACGAGCGCGGCTGGACGCTCACGTACATCCTGAACACGCACCACCACGCCGACCACGCCGGCGGCAACCGGCAGATCAAGGCGGCCACGGGCTGCCGGATCGTCGGCCCGCGGGCCGACGCGGAGCGCATTCCGGGGATCGACATCGAGGTCGGCGACGGCGACGAGCTCCGCCTCGGCGCGCGGCGGATCGTCGTGCGCGAGACGCCCGGTCATACGCGCGGGCACATCGTCTATCACTTCCCGGACGATCGGATCGCGTTCGTCGGGGATACGTTGTTCGCGATGGGCTGCGGGCGGCTGTTCGAGGGGACGCCGGCGCAGATGTGGAGCTCGCTCCGCAAGATTCTCGAGTGGCCGGACGACACGCGGCTTTACTGCGCGCACGAGTACACGCAGGCGAACGCGCGTTTCGCGCTGACGGTGGAGCCGGGCAACGCGGAGCTCAGGCGCCGGGCCGAGGAGGTCGACGAGCTGCGCGCGGCGGGACGTCCGACGGTGCCGACGACGGTGGGGCAGGAGCGGGCGACGAATCCGTTCCTGCGGCCGGACAGCCGCAATTTGCGGGAGACGATCGGGCTGTTGGATGCGGATGATGTCGCCGTGTTTGCGAAGACTCGGGCGTTGAAGGACGCGTTTTGAGTGCCCCGCGACGCTGACTTAGGGCGTTGCGGTCGAGATTCGGGTCGGACGTCGAGGTTGGCGTCAGCGCGGGTCGGGCGTCGAGATTCGGGTCGGATGTCGAGGTTGGCGTCGGCGCGGGTCGGGCGCTGCGTGATATGGGCGTCTTGGGGACCGCCATGAATACGTCCATGTAGGCTGCGATCGCGCCATCCATGGCGCTCACGCTCCCCAAGACGCCCATATCACGCAACGCCCTCCTTCGGCGTCGTGCGAGGTTTGGAGTCGTGCGCGAAGTTTGCCTGGCGTCGGCGTCGTGCGAGGTTTGCCGGCGTGGCCAAGGCGCTGCGCGCGCGGCGGCCCGCGAACGCGCTCAGCTCGTTGCGCGGCGCGGGGGGCCGTCGGGGCGGTGCTGGCGGGAGCGAGCCTGCATCATCAGCCCGGCGCCGTGCTCGCTCACGTGCGCGACGACGGCCTTGCGGCGATGCAGCCGGACGACGTCGCCGAGATTCACGGCGAAGACGAGGTTGACCACGGTGCCCGGCGGCAGCCCGAGCGACTTGATCTCGAGGAAGACCCCCATCGCGGAAAGGTTGCGGGCCCGACACCGGTGCAATCGGCCGCCGGGCACGGACAGGTAGACCGTGGTCGAGACTTTGCTTCTAGCGAGTAGTCGACGTTCCATCAGAGCGCCCTGCCGCCCGTCATCGGGAAGGATCAGACAAAAGCATTTCGGGCCGAGCGGGCAAAATCAAGGCTTGTTTTCGGCGGCGGTTCGTGCGGGCCCGACGTCGTGCGGGAAGCCGATGTCGGAACTCGGGTTTTTCCCCGGGCCGGGCGACGGGCGCGGCCGGCCGTGCGCCGCGCCGGCGGGCGGATCGGCGCGCGGCGTGCCGGCCGTTATGTCGAACCCGGGGCGCCGCGCGGCGAGCGAGCCGGCGGTCGGCGTGGGCGGCAGCGGGCGATGCGTGCAAGGCGTGATCCCGGCCAGGTCGACGGGGGTCAGCGATCCTTGCGGCGGATCGACAGCTGCGGGGGAGCGGCGATGCCTACCTTCACGCGGCGGCCGTTGCCGCCGAGCAGCATGATCTCGATCGGCCCGTTCGCGAAGATGTCCTTGACCTTGAGGTCGCCGTCGACGCCGTCGGCGAGCTTGATCAGGATCGATTCGTCGGGGCGGCGGCTGACTACGAGCATCCTTCATTCCTTGCAAAGCACGAACGGAAACGCCGGGGCGGCACTCAGGCGCTGCCGAGCATCCGGCCCTCGTGCGCCGGGCGCGTTGCGCCGGCCGAGTCGTAGAGCGGTACGTCCGCGCGGCGCAAGAGCCGCAGCGCGGCCAGCACCTGCTCGCGCCGAGCCTCGACGCGCGCGCCGTTGCGCGCGTTCTCGGCCTTCAGGCGCTCGGTCAGCTCGAGCAGGCGCTGCCAGCGCCCGTCGAGCGCGCCGCGCGCCGCGTCGGAGGCGGCGTCGGCGAGGTCGCGCCGCTCCCGCTCGAGCGCGTCGAGCGTCTCGACGAGGCGGACTTTCTCGGCCCCGGTCTCGTTCAGCGCCTCGGCGTCGCCGGACTCGAGCGCGCGGGCCTCGCGATCGAGCACGGCGAGCATGGCTTCCGCGCAGCGGATCTGCTCGTCGAGCACTGCCGCGAGCGGCGCGAGGGCGCGGTCGCTCGAATGCGTGTCCTGTGCCTGCATCACGGCGGCGTCAGCGCAGCTCGTGCTCGGAGCGGATCATCCGCTCCGCGATCGCGTCCGCGTCGACCCTGTAGGTCCCGGCCGCGATCGCATCCTTCAGCGCCTTCACCCGCCCCGCATCGACGAGCGGCGCCGCGGCGACGGCTTCCTCGAGCCGGCTCATGAGCCGCGCGGAGTGCGTCAGCTCGACGGTATCGCGCGCGGTCGGCGGCGTCGGCTTGCGGCCGACGGGTCCGCTTCCGTGTTTCGCTTCCGGCTTTCGCGCGCTCGACGTCTCGGTCGGCCTGAAGCCCGCGCCAGTGATTTTTTCGGGCATCTCGCTCTCCATTCGGCGGCGCGGTTTGGCGCCGCCGGGTCCGTTATCGGCCGGACAGGGCAATCCTTTAGCGCCGCCGGCGTATCCGACGGCTCACGACCCGACCCTCACCCGGTCCGGCGCCTCGGCCCGCCCCTCGACGATGCGCCCGGAGCGCGTCTCGACCCGCACCCGCTCGCCGAGCGCCGCGCGGTGCAGCGCGACACCTTCCGCGCTGACCTCGACGCCGCCCGCGCGCGCGACCACGGTCACGCGCGCGCCGCGCTCGATCACGCTCGGCCGGTCGACCGCCGCCGGGACGAGCACGCTGCCGGCCGGCAGGCTTCGGCGCAGCGTCATGCCGACGGCGGCGTCGAGCGTCGAGAAGTATTCGTACGGCAGCGACGCGGCCGGCCGCTCGACGATCTCGAGATCGTCGGCGGTCAGCACGTCGTTGCGGTGCAGGGCGCGCCGGGCGACGACGGCCGGCACGGTGTGGGACAGCCTGACCGGGACGAACAGGCGCCAGGCCGTCGAGCCCGGGCAGGCGACGACGACGGTGCCGCGGCCGGCGTTGAACGCGCCGGCCGCTTCGGAGACGAGAGGCGCGTCACAGCGCGGCAGGCGCAGCCGCTCGTCCACCGCGACGGCCTCGACGGCGGCGTCCGGGCGGCCTGTGAAGCGCCGGGCGAACGCCTCGGCCGCGGCGCGCACGTTCTCGGGGGACTCCCAGGCGGCCGCGCCGGCAAGCCCGGCCGAGGGTCCGAGCGCGAGGAGCGCGAAGGCGGCCGCGAGCTTCGCGAGGGTCGAATCGTTTCGCATGCGGAACATTCTGCAAACGGCATGCCAGCGGGATCCGCGACGGGCGAAGCCCAGTGCCGGGCACGATTTGCCCGGGACTGCGAAGAACGCTTCCGACGGCTTCCTGCGCTTAAGCGGCGGCAAAGCGGCAACCGGGTGCCGGCCCGCCCCCGCCGAAGCGGCAATCTCTTTCCGCCTCGGCGGTGCGAAAGCGCGGAAACGTGCCGTTTTTCGCGCTGGCACGCTGTTTGCTCCTGCAGCCCGGAACTTCCTCGGATTGCACTCGATGGACCCGATCTTCGGCATTCACGCATCGGCGCTGCTCCTCAGATCGCAGCGCATGGACGTGCTCGCGACCAATCTCGCGAACGCGGATACGCCGCACTACAAGGCGCGCGATTTCGACTTCGCCGCGGCGCTCGATCGCGCCGCCGGCCGGGGCGGTCTGCGCGTGACGCATCGCCGGCACATCGGCGGGGCGTCGAGCACGCCGCCGGCGGAGCTCGCGTACCGAGTGCCGCACCAGCCCGCGGTCGACGGCAATACGGTGGAAGCCGACCTCGAGCTCGCCCGGTTCGCCGAGAACTCGGTCGCGTATCAGGCGAGCCTCGCATTCATCGACGGCCGCATCTCGACGCTGCGGCTCGCATTGACGGGAGGACGCTGACATGGGCCTCTTCAGCACCTTCGACATCGCCGGGAGCGCGCTCAGCGCGCAATCGCTGCGGCTGAACCTGACCGCGAGCAACCTGGCGAACATGAACAACGTCGCGGGTTCTCCGGACGACGTGTATCGGGCGCGGCACGCGGTATTCCGCTCCGCCGAGACGAGCTTCGCCGACCGGCTCGCGGCGGCGGGCGTCCGCGTGCTCGGCGTCGTCGAGAGCTCCGCGCCCGCCCTCGAGCGCTACGACCCCGGCCATCCCGAGGCGGACGAGAACGGGCTCGTCTACGCGGCGAACGTCAACGCCGTGGAGGAGATGGCGAACATGTTGTCGGCGTCGCGCTCGTACCAGAGCAATCTCGAAGTGATCAACACGGCGAAGCAGCTCCTGTTGCGGACGCTGTCGCTCGGGCAGAGGTAGGCGCCGTGATTTCCGGGATCGCAACGCACGGCCGCGGCGCGGGCGCCGAGCTTCGGACCGAGCACGACGACGGCCGCCTCGGTCAGGAGCAGTTCCTCAAGCTCATGATCACGCAGCTCGAGAACCAGGATCCGTTCCGGCCCCTCGAGAGCGGCGAGTTCCTCGGGCAGCTCGCGCAGTTCGGCACGGTGTCCGGCATCGCGAGCCTCGAGCGGTCGTTCGCGGCGCTGTCCGAGTCGCTCGTCGCCAACCAGGCGCTCGAGGCGTCCGGGCTGATCGGCCGCCACGTGCTGGTCCGCTCCGAGCAGGGGTACCTCGGCGAGGACGGGGTCGAGGCCGCCGTGCGGCTCCCCGTCGGCTCCGACGCCGTGCAGGTGCAGATCCGCGGCGCGGACGGGCAGCTCGTCCGGCAGATCGACCTCGGCGCGCGCGAGGCCGGCATCGCGCGGTTCAGCTGGCACGGTGAGACCGACACCGGCGAGCGCGCGCCGCCGGGGCTCTACTTCATCAGCGCGCAGTATCGTGACGGCAACCAGATGCAGGGCGCCGAGACGCTCGTGCGCGCCCCCGTCGAGAGCGTCTCCTTCGGCCCTCGCGGCCTGACGCTCAACCTCGGCGGGCTCGGCGAGACGGCCTTCGACGCAGTACACGAAATCGGCTGAAGCGGAAAGGAGAAGCAGATGCCATTCAGAGTCGCCTTGAGCGGGTTGAACGCGGCCTCGGCCGATCTCAACGTTACCGCCAACAACATCGCGAACGCGAACACCGTCGGGTTCAAGAGCTCGCGCGCGCAGTTCGCGGACGTCTTCGCCGTCGGTGCGCAGGAGATCGGCAACGGCGTGCGTCTTTCGGCCGTCATGCAGGAGTTCGGGCAGGGCGGCACGGACCTGACGGACCGGTCGCTCGATCTCGCGATCTCCGGCGAGGGATTCTTCACGCTGAGCGACAACGGCCAGATCATCTACTCGCGCGTCGGCTCGTTCGATCTCGATCGGGACGGCTACGTCGTCAACCATGTGGGCCAGCGGCTGCAGGTGTTCGCGGCCAATGCGGACGGCACGTTCAACACGGGCTCGCTGAGCGATCTCAGGATCACGACCACCGATTCGCCGCCGCAGGCGACCTCGTCGCTCGAGTTCGGCGTGAACCTGCCGGGCAACGCCGAGCCGCCCGCGATCGGCGTTTTCGATCCGACGAACCCGTCGACGTACAACCACTCGACGGCGCTCACGGTCTACGACTCGCTCGGCACCGCGCACACCGTCTCCGCCTACTTCGTGCGGTCCGCGACGCCGAACGAGTGGAACGCCCATTTCTACGTCGACGGCAACCCCGTCGGCGGCGCGAACACGATGACCTACTCGGGCTTCGGCGTGCTGACGACCCCGGCGAGCGGGGAGTTCACGCTGCCGGACTACGACCCGGGCAACGGCGCGGAGCCGCTTTCGCTCACGGTCGATCTCTCGCAGTCGACGCAGTTCGGCTCCTCGTTCGGCGTCAACCGGCTGTCGCAGAACGGCTTCGCGGCGGGGCGGTTCGCGGAGGTCGACGTCGACGCGAACGGTGTGGTGTTCGCCCGCTTCACGAACGGCCGGTCGCAGGCGCTCGGCCAGATCGCGCTGTCGAACTTCACGAACCTGCAGGGTCTGCGCCAGCTCGGCGACACCTCGTGGGCGGAGACGTTCATGTCCGGCGACGCGGTGCGCGGTGCGCCCGGCACGGCGAGCTTCGGGCTGATCCAGTCGGGCGCGCTCGAGTCGTCGAACATCGACCTGACGAAGCAGCTCGTCAACATGATCACGGCGCAGCGCAACTTCCAGGCGAACGCGCAGGTGATCTCGACGGCCGACCAGGTCACGCAGGCGATCATCAACCTGCGCTGAGCGAAGCCGGCTGACGGAGGCGCGCGATGGATCGCTTGATCTATGTTGCGATGACCGGGGCGAAGCAGCTGATGCAGGCGCAGGCGCTCGTCTCGAACAACCTCGCCAACGCCGCGACGAACGGTTTTCGAGCCGATCTCGCGCGCTTCGCGGCGCTGCCGGTGCAGGGGCCCGGCTACGCGAGCCGGGTGAACAGCGTCGCGCGCGGCCTCGGTTTCGATACGACGCCGGGGACGCTCGTCGAGACCGGCAACACGCTCGACGTCGCGATCGACGGTTCCGGCTGGATCGCGGTCCAGGCGCCGGACGGGACCGAGGCGCTGACTCGGGACGGTGCGCTCAGGATCAACGCGCTCGGCCTGCTCGAGACGCGGCGCGGCGATCTCGTGCTCGGCGACAACGGCCCGCTCGCGATCCCGCCGCACGTCGAGCTCGCGATCGGCCGCGACGGCACGATCTCGATCGTGCCGCAGGGTCAGGGCGCCGAGACCCTCGCGCAGGTCGGCCGGATCAAGCTCGTCGACCCGGACCCCGCGGCCCTCGAGAAGCGCGCGGACGGCCGCGTGCAGGTCGCAGGCGGCGGCGCGGCGGAGCCTGACGGGCGCGTGCGGCTCGTCTCCGGGTTCATCGAGTCGAGCAACGTGAACAGCGCCGAGATGCTCGTCGGCATGATCGAGCTCGCCAGGCAGTTCGAGATCGAGGTGCGGATGATGCGCGTCGCGGACGAGAACGCGGCCCGCGCCGCCGACCTCGTCCGGATGGCGTAGGCGAAACGCGGCGCAAAGGAGAAGCGATGGAATCGTTATGGGTAGCGAAGACCGGTCTCGAGGCGCAGCAGACGCGCATGACCGTGATCTCGCAGAATCTCGCGAACGTCAACACGACCGGATACAAGCGCGCCCGCGCGATGTTCGAGGATCTCTTGTATCAGAACGTCGTGCAGGCGGGCGGGCTCACGTCGCAGCAGAGCGAGGCGCCGACGGGCCTGAATCTCGGCACCGGCGTGCGCGTCGTCGCGACGGACAAGCAGTTCACGCAGGGCAACCTCGTCACGACGGACAACGCGTTCGACGTCGCGATCCAGGGCCGGGGCTTCTTCGAGATCCGGCTGCCCGACGGCACGCAGGCCTATACCCGCGACGGGACGTTTCAGCTCAACGCGGACGGTCAGCTCGTAACGTCGAGCGGCTACACGCTCGAGCCCGCGATCACGATCCCGCCGGGCACGCAGAGCGTGACGATCGGCAGCGACGGCGTCGTCTCGGTCGCGCTCGCGGGACAGTCCGACTCGGTGCAGGTCGGCTCGCTGCAGATCGTCGACTTCGTGAATCCGGCAGGCCTCCAGCCCCGCGGCGAGAACCTGTACGTCGAGACGGTCGCGAGCGGCCCGCCGCAGCCCGGCACGCCGGGGCTGAACGGTCTCGGCCTGCTCGTGCAAGGCGCGCTCGAGACCTCGAACGTGAACGTCGTCGAGGAGCTGGTCAGCATGATCGAGACGCAGCGTGCGTACGAGATGGCATCGCGCGCGATCTCGACCAGCGACCGGATGCTCGAGCACGTGACGAACAACCTCTGATGCGTCCCAGGAGGCTCTTCATGCACCGCATCCTGATCGCCGCCGCCGTCGCCGTGCTCGCGGGCTGCGCCTCGGCGCCGCACGAGCCCGCGGAGGACCCCCGCTACGAGCCGGCGAGCCCGGCCGCGCGGGCGCCCGCCGCGGCCCCCGGCACGATCTACCGCGGCGGCGGACTGCACCTCTTCATGGATCTGCGCGCGCACGACGTCGGCGACGTCCTGACCGTGCGACTCGTCGAGCGCACGAACGCGTCGAAGGAATCGAGCGCGAGCAGCGCGAAGTCGACCGAGGTCGATACCGGCTTCCCGATCTTCGGCGGCCGGCCGGTCACGCGCAACGGCACGCCGATCCTGAACAACGAGATCTCGTCGGAGCGCTCGTTCAGCGGTCAGGCCGACGCGAGCCAGAGCAATCGGCTCGACGGCAGCGTCGCGGTCACGGTCGCCGAGCGCCTGCCGAACGGCAATCTGCTCGTCCGCGGCGAGAAGTGGATCACGCTGAACAACGGCGAGGAGCTGATCCGCTTCTCGGGCATCGTGCGTCCAGTCGACATCGGCCCGGACAACACGATTCCGTCGACGAAGGTCGCGGACGCGAAGATCGTCTATAGCGGCAAGGGCACGCTCGCCGACTCGAGCCGGGCCGGCTGGCTCGCGCGCTTCTTCAACTCGCCGTGGTTCCCGCTATGATCGCGACCCGCTTCTCGGCGGTGCTGGCCGCGCTCGCCGCGTTCGCCGCCGCCCTGTTCCCCGCCGGCGCTTCCGCGGAGCGCATCAAGGACATCGCGAGCGTCGCCGGCGTGCGCGGCAATCAGCTGGTCGGCTACGGTCTCGTCGTCGGTCTCGACGGCACCGGCGACCAGACGAGCCAGACGCCGTTCACGATCCAGGCGCTCAGGAACATGCTCGCGCAGCTCGGCGTGCTGGTGCCGGAGAACGTGAATCCGCAGCTGCGCAACGTTGCGGCCGTGACGGTGCAGGCGACGCTGCCGCCGTTCGCGAAGCCCGGCCAGACGATCGACGTGACGGTCTCATCGATCGGCAACGCGCAGAGCCTGCGCGGCGGGAGCCTCCTGATGACGCCGCTGCGCGGCGCGGACGGCGAGGTGTATGCGATCGCGCAGGGCAATCTCGTCGTCGGCGGCTTCGGCGTCGCCGGCAGCGACGGCTCGCGCGTGTCCGTCAACGTGCCGAGCACGGGACGGATTCCGAACGGCGCGACGGTCGAGCGGGCGGTGCCGAGCGCGGTCGGCTACGCGGACTCGATCGTCCTGAACCTGCATACGCCGGACTTCACGACGGCGCACCGGCTCGCGGAAGCGATCAACGCCGAGCTCGGGCCGGGCGTCGCCGAGACACTCGATGCGATCTCGGTGCGCGTGCGCGCGCCGCTCGACGAGAGTCAGCGCGTCGCGTACCTCGCGCACATCGAGAACCTCGACGTGGAGCCCGCCGAGGCGGCCGCGAAGGTGATCGTGAACTCGCGGACCGGCACCGTCGTGATCGGCAGCCAGGTGCGCGTGACGCCGGCCGCGGTCGCGCACGGCTCGCTCGTCGTGCGGATCACCGAGACGGAACTCGTCAGCCAGCCGAATCCGTTCTCGTTCGGGCAGACCGCGATCGTCGGGCAGTCCGACATCGAGGTCGAGGAGACGGGAAGCCGGATGTTCCTGTTCGAGCCCGGCGTCTCGCTGAACGAGATCGTCGAGGCGGTGAACCAGGTCGGCGCCGCGCCGGGCGACCTCGTCGCGATCCTCGAGGCGCTGCGCGAGGCCGGCGCGCTGCGCGCGCAGCTCATCGTGATCTGAGGGGGCGAGCATGCATACGCGAACGAGCGGCGGCCCGAGACGGGAGGTCCGCGAATGAGCTTCGCGCCGGTCGTCGACACGGGCGGCCTCGCCGCGCTGCGCTCCGCCGCGGCGCGCGGCGAGCCGGGTGCGCTCGAGGAGGCCGCGATGCACTTCGAGGCGCTCTTCATCGGCATGCTGCTGAAGAGCGCGCGCTCGGCGAGCCTCGGCGAGGGTCTCCTCGACGGGGCCGATACGCGCCAGTACCTCGAGATGATGGATGCTCAGGTTGCGCAGGACGTCGCGCGGCGCGGCGGCTTCGGGTTCGGCCGGATGCTCATCGAGCAGCTCGGCGGCGCCGCAGGCACGAGCGCGCCCTCGTCCCGCAGCGTGCAGCCGCCCGCTGCCGCGCGCGCTGCGAGGCCGGGCGCAGCGCCGAGCGCAGCCGCGCCGGGGGCGGCCGCGGAAGCGGCCGCGAAGGGCTCGCAGGGTGCCCGAGAGCGGTTCGTGAGCGCGCTGCTGCCGCACGCGCAGCGGGCTGCGGAGCGGCTCGGCGTCGATCCCCGGCTCCTCGTCGCGCAGGCCGCGCTCGAGACCGGCTGGGGCGCGTCGATTCCGCGCCGTGCAGACGGCCGCTCGACGCACAACCTGTTTGGCATCAAGGCGGGCGCGTCGTGGCGCGGCGAGAAGGCGGGCGCGTGGACGCTCGAGGTCGTCGGCGGCGTGCCCGAGCGCCGCCGCGCGGACTTCCGCGCCTACGACAGCGTCGCCGAGAGCTTCGCGGACTACGCGGACGTGATCGAAGGCCTGCCCCGCTACGCGGAGGCGCGCCGCTGCGCGGCGGACCCCGAGTCGTACGCGCGGGCCGTCGCCGACGCGGGCTACGCGACGGATCCCGAGTACGCCGACAAGTGGCTCGCGGTCTATCGCAGCGAGCCGATCGCCCGAGCCGCCGCGACGGAGGTCACGCAATCCGCTCAAGAACGTGCACCCGCCGCCGATAACGGCGTCATGAAGGCGGAGCCGGACGAGTCGCCGGACGGCGCGGCCGGCCGGGCGGCGCAGCAGGACCCGAGCCGTTACGACGGCCTGACCGCAAGGATGGATTGAGCGCATGGCCAGCATCTTCAATATCGGCGTGTCGGCGCTGCTCGCCCAGCAGCGTGCGCTCGCCGTGACCGCGAACAACATCGCGAACGCCAGCACGCCGGGCTATTCGCGCCAGCGCGTCGAGTTCTCCGAGCGCGCGGCCGACCGCATCGGCAGCTACTTCGTCGGCAGCGGCGTCGACATCGGCGGCATCCGCAGGATGAGCGACGAGCTCGCCTCCGCGCAGATGCGCAGCGTGTCCTCGGCGTTCCATCGCGCCGAGGCGTTCTCGGGGCTTGCGTCGGTCGTCGAGAATCTGCTCGCGGACGAGGAGCTCGGCCTCGCCGCGACGCTGCAATCGTTCGTCAACGCGCTGCAGGACGTCGCGAACGACCCCGCTTCGACTTCCGCACGGCAGGCGTTCCTCAGCGAGGCGCGCACGCTCGTCGCGCGCTTCGACAGCATCGACGATCGGTTGACCGCCCTCGAAGGCGAGGTGGCCCGGCGGCTCGACGTGGCCGCGGCCGAGGTCAACTCGCTCGGCGCGAGCCTCGCCGAGCTCAACCAGCGCATCCTGACCACGTCGAGCGCGAGCGGCCCGCCCAGCGATCTGCTCGATCAGCGCGACAAGCTGCTCGAGCGGCTCGCGGAGCTCGTCGACATCGATACCGTCACCCAGGCCGACGGCTCGACGAACGTGTTCATCGGCAGCGGCCAGGCCCTCGTGCTCGGCGGGACGAGCCTGGGGCTGCACGCCGTGCCCGGCCGCTTCGATCCGCACCAGCCTGAGCTGGTGCTGCGCGGCGGGGGCAGCGACGTCGTCGTGACGCAGTTCCTGACGGGCGGCGAGCTCGGCGCGCTGCTCGATTTCCGCCGCGAGATGCTCTCGCCGACCCGGTCGGCGATCGGGCAGATCGCCGTCGGGCTCGTCAGCGCGGCGAATGCCGCGCACGCGAACGGCATGGACCTGCACGGGGATCTCGGTCAGGCGCTGTTCGCGGTCGCTCCGCCCGTCGCCCTCGGCGCATCGACGAACACGGGCGGTGTCGTGCCGAGCGTCGCGGTCGCCGACGTCGGCGCGCTCGCCCAGCGCAGCTATCGCCTGCACTACGACGGCGCCGACTATCGCGTCCTCGATGCCGCGAGCGGCGAGGAGATCCCGGTCGCGGGCGTCGGCACACCGGCCGATCCGCTGGTCTTCGACGGGCTCGAGGTCGCCTTCGCCGCGCCGCCCGCGGCCGGCGACGCGTTCGAGATCCGCGCGGCCGAGAATGCCGTGTCGGGTCTCGCGCTGCTCGTCGAGAGCCCGGACCGGGTGGCCGCGGCGGCGCCGGTGCGCACGCGCGCCGCGCTCGGCAACGTCGGCGACGGCGCGGTCGATCTCGTCGCGATCGACGATCCGGCGCACCCGGATCTTCGCGCGACCACGACGATCGAGTTCGTCGACGCGACGACTTACCAGATCAACGGCGCCGGCGCGTTCGCGTACGCGCCGGGCCAGGAGATCCTCGTCAACGGCGCGCGCGTCGTGCTCACCGGGGCGCCTGCCGCGGGCGACAGTTTCGTGATCGAGTCGAACGCCGGCGGCATCGGCGACAACCGCAATGCGCTCGCGATGATCGACGCGCTCGCGGCCGGCATTCTCGACGGCCGAACGACGACGCTGCAGGGCGCGGTCGGGCGCACCGTCGCGCAGGTCGGCACGTTGTCGGCGGAGACGCAGCGGCGACGCGACGCGCAGGCCGCGCTGCTCGAGCAGTCGCGCGCCCGGCTCGACTCGCTGCGCGGCGTGAACCTCGACGAGGAAGCGGCCAACATGCTGAGGACGGAGCAGATGTATCACGCAGCCGCTCAGACGATCGCCGTCGCGAACACGTTGTTCGATTCGCTGCTGGCGGCGCTCCGGAGGTAGCGGGATGCGGGTCACGAGTGACGCGCTGCGCGCAACCTTTCTCGCGGTGCTCGAACGGGCGAACCGCCATCTTCTGAAGACGCAGACGCAGATCGGCACCGGCCGCCGCGTCAATCTGCCGTCCGACGACTCGTTCGCGGCCGCGCGGATCACCGAGATCGACGCGGGGCTCGCGAGGCTCGCGCAGCTCAAGGACAACGGCATCATCGCCCGGAACCGCCTGTCCCTCGAGGAGACGGTCCTCGCCGATGTCGTCGACACGCTGCAGCGGATCCGCGAGCTCGCGGTGCAGGCGAACTCCGCGACGCTGGGGAACGGCGAGCGGGCTGGGATCGCGGCCGAGATCCGCGAGCGGTTCGACGGTCTGCTCGCGCTCGCGAACAGCGTCGACGGCCACGGGCGGTACCTGTTCGCCGGGTACAGCGAGCGCACGCAGCCGTTCGTGATCGCCGCGGACGGCAGCGTCGAGTATCGCGGCGACGCGGGCCAGCGCTTCATCGAGATCAATGACGAGCGGCGGGTGGCGACCAACGACTCGGGAGACGCGGTGTTCCAGCGGATCCCGAGCGGCAACGGCACCTTCAGCGTAGCCGCGAACCCGGACAACACGGGAAGCGGCGTCCTCGGTGCCGGCACGGTCGTCGAGCCGGGCGCGTGGGTGCCGGGTGTCTACAGGATCGTGTTCGTGACGCCGACGACCTACGAGGTGCTCGATGCGGCCGACGATCCCGTGGCGGGCGGCGAGCATGCGCCGGGCGGCTCGATCGAGTTTCTCGGCATCGGTGTCGCGCTGAGCGGCACGCCGGAGGCCGGCGACGAGTTCGTCGTCCAGCCGAGCACCGACCGCGACATCTTCACGACCTTGCAGGCGCTGCTCGCACGCCTCGAGACGCCCGTCGGGAGCGAGGCCGATCGTCCCGGGCTGCACAACGCGCTCGGCCAGACGCTCGTCGATCTCGACCGCGCGATCGATCACATGATCGATCTGCGTGCGGGGATCGGCGCGAGGCTGCGCGCGGTCGACGACGCCGTGGCGAGCATCGACGCGTTCGAGATCCAGATGACGCGCGAGCTGTCGGAGCTGCGCGATCTCGACTACGCGGAGGCAATCAGCCTGCTGTCGCAGCAGCTTCTACAGATCGATGCCGCGCAGAAGGCGTTCTCGCGCACGCAGAATCTCTCGCTGTTCCGCTTCCTCTGACGCGCGGCGCACCGGCCGCGCACGCTGCGGCGAGGCGAGCTCTCGCCGCCGCATTCCTCGCTTCGTCGACCCGCAGCTCGAACGCGGCTTCCGTTGCGCCGTGAACGTTCTTCTCTCGCGCCTCTCTCACCTTCGTCCTTCGTGACACAGGTCGCACTTCTGCGCTCAAGCTTCCATCCGGGCGCCCGATAACGAGGCTGAGTGATCCGAGGCCGCATGTGACGCTGGCCAGTCATCGACTGAACACCGAGGCCAATGAGGGCCGCACTCGAGCTAGGCAATAAGGAGATTTCCTGACATGAGTCAAGTCATCAATACCAACGTGCTGTCGCTGAATGCGCAGCGCAACCTTGCTCGGACGCAAGGCGATCTGGCCACCTCGCTGCAGCGCCTCTCGTCCGGCCTCCGCATCAACAGCGCGAAGGACGACGCCGCGGGTCTTGCGATCAGCGAGCGCTTCACGACGCAGATCCGGGGCCTGAATCAGGCGATCCGCAACGCGAACGACGGCATCTCGCTGGCACAGACGGCCGAGGGTGCGCTGACCGAAGTAACGAACAACCTGCAGCGCATCCGCGAGCTCGCGGTGCAAGCGGCCAATGCCACCAACTCTCCATCGGATCGCAAGGCACTCGACGAGGAGGTGCAGCAGCGTCTCGCAGAGATCGAGCGCATCGCGACGCAGACGACGTTCAACGATCAGAGACTGCTTGATGGAACGTTCGGCAACGCGGCGTTCCAAGTCGGCGCGAACGTCGGTCAGACGATCAGCGTGACGCTGAACACGAGCATGCGGACGATCAGCATCGGAAAGACGGCTGATTATGTCGGCGGCGCTTCGGTCGAGTACGATCCCGAGAAGGATCTTGGCCGGCAGGGGCTGGGTGTGAACGATCAGGCGCTCGCCGGCGGGCAGCTCACCATCGCCGTCGGCAACGGCAGCGCGGTGGAGATCAAGGCCTCGGTGGAGGAGAATGGCGCCGCGGGTCTTACCCAAGCGAGCGCGTACGCAAAGGTTAAGGCGATCAATGCATCGGGCGTCAGCGGCTTGACGGCGACGGCGGAGACGACGGTCGAGTTCGAGTTCACCGATGTCGAAGCTGCGGCTTACCACCTGACGATCAACGGCCAGGCGATCTTCTCGGGCCAAGACTTCAGCACCAGCAATCTTTCTGGCCAGGCTTTGGTCGAGGCAATCAACGCGAACTCCGGCGCCACCGGAGTCACCGCGAGATTCGACAGCGGCAACGGTACTGTGACGTTGTCCGCTAGCGACGGACGCGACATCATCATCAATCAGAAGGATGGCGCGAACGGTTCGGCGACAGGCCTCGGGGGCGCGGTTGCCGATGCCAATAACACAGCGAACTCGACTCTCGACCTCGAGGGTGTGGCGGCTGACCAGGTAGCCAGAGGCACGATCCGGCTGACGGCGGCGGAACAGATTGTGATCGGCGGCACCGCGCCTGAGCAGATCGGCTACACCGCCACGACCTATGCCCTCGGCGCCACCGCTTTGAACACCGCTTCCGTGACGACGGTCGGCAATGCGAACACTACGATCACCCGGGTGGACGCGGCACTTCAGGCGGTCAGCAGCCTCCGCAGCCAGTTCGGCGCGATCCAGAACCGCTTCGAGTCGACGATCGCGAACCTGCAGTCGGCGGTCGAGAACCTCTCCGCCGCGCGCAGCCGCATCCAGGACGCGGACTTCGCGGCCGAGACGGCGGCACTGACGCGCGCGCAGATCCTGCAGCAGGCGGGCACGGCCATTCTGGCCCAGGCCAACGCCGCGCCGCAGTCGGTTCTCGCGTTGCTGCGCTGACGTGCCTGGCCGGTCCGCGGCACACGCCGCGGACCGGCTTCGGCATCCCGAAGGCGTATCGTGAAGGGTCCGAGCCATGACCGATTCCGTATCGCCGGTCTCGACCGTCGTGCTGCCCGCCTCGGTGCGTGTTCCCGGTCCCCCGGTCCGCGGCGCCGACGCGAGCTCCGATCCGCCCGTAGCGGACGGGCGCGGCAAATCCGCGCCGGGAGGCGGCGAGGCGTTGCCGCTTTCGGATCCGGCGGCGAAGCACAACGCGGCACTCGTCGTCGAGCGCTTGAACGAGCTGCTTAGCGCCGCCGAGCGGCGCGTGCGTTTTCGAATCGACGAGGAGAGCGGCAAGACGTTGATCTTCGTGGTCGACGCGGCCACCGGCGAGATCGTGCGACAGATCCCGCCGAACCAGCTCCTGACGATCGCACGCCGCGTCGGCGTGCCGGGCGCGATCCTGGAGGCCCGGGTGTGACCTGGCATGCCTATTGCTGTTGCGATTGCGATGAACTTTCGTCGTTGCAAGTGATGGATCGATGGGCTCCCTGATAAGCAGCGGCATCGGCTCCGGCCTCGATATCGCCGGGCTCGTGCGCCGCCTCGTCGAGGTCGAGGGTGCGCCCCAGACGGCGCGCCTCAACCTGCGCGAAGCGGAGGCGCAGGCGAAGCTTTCCGCTATCGCGACGATTCGCTCCGCGCTCGCCGAGTTTCGCTCGGCGCTCGACGCGATCTCCGATATCGATTCCTTCCGCGGCAGGAAGGCGACCGTCAGCGGCACCGAGCACGTGAAAGCGACGGCGACGACCTCGGCGGTGCCCGCCGCGTACGAGCTCGAGGTCGAGGCCTTCGCGAGCGCGCAGAAGCTCGCGACGGCGGCCTATTCGAGCGCCGACGAGACGATCGGCACCGGCACGCTGACGATCATGGTCGGCGCGTCGGTGATGAACGTCGAGATCGACGCGGAGAGCGCGACCCTCGGCGGCATCGCGGCCGCGATCAACCAGGCGCCGGACAACGC
>Ga0079224_100004182_pt1 | contig 18526 bp, 14 predicted proteins | sample Stecom2015_FD_80414 | JGI IMG/M metagenome (GOLD analysis project Ga0079224, IMG submission 80414) | Agricultural soil microbial communities from Utah to study Nitrogen management - Steer compost 2015 | ecosystem: Environmental > Terrestrial > Soil > Agricultural land | place: USA: Utah... | reverse complement strand
TCCGGGCGCGACCGTCGGAGGGCGGATGGCGGGAACGTGTATGGCTTGCTGCAGCAAGTGCTGCGCGGCTTGCAACGCTGCGGCCTCGGCGCCGATGATCACTGGAATGATCGCTGTTCCGTGTCCGGGGCGCAGCAAGTCGATCAGCTCGCCGAGCCGCGCGCGCAGCCTGGCGCCTTCTTCGCCGGTGACGATTTCCAGCGCGGCGAGCGCCGCCGCGGCGTCTGCGGGCGATAAGCCCGTGGTGAAAATGAACGTCCGGGCGCGATTCACCAGCAGGTCGATCAGCGCCTTCGGGCCTGCAACGAATCCCCCGAGGGCGCCGAGGGTTTTCGAGAGTGTTCCCACGCGCAGAATCTCGACGTCGTGCGCGTCGCAATCCCCCAGCGCGTCGTGAGCTTCATCGAGCACCAGCAGCGCTGCATGTTCCTTGCATAGCTCGGCGAGCTGGTCGATCGGCGCACGGTCGCCGTCCATCGAGAATACGCTTTCGGTCGCCACGATCTTGCGGCCGCGCGTCGCGCCCATCAGGGCTGCGAGATGCGCCACGTCGTTATGCCGGTAGACCTGGGTGCGCGCGCGGGCGAGTCGGCAGCCGTCGATGATCGAGGCGTGATTCAGGGCGTCGCTGAACACCGTGACGTCGGCTGCGCCGAGCGTCGACAGCACGCCGACATTGGTTGCGAATCCGGAGGAGAACACCAGCGCGCTTTCGCATGATTTCCAACGGGCGAGCGCCGCCTCGAGCTCATGGTGCAATGAGCGCGTGCCGACTATGAGCCGCGAGGCCATCGCGCCGGCGCCATAGCGATCGATCGCAGCGTGCGCCGCGGCGCGCACGCGCGGGTGCGAGGCAAGGCCGAGATAGTCGTTCGAAGCGAACGAAATGATGCTGCGACCCGCCACTACCCCCCGCGGACCATCGCCGTCGAAAGCCACGGTGCGGCGCAATCGGTCGATAGTCTCCAGGCTGCGCAGCTCCTGCGCGGCCCATTCCGTCCAGCTCATGACGCCGCCTCTTGCAGTGATGCGGTAAGCGCCGCGACGATGCGTTCGATTTCCGCGCTCGTGATGGTCAGCGGCGGGACCAGAGTCACCGTCGGCCCCATCGAGCGCGTCAGCACGCCGCGCCTGACCATCGCTGCACTCACGCGCCTGGGCAGGAGGGGATCGCGGCTCGCATCGAGCTCGACTGCGCCCATCAATCCTGCGAGCCGGATGTCCTTCACGGTTGCATGCGGACGAACATGCTGGTCGAGTTCCTTTCGCAGCTGCGCGGAGCGCGCGCGCACGTTCGTTAGTACGTCCGAGGACAGCAGCAGCTGCAGGTGACGCAGCGCCACGGCCGCCGCGAGCGCGTTGCCGCCGTAGGAATGCCCGTGATACAGGGTGCGCGCGCTCAGATCCGGCCCCAGGAAAGCGTCGAAGACGCGCTGATTCGCCACAGTGGCGGACATCGGCAGATAGCCGCCGGTGATTCCCTTGCCGAGACACAGCAGATCCGGCTGCAGATTGCACTGTTCGGAAGCGAACAGCGTGCCGGTGCGTCCGAAACCCGTCGCAACTTCGTCGCAGATCAACAATACGCCTGTGTCGCGGCAGGCGCGCGCCAGCAGCTCGAACTCCGCTGCAGGCGCCAAGAGCATGCCCGCTGCGCCCTGTACGAGCGGCTCGACTACCACGGCGGCCAAGCGCTCGCGGTGCTCGCGCACCAGATCGGCCGCCCGCCGCAAGGCGTCCGGCTCCGAGAACGACGGCGCCCGGATGACCTGGAATCTCAGCGGATCGAACACATGCGTTCCGAACCCGCCGCCGCCCAGCGACAGCGAGCCGATCGTATCGCCGTGGTACGCATCGCCAAACGCCAGATAAGTGGTGCGATTATCGACGCCCTGATTCGTCCAGAACTGGAAGGCGATCTTGAGCGCCTGCTCGACGGCGCAGGCGCCGTCAGAAGCGAACAGAATGTGCGGCCGATCGAGGGGCGCAACGCCGGCGAGCGCCTCCGCAAACTCGATCACGACACGATTGCCGTTGCCGAGCATCGTCGAGTGCGCGACGCGCTCGAGCTGCTCGCGCAGCGCCTGGTCGAGCTCGGGGACGCGGTGGCCCAGCGTCGTCACCCACAGCGAGGAAATTGCGTCGAGGTAGCGCTTGCCGTCGACGTCGATCAGCTCGCGGCCTTCCGCACGCTCGACGATGATGGGCGCGTTGTCCGCGTAGCAGCGCATTTGCGTGAAGCCATGCCAGACGACGGCCGCGTCGCGTTCAATCCAGTTAACCAAGTCGATACTCCAAGGTTGACTGGCGAAGTGTAGCAGGGCGGGGGAAGGCAGGAGGAAGAGAGGGCGAGGACTGAAAGGAGGGAGGGCGAGAGAGCGCGGCCCCCGTCCTACCTTCCTCCCGTCGCGCCTCGTACTGCCCTCACTCCTCCCCTCTCGCGCCCACGAACTCCTCCATCACGGCTTTCTCGAGCAGGTCGAAAGGCAGCAGACCCTGGCCGATGATGAAGTCGTGGTATGCGCGCTCATCGAGTCGCTCCGGCAGTGCGATCTCGACCTTGGTGCGCAGCGCGTTCAGTTTCGAGTAGCCGTAGAAGTAGGAAGTCGCCTGTCCCGGAGCGCGGAAGCTGTAGCGGTCCACTTCCTGCTTGGCCATCGGCTCGGAGAGGATGATCTCCTCCATCAGAAAGCGCTGCGCCTGCGCGGGCTCGATCAGGCCGAGGTTGATCATCGGATCGAGGAATGCGCGCGCCTCGCGCATCATGCGCATCTGCAGGACGCCGATCTGACCCTCCAGCGGCAAGTGCTCCTTCATCTGCGCCTCGGCATACAGCGCCCAGCCTTCGACGTTGGCGCTGTTGAAAGCGAACACGACGCGCGCCGTGGAGACGCCGCGCTCCAGCATGGCGGCGAACTGCAGCTCGTGGCCCGGACGCGCCTCGTGCGCGGTGAGCGTCCAGGAAATGGCGTGATTGGTGAAGTCGTCCATTTCGGCGCCAGGCCGGGCGTTCGGATTGCTCATCGGCAGGACGAACTCCGCGGGCTCGCCGGTGTTGCCGACGAGCCGCGGCGGATCCACGTGCGGGGCGGGGATCGCCGCGGACTCTGCTTCAGTGGCCAACCGGATTACCGCATCGCGCTCGGGCAACGTGACCAGGTGCTCGCGCCGTACGATCGATTCGATAGCCGCGAGCCGCTCACGGTATGTGGCCAGCAACTGCTCGTCCGGGATGCGGTCCTTCTTCAGTACGCGCAGTACGTCCCGGTAATCGTGCGAGCTCAACTTGCGCTCCTGTGCGATGAGGCGGCTCAGAGTCTGCATCTCGCTGCGGGTCTGCACGTAACTCGCCGAAGCACGCTCGATCAGCTCGCGTGGATCCATCTCCACGCCGAAGGACTTCAGGTTGTCGGCATAGATCTCGGCAGGTAGCTGACTGCTCTTGCGGGCGCGCGGCAGCACCGTCGAGCGCACCCATTCGCCGTATTCGTCCAACTGTTGGCGAAGCATGCGCATGTCCGCCTCCCAGCCCTGCAGTCCACTCTTGCGAAGCAGCTCCTCGATTCCATCCATGAAACGCTGCTGGTTGTCCAGATACTGCTGCGCCTCGACAATCCAGGGACCAATCAGCTCAGGATTCGCCGCCGCTTCCTCGTAGCGTGCGCGCGCCAGTTGCGTGATCGGCTGGTAGCCTTTCTCGGCGCCGGCGTAGCGCTTCAGCCGCTGCACGGCCGCCTTCTGGCGTCGCTTGGGGATGCGCTCGTCGATCAGATTCTGAAACCCGGAATACACCGTTTGCCCCAGATCGAAGAACGGGATCATGCGCCTGCGGTTGAGCTCCGAGGTGCGACGCTGGTCGCGCGCAGCGTCGATGAGGATGTCCAGATCCTGCCGCACGCGAAGATCGGTCGTCTGTGCGCGCGCCGCCTCGAGCTGACGTGCGGCCTGCTCCAGGTCCTGCTCCTGGCGCTGCGCGTACTGCGATTCGAGATCCAGAACCTCCGCGTCGTAGCCTTCTATGCCGAGCATCGTGGCGTACTCGGGGAGGTAGCGGCCGGTCACGTAGCAGCACCTCGGCGTGTTTGTTGCTCTGTGCTATCCAGTCGGTTTGAGCCGCGCCGGCGTTGAAGTGCAGCGCCAGCAGGACGAGCGGCAGACAGCGAATCATGTGAGTAGTCCTTGACGAGCGTTGAGCGAGTGTCTCCGGAGCGGCGACGTCGGCGCAACATCGTCGCCGCGAAAGGCGCTCCATGCGCCGGTTGTATACGCTTGCTGTATGCAATCGCCGAGCCGCGTCCTCAGCGATACCCTTTCGCCTGCAGCGAAAACAAATGCGCGTAGTGGCCGTCGAGCCTCATGAGCTCCTCATGCGAGCCGCGCTCGATGATGCGTCCTTCCTGGAGCACCACGATCTGATCCGCCATGCGCACCGTAGAGAAGCGGTGTGAGATGAGGATGGCGATGCGGCCTTGCGTCAGCGCGCGGAAGTGCTCGAACACCTGCGCCTCGGCGGCGGCGTCCATCGCCGCAGTCGGCTCGTCGAGCACGAGTATGTCGGCGCGCGAGCGCATGAAGGCGCGCGATAGGGCGATCTTCTGCCATTGTCCGCCCGACAGCTCCCGGCCCTCGTTGAACCACTTGCCGAGCGGCGTGCGATAGCCTTGCGGCAGCGAGGCGACGATCGGCGCCGCCATGCCTTTCTCGCCCGCATCTCGCCAACGCGCTTCGTCGTCGAAGTGCCGCACGTCGCCCGCGCCGATGTTCTCGCCCAGCATGAGCTGATAGCGGGTGAAGTCCTGGAAGATGACGCCGATGCGATCGCGCAGCGCCGTTTCATCCCATTCGTTGAGGTCCTGGCCGTCGAGCAAAATGCGTCCCGAGGTCGGCGTGTACAACCGCGTCAGCAGCTTGATGAGAGTGGTCTTGCCCGAGCCGTTTTCACCGACCAGCGCCAGCGACTCGCCAGGCCGGATGTGCAGGCTCACGTCGATCAGCGTGGGTTGCTCGGCGTCCGGATATTGGAACGTGACGTTCTCGAAACGGATCCCGTCCTCCGGATGCGGCCCGTGCACGGCGACGCCGCGACGGGCGCCCGCCGGCGTTTCGAGGTATTCGTAGAGCGTCGAGAGGTACAGATTGTCCTCGTACATTCCGCCGATCGCGGCGAGCATTGCAGAGACGGCCGACTGTCCCTGGCGGAACAGCATCAGGTACATCGTCATTTGTCCGAGCGTGATGCGCGTTGCTATCGCCGACAGCGCGATCCAGGCGTACGCGCCGTACAACGTCGCGGTAGCGATCAGCCCGAGGAAGAAGCCCCACACGTCGCGCCGGATGGTGAGGTCGCGATCCTCCTTGTACAGCTTGCGGAAAATGCTGCGATAGCGCTCCAGGAACAGCGGCCCGAGGCCGAACAGCTTGACCTCCTTGACGTGATCCTCGCGCGCCAGCACCGTTTCGAGATACATCTGCATGCGGGTCTCGGGCGAGCGCCACAGAAAGAGGCGGAACTTGTCGCCGGAGAATTTCGCCTCCGCCAGGAACGCCGGCAGACCCGCGAGAATCAGCAGCGCCACCGCCCAGGGCGAGAACGCTACGAGCAGCGCCGCATAGCTAAGCAGCGACACCGCGTTCTGGCCGAGGCCGAAGGTGCGCATCACCAGCGAGAGCGGGCGACTCGAGGCTTCGCGGCGGGCGCGGGTCAGCTTGTCGTAGAACTCGGAGTTCTCGAAATGCGTCAGGTCGAGCGTGAGCGCCTTCTCCAGGATCATCACGTTGACCCGCTGTCCAAGCTGCGCCCGCAGCAACGATTGGCATAGCGAGATGCCGCGCTGTGCGCCGGCGATCGCGGCGACCAGCGCGCCTTCGGCGGCGACCAGGAGCAGCGCCTGCCGGGCAAGGCCGCTGCGCGCCGCGTCCTGCGCCTGGATGGCGGCCACTACGGCGTCCACGATCAGCGCGCCCACGTAAGCCGCCGCCGCCGGCAATGCGCCGGCAAGCAACGTCAGCGCGGCGAATGCGAACGTGAGCGGGCGGCTCGTCGTCCAGACGAGCTCGACGGCGCGGCGGCTGTAGCCGAAGACGCCGAGGAAGCCGCGCGCCAGCTCGGGTTCCGTGCGCGTCGGCGCCTTGCGCCGCGGCTTCAAGAGCGGAATTCAGTGCCCATGGAGGCAGGCGAGTGTGGGGGCGAGTCGTGCGCTGTGCAAGGCTGCGCCCCCAGCCGGTGGGCGGCGCTCAGCGCGCGGAGATCTGATCGAAGATTCCGCCATCGGCGAAGTGCGTCTTTTGCGCCTGAGCCCAGCCGCCGAAGTCGTCGATCGTGACCAACTCGAGCGCGGGGAATTGCTTCTGATACTTGCGCATCGCCTGCGGATCGCGCGGCCGGTAGAAATGCTTGGCGATGAGCTCCTGCGCCTCGGGCGAGTACAGATGGGTCAGGTATTCCGTCGCGAGCTCGCGCGAGCCCTTGCGCAGCACCACCTTGTCGACCATCGCAACCGGCGGTTCGGCCAGGATGCTGAGCGAAGGAACCACGATCTCCACCTTGCCCGGTCCGAGCGCGCGCTGCGACAGGAAGGCCTCGTTCTCCCAGGCGAGCAGTACGTCGCCCAAACCGCGCTGTACGAAGGTCATCGTGGCGCCGCGTGCGCCGGTGTCGAGCACCGGCACGTTGCTGAACAGCTTGCGCACGTACTCGAGGGCGCTCTGTGGCGAACCGCCCGGCTGCCTGAGCGCCCAGGCCCAGGCGGCCAGATAGTTCCAACGCGCGCCGCCGGAGGTCTTTGGATTCGGCGTGATCACTTGTACGCCGGGCTTGATCAGATCGCCCCAGTCCCGAATGTTCTTCGGATTTCCCTTGCGCACCAGGAAAACGATCGTCGAAGTGTACGGTGCGCTGTTGTGCGGCAGGCGCGATTGCCAGTTCGCAGGCAGAACGCCCTTCGCCGCAATCGCGTCGATGTCGCCCGCCAGCGCGAGCGTCACCACGTCCGCCGCCAAGCCGTCGATCACGGTGCGGGCCTGCTTGCCCGAGCCGCCGTGCGATTGACGTATCGAGACGTCTTGGCCCGTCTTCTCCTTCCAGTGGCGTGCGAATTCCTTGTTGTACGCCTCGTAGAGCTCCCGCGTCGGATCATACGAGACGTTGAGCAGCGTTTGCGCTGCGTGCGCGGGGGCCGCCAGGAATGCAGCGGTCAACGTGCAGGCGGCGAGTGCGCCGCGAAATCGAGACGAAGTCATGAAAGTTGAAATCATTGAACGTGCTCCGTTACTGGGATTTGTATGAGGCCCTTCAGAACCCGATGGCGAACCGAGTGAGGATGGCTTTCGAGTCGTCGCGATCGGCGCCGTCCGCGGCGCCGCCTCGATACGAGACGTGCTCGTAGTTGATCTGCCACTTGACGTTCTCGTTGAGGCGCCAGTTCAAGCCAACCGTGTATGCGGCGGCTTTGCGCGGCTGCGTGGCGGGGTCGGCGAAGGACGCAGCTCCCCCGGCGAACGCCTGGGCGTCGATCTCGAGCTCCTGGTAGCGCGCGACGAGTTCGAATGCGCCCCAGCTTTCGCCGTTTGGTCGGAACGTGCTGCCGGGCGTGAAGCCCTTGAACTGCGCCTGCTCCCCGGTGAGGAAGTACGACAGTTGTACCTGCCAAGCGGTGTTCTCCAGGTCGGCGTTGCGTATCCCGTTGGCTGTCGCCCGGCTCACTTCCTGCCGGACGCTTACGTACTCCCCGAGCACGCCAAACGGACCGGCGTAGTAATACGCCTGCGGCGTCAGCCGTACGCGCCTGCCGTTCAGGAAGGTTGCTTCGTTGATGGCCGATGTCGCCGAATCGTCGCCGCGCCAGCGGAAGAACGTCTGCTGATCGGGGTTGCGAAGCGACGAGAGCGACGGAGTTTGCGGCGCGCCGTCCACGTCGCTGTAGGTAGCCGCGACGCCGAATCCCAGGCCGCGCAGCGCGAAGCGCTCGGATGTGCGGAACGGCTGAACGAACAGGCGCGCGGCGTAGTCGCGCGCTCCGTCGATCTCTGTGTCGCCCTGTGCATCGCTGGAGCTTCCGTCGACGACGCCGTTGTAGACGCCCAGCGAATATTGCAAGCGCTGGCCGAGCGCTTCGCCTGCGAGCTGCAGGCCCAGATCGCGGTTGGGAACGAGCGAAGTCGGAAACCCGCGCTCTATGAATCGCATATCATCGGCGGAGACGAGACGCTCGAGGCCGACAGGAACCTTGAACTTGCCCACGGTGAGCGTCGCCCACGGCCGCAGCCGAACGGCGCCGTAAGCATCGAGTATGATCGCCCGGCCGCCGGCGAAATCGGGCGTCAGCCTGAAATCGAACGTGTCGTATAGAACGCCTTCGATCGTCGGCCGTACGCGGCGCAGCAGCCAAGTGTCCGCTGTGTCGGGCGCGACATCGTCGAGATGATGGCGCCCGTCGAAATGCAGCAAGCCGCGAAGCTTGAGTTGGTGGCCGCCGTCCGCCGAGGTGATGCTGAAACCTTTGCCGCCAGTCGCGGCGCGGCCCGCCGATGTTGATTGCGCAGGCTGAGCGCCGCTCTCGAAGCGGCGCTCAAGGCTGCGGATTCTTGCTTCCTGATCTTCGATTCGATGTTCGAGCTGTGATGCGTCGACCTGTGATGCGCTGAGGCCGGCGACGCTGAGGCTCACAAAGAGCGCGTGCGAGACCGTTCGTGTCCGCACGATCGTTCGGACGGTTCTTGCGAGATGCATATGTCTCCCGAATTTGGCGATGCGGCGCGCAACTGCGCCGACGCATCGGGAGCATAGGGAGCGTCTCATAAGCAAGCAGTCGAGCCGCAGTGACAAAGCGGTCGAAAGCGAGCGCGGCCGGTTCGAGATTCGTTTCGATAGCTTGGGTCGGCGGGGCGGGCGCGACAAAGAACCTCCTGCGCTCATCCGCAGGAGGCCAGTTGCTTGCGGCGTCTTCGGTCGACGGGGGTGCTCGCCGAAGATCGTTGTTGTTATGCCGGAAACGCATCATCGGGCGGGAGGCACGGCGCCCGATGCGCAGTATGCGTTCCACCCCCAATCTGTCGTCAGGTTGGCCAGGGCGGTGCGGCCCGCCGGTCTCCTTCTAAGTCTGCTTTCGTGGGGAAAGTCGGTACTGTCGCCGCGCCGGCGCACGCTTGACGCCCCTCGGTCGGGCGGTAATACTCCTGCGCATGTATACGCCGCACATAATTCCCCGCCGTTGGCGCCTCCGCCGCTCATAACGGAGACGGCGCCTGGAATTTTCGCGTAAGCCCTGATTTGACGAATCCAGAAGAACCCATCTCCGAACACGGTCCGGAGATGGGTTTTTTGTCGACGCCTCGCCGGGCCGGGTACGATCCACCGACGAGGAGCCCTGTTTGAAACCGCCGTTCGATATCGCCGCCGACCTGGACACGCCGGTGTCGGCCTACCTCAAGCTCAAGCCGTTTCGCCCACGCTTCCTGCTGGAGAGCGTCGAGGGTGGAGAGCGGCTTGCCCGCTACTCCTTCATCGGCTTCGGCGATTGCCTGGAAGTGCGGCTCGATGAGCGCGGGCTGACCGTCGATGGCCGCACCTCGTCCGCGCCCGCCTCGCCGGGTGAGCTGCTCGATGCGCTGCGGAGCCCGCTCGCCACGGCGCCGCAGCCGAGTCCGCACATTCCGGGCGTGCCGCTGCTCGGCGGATTGGTGGGGGTGGCCGGCTATGACCTGGTCAGACGCTTCGAGCGGCTCACTCCGCGCGTCGCACCGGCCGAGCCCACGCCCGAAGCGCATTACCTCGCCCCGAGATCGCTCCTGGTTTTCGATCACCTGACGCGCGGGGTTGCGCTGCTGCATGCGGGCGATGAGCCCGAGCGCGCCGCGCTGCGCAAGCAGGTGATCGCGGCTTTGCGCGGCCCGGTTCCCGCCAACGGCAAGCGCGTGCGCTACTCCCCGCCGATCGGCAGCCTCAGCGAGGCGCAGTTCGTGCATGGAGTGCATCGCACGAAGGAGTACATCGCGGCGGGCGACGTGTATCAGCTCGTGCTCTCGGTGCGCTTCGCCGGTGAGTGCGATCTCGATCCCTTCGAGACGTATCGCGCCTTGCGGTTGTTGAACCCGTCGCCTTACATGTATTACTGCGACCTGGGCGACTGCGTGGTGGTGGGCTCGTCGCCCGAGGCGCTGGTGAAGCTCTCGGACGGTCGCGCGCAGATGCGGCCGATCGCGGGCACGCGTCCGCGTGGCGAGGACGCGGCGCACGATGCGCGGCTGGCGGCGGAGCTGCTCGCCGATCCCAAGGAGAACGCCGAGCACGTGATGCTGGTCGACTTGGCGCGCAACGATCTCGGGCGCGTGGCCCGCGCGGGGACCGTGACCGTCGATCCCTACCGCAGCATCGAGCGCTACAGCCATGTGATGCACATCGTCAGCGGCGTGAACGGCGAGCTCGCCGCGGGCCGCGACGCTTTCGATTTGTTCGCCGCGGCCTTCCCCGCTGGAACCTTGGTGGGCGCGCCGAAAGTGCGCGCGATGCAGATCATCGACGAACTGGAGCCGGTGCGGCGCGGCTTCTACGGGGGCACGGTGGGTTATTTCGGCAACGGCGGTTCGATGGATCACGCGATCACGATTCGCACCATGGTGTTCCGCGGAGATACATACAGCTTCCAGGCGGGCGCCGGCATCGTCGCCGACAGTTCGCCGGCCGCGGAGTACCAGGAAGTTCTGGCCAAGAGCGCAATTCTTCGTCGTGCGCTGGCGACTGCGGAGGAAGGGCTATGAACGTCGTCCGTTCGGGCGTTCCGCGCCTGCTGCTGATCGATAACTACGACTCGTTCACCTACAACCTCGTACAGGCGTTCATGGTGCTCGGCGCCGACGTGCTGGTGTATCGCAATGACCAGATCACGCCTGCAGCCGCGCGCGAGCTCGAGCCCACGCACTTGTGCATCTCGCCTGGGCCGGGCACGCCGCGCGAGGCCGGCGTCTCGATGAGCATGATCGAGGAGTTTGCCGGCGTCGTTCCGATTCTCGGTGTGTGCCTCGGTCACCAATCGCTGGTGGAAGTGTTCGGCGGCAAAGTGGTGCGAGCAGGCAGGCTGATGCATGGCAAGACGTCCATGGTGCATCACGACGGGTGCGGCGTCCTGCACGGCATGCCCGACCCTTTCGAGGCGGGCCGCTATCACTCGCTCATCGCGCAGCCGGATTCACTGCCCGATGTGTTGCAAGTGACGGCGCGCACCGAAGAGGGTGAGATCATGGGCGTGCGTCACCGCACGCTGGCCATCGAAGGCGTGCAGTTTCATCCCGAGAGCGTGCTCACGCCGCAGGGGCCGGTGCTGATGGCGACGTTCCTGCGGCAGGCGGATCCGGCGAGGCGAGCGGCATGACGTTGCGCGACAGTCTGGAACAGCTTCTCGAGGCGCGCGATCTGAGCGAAGAGCAGGCCGCGCAGTTGCTCAACGACCTGACCGACCCGACCCTGCCGCCGGCAATGGGCGGCGCGCTGCTGGCGGCGTTGCGCGCGAAGGGAGTGACTGCGGATGAGCTTCGCGGATTCGCACGCAGCATGCGCAAGCTCGCGCGCCGGCCGCAAATTCCGAGCGGAAGCCCGTTGGTCGACATGGTGGGCACCGGCGGCGACGGTTCGGGCAGCTTCAATCTTTCCACCGGCGCCGCGCTGCTGGTCGCCGCTCTGGGCGAGCGCGTCGCCAAGCACGGCACGAGCTCGGTTTCGAGCCGCAGCGGCAGCGCTGACGTGATCCGCGCGCTCGGACTGAACCTGCCGCTCGAGGAACAGGCGGCCGGCGCTTGCCTGGAGCAGACTGGATTCACGTTCCTGTTCGCGCCGCATTATCACCCGGCGATGAAGGCCGTGATGCCGGTGCGACAGGCGTTGGGCGTGCGCACCGTGTTCAACATACTCGGGCCGCTGTCCAATCCTGCAGAGCCGCCGTTCCACCTGCTCGGCGCCTACCATGTGGACATTGCGGCGCTGATGGCCGACGCCATGGCCGGCATGCCCATCGAGCGCGCCTATGTAGTGCACGGCGAGGGCGGCTGGGATGAAGCCACGCCGGTCGGGCCTTTCACCTTGTTCGACGTCCGTCCCGGGAAGGTGGTCCGTACAATCCGCAGCGCCCAGGAGTTCAATCTGCCTCCCTGTCGGGCCGAAGATCTACGGGGCGGAGACGCGGCTTACAACGCGCATCACCTGCGCGAAGTGCTGCTCGGCCGTGACCGCGGCCCGCATCGCGACGCCATCGTGCTGCAGGCGGCGCTCGTGCTCGAGCTCATGGGGCGCGCCGACTCGCCGGTCGCCGCGGCGCGAATGGCGTCGGAGGGTATCGATTCGGGCGCTGCGGGCGACATGTTGCGGCGGTTGGAAGCGTTTGGCCGAGGAGCGGTCAGCGGCTAGCGGTTGGACGGAGGTCCAGATGCATCTGTCACGATCCTCATATACTTCATGCAACCTTGCATCACCATCTGCGTCGACAGGTTCGTTCGCACTGCGTCGTTTCACTGACCGCTTCATGCAACTTCCGGCGCCGCCGTCTGCACCGATGTTCGCATGCGTCAACCAACCGCTTACCGCTTCATGCAACCGTTCAGCACTACCATCTGCACGACGTTCATACTGCGTCAACTCCGCTAACCGCTAACCGCTAACCGCTTCTCTCCTATGTCCGGCCTCCTCCACCAGATGACCCAATCGAGTCTCGCGAGACTCGAGCAGGCTCGCGCCCGCGAATCCGAGCAGGCGCTCTGGGCGCGCGTCTCGGATGCGCCGCCGGCGCCGCGGCTGAAACTCTCGCCCGAAGGCTTCGACATCATCGCCGAGTGCAAGCTGCATTCACCGTCGGCGGGCGATCTGTCCTCGCACACCACCGACGTGGAGAGCCGGGTGAAGGCTTATGCGCAGGGCGGCGCCTGCGCCGTCTCGGTGCTGACGGAGACCACGCGCTTCGGCGGTTCGCTCGATCATTTGGCGCAAGCGGCCGCTGCGCTCGCGCCTTACGACACGCCTGTGATGCGCAAGGATTTCCTGGTCGATCCTTACCAGGTGATGGAAGGTCGCGCCGCCGGCGCCGGCGGCGTGCTGGTGATCATTCGCATGCTCGATCGCAGCCGCATCACGGCGTTGCTCGACTGCGCCTGCATGCTCAAGATGTTCGTGCTGCTGGAAGCGTTCGACGCGGCTGACCTGAAAGTGGCGCGCGAAGTGCTCGCGGCGCGCAAAGGGCACAGCGAGCAGATCCTCGTAGGCGTCAACTGCCGCGATCTAGACCAGCTCACGGTCGACCTTGGACGACTCGATGAGCTTGCCGAGCATCTGCCGGCGAACTGTACGCACGTGGCCGAGAGCGGTGTGAGCTCGCTCGAAGACGTGCGCAAAGTAGTGGATATCGGTTACCACGTGGCTCTCGTCGGAACGACTCTGATGCACTCCGACGAGCCGCGTGATCTCCTCGGGCGAATGCTGGCCACCGGGCGCGAGCGCGCCATGGCGGTGCGCACCCGCAAGATCGTGATCGACGGCGAATGAGCGGCGGAGCGTATTCGATTCGCTGCATGGATGCGCGCAGCGCGCTGCACGCGCGCCGACGATGAGTCTGTGGATCAAGATTTGCGGGCTCACGACGCCGGAGGGCGTGCAAGCCGCGGTCGATGCGGGAGTCGATGCGATCGGCTTCGTCTTCGCGTCTTCCAGGCGGCAGGTGAGCGCACGACGGGCGCTCGACCTGGCGCGTTGTGCGCCGTCGCACACTGCGCGCGTCGCGGTGATGCTGCATCCGCCGCAGTCGCTGCTCGATGAGGTGTGGTCCGTTTTCCGGCCGGATGTGCTGCAAACGGACATCGAAGATCTTGCATCGCTCGAGATACCGCAGGGTTTGCAGGTCACCCCCGTGGTGCGTGCGAGCATGAGCGAGCCGCCGCCGCGCCTGCTGTTCGAGGGCCCGGTGAGCGGCGTCGGCGAGACTGCGGACTGGCGCGTCGCCGCGCAGCTGGCTCGCGCCACTCAGCTGGTGCTGGCCGGCGGCTTGAACGCCGCCAACGTGGCCGACGCCATCGCAGCGGTGCGGCCGTTCGGCGTGGATGTGAGCAGCGGCGTGGAGTGTGCGCCCGGTATCAAGGATCCGCGCAAGATTCACGACTTCGTGCGCAACGCGCGCGCGGGAGCCAACCAATGAACCCTTTGCCGAGTGCGAGCGAAAGCGAGATGCTGCTCGCCAACCTACTGAGCGACGCCTATCCCGACGAGCGCGGCCGTTATGGGCCGTTCGGCGGGCGCTATGTCCCGGAGACGCTGGTCCCTGCGCTGGACAGGCTGCAGGCCGGGGTGGACAGGTACTTGCGTGACGAAGAGTTCCTCGCCGAGCTGCACGCCGAGCTGCGCGACTGGGTCGGCCGTCCCACTGCGCTGACGCATGCGCGCACGCTGTCGGTGCGCTGGGGCGCGCAGGTCTGGTTCAAGCGCGAGGATCTCGCGCACACTGGCGCGCACAAGATCAACAACTCCATCGGTCAGGTGTTGCTCGCGAAGAAGCTCGGCGCGCGTCGCGTGATCGCCGAGACCGGCGCCGGTCAGCACGGCGTGGCCTCCGCCGCCGCGTGTGCGCGCCTGGGAATGCCCTGCACCGTTTACATGGGCTCGATCGACATGGAGCGGCAGGCGCCGAACGTCGGCCGCATGAAGCTGCTCGGGGCGACAGTCGTGCCCGTGAAGAGCGGCGATCAGACGTTGCGCGCCGCGGTCGATGAAGCGCTGCGCGACTGGGTGTCCGATCCCAACGGTACGTACTACTGCCTCGGTTCGGCGATCGGGCCCCATCCCTATCCCTATATCGTGCGCGAGCTGCAATCGGTCATCGGCCGGGAGGCTCGCGAGCAGATTCTCGCCGCCAGCGGTCGGCTTCCCGACCTGGTCGTCGCCTGCGTAGGCGGCGGCTCGAACGCTATCGGGCTGTTCCACCCGTTCATCAAGGACCGTAGCGTCGAGATGCTGGGACTGGAAGCCGGCGGTTGTGGTGGAGGACTTGGCGAGAATGCAGCGTCGCTCGCGTACGGAACGCCAGGCGTGCTGCAGGGCTGCTACTCCTTGCTGCTGCAGGACGAGAATGGTCAGGTGCAGGAGACGCATTCGGTTTCCGCCGGCCTCGATTATCCCGGCGTCGGCCCGGAACACGCGTTGCTCATGAGCGCGGGCCGCGTGCGCTATGAAGCCGTCGACGACGACGAAGCGCTGGACGCGCTTACCGAATGCTGCGCGGCCGAAGGTATTCTGCCGGCCGTGGAGTCCGCGCATGCTCTTGCGGGCGCTCGCCGCTATGCGCGGAAGAATCCCGGCAAGCATATTCTCATCGGCCTTTCGGGCCGAGGCGACAAGGACATGCCGACTCTGCAGCGCACCGTGCTGAAGGATGTTCTGTAATGGCGGCGCACGACTCGGTCAGTGCGGCGATCCGGGCCGCTAACGCCAAAGGACGTCCCGCGCTCGTGGCCTACATCACGGCCGGCTTTCCGCGACGCGAGACATTCCTCGAGCAGCTCGCCGCCGTAGCGAGCGTCGCGGACGTCGTCGAGGTGGGCGTGCCGTTCACCGATCCCATGGCGGACGGCGCGACCATTCAGCGCTCGAGCCGCGCCGCGCTCGAGCAGGGCGTGTCGCTCACCTGGATCCTCGCGCAACTGGAGCAGCGGGAGCGCGGCGGTGCGCCGGTGCTGCTGATGAGCTACCTGAACCCGTTGCTGGCCTTCGGCCTCGAGAAGCTGCCGCGCGCGGCGGCGCGCGCTGGAGTGTGCGGCTTCATCGTTCCGGATCTACCCCTGGAAGAATGCGCGGACCTGCGGGCCGCGCTGGAAGCGGAGGGGCTGGCGCTCGTGCAGTTCGTGACGCCGGTGACGCCGCTGGAGCGTATGCGCATGCTGTGCGACAGCGGCGGCGGCTTCGTCTACGCCGTGACCATGACGGGCACTACAGGCAAGAACGTCGCCGCGCCGCGCGAAGTGCTGGATTATTTCGACCGCGTACGTTCGCTGTCACGCTTGCCTGTGTGTGCGGGTTTTGGCATCCGCTCGCGGGAACAGATCGAGCAGCTCGCGCCGCACGTAGACGGCGTCATCGTCGGATCGGCGCTCATCGAGGCGATCGAGCGTGGCGAGGACCCGGGCGCATTCCTGCGCTCGCTGCGCGGTTGAACGACGTCGGCGGCTTCTCGACCGCAGGCTGGCGCGCGTCGTGCGGCCAACCGTGCGAGCGCGCGCCGTGCACGTTCGGCGTCTGTACGGGCGTCCTCGCGAGAAGGCCGACTTCTTAGCCAGCCCGACCGCGTAAGAGGAGTGCATGCGAACCGTCTGCGTGTTCTGTGGCGCGAACCTGGGCAATCGGCCGGAGTATTCGGCGCTGGCCCGTCGCGTGGGCGCGGCGCTGGCCAAGCGCGGCCTCGCGCTGGTCTACGGCGGCGGACGCGTCGGCCTCATGGGCGTGCTGGCGGACGCTGCACTCGAGGCTGGCGGACGCGTGATCGGCGTGATTCCGCAGATGCTCATCGAGCGCGAGGCCGGGCACACTGGCCTCAGTGAGCTGCATGTCGTCACGACGATGGCCGAGCGCAAGTTGCGCATGGGCGAGATGTCCGAGGCGTTCCTCGCGTTGCCGGGCGGCATCGGCACGATGGACGAGCTCTTCGAAGTGTGGACGTGGACGCAGCTCGGGCTGCACCAGAAGCCCTGCGGCCTGCTTGACTACGACGGTTACTACAGCGGGTTGCTCGAGTTCATCAGTCAAGCCGAGCGTGAGGGTTTCTTGCGACCACGGCATCGCGCCGCGCTGCTTGTGGAGCGCGATGCGGACCGGCTGCTCGACCGGCTGCTCGCCGCCGCGCCGCAGGGCGACCCTTGACTTTGGCGATCTCCGGCCGGCAGCCTTGCGGCCCGTTCACGTCTCGACCGCGCCCATGGAACTCATAGGCTGGTTCATCGACTTCGTCCTGCATCTGGACCGGCATCTCACCGAGCTGGTGGCGGATTACCGCCTGTGGGTGTACGCGATCCTGTTCGCGATCATCTATTGCGAAACAGGTCTGGTGGTTACGCCTTTTCTGCCTGGGGATTCGCTGTTGTTCGCGGTCGGCGCGCTGGCGGCCGTCGATGCAACAGGTACGTTGAACGCCACGCTCATCTGGCTGCTGCTGATAACGGCGGCGGTCCTCGGCGACGAGACCAATTTCCGCATCGGTCGCGCCGTCGGGCCTCGCGCGTTCAACGGCGGCATCCGGTGGTTGAAGCAAGAGCACCTGGCGCGCACCGCAGCGTTCTACGAGCGCCATGGCGGCAAGACCATCGTGCTTGCGCGCTTCGTGCCCATCATCCGCACGTATGCGCCGTTCGTGGCCGGCGTCGGCGCCATGCGGCGCCGGCGCTTCTCCACTTACAACATCAGCGGCGGCGTCCTGTGGGTGACGACCTTCATCTGGGGCGGATATCTGTTCGGCAATGCGCCGCTCATCAAGAACAACTTCGGCCTGATCACCATCGCCATCATCGTGATCTCGGTGATTCCCGTCGCTTGGGGCATGCTGCGGCCGGCGCGGCCCGCATCGAGCAGCAGTTAGCGCTCGACCGTTCTTCTCACCGTCGCAGCGCAATCGATACGACCAGCGAGGCGGCGCCGGCCAGGATGAGCGCCACGCCTATCCATGCGGGCTCGATCTTGGCGGCGACCCAGATGATTCCGCCCAGAGCGCCCAGCGAGCAGACCGTGACCACGTCGCGGCGGCGTGCGCTTTCGCGGATCTCTTTGCGCAGCAGATCGTTGTGGTGATCGATTTGCGTGGTGAGTCGCCCGTCGGCGGCGCGCTGAATCGCGTTCTCCAGCAGCGGCGGGAGCTGACGCAAAGCTTGCAGGAGATCGGGCGCCTGTTCGCGCACGTCCTTCGCGATCGAGCGCATGCTCCAGCGCTCACGCAACCATTGGCGCAGCAGCGGCTGCGCGGTCTTCCACAGGTCGAGCTCGGGATAGAGCTGGCGGCCCACGCCTTCGATCTGCAGCAGCGTCTTCTGGATCAGCATGAGCTGCGGCTGCATCTGAGCGTCGAAACGCTGCGCCGCCTCGAAAAGGCTGATCAGCACCTGGCCGAAGGAGATCTCCCGCAGCGGTTTGTTGGCGATCGGCTCGCAAACCGTGCGCACTGCGGACTCCAACTCGTCGATGCGCACATGCGCCGGGATCCAGCCGGAATCGATGTGCAGTTGAGCGATGCGGCGATAGTCGCGCTCGAAGAACGCCAGGAAGTTCTCGGCCAGGTAATGCTGATCGCGCGGATCGAGCGTGCCGACGATGCCGAAGTCCACCGCCGCGTAGCGGGGCCGCTCGGGATCATCCAGCAGCACGAAGATGTTGCCGGGGTGCATGTCGGCGTGGAAGAAGTTGTGGCGGAACGCCTGTGTGAAGAAGATTTCCACGCCGTTTTCCGCCAGACGCTGAATATTCGCGCCGCGCCGCTCGAGCTCCGCCGTGTCGCTGATGAGCACGCCGTGCACTCGCTCC
>Ga0079224_100004181_pt1 | contig 18531 bp, 19 predicted proteins | sample Stecom2015_FD_80414 | JGI IMG/M metagenome (GOLD analysis project Ga0079224, IMG submission 80414) | Agricultural soil microbial communities from Utah to study Nitrogen management - Steer compost 2015 | ecosystem: Environmental > Terrestrial > Soil > Agricultural land | place: USA: Utah... | reverse complement strand
TTAAAAATCAATGGCGAAAAATCTTGTGATAGTGGAGTCTCCTGCAAAAGCAAAGACTATTGAAAAATTTTTGGGTAAAGATTATCAGGTAGAATCCAGTTTCGGTCATATATCCGATTTGCCTTCCAATGAATTGGGAGTAGATGTAGAAAATAACTTTAAGCCTAATTATGTAGTATCTTCGGATAAAAAGGCAATTGTAAAAAAACTTAAGGATTTAGCTTCAAAAGCAGAAACAGTATGGCTTGCTTCCGATGAAGACCGCGAGGGAGAGGCAATTGCTTGGCATTTGGCAGAAACATTAAAACTTGATAAAAATAAAACTAAACGTATTGTTTTTCACGAAATCACAAAATCAGCTATTGATAAAGCCATACAAAACCCGAGAAGTATTGATTATAATTTAGTAGATGCTCAGCAGGCTCGCAGGGTGTTAGATAGATTGGTAGGATATGAACTTTCGCCTGTGTTGTGGAAGAAAGTAAAATCCGGACTTTCAGCAGGAAGAGTACAATCGGTTTCGGTGAGACTTATTGTGGAAAGAGAGAAAGAAATACGTGATTTTAAATCCGAAGTCTATTTCACAATTAGTGCAGAGTTTGTAACTGAAGGTGGAAAGTCTTTTAAAGCAAAACTTCCGAAGAGTTTTTCCTCTCAAAAAGAGGCAGAAGAATTTCTTAAAAATAGTATCGGAGCAAATTATAAAGTTTCGGATCTGGAGACTAAACCGGTAAAAAAATCTCCGGCTCCTCCGTTTACTACTTCTACTTTACAACAAGAAGCTTCCAGAAAATTACATTTTTCGGTAGGACAAACCATGCTGGTAGCTCAACGTTTGTACGAGGCAGGGCTTATCACTTATATGAGAACCGATAGTGTAAATCTTTCGGAAGAGGCAGTTTCAGCCATAAAAAATGAAATTGAAAAATCTTACGGAAAAGAATTCAGCCACCCGAGGAGTTTTGTTACAAAAAGTAAGGGGGCACAAGAAGCACATGAGGCAATTCGTCCTACGGATATGGCCAGACATGCTATTACAGGAGATAGAGAACAATCTCGTTTGTATGATTTGATTTGGAAACGTACAGTAGCCTCACAAATGAGTGAGGCAAAATTAGAGAGAACCAATGTAAAAATAGAAGCAGATAAGCATAAAGAAATTTTTACAGCTACAGGAGAGGTGTTGCTTTTTGAAGGATTTTTAAAAGTGTATTTGGAAGGACACGATGAAGAAGACGAAGAACAAGAAGGAATGCTGCCTGCTCTTACAGTAGGAGAAAAGTTGTCAGGTAATTATATAACTGCAACAGAGCGTTTTTCAAAACCGCCTGCCCGATATACAGAAGCTTCCTTGGTGAAAAAATTAGAAGAGTTAGGTATCGGACGACCATCAACTTATGCTCCTACCATTTCTACTATCATTAATAGAAATTATGTAGAAAAAGGAAATTCCGAAGGAAAGGAGCAAAGTTATATTCAGCTTATATTAGAAGGAACAGAAATAAAATCAAAACAACTCAAAGAAAAAGTAGGCTCAGATAAAGGAAAACTTGTTCCGACAGATATAGGAATGATTGTAAATGACTTTTTAGTTAATCATTTCGATTCAATTTTAGATTATAACTTTACGGCTAAAGTAGAACAAGAATTTGATGAGATTGCTACCGGAGACCGAGACTGGACTTCTGTAATGAGTGATTTTTATAAACATTTTCATCCGACAGTTAAAAAAGTTGAAGAAACGGCAGACAGAGAAACCGGGGAACGCGTTTTAGGAAAAGATCCGAAAACGGGAAAAACAGTTTTGGTGCGTTTAGCTCGTTTTGGTGCGGTAGCTCAAATCGGGGAGGCTGATGACGAAAACAAACAATTTGCATCCCTACGTCCTGACCAGAATATTAGTACCATTACTTTAGAAGAAGCTTTAGATTTGTTCCTTCTTCCAAAGAAATTAGGAAAATACCAAGGAGAGGAAATTGAAGTTAATGTTGGACGTTTTGGACCGTATGTAAGATTCGGAAAGAATTTTATTTCGTTAGGTAAAGGAGAAGAACCTCTGGATGTTACTTTAGAACGGGCTATTGAGCTTATTAATCAAAAACAAAAAGCAGATGCTCCTATTGGAGAATATAAAGGGATGCCTGTTCAAAAAGGAGTAGGGAGATTCGGACCGTTTATTAAATGGAACGGTATTTTTATAAATGTAAGTAAAAAATATAACTTTGATAATCTTACTTCTTCTGATATAGCAGAACTAATAGAAGATAAGCTTAAAAAAGAAGAAGAAAAACTGATTCAGAACTGGGAAGAAGAAGGTATCCGTATTGAGAAAGCTCGTTGGGGACGTTCGGTGATTATTAAAGGAAAAACAAAAGTTGAGTTAGATAAGAATGTCGATGCTTCAAAAATTACTTTAGAGCAAGCTAAAGCTTTTTTGGAACAAAAAGCACCTAAAAAAACTAAAAAATAATTGTAGACTTACAGTTTCTGATTTTTTATTTGCAGAAAATTTTACCTTCATTCATAAACATATAGCCAATGCAATTTGATTTTTTACAGCCTGTAGAAAGAGAAATGGTTGAATTTATCAATTCGCTTTCTGCTCAACATTTAGGTGCAAAAATATCTGTTCACACAGAAGATTCTTTCCCAAATTTAGATCAGGTTGATATTGCTATTGTGGGGGTTACCGAGAGTAGGAGCGCAGATATTGAGCAAGAAAAGGATTTGAGATTTTTCAGAAAAGAATTTTATAGTTTGTATGCCGGTAATTGGGATTGCACCATTGTAGATTTGGGAGACATAATTCAAGGACACTCGGTCAGTGATACTTATTTTGCATTGAATCAGGTGACTTTGGATTTGCTGAGGAAAAAGATTGTTTTGGTAGTTATCGGAGGTTCGCAAGATTTGACATATCCGTTATATAGAGCCTATGATAAATTAGGAAAAATGGTCAATCTTGTTTCTGTTGACAGTAAATTTGATTTTGGTAACTTGCATTTGCCTCTGACTACCGATTCATATTTGGCAAAAATTATAATGGAAGAACCAAATAACCTCTACAATTATAGTAATATTGGTTACCAAACCTATTTTACTTCGCAAGAAGAAATAGATTTGATGGAAAAGATGTTCTTCGATGCGTATAGGTTAGGAGATGTAGGAGCAGATATAACAATTGCAGAACCTGTTTTGAGAAATGCAGATGTGGTGAGTTTAGATTTAACCTCAGTTCAGTCTGCTTATACAGGTAACTTTTCTCATTTCGTTCCTAATGGGTTTACAGGAAAAGAAATTTGTGCTATTTCTCGTTATGCGGGAATTAGTGACAGAACTTCTGTTTTTGGGGTTTTTAATTCCTATGGACTAAAATCAGAAGCGATATTAACAGCGCAGATAGTTTGGTATTTTATAGAAGGATTTACACACAGATATAATGAGTATCCGATTTCTGATTTAAAAAATTATACTAAGTATATAGTATCTTTTGAAGATGACCAAGATTTGGTTTTCTACAAGAGCGAAATATCCCAAAGATGGTGGATGGAAATCCAATTTAACACAGATGTTAAAAATAAATTAAATAATTTTACGTTATTACCTTGCTGTTATAAAGATTATCAGGAAGCATTGGAAGGAATTTTCCCTGAGAGATGGTGGAAAGAACAAAAAAAAATGCATTCCTTACAATAAAATTAGAATAAAATAGTTTTAGTTATTTTTAAGATTTATATATTTGTGCCTCGATAAATAAATTTTGAAGAAAAGTTGTTTTTTTGAAAATAAATAAATAGGTTTACGCCCTTGAAAATTTGAATACATTAAATATCCGATTTAATATTATGAAAAAGTCAATCGTATTGTTATCAGTTGTGTCAATGTTGCTCTCTTGTAGTAGTGGAGATAGGGGGGAGGTTGTAGGAGCTAGAGGTAAGAAATGGCGCTCGGAAACCCCGTATGAGATGACACTTGTACCTGGAGGTTCTTTTATTATGGGTAAGTCAGATGACGACCTTGCGGGTATTGGAGATGCAAGCGCAAAAACGGTAACTGTTCGTTCTTTTTATATGGACGAGTTGGAAACTACTAATGCGAAATATCGCCAATTTGTGAATTGGGTAAAAGACTCAATCATCCGAACTCGTTTGGCTATCTTGGCTGATGAACAACAATTAAGTCCGGGTAGCGGTGGAATTGGAGAATATGCTTTCTTGGATGGAGGAAATCCGGATAACATGTCTCCTTATGATAAATATATGTATGAGAACTACTATAGTTTGTCTAATAATGAATATGAGGGTAGAAGACTTAACTGGAAAGTTAAGTTGATTGATGACCCGCAAAAATATCCGGATGAGTTTTATGTAGAAGTAATGGATTCTATGTATTTACCTCCTTCAGAGTGGTTCAATGGACTAAAAACACTTGACGTGTCTAAATTGGTGTTCCTTTATCAGGATATTGATATTGAAGGGGCTGCTAAAGATAAAAGCACAGATTATCGCTCTAAAAGAAGTAAGTATTTAAAGACAGAAAAACTTCCTATTTATCCCGATACGACCGTTTGGATTAAAGATTTTGCTTATTCATATAATGAGCCAATGCATAATGACTATTTTTGGCATGCTGCATATGATGATTACCCTGTAGTAGGCGTTACTTGGAAACAAGCAAAAGCTTTCTGTAACTGGAAAACCATGTATAAAAATGCTTGGGTTAAAAAGAAGAAAAATGCTCAACAAGTAAATAAATTCCGTCTTCCTACCGAAGCAGAGTGGGAGTATGCCGGAAGAGGAGGTTTGAGATCTGCTACTTACCCTTGGGGAGATTTATATACAATGAATGACAGAGGTTGTCACTTGGCAAACTTTAAGCCAAACAGAGGAGATTATGCAGCAGATGGAGCTCTATATACAGTGGAGGCAAGATCATTTGAACCTAATGATTACGGATTATATAATATGTCAGGGAATGTAGCTGAATGGACTGATGCAGCGTATGACCCATCTTCTTATGAGTTTGTATCTTCAATGAATCCTAACGTGAATGACCCTACTAATAGCCGAAAAGTTGCTCGTGGAGGTTCTTGGAAAGATGTTGCTTACTACTTGCAATTAGGAACACGTAATTTTGAATATGCGGATTCTGCTCGTAGTTATATCGGATTCAGAACAGTTCAAGATTATATGGGAACTCAAACTACCAGAAACAGTATAGGTAGATAATTTCTAAAAAGCGTATTTACTAACCAATTTAATAAATAACAGTTTAATTATTAACTTTAACAAACAAATTTTTAATTATGGCGATTTTAAGTAAAAAAGCGATGAACTTCGCTTACGGTATGGGAGCAGCAGTAGTAATTGTTGGAGCTCTATTTAAGATTACTCACTTTGAATTTGGATTTTTAACCGGTAACGTAATGCTTACCATCGGTCTTGTAACAGAGGCTATCATTTTTGCTCTATCAGCTTTTGAACCTGTAGAAAAAGAAATCGACTGGACTATAGTTTATCCTGAACTAGCAGGAGGTGAAGCTAAGAAAAAGGATAAAAAAGAAGCTGAAGATGTACAAGGGATGCTTTCTAAAAAATTGGACAATTTGTTGAAAGAAGCTAAAATTGACGGAGAGTTAATGGCTAGCTTAGGAAATAGTATCAGAAGCTTTGAGTCTGCTGCTAAAGGAATAGCATCTACAACTGACGGAATCGCAGCACAAAAGAAATATAGCGAAGAGTTATCTCTTGCAGCAGCACAAATGGAATCTTTAAATAGCTTATATAAAGTACAATTAGAAAGTGCTTCTCGCAACGCTGAAGTTAACAAAGAAATTGCAGAGAATGCAGGTAAATTAAAAGAACAAATGCAATCAATGACTGCCAACATCGCTTCATTGAACAATATTTATGGTGGAATGCTATCTGCTATGAGTAATAGAGGTTAAGAATTTCTGATAGTTTAGAAATCTTAATTATTTACTAACAAAAAATATAAATTTTTGAAAAAATGGCAGGAGGAAAATTAACCCCAAGACAGAAGATGATTAATCTGATGTATCTGATTTTCATCGCAATGTTGGCTTTAAATATGTCAAAAGAGGTGTTATCTGCGTTTGGTATATTAAATAATAAATTGACTGAATCTAACAATATCATGGATTTGAATAACCAGGCATTGTTAGCGGATTTAGCCCAAAAAGCAGAAGAACAACCTGGTCAATATGCTCAAAGGCTTCAAAAAGCAACTGAAATTAAAAAGATATCAGAAGAGTATGTAAAATATATTGAAGATATCAAAGCTTTGATAACTAAAGATTATCAGTTGAATGAAGATGGAAATTTGCCTTTTGAGCAAATGGATAAAGGAGAAACATTAGATTATTTATTTTTCCAAGGAGATAAACTTTCGGCAGAAGGAGAGGAATTTATGAACAGAATCAAATCATATAACATGAATGTTCAGAAAATTGCTGAGGGTTATCTGTTGGAAGAAACAAAAGAAAAAATGAATGCACGTTTTTCTACTGAAGACGTGAAATCTAAAAATGCGGGGGCTACTATTAATTGGTTACGTTATCACTACCAAGGATTTCCTGCGATTGCTTCTTTAACAAAACTTACACAATTACAAAACGATATCAAAACTACTGAAAACGAAGTGATTTCAGGAATGTTTATGGAAGGTATCAAAAGAGCAGCTTCTTTATCAGGTTTTGAAGCTATTGTAGTGCCTGACAAAACAGCTTTCTTTGCAGGAGAAACTGTAACAGGAAAAATCATCTTAGGTAAAAAAGACCCTACACTAAAAGCACACAAAGTTATTATCAATGGTAAAGAAATTGACGAATCTCAAATACAAGCTGGACAAGCATTGTTCTCATTCAATGCCGGAAATGTAGGTGAGCAAGAATTTGGAGGAGAGTTTCAATTTAAAGAAGGAGACTCAATCATTACTCTTCCTATTAAAGGTAATTATGTAGTAGTTCCAAAACCAAATGAGGCTAATATTTCTGCAGATAAAATGAACGTAGTTTATATTGGGGTAGATAACCCTATGACTATTTCATTCGCAGGTATTTCAGATAATAATGTTACCGCTACTGCACCTGGGCTTACTAAAGCATCCGGTACTGGTAAATATATCTGGAGACCTCAGGGAGGAAGTAACGAAGCAACTGTATCTGTTACAGGTAAATTACCGGACGGAACTACAGTATCAAGTAAAAAGACTTTCAGAGTTAAAACTATTCCTGCTCCTGCTACTGACTTAAGAGGTATAACAGGAGGAACTAAAGGAAGTAAAGAAAACTTGATTAATTCTCCGGTTAGAGTTAAGTTTAATGACTTTGATTTTGACGTTAAAACTACTGTAATACAGTTTGAGGTTAAAGCTCAAGGAAGCCCGATAGTAGTTTGTCAAGGAGATAAATTCAGCCCGGCAGCTATTGCAGCCATTAACAAAGTACCAAAAGGAGGAAACGTTATTATCTCTAACGTAAAAACAAGAATCGAAGGTACTAACGTTCCTATTAAGGATTCAACTCCTTTTGTTTGGGAAATACAATAAAAATCTCATATTCTCGTTGAGACTTTTATAATAATAGAGAGATTAAAAAGTGAAAAATATGAATCGTAATACTGTTTTATCAGCAATATTTCTACTGGTTGGTTTAGGTACAACTCAAGCACAGGTTAACATTCTTAATGCAAAAACACCTCAAGAGATTGGAGTAAAATCCGAGCAGCAGAAAATGCTGGAAAATGATAATCCGCTTCCGTATGGTTATGTTAACGAAAGCAGAGATATTTTGTATGGAAAGATGGTTTGGGAGATAATTGATCTTGAACAAAGAGCGAACCTTCCTTTGTATTATCCTATAGAGGATAATTTAGGAGCCGAAAGACGTTCGTTGTTCAATGTATTGATTACTGCTATCGAAGAGGGCGAAATTACGGAAGTTTATGACGATTCATACTTTCGTACTAAAAAGACTCTTGAAGAAATCAAGACAAACTTCCATGCAAAAGAGTTGACTGACGAGGGGAAAGATATAGTGATGCTTTATGCTGCTAACTACCCTGATTTGATGGGTGCGGAGCTAACCAAAAAGTTAGAAGAAGAAGGAATCCTATCTGATGTACATTTCTTTGTAGAAAGAGTTAAGAGTGATGATGTGATTCAGTATAAAATTAAGGGATATTGGTATTTTGATGCTCGTCAAGGAGAATTAAAATATCGTTTGTTAGGAATTTGTCCTTTGGCTCCCGGAGCACTTGACAAAATTCGTGCAGCCCAAAACAATACTGACCCTGAGCCTGCTGAACTTTTCTGGATATATTTTCCGGATGCTAGAAAAGTGCTTCATAAAGCATTAGCATTTAATGGAAAAAATTCAGCTTCACCTTTCAACTTCGACCACTTGTTGAACTCGAGACGTTTTCAAGCGACTATTTATCAAGTAGAGAATGTTTACGGAGATAGAAAGATTGAAGACTATTTCAGGGATAATGCCCAACATCAGCTTTTAGAGTCTGAAAGAATAAAAGAAAGTATCCGCAATTTTGAACAAGATATGTGGAGCTACTAAAATAGAATTAAAACTTTTTTAAATTATAAAAACTCTTATCCGGTACGGGTAAGAGTTTTTATTTTTGCAAGAGTTAATCATTTGAAAATATAATGACAGATTATATTATAGTTGGTGCAGGTTTAGCTGGGATTTGTTTTGCAGAGACAGCTCTACAGAACGGAAAGACAATTCTTGTTTTTGATGGAAAACAAGAACCTTCATCTAAAGTGGCGGCAGGAGTTTATAACGGAGTTACATTAAAGCGTTTTACCTTAGTTCCTAACGCTTACCATCAGATTAATTTGTTGAGGCGATTTTATAGAGACATTGAGGGAAAAATTGATGAAAAAATAATTTTTGATATTCAAGCCTATCGAGTGCTTTCTTCTATTGAGGAGCAAAATAACTTTGTAGTAGCTTCTGATAGACCTCTGTTTCAGGATTTTCTTTCTTCTGAAATTATTTTTAGAAATTTCAAATTCGTTTCTTCACCTTTTGGTTTTGGTCAACTGAAACAGACAGGGTATGTCAATACATCTCTCTTAATTTCTTCATATAAAAAATATATAAAAGAGAAAGAAGCGTTAATAAAGGACGATTTTCATCATTCGGAATTGATATTGCATGAAAGTTTTATTGAATATAAGGGTAGAAAAGCTCGTCATATAGTTTTTTGTGAAGGCTTTATGATGAATAATAATCCCTTTTTTCAAGGATTACCTTTAGATGGGGCTAAAGGAGAATTACTTCTTATTAAGGCAAAGGAATTAGATGTGGATGTGCTTTTGAAGGTAGGAGTATTTGTGCTTCCCATAGGAAATAATCTTTATAAAGTTGGAGCAACATATAATTGGACAGATAAAACCGATATTCCCACAGAGGAAGCTAAAAATGAGTTGATTAGTCAACTGAGGCGTTTTGTAAAATGTGATTTTGAAATAGTAGAGCATTTAGCAGGCGTTCGCCCTACGGTAAAAGACCGAAAACCTCTTGTGGGGAGACATCCTTTATACAAAAATATATATTTATTAAACGGATTAGGAACAAGAGGAGTAATGCTTGCACCATATTTGTCGGAGAAGCTTTTTAATTTTATTGAGTTTAATATACCTTTGGATAAAGAAATCTCAATTGATAGAATTTATGAAAAGCAAAAGAGATAAACTCAATTTACAATTTAAAATTTCATAATTAGAATGAGGATAGATATTATTACGATATTTCCGGAGTTATTAAAAAGTCCTTTTGAAAATTCAATCATGAAGCGAGCTATTCAAAAGGGTTTGGTGGAAGTATGTATCCATAATTTGAGGGATTATGCAACCAATAAACATAAAAATGTAGATGACTATCAATTTGGAGGTGGAGCCGGAATGGTTATGATGATTGAACCTATTGATTTGTGTATTACTAAGCTTAAGTCAGAGAGGAAATATGACGAAATTATTTATATGACTCCGGACGGGGAGACCCTAAATCAAAAAATGGCCAATACAATGTCTATGTATGAAAATATTATTATTTTATGCGGGCACTATAAAGGGGTGGACCAAAGAGTTAGAGATCATCTGATTACTAAAGAAATTTCGATTGGGGATTATGTTTTATCAGGGGGAGAATTAGGTGCTTTAGTGTTATCGGATACCCTGATTAGATTGATTCCTGGAGTATTAGGAGATGAAACTTCGGCACTTACGGATAGTTTTCAGGATAATTTGCTTTCACCTCCTATTTATACTCGACCATCGGAATATAAAGGATGGAAGGTACCGGATGTGCTATTGAGTGGTAACTTTGCCGAAATTGACAAATGGAGGGAAGAAAAATCTTATGAACACACAAAAAAAAGACGACCGGATTTGTTAAATATAAAATAAGTTGTACCTTTGCCACTGGTTTTTTGGTACAAAAAAGCAGTTAAATACTAATTAAAGAGTGTTTTTTATAAAAAAAAATTGCAGTTTTAAAATTTAGTTGTATAATTGTACCAGTAAATAAAAACAACGTTTTTGAGTAATATTACTAGTATGGCTAAAAGGTTATTCGTTTTATTGATAGTGTTTTTCGGAGTGGTTGATAAAATAGTGGCTCAGGCCCCGCCTTGTCCGATTTGTCCTCCGGAAACACCGCAACTTAGCATTGATGGATTTCCGTTATATATATCAGTTGCTTTGGGAATAACAATGAGTTTTATTTTATTCAAAAATAAATTGATGAAGAACGTCAGAAAAGCATAATAAAGTTTATAAAGTTAAAGTTTCAGAAAAGTTTATTGGGATTCTCAATAAACTTTTTTTATTTTATCTAACTTTAAGTTTTTAAACTTTGATATTTGGCTACGTATTTTCCAATTACATCAAATTCTAAGTTCACTATACTTCCTGTTTTTAAAGTTTTAAAATTAGTGTGTTCCATAGTATAAGGAATAATAGCAACGCTAAATGTATTTATTCCGGAATTAACTACAGTAAGACTTACTCCATTTACAGTAATTGAACCTTTTTCGATAGTAATATTTTCAAGAGATTTGTCATATTCAAAAGTAAAATAAGTGCTGCCGTTAGCAGATTCTGTATTTATGCAGGTTGCTGTTTGATCAACGTGACCTTGAACGATATGACCATCTAATCTGTCCCCCAGTTTTAGGGCTCTTTCCAGATTAATCATATCAGAAATTCTCCAAAGACCAATGTTTGTTTTTTCAATGGTTTCTTTAATTGCCGTTACGGTATATTGATTGTTGTCAATAGAAACAACCGTAAGGCATATACCGTTATGAGCTACGCTTTGATCAATTTTAAGCTCAGGGGTAATTCCTGAGGTAAGAGTAATATGCAGGTTATCTTTATCTTTAACGATGTCGGTAATGGTTCCGATAGTTTCAATAATTCCTGTAAACATATCCATTATTTTTTCTAAATTTGCCTGTAAAATTAGCGATTAATAAGCAGAGATAATGGTAAAGAAATCAGAAAATATAATTGTTGGGATTTCAATAGGGGATCTGAATGGAATAGGTAGTGAGATTATTCTCAGAACTTTTGAGGATTCTCGTATGTTGGAGTTTTGTACACCTGTTATTTTTGCAAATACAAAAGTTTTTTCGCTAATAAACAAAGTATTGGGAGCTAATGTTAGTTTTAACGGAATAGATAATCTCAATCAGTTGATTTTTGGAAAAATTAATGTTCTGAATGTTTGGAAAGAAAATGTAAATATTGAGTTTGGGAAAGAAAATCCTCAATTAGGAAAGTATGCTGTGTTGTCTTTTAAGCAGGCTACAAAAGCGCTAAAAGAGAAGAAAATAGATGTGTTGGTTACGGCTCCTATTAATAAATATACGGCTGAATCAGAAGAGTTTAAATTTGCCGGACATACAGAATACCTTAATCAGGAGTTAGAAGGAGAAGCGTTAATGCTTTTAACTTCAGAAGATTTAAGAGTAGGGTTGATTACCGGACATGTTCCTTTAAAAGATGTTTCTGCCAAATTAACAGAATCTCTTATCCGAAGAAAAGTTGATGTTTTGCAAAACTCTTTGATTCAAGATTTTAGTATCACTAAACCGAAAATAGCAATTTTAGGTCTAAATCCGCACTGTGGAGATGGTGGAGTTATTGGTGACGAGGATGATAAAATTTTAAAACCAACAATTCGGAAAATGTTTGATGAAGGATATTTAGTGTTTGGACCTTATGCGGCAGACGGATTTTTTGGAAGTGAATCATATAAAAAATTTGATGCGGTTTTAGCTACCTATCATGACCAAGGATTGATTCCTTTTAAAACATTAGCTTTTGGGCATGGTGTAAATTATACGGCAGGATTGAATAAAATCAGAACTTCACCTGACCATGGGACTGCTTTTGATATTGCAGGAAAAGGAAAAGCAGATTTCAGTTCATTCAGAGAAGCAGTTTTTTTAGCGTTGGACATTTATCAAGCCCGAAACCAACATCAAGAAATAACACAAAATCCTTTGAAGATTACTGAAAAGCAATCGGAATCAAAGAAATAGAAAATACTGAGCTTAGATTTGTAAAGAAAATCTTTGTAAAAATAAATTTTGAGTATAAAAATATTTTGTATATTTGCCGGCTCAAAGGTTTAGAGGAATCAGAATGATGAAAGCGTTTTTCATATCATTTGTAGGGTTAAAACCGGGTAAGCATCATTTTGATTATCAAATAGGCAATACGTTCTTTCATGAGTTTGATTATCATCAGTTTGAGGGTGCTTCGGTTCGGGTTGATTTAGTTTTAGAGAAAAAATCGACTCTTTTGGAGCTTTCTTTCAAACATTCGGGAACAGTAAATGTTCCGTGTGACTTAACAGGGGAATTTTTTGATTTACCTATTAAGGGAAGTTTGAATTTGGTGGTTCAGTTTGGAGAAGAGTATAATGATGATAATGAAGAATTGTTGATTTTACCCCATGGGGAATACCAGGTGAATGTTGCTCAATATATATATGAGATGATTGTTTTGTCTGTGCCTGCCAAAAGGATTCATACAGGAGTTAGAGATGGCAGTATAGATATTTCAAACTATGAAAAATATATTACTTATGAGCAACCAAAAGAAGAAACAATAAGTGAAGAGATAGACCCGAGGTGGGAAAAGTTAAAGAGTTTACTAAATAAAGATAATAAATAAAAAGTATAGAAGATGGCACATCCTAAAAGAAAGACTTCGAAAACTAGAAGAGATAAAAGACGTACGCATTATAAAGCTACTGTTCCTCAAATTGCTACTTGTCCTGTGACAGGAGAGGCTCATTTATATCACAGAGCTTACTGGCACGAAGGGAAAATGTATTACAGAGGTCAGGTGGTAATTGATAAAACAGAAGAAGCTGTAGCATAATTACAGTAATAACGGAATTTAAACTCTCCTTAGTGAGAGTTTTTTTGTTTTATTTTTATTTGGAGAAGTATTAAAATTTTTTGTAATTTGCTGTTTCCTTTCAAAAGTGAGATTTTTGAAAGAATAAAATTTTTTATATGACAAAGATTACAGCTGCCATAACCGCAGTAGGGGCTTATGTTCCTGATTATGTGTTGACTAATCAGATATTAGAGACAATGGTTGATACTAATGACGAGTGGATTACAACTCGTACAGGTATTAAAGAAAGGCGAATTTTAAAGGAAAAAGGAGCAGGCTCTTCGTTTATGGCAATTAGAGCAGCTCAAAATCTTATTGATAAGTCAGGTCTTGATCCTAAAGAAATTGATTTGGTTTTGGTTGCTACTGCTACTCCTGATATGCCTGTGGCCGCAACGGCTGTTTATACAACTACCCAGATTGGAGCAATTAATGCTTTTGCATATGACTTACAAGCTGCATGCTCAAGTTTTCTTTACGGAATGTCAACAGCTGCGGCTTATGTGGAATCCGGAAGATATAAAAAAGTCTTGCTTATAGGCTCAGATAAAATGTCTTCTATTATTGACTATACAGATAGGGCTACTTGTATTATTTTTGGAGACGGAGCGGGAGCTGTGTTGTTTGAGCCTAATACTGAAGGACTTGGGTTTCAAGATGAATATTTAAGAAGTGACGGAGTAGGAAGAGAATTTCTTAAGATTGAGGCAGGAGGGTCTATACTTCCTCCTTCTGAAGAAACAGTAAGAAATAAACAACATTTTGTTCATCAAGAAGGACAAACCGTTTTTAAATATGCAGTTTCCGGAATGGCTGATGTAGCTGAAAAAATTATGAAACGCAACAATCTTACTAAAGATACAGTAGATTGGCTTGTTGCTCATCAGGCAAATAAACGAATTATTGACGCTACGGCTCAGAGAATGGGATTAGAAGATTCTAAAGTATTGATAAATATTCATAGATACGGGAATACAACTTCTGCTACTTTACCTTTGTTATTGAGTGATTTTGAATCAAAGCTCAAAAAAGGAGATAATCTTATTTTTGCTTCATTTGGAGGAGGCTTCACTTGGGGGGCTATCTATCTGAAGTGGGCTTATAATACAAAATAAATTAACCTAACATAAAACGGAATATTATGGATTTAAGAGATATTCAAAACCTGATTAAATTTGTTGCAAAATCAGGGGTTACAGAAGTGAAGCTTGAAATGGAAGATATTAAACTAACCATTAAGACTACGGTTGATAAAAGTGGAGAACCAACAGCTTATGTACAACATATCCCTGTTCAAGCTCCGATACCTCAAATGGGAGCCATTGCTCCGGTTGTAGCAGAAACCCCTGCAACTCAAGCTCCTTCCGAAGATGATTCTTCTAAGTATATCACGGTAAAATCCCCTATTATTGGAACATTTTATAGAAAACCTGCTCCTGATAAACCACCGTTTGTTGAAGTTGGAACTGTGGTAGCAAAAGGAGATGTGTTGTGTGTGATAGAAGCAATGAAGTTATTCAACGAAATTGAATCTGAATATGCCGGAAAAATAGTAAAAGTTTTGGTAGATGATGCTTCTCCGGTTGAATTTGACCAACCTTTATTCTTAATTGACCCGTCTTAATAAGAAATTTTAAATTAGAATTTTAAATGTCGAACCATAATTTCGGCTTTTAAAATAATTTAAAATTCAAGATTTGTAATTTAAAATTTCAGAAGGATGTTTAAAAAAATATTAATTGCTAATAGGGGAGAGATAGCACTTCGTATTATCAGAACCTGTCGTGAAATGGGCATTAAGACCGTAGCGGTTTACTCTACAGCCGATGCAGAAAGTCTTCACGTACGTTTTGCAGATGAAGCAGTTTGTATTGGTCCGGCACCTAGTAATATGTCTTATTTGAAAATGTCAAATATTATTGCGGCAGCCGAAATCACTAATGCTGATGCTATTCATCCGGGATATGGCTTTTTGTCTGAAAATGCCAAATTCTCTAAAATTTGTCAGGAGAGCGGAATCAAGTTTATTGGTGCTTCTCCTGAAATGATAGAAAAAATGGGAGATAAGGCTACTGCTAAAGCAACAATGAAAGCTGCAGGAGTACCTACAATTCCAGGTTCAGAAGGGTTATTGGAATCTTTAGATCAAGCTAAAAAAATAGCTAAAAAAATAGGTTACCCGATTATGCTTAAAGCAACTGCCGGAGGTGGAGGAAAAGGAATGCGTGCAGTTTGGAAAGAGGAAGATTTAGCAAAAGCTTGGGAAAGTGCTCGTCAAGAAGCAGGTGCTGCTTTTGGAAATGACGGAATGTATATGGAAAAGCTCATTGAGGAGCCTCGTCATATAGAAATTCAGATTGTGGGAGATGCTTATGGAAAGGCTTGTCACTTGTCAGAAAGAGATTGTTCAGTGCAGAGAAGACACCAAAAGCTAACTGAAGAAACTCCTTCTCCTTTTATGACTGATGAACTCCGTAAGAAAATGGGTGAGGCAGCTGTAAAAGCGGCTGAATTTATTAAATACGAAGGGGCGGGAACGGTTGAATTCTTGGTAGACAAGCATAGAAATTTCTATTTTATGGAAATGAATACCAGAATTCAGGTGGAGCACCCTATTACAGAGCAAGTAATTGATTACGATTTGATTCGTGAGCAAATTCTGGTAGCGGCAGGAGTTAAAATTTCGGGGAAAAATTATTTTCCGAACCTTCATTCCATCGAATGTAGAATTAATGCAGAGGACCCATATAATGATTTTAGACCTTCTCCGGGGAAAATTACAACATTCCATGCTCCGGGAGGGCACGGAGTTCGTTTAGATACTCATGTGTACTCAGGATATACAATTCCTCCGAATTATGATTCAATGATAGCTAAGTTGATTACAACAGCTCAAACTCGTGAGGAGGCAATTGCTAAAATGAAACGAGCATTAGATGAGTTTGTAATAGAAGGAATTAAAACAACAATTCCATTCCACAGGCAACTGATGGATGATCCTGATTATGTGGCAGGGAATTATACCACTAAGTTTATGGAAACTTTTAAAATGAAATAAATTCCTAAGTCCGTTTCTGATTCAGAAACGGACTTTTTAGCTTTTGTATAATGAATAAGAAAATCATAATTACGGCTATTCTTTTAGGAGCTACCTCAATTATTTTAGGAGCTTTTGGAGCTCATGCACTCAAAAAAGTCTTGACAACCGACCAATTGATAAGTTTTGAAACAGGAGTCAGATACCAAATGTATCACGCTTTCTTTTTATTATTTTTAGGTATAACCAATCTGGTGTCTGACCCTAAAAAGAAAATAGTATATCTGTTGACGGTAATTGGAATAATCTTTTTCTCAGGCTCTATTTATTTACTCACTACAAGAGATATTACTTCGATAGATATTAGCACGGTTGCTTTTATTACTCCAATTGGAGGATTATTGTTGATTTTAGCTTGGATAGTATTACTGATTAGTATTGTTCGGAAATAAGAGGTTGTTTTTAAGTGAACAGAAACTTATTGTTTCTGCTTAATATTTTATGAAAGAGTTTTTGTAACTCGTTTAAAATGAAAACATTATCAAATAAAAATAATTTGAAGGTCTTGTATGAAGACAATCATATTATTGTAGTAAATAAAAGAGTAGGGGATATTGTTCAAGGAGATAAAACGGAAGATAAACCGCTCTCTGATGTAGTAAAAGAGTTTTTGAAAGAAAAATATGATAAAAAAGGGGAAGTATTTTTAGGAACAGTTCACCGATTAGACAGACCAACTACAGGAATCGTTCTTTTTGCAAAAACCTCAAAAGCTCTTTCGAGACTAAGTGAGATGTTTAAAAAGCACGATTTGGAAAAAATCTACTGGGCTTTAGTAAAAAATAGACCTGAGCAAGCAGAAGCTACTCTTACCCATTATCTTAAGAGAAATCCTAAAAATAATACTTCAAAAGCTTATCTTCATGAAGTTCCACAGAGTAAAAAAGCTGTTCTGGATTATAAAGTGTTAAAGAGTTTAGATAACTATCACTTGTTAGAAGTTAGGTTACATACCGGAAGACACCACCAAATCAGAAGCCAACTTTCTGCTATAGGAAGTCCAATAAAGGGAGATTTAAAATATGGTTTTAACCGAAGTAATCCTAACGGAGGAATCAATCTGCATGCCCGAAAATTGTCTTTTATACACCCTGTTTCTAAAGAACAAATAGAAATCACAGCAGATTTACCTAAAGAAAACCTTTGGGAACAAATTATAAAATTAATTTAATCCCTTTCTTTCAAATTGAGTTGAAAGAAAGGGATTAAGTTTTTAGCAGAATTCGTTGTAAGCTTCTTTAAGATTTTCTGCAATGAGTTCTGCGGGACGTCCTTCAATATGATGGCGCTCTAACATATGAACCAATTCCCCATTTTTGAAAAGAGCTATACTTGGAGATGAAGGAGGGAAAGGAAATAGACGTTCTCTAACTGCATCTACAGCTTCTTTATCCACTCCTGCAAAAACGGTCACCAAATGGTCAGGTTTTTTGGTGTTTTCCAAACTCATTCTGGCTCCCGGGCGGGCATTGCGAGCAGCACAACCGCAAACCGAGTTTATTACTACGAGAGTAGTTCCTTCTTTTTTTAAAGATTCCTGAACTTGTTGTGCCGTATATAGTTCATCAAAACCTGCAGACGCAAGTTCCAAACGCATTGGTTTTACTAATTCTTCCGGATACATAATTTTAAGTTTTATAAAATACAAAGTTACGGAAGATTAAAGCAAAATAAAAATCCAATCAGGAACTATTATTTTACGTATTTATTGTTTGAGTACTTAAGAGTCTTTCGGGAATAAATCATAAATTTGTACTTTTAACAACAATTTCAAAATTAACATAAGTAATGAAATACCACAGAATAGACAAAAATCTCTTCATTAAAAATCGAGCAAAATTTACAGCTCAAATGAAGCCCAACAGTATTGCTGTTTTTAATTCTAATGATATTTATCCTGTAAGTGCAGACAGTACATTACCTTTTGCTCAACATAGAGACATCTTTTATTTGAGTGGTATAGATCAAGAGGAAAG
>Ga0079224_100004180_pt1 | contig 18531 bp, 14 predicted proteins | sample Stecom2015_FD_80414 | JGI IMG/M metagenome (GOLD analysis project Ga0079224, IMG submission 80414) | Agricultural soil microbial communities from Utah to study Nitrogen management - Steer compost 2015 | ecosystem: Environmental > Terrestrial > Soil > Agricultural land | place: USA: Utah... | reverse complement strand
GGGCGGCACGCGCCGCCCCTCCCCGCCGAGGTGAACTCGGCGGGGCCCCTCCCCACGCGGGCACTCTGTCCGACGCAGTTTTCCGCATATCTCGGCGCGTTCCTAACCGTTTGTCGCTCTAGAACGCCAATCCGTTCGACGGATCGGCGAGGGCACCATCTTGCCTTCCAGGGTGATGGGGCCCCTTCTCCATACGCGGTTTCGTTTCGAGGTGCGGCCCGGGAGCCCGTCCGCGGCTTCCCGGGCCAGAACGGGACGAGAGCGCGGCTCCGTGAGCGGCCGACCCTCGGCTCACTCGTGAATGGTCACCTTGAGCATCTGCACGGGTGTCGTGGGGCGATCGCGGCCGTCCGTCGGCGTTTGCTCGATCTTGCGCACGACATCCATCCCGGAAATCACCTTCCCGAACACCGGGTGCTTGGACGGTCCGGGCGTGAACCAGTCGAGGTACGCGTTGTGGACCGTATTGATGAAGAACTGACAGCTTCCGCTGTTCGGGCGCCCCGTGTTCGCCATCGAGAGCGTGCCGGGCTCGTTCGAGAGGCGCGCTTCCGGCGGGTGCTCGTCCGGGATCGTTCCGCTCGGGGCATTGCCCGTTCCGGCGCGCGGGCTCTCGGGATCGCGGCTATGCGGGCAGCCGAACTGGATCATGAAGCCCTGGATCACGCGGTGGAAATGCAGCCCGTCGTAGAAGCCCGAGCGTGCGAGCTCGATGAAGTTTCCTGCCGTGATTGGCATCTTGTCGGAGAAGAGCTCGACGGTGAAATCGCCGAGCGAGGTGCTGAGGGTCGCTGTCGGGTTCGCCATGGGCGGGCACCCTAGTACAACCGCCCGGAGGTGCATCCATGTGAAGGACCCGCTCCGACATCGCCGCGGAAAGGTCCCTCTCGCGCGGTGTGGGCGGCACGCGGCGCGGCGCCCCGTGCGGCTGAAACGCGGCGTCGTTCGGATATCCGGAAAAGTGCGCGGGCACTGCCGGCTCGGACGGCCGCCCGCATCGTCGCGCTCGGCGTGCGCGCACACCTTTCGGCAGGGGGGATTTCGGGTAGGATTGCCGGGTGTTCGGTCGCTTCGTCAAGGCGGTGGCGCACGCCTCGCTGCTCTGGGTCGTCGCCATCGGCCTCCCGCTTTCTTGCTCTCCCCCCGAGTTCAGATTCGAAGAGACGGCGAGCTGCACGGATGGGGAGTTGAATGGGGACGAGACCGATGAGGATTGCGGCGGCTCGTGCCCGCAGAAATGCGGGCTCGGCAAGGTCTGCAACGACGACGACGATTGTATCAACGGCGCCTGCTACGGGCGACGTTGTCAGGCGGGTCACTGCGTCGACAATCTCCCTCACGAGGACGAGACGGGGATCGACTGCGGCGGCGCGTGCGAGCCGTGTGGTCCGAACCAGCCTTGTCGCGAAGACTCGGACTGTCGAACCGAGACCTGCGTCAACAACCTGTGTGTCGCCGCGAGCTGCCAGGACGAACGGCAAAATGGCAGCGAAACGGACGAGGACTGTGGCGGTGGCATCTGCCCGCCCTGTGAGTTGGACAAGAAGTGCAACGTGGGCAGCGACTGCGTGAGTGGTCTCTGCAGCGAAGACGGCACCTGCGACAGCCCGGGATGCGACGACAAGGTCGCGAACGGCAACGAAACGGACGTGGACTGCGGAGGCGACTGTCCCACGAAATGCGCCTACCTGCAGAGGTGCCGAGAAAACGCCGACTGCGAGAGCACGTTTTGCCTCGACTCGCGGTGTCAGGCCCCGGAATGCAGCAACGCTCAGCTCGACGATGGGGAGTCGGACATCGACTGCGGAGGGCCCGAGTGTAGTCCGTGTCAGGCGGGGCTCCGATGCGAGGAGGACCGAGATTGCGCGAGCGGCGTCTGCGTCGACGGCACGTGTCAGCCCCCGCGCTGCAACGACGAGACGCTGAACGGAAGGGAAACCGACGAGGACTGCGGCGGCCCCGCCTGCTCCGACTGTGGAGAGGGGCAGCGCTGCAATTTCCAGTACGACTGCGTGAGCCGCGTGTGCATGGGAGGGCGCTGCGCGGCGCCGGCCTGCACCGATGGGGTGCGGAACGGCGCCGAAACCGACATCGACTGCGGTGGCGGGACTTGCGGGCCGTGTGCCGTCGGTCGCGCGTGCTCCGACGACTCCGACTGCGAGGGAGAGCTCTGCGTGTCCGAGGTGTGCACCACCCAACAGTGCACGGACGACATGCGGAACGGCCGCGAGTCGGACATCGACTGCGGCGGTGACGAGTGCCCCAGGTGCTCGCCCGGCAAGCAGTGCTCGTCCGATGCCGATTGCTTGAGCGCCCGCTGCGACCCGGAGACGAAGACGTGCAGCGAGCCGGCTTGCGACGATTCGGTGCAGAATGGCGGCGAATCCGACATCGACTGTGGAGCGGCCTGCACGCGGACGGTCGACGGCGAGACGGTGCTCCAGCTGTGCGCGGACGGGAAAGCGTGCGGCTCGGACGAAGACTGCGCGAGCGGATCCTGCAACGACGGGCTGTGCCTCCCTGGGCGCTGCGACGACGGAGCCAAGAACGGCAACGAAACGGACATCGATTGCGGGGGCACGTGCGGACCGTGCGGCCCCGACGCGAGCTGCAAGACCTACGGCGATTGTCAGAGTCGGATCTGCGCCGGCGGGACCTGCCAGCCGAACTCGTGCAGCGACGAAGTCCAGAACGGCGACGAGAGCGCGATCGACTGCGGAGGGCCCGAGTGTGAGCCGTGCGCGGCGGGACAAACCTGCAGGACCGCCGAGGATTGCGAGACCGGATTTTGCTCGGCGGGCGGCTACTGCGCGCCCGATAGCTGCGGGGACGAAGAGAAGAACGGGGACGAAACGGACATCGACTGCGGCGGAAGCTGCGGCCCGACCTGCGAGTACCGGCAGGCGTGTAGCGGCAATGGTGATTGCGTCAGTCGGCACTGCGTGGAGGGTCGTTGCGCCGCGCCGACCTGCGACGACACCGTGCGAAACCAAGGGGAGAGCGACACGGACTGCGGCGGCTCGAGCAGCTGCGATCGGTGCGCGACCGGCAAGCTCTGCACGGAGCACGACGACTGCGCGAGCGGCGCGTGCGTCGAGGGCAGGTGCGCCGAGCCGAGCTGTGACGACGGCGTCTTGAACGGCAACGAATCCGACATCGACTGTGGCGGCGACTGTCCGAGCTGCGTCGCCGGGCTCGGCTGCAAAGCGGGCAGCGACTGCCAGAGCGAGATCTGCCTCGCGGGCACCTGCCAGCAGGCGACCTGCAACGATGGCGTCGCGAATGGGAACGAGACGGACGTCGACTGCGGCGGCTCCTGCTCGCAGAAATGCGGTGCGAATCAGATCTGCCGGAGCGACCTGGACTGTGTGAGCAAGTTCTGTGAGTCCGAGCGCTGCCAGGTGCCGAGCTGCGACGATGGCGTCGCGAACGGGGGCGAGACCGGCAAGGACTGCGGCGGCGCGAGCGATTGTGGTCCGTGTCCCGCTGGGGAGCCGTGCGCCACGGGCGCGGACTGCTTGGATGGCCTCTTCTGCCATCCCAACAACGCCGTGTGCGCCGCTTCGGGCTGTGGCGATGGGCTGCTGAATGGAAGCGAGACGGACGTGGACTGTGGCGGCAGCTGCTCGACCAAGTGCGGCACGGGGGAGCAGTGCCAGGTCTCCGCGGACTGCGTGAGCAACAACTGCACGGGGCCCGCGGACAGTCGGACCTGCGCCGCGCCGACCTGCGACGACTCCATTCGCAACCAGGGGGAGACGGACGTCGACTGCGGCGGTCCGAATTGCGCGGACTGTGAGCCCGGGGACACTTGCAGCGCCGGCTCCGACTGCACGAGCGGCGTCTGCGGTGGCGGCGTCTGTCAGGAGCCGACGTGCGGCGACGGCGCCCAGAACCAGGACGAAACGGACCGCGATTGCGGCGGCAAGTCGTGCGGTCCGTGCGGCGACGGGCGGGGCTGCGTCCTGCCCCGCGACTGCGACAGCACCGTGTGCTCGACCACGTGCCAGAGCAATCAGTTCGCGGCGGTCTACCGGAACTTCGACGACAACACCGAGGACTCGGAGATCAAGGCCGAGGTCGGCATCGCGAACTTCTCCGGCGCGAGCGTGGACTCGGGAGACATCAAGCTTCGCTACTATTTCACGAGCGAGAGCGAAGGCTCCGACGAAGTCGCGTGTTTCGCGGTGGCCGGAGCGCCCTCGGGAGCCGATTGTTCCGACCGCGTCATCGCTACCGGGATGGAGAACGGCCACTCGTACATCGAGCTCGGATTCCGGCCGAATGCGTTCACGGTGCCGAACCAGGGCACGACCGGGACGTTCCAGCTCCAAATCCACAAGGCGGACTGGAAGAACTTCGACGAGACCAACGACTGGTCGTTCGACGCCTCGCGCACCACCATCGGAGAGAACCGGCGCATCACGGTCTACCGTCGCTCGGGCTCTGACTGGACGCGCGTCTACGGGCTGCCCCCCGCGCCGCCGTCCCCGTGAATTTTTCGGGCGCTGCGGCCGGCGGGGTGATATTCAGCGCCCTCGACCGGAGAAGTAGGATGAAGGATCTGCTGCGAACGCTCGACCTGAGCCGGGCCGATTTCGACTATCTGTTGAACCGCTCGCGGAAGTTCAAGGCGAAGCCGCACTCGCGTGGATCCCTGCTGAGCGGTGAGAGCGTCTGCCTTTACTTCACGAAGCCGTCGACGCGGACGCGCATCTCGTTCGAGGCGGCCGTGGCCCGCCTCGGTGGCAGCCCCATCGCCCTCGGGGCGTCCGACCTGCAGCTCGGCCGGGGGGAGACCATCGAGGACACGGCGAACGTGATGAGCCGCTACGCGCGGGCGTTCGTGATCCGGACCTACCGGCACGAGGACGTGGAGCGCTTTGCGCGCGTGCTCTCCGTGCCCGTCATCAACGCGCTCACGGACGCCCATCACCCGTGCCAGAGTATCGCGGACATGCTCACGCTGTTCGAGCGTCGCGGCTCGCTCCGAGGCTGCCGGATTGCGTATCTCGGCGACGGCAACAACGTCGCGGTGAGCCTGATGGAAGCGGCCGCGCTCGCGGGCGCCGAGATCGTCATCGCGACGCCGAAGGCGTACAGCGTCCGTCCGGAGCTCGTGGATGCGGCGCGTGCGGTGGCCGAGGAAGCGGGAGGGCGCGTCGAGGTCACGGAAGATCCGGACGCGGCCGCCAGCGGCGCGGACGCCGTGTACACGGACGTGTGGCTCTCGATGGGGGACAGCGACGATCAGCGGGCCGAACGGCAGCGCACGCTCATGCCGTATCAGGTCAATGGCCGCATCATGGGGCTCGCCAAGCCCGACGCCGTGTTCATGCACTGCTTGCCCGCTCATCGCGGTGAAGAAGTGACGGCCGAGGTGGCGGACGGGCCGCAGTCGGTGATCTTCGATCAGGCAGAGAATCGCCTGCACACGGCGGTCGCGATCCTGTACGCCCTGGTCGAGGGCAAGCTCAAAGGCGCGAAGCGCTGAACTCGAGGCCGCGCGGCGCGGGCCTGCCCGGTTCGTGCCCGCTGCGCGCGGCTCAGTGCACGAAATCGGGCGCCGGCAGCGACCCGCGCGCGGCGTTCGGCGTTCGCGTCTCGGCGAGCGTCACGCCCGGGGGAAGGCGGCGGGGCGGGAAGCGCAGCGGCTGATTCGCCGCCTCCGCTTCGGAGGGGGTGGGGGCGCCGCCGACGACCGGAATTCGATACGTGCGGTGCTGCCGGATCATGGTGTTGCGGAGTCCGTTCTCGCGCTGGATCGCCTGGACCGTCGTCCCGAACCGGGCCGCGATCTCGCCGAGCGTGTCGCCGGCCTTGGCCCTGTAGTTGACGATCCGCGGGCGTGCCTTGATGAGGCCCGCCTCGACGAGCAGCGCGCCCGCGCGGCGCGCCGTCTCTTGCGCGATCGGGTTGTAGAAGCGCAGGTGTAAATGCGTCGCGTGCCCCGGCGCGTGCCGCACGATCGCACGCTGCCGTCCCGGGAACCCGCGGAACAGGCTGCGCACCCAGAAGGGATCTTCGCCCGACTCGAGCGCGAACTTCTCGAGCATGTTCAGGATCGACCGATCGACGAGGATGAACTCGATGTCCGTCTCCGTGACCAGTGCTCGAACGAACGCCCACGTTCGCGGCAGGTCGAGGTTCTTCTTCGTGCCGCGGGCATACCAGGGCGAGTCGTTGGTGTAGTAGAAGGAGATGTCGACGTCGCGACCCGACTGGTGGCTCACGTGGGGGCGCAAGCGCCCCCCGGTCTCCGCGCTGATGGCGCCGAGGTGGAGCGGGGGAGTGTTGGGAAAGGTCGCGTGGACCTTGCGAATCGCCGTGTCCAGGTACTCGAGCGTCTCCTTGGTACCCCAGGCGTTCTCGGGTTTCACCAGCTCGTACAGCGGCGACGCTTCCGCGAGCACGCCATTGAGCAGCGCGCCTCGGTTGGGCGTGCCGAACGAGACGGAGCCGAGCACCGCCGCGTTCGTCGTGATCGCCTCCTGGATTTGCTCGGGGGTCCACCCGTCGAGCGGGTGGACGTCCAAGTCCAGGGCCTCGCCGATCTCCACGGCGTCGATGTCGAGGATCTCGTCCTGAATCGTCTCTTGCGCGGCCGCAGCCTCGGCGTTCGCGTCGTGCGCCGATTCCGGCACGGGCGTCGTCGAGCTCGTGCAAGCGACGAGCAGGGTCATCAGCCACCCACCGAGGTGGCCCAGGCGATCACGTGCTTTTGGCGGCATAGAAGGCGAGCGTCCTTTCCAGGCCCTCCTCCAGGGACGTGAGCGTTCCCAGATACCGTCGCGCGCGAGCCGGGTCGAGCACGGATCGCTCGAGATCCCCCGGGCGGGGCGGCCCCGCGGTCAATCGCGCTTCGCGTCCAGCGAGTCTCGAAATGATACGGGCGAGCGCCTCCGTCGTGGTCTCCTCGCCGGTGGCCACGTTGAGCACCGGCTCCTCCAGCTTGCCGGTGAGCGCGAGCACGTTCGCCCGCGCCACGTCCGACACGTACACGTAGTCTCGGACGCACCCGGCGTCGCCCGCTTCGCGACGCGCGTTGATGCGAAGCTCACCGCCCGCGAGGGCGGCGGCGAAGAAGATGGCGACCACTCCCGCTTCGCCGTGCGGATCCTGTCGCGGACCGTAGACGTTCGCGTAGCGGAGGATGGTGAACGGCAAGTCCCGATAGGAGCGATACGCGGCGAGCAGGTGCTCGAACGCGAGCTTGTGAATCGCATACGGGCTCGCCGGTCGCGCTGGCGTGTCCTCGGAGGCGCGCGTGCCCTCGGGAACTTCGCCGTAGATCGCGCCGCCGGTGCTCGCGAAGACGACGCGAGAAACGCGTGCGCCCGGCTCGGTGCACGCATCGAGGAGGTTGATGCCGCCGACCACGTTCACCTCGGCGTCGCGCCGCGGCTCGCGAACGCTGATCGCCACGCTCGCCTGCGCGGCCTGGTGGCTGACGACGTCCGGCCGGAACTCGCGCACGACACGCCGCGTGGCGTCGGCGTCCCGCAAATCGACCTCGAAGAGAGGGACGGAGGCGGGCACATTGGTGCGTCGCCCGGTGCTCAGATCATCGAGCACCGCAGCCTCGTGCCCGGCTTCGAGAAGGGCATCGACGACATGACTGCCGACGAACCCCGCTCCTCCAGTGACGAGTACACGCACGCGGTTCTTATACATGTGGAGCCGCGGGCGGTCGAGCACGAGAGTGGGTTCCAGGGGGACAACCGGAACCGGTTTCCGGTGGAATGACCCAAAATTTGCGCTCACTGTGCAGGATTGCACTGTGGGCCGTGTGCGCACAGGCTACGGCGCCATGGACATCCACTCCGACCCCGACCCAGTAGCGATTCTGCTCCGATGGCACGACGAGGCGGTGCGCAGCGGATCGCGCGAGCCCAACGCCATGATGCTTGCAACAGCGACTTTGGATGGGCGCCCTTCCGTGCGCACGGTGCTGTTCAAGGGTGTGGTCGATGGACACATCCACTTCGTGAGCAACTACGAGAGCCGAAAGGGCCGGGAAATCGCGCAGAACCCGGCCGTCGCGCTGGTCTTTTTCTGGCCCGAGCTCGGGCGACAAATCCGAATCGAGGGACGCGCCGCGCCGGCATCCGCGGAGGAGTCCGATCGGTATTTCCGCTCGCGTCCGCGCGACAGCCAGCTCGGCGCGTGGGCTTCACTGCAGAGCAGCCCGATCGAGTCGCGCGAGGCGCTCGAGGCGCGCTACGAAGCCGCGCGCCGACGCTTCGAGGGGCGCGACGTGGAGCGCCCGCCTTCTTGGGGCATCTACGCCGTGGAGCCGGAGAGCGTCGAGCTCTGGATCTCGCGACCGTCGCGGCTCCACGATCGCTTCCTCTATCGTCGCACCGGCGCCGCCTGGTCGATCACCCGACTCGCACCGTGACGTCGGCGTCCACGCCGTCGGCTTACGGCGGGGGCTCGCTGCGGCGAGGACGGAGCGCGCGTTCGATCGCGGAGCCGACCTCGGGAGGAGCATCGCAGTAAGCGGCGTGATGTCCGGGCCCGGCCGATGTCGTGCCGGTGCTGCAGCCGGAGAGGTGGTTTCGGGAGAGAAACTCGTCGAGGTGCCGCACGAAGTGCGCCGCGGTGCCCTCGGCATCGGGACCGAAGAAGTCCCAGAAGTAGCGGCGAGCCGTCATCAGTCGAAGAGCCGGAGCACCGCGAACAGCACGAGCCAGACCGCCGCGAGGAAGTGCCAATACTCCACGCACAGGCTGATGCCTTCGTGGCGGGAGCTCGAGTATTCGCGGCGCTGCGCCCGTGCGAGCACGACGCCGAGCGGCACCAAACCGGCGAGCACGTGGGCCGCATGCAGCCCCGTGAGCAAGTAGAAACTGAACACGAAGAGCGATGGGGTGCTCGAGTGCAGCTCGAGCGCGGCCAGATCGCGCCAGTTGGCGGCTTGCGCCGCGAGGAAGGCGAGGGCGAGAATCCCACCGGCCCCGAGGCAGCGTACGAGCGTTTGCGTCCGGTTCACCCGCGCGGCGCGGCGCGCTCCTTCGAGCACGGCGCTGATCGAGACGACGAGCGGCGTCGAGAGCCAGAGCCCCGCGGGTGCATGGGGAGTCGTCTCGACGCGCCAGTGCGTGGCTTGAGACCGCGTAATGACATACGCGACGAGACCCGCCGCGAAGAACATCGTCAGTGAGGCGAACAGCACGTACAGGCCGAGCCGCCGGGAGGACAAGCGCACCGAGGGTCGTTTCGGCGTCGCGCTGGTATGGGGCAGGGCCTTCTGGTCCATCGGGTCGCGCTGGCATACCACCTGGGCGTTCTCGTGCCGAGTGTGGGCTCACCGCGTGACAAGTGACGCGGAGCTGCCTATTCTGCGCGAAACCGCGGCCTCGTCAGCATGGCCGCGCACGTCGCCGTGTTCGCCGCCTCCGACTCGCCCATCGTGCGCCCGGCCGAGAACTCACGAGAACCGCCCCGGCTCTTCGAAGCGCTGCGCGCGGTCGCTTGCGGGGTGCTCGGCGCCTGGACGTTGGTGCTCGCCGACGCGAAGATCCGCGCGGGGCTGCCAGACTCGGTGGTCGTCGATCACGCCCTCGGGGCGCTCGGGCTCTATGCCGCCGTGGGCGCGCTCGTTGGCAGCGTGGTGTGGGGACTCATCGCGCTCGAGCGGGCCATTTTTGGCCGGCGAACGGGGCGCCTCCGCGTGGTCCTGTTCGCCGCGTACTATTTTCTCGTGGCCGCCGCCGCCAGCGTGAGCACGGCCATTTGGACGTTCTCGGGGGACCGCGCGCAGCGCTCGGTGCTCGCCATCGCTGGCCCCATCGCGTTTTGTGTCGCGTGCGGCGCCGCCGCGGCGCTCGGCGCGTATTTCGCGCGCCGCGCGCTCGTCGCGCTCGAGGGCGGGAGGCGCAGGCCGTTCGTCGGCGTCGTCGCGTTCCTCGTCGTCGCGGGGGCCGCGGCGACATACGTCGATCTCACCTGGTACGTGGCGCTCTATCCGCGGCTACACACGCTGATCGAGGTCGTGGCCGTGCTCTGTTTCGGCGTCGCCTACGGGCTCTTGCTCACCGTGGCCTCGCGGTTCGCGATGGCCGATCGCGTCGTCGGCGCGCTCGGGCTCGGCGCGGCCGCGTGGCTCGCGCTCACCGTCGTCTCCCCGGGCGTCCGCACGTTTTACGACGACAGCCTGAAGCACGTTTGGCTCGAGGAGGGCTACGTCGGCCGCATGCTGCGGCGGCTCCAGGTGATTGAGGCGTACCTCGAAGATCCCTGGAACTGGCCCGGGCTGCACATGTCCCGGATCCAGCGGCTGAGGAAACGGTATCCGCTCCCCGATCTGTCCCCATCGCCCGTATGGAGCGAGCCCCTCGCGGAGCCTCCCGAGACCTGGGACGCGCTCCGGCAGATGCGGGGCGGGCAGCCGCGTTACGACATCATCGTCTTTTACGTCGACTCTCTCAGGGACGACGTCGCCGAGAGCCGCGTGATGATGCCCGAGGTGCGACGCTTCGCGGCAAAGTCGCTCGATTTCCGCAACGCGTACTCGACCGGCTCCGACACCCTGCGCTCACTGCCTGCGCTCACGGGCGGCAACTACGACGTGTTCCAGACGCCGCCGAACGACATGCTCCGCGTGGCGCGGCGCTCCGGGTACGAGACCACCCTGATCATCGCCAAGAGCGCCTACGAGTTCTTGGGCAAGCTGCGCCCGGAGTTCGGCTTCGAGCGCGCCGAGGTGATCGAGGACTATCCGGCGGAGCAGCGGGTGTGGGGCTACGGCGCTCAGGGTCCGACGGCGCGCCCCATCGTCGATCGCGCCATCGAGGAGCTCCGCAAGGAGCGCACGCGCCCGCGGCTCTTCTGGCTCTTCCACTTCGATCAGCACAACTGGCCCCACCTCGAGGCGGACCACATCGCGGCGGAGGCCGCGCGCTTCGGGCTCGAAGACGACCCCAATCAGCTCGCCTATCGCTATCGCGTGGTCGCTCGCTCCGTCGACGCCGAGTTCGGGCGCCTCGTCCGCGCTCTCGAAGAGCAGAACCGGCTCGAGAACACGATCGTCCTGTTCGTCTCCGATCACGGGGAGTCACTCGGGCGCGACGGGTTCTGGATGCACTCGGTGTTCTTGTGGGAGCCGTTGATTCGCGTGCCGCTCGTGCTCCACGTGCCGGGGCAGACGGGGCGCGTCATCCGCGACAAGGTCTCGATCGTCGACGTCGCGCCGACGCTCGGGCGTTTCATGGATCCGACCCTCGATGGGGCCGGCTTCCACGGGCAAGACCTGCTCGGCTATCTCTTACCGAAGCCGCCGCCGCGGCGCTTCCCGCTGCTGTTGCTCGGGGCATCGCGGGACGTGCTCGTGCGGGTCGGCTTCGTGGATCCGGTGGACGAGTTCAAGCTTGTGCTCTCGTTGGAGTCCGCGCTGCCCGAGCTCTACGACTTGCGCTTGGCCGACGTCGACGCGGTCAACATCGCGGGGCATCACAAGAAGCGCGTGCAGCGTGGCCTCGAAATGCTCGTCCGTTCGCCCGTCTTTCCGCGCACGCATGAAGACTTCGACGTGCGGGACACGCGCGAGCAGAAGGCCGGGCTCACCGCCGCGGCGCGGTGAGCGCGCCGCGCTTCGTCAGAGCGGCGCCGCGGAGATCTCGAGCGCCGCGGTCGCTTCGGCGCGGACGAACGCGTCCGAGTCCCCGAGCGCTGCCCGTTCGAGAGCACCGCGCGTGGTCGGGGTCGCGTGGCGGCAGAGGGCCCCGAGCGCCCACGCGGCGTGTCCCCGCACGAGCGGGCTCGGGTTGTTCGCGAGAGCCCGCTCGAGCGCCGGCACCCCGCGCGGATCGTCGCTGTTGCCGAGCGCGACGGCGGCGTTGCGCTGGAGCATGCGCAGGCTCGCGCGGCGAAGCGCGCTCCCCTGGACCAAGCGGCGATAGCCCGATGAGCCGAGCTCGAGCAACCCGACGAGGTCGAGGGTCGTGAGCTCCGGCCGCGCCGGGAGCGGACCGTTCGGCTCCCGGCCCGCGGCGTTGTAGGGGCACACCTCCTGGCACACGTCGCAGCCGAAAACCCGCTGTCCAATCGCCGAGCGGAGCTCACGTGGAATCGGCGCCGACGATTCGATCGTCAGGTAGGCGATACAGCGGCGCGCGTCGAGCACCTGCGGACCCACGAAGGCGCGCGTCGGACAGGCGTCGAGGCAGGCCCGGCAGCTCCCGCACCCGGCGCGGATGGCCGTGCTCGGCTCGAGCTCGAGGTCGGTCACGAGCTCCCCGAGCAAGAAGTAGCTGCCGAGTCCCGGCGCGATCACCATCCCGGACTTCGCGGCGAACCCGATCCCCGCGCGGGCGGCGAGCGCTCGCTCGAGCAAGGGCGCGGTGTCGACGCACACGCGCGCGAGCAGGGGGCGTCCAGCGAGCGTCGCGAGCCGGGCGGCGAGCTCGGAGAGCAGGCCACGGAGCACCCCATGGTAGTCCGCGCCGCGCGCGTACCGCGCCACGGAGCCAAGGAGGCGTCCATCGCGGCTCCGCAGCGGAACGAGATCGCGCACGCCGTGCGCTGCCGCGACCACCACGACGCTCCGCGCTTCCGGGAGCAGCGTTCGGGGGTCGTGCCGCGGGAGGCGCTCGAGGTACGCCATGGTCCCCGCGTAGCCGGCCGCGAGAAACGCCTCGAGGTGCGCGCGGGCCGCCTCGAGGGGCTCGGCGGTCGTGACCCCGACGCGCGCGAACCCCAGCTCTCCTCCGACGGTGACGAGCGCCCGCGTGAGGCCCGCTGGGGTTCGCTCGGCGGCGTCGAGGGGCGGCCCGTCGGGCGTGTACCGGTGCACCGCGGCGGAAGCCGGGTCGGGGCTCGGGGAGGGGGGCGGCATCACGGAAGGAGCCCTCGGGGTCGATGGCCCGACCCCCGAGCCAATCCCGGTGCTCGGGAATAAACCGCCGCCCTCCCGGGTCCCCAGCGCCGACGCTTTGTGGTAACGGCCGGACTCGCCGGCGGGCAGGACGAGCGGGCTTCGCCGGCGAAAGAGCGGGAAGAAGTCACGTGATCGAGATCCGCGACCTTTACAAGTACTATGGCGATCGACGAGCGCTCGGCCCGGTGACGGCGGAGATCGCCAAGGGCGAAATCATCGGGTTGCTCGGCCTCAACGGCGCCGGGAAGACGACCACGCTGCGCATTCTCGCGTGCGACCTCTTGCCGACGAGCGGCACCGTCCGCGTGAGCGGGCACGACGTGGTGAGCGCTCCCGAAGAGGTGCGCGCGCGCGTCGGCTACCTGCCCGACCGGCCGCCCCTCTACGACGACATGACCGTCCGCGAGTACCTGGCGTTCGCCGCGCGCCTGCGGCGCGTGCCACGCACGGACGTATCGCGGCGCGTCGACGAGGTGGTCGAGCAGACCGAGCTCGGGGACGTGATGCATCAGATGATTGGTACCCTGTCCCACGGGTTCCGCCAGCGCGTGGGGATCGCGCAGGCCATCGTGCATCGGCCGGCGTTCGTCGTCCTGGACGAGCCGATTTCCGGGCTCGATCCCGTGCAGATCGTCGAAATGCGCGAGCTCGTGCGGGGCCTGCGCGGAGCGCACACGGTGATCGTCTCGAGCCACATCCTCACCGAGATCAGCGAGACGTGCGATCGCATCTTCGTCATCGACGAGGGGCGCATCGCCTGGGCCGGCACCGAGAAGGAGCTCTCGAGCGAGTTCGGGCAGGGGATGCGCATCGACGTCACCGTGCGCGGCGGCGCCGAGGAGCGGGTGCTCGAGGCGCTCCGAGCCGTGGACGGCGTCCAGAGCGCAGAGCTCGCTCCGCCGAGCGAACCGGGCGAGGACGTGCGGACCCTGCGCGTCTCCGCGCGCGGGGACGTGCGGGACGCCGTGTGTCGCGCGCTCGTCGGCGCGGACGTCTCGGTGCTCGAGCTCGTGCGCCGGCGTGAGCTCGAGAGCATGGTGCTCGCGCTGCTCGGCGGCGGCGAGTCCGGAACCCGCCGGCGCGCCAAGCGGCGCTTCGACGAGCGGCGGGAGGCACCGGCCGAGCAAGCCGCGGCCGAAGTGCCCCAAGCGGAGGGAGTATGAACGCGGCGTTGCTCATCGCTCGCCGGGAGCTGTTCGCGTACCTGCGCTCGCCGCTCGGTGCGGCGGTGATCGCGGGCGCGCTGCTCATCGACGGGATCTGGTTTTACTGGCAAGGGCTCACGCAGAAGCTGCTCAGCGTCGAAGTGCTCCAGCAGTTCATCTATGGCGCGAGCGGAACGACCATGGCGGCGGGGCTCTTGCTCTCGATGCGGTTGCTCGCCGAGGAGCGGCAGACCGGGACCCTGGTGCTCTTGCACACCTCGCCGATCCGCGACTCGCAGATCGTGCTCGGCAAGTACCTCTCGGCGCTGGTCGTGCTCCTCGTCGCGACGCTGCTCACCGCCTACATGCCGGCGCTCATCTTCGTGAACGGCAAGGTGAGCATCGGTCACGTCCTCGTGGGGTACCTCGGTCTGCTCATGCTCGGCAGCGCCGCGATTTCGATCGGGCTCTTCGGCTCGGCGATCGCCCGCTCACAGGTCGTCGCGGTCATCGTTTCGGCCGCGATTTTGGCGGCGATGGTGCTGCTCTGGGCCGTGGCCCGCTCCGTGGATCCGCCGGTGAACCGCTTTCTTTCGGCGCTCGCGCTGCACCACGAGAACTTCCGCCCCTTCATGCTCGGGCGCCTCGATCTCGGGTGCGTCGTCTACTACGTGATGGTCACGAACTTCTTCTTGTTGGGGGCGACGAAGGTTCTGGAGGCGCGGCGATGGCGGTGAGCAACGCTCCGGAGACTCCGGGGACCCCGGAGGCATCGAAACCAGCGGTCGCGACGAGCGCGCAATCTCGGCCCGCGCCGGGATGGGTTCTCGGTCTCTATCTGGGCGGCCTCGCGCTCGTCTACGGTGGGGAGCGGGTCCTCTCCGGGCTCGAGAAGGGCGCCGGCGCCGTCACGGTGCTCGGCCTCCTCCTCGCGCTCGCCGCGACGGGGCTCCGGTTCGCGCCGCGTTTCCGCGTGGGCGGCGAGCGCAAGTCGATCGAGACGCTGCTTGCGATCCTGTCGGTCACCGGCCTCGTCGGGCTCGCCGTTTACTTCCTCACGAGCGGTCCGGGTGCCGAGAAGCTCGGGCTCGACACCATGCCCGTGGACGAACGGGAGAGCATCGTCGAGATCGCGCGCGTCGTCTGGGCGTCGTTGATCGTGCTCTCCACGGTGCCGATGGTGTTCGTCGAGACCGCGCTGCGCCCGATGCGCAACGCGGAGCGCCCGGAGAGCCGTCGCGTGCGCGCCGCGGCCGGCGCCGGCGTTTCGCTGGCGCTCGCCGCCGTCTACGGCAGCTTGTTCGTGTACGCGGCGAGCGGCGTCGACCTCGAGGTCGACTACTCGTACTTCCGGACGTCGCGACCGAGCGAGTCCACGCGGAAGCTCGCTCGTGCCCTGACGGAGCCCGTGCGCGTCGTCGCGTTCTTCCCCGACGTCAACGAGGTCCGGTCCGAGGTGGAGACCTACCTGCGCGACCTCGCCTCGGGAGCCCCGAACCTCAAGGTCGAGATCCACGATCGCCTCCTGGTCCCGAAGCTCGCCAAGGAGCTCCGCGCGGTTCAGGACGGCATGGTGGTGCTCTCGCGCGACAGCACCGTGCAAACGCTGTCGATCGGCACGGACATCGAGCAGGCGCGCCCGAAGCTCAAGACGCTCGATCGCGATTTCCAAGAGCAGATGCTCAAGCTCGCGCGGTCGAAGCGCACGGCTTACCTCACCGTGGGGCACGGCGAGATCAACGACTCGGGCCGTCCGCGCAGCGGCGAGGCGGCGCGGAGCGCCCAGATCGTCCGCACGCTGCTCCAGAAGCAGAACTTCACGATTCGGGAGCTCGGCCTGAGCCAGGGCCTCGCCCACGACGTGCCCGAAGACGCCGATGTGGTGCTCGTGCTCGGGCCGACAGAGCCGCTGTCACGCGAGGAGATCGCCACGCTGACCCGGTACGCGGAGCGCGGCGGGCGCCTCGTGTTGGCCCTCGATCCCGACGGCATCTCGACGCGGCAGCTCTTGACCCAAGCGGAAGGGACGTCCGCGACCGTTCCTGCTGCTGGAACGCCTCCGACGACGCCCGCCGCGAGCGCCGCCCCGGTCGAGCCGCCGGCGGCAAACGAAGGCAACGACGTCGCCGCCCGGCAGCCCGACGGCGAGCTTCCGGGCGCCGCGCTCGCGACGGCCTTGGGCGTGAAGCTCGAGCCAACCGTGCTCGCGAACGAGCGGCAGCACGTGCGCGTCCGCTACAACGACTCGGATCGGACGCGGCTCGTCACGAACAGCTTCTCGTCGCACGCGTCGGTCTCCACGCTGAGCCGCAACTCGCCGCGTGCGGCGATCGTCTTCTTCGGCGCGGCGAGCCTCGAACGCATCGCTGGAGCGCCCGCTTCGAACACGAAGGTCGACTTCACCGTGCGCTCGCTGGCGGGCACGTTCCGAGACGCGAATCGGAACTACACCCAGGACACCGAAGAGCGGGGCAGCGGCATCTTCAACCTGGCGGCGGCAATCTCGCGCCCGCTCGGTCCGAATGGCACCGCGGCCGAGAGGGCCGAGAAGGACGACCAGGCCTCCAAGAAGAAGGACGACAAGAAAGACGCGAAGAAGGACGACGTGCGCGAGATGCGGGCGTTCGTCGTCGCGGATGCCGACGCGTTCACGGACTTCGTCATGGGTGAGGTCCTCGGCAATCAAATCCTGTTCGTGGACGCCCTGCGCTGGCTTGTCGGTGAGCAGAGCGTGCAGGGGCTCCCGAACACCGAGGAGGACGTGCGCATCGAGCACACGAAGCAGGAGGATCTCGGCTGGTTCTACGCGAGCATCTTCGGCGCTCCGGGGCTCGTGCTCGCCGCCGGCCTGTTCGTGAGCCAGCGAAGCCGCCGCAAGGGAGGAAAGCGGTGAAAAGCCTGACAGTGCACCTCGCGCTCTTCGCACTCTCGAGCGCGCTCGCCCTTCGGGTGTGGACGCGCGCCGACGAGGAGGACAAGCCGCGCGCCGAGATGGTCGAGGTCTGGGGCGGCGCGGCGGAGTCCGTGGAAGCCGTGAGCTACGAGACGGAAGGTCGAAAGGTCCGCCTCGAGGCGAAGAAGGACGCGGGCGGGCGGTACTACGTCGCTCGCATGGAGAAGCACAACGTGCCCGCGGTCCCGCACGGGCACCCGCCCACATCGACGCCGCCTGCGTCCGGGACGCAGAAGCTCGCCTTCGTCGGTGTCGAGGCCGCGGGAGAGCTGGTCGAGAAGCTCGCCCCGTTTTCGGCCCTCCGCGCGCTCGGCAAGGTGCCCGCGCCGCGGCTCGCCGATTTCGGGCTCGACAAGCCCGAGGGCACGCTCAAGGTGCGTGCGGCCGGAAAAGAGCACGTGCTGAGCATCGGTGCGAGCACGCCGGGCGCGACGGAGCGGTATGCCAAATACGGCGCTTCCGGCGAGGTGTTCGCCATTCCGGGTGACGTGCTGCAGAGTCTAGAGTTCGCCGACTCTCGGTTGATGCAGCGCGATCTGCACGGCTTCGAGATGGACCAGGTGACGCGGATAACGCTCACGAAAGGCGACAAGAAGCGCGAGCTCGTCCGGCTCGCGGACAAGAAACAAGGCTGGGCCGACGCGTCCTCGCCCACCAAGCCGGACGAGACCGTCATCAACTGGATGACGAAGCTCGCGCGCGTTCGGGTCACCGAGTACGTCGAGAACCCGTCGGCAAAGCCGCGCCCGGAGGACGCGGTCGTTCGCGTCGAATACTTCGCGGATCGGAAGAGCCTCGGGTTTTTCGAGCTCTACAAGGGCTCGGGTCAGCCCGGGGAACCGAAGTACCTCGGCCGCAGCAATCTCACGCGTTGGTTCGTCGAGGTCGTGGCGAGCGCGGCGGAACAGGTCGACCAAGACTCGGGCGCGCTGTTCAAGTAATCACCCTCCGGGGCTCGCCTGGGCCTAGATTTCGGGCTTCCTAGGACGCCGATCGGTTTGACTGATCGGCGTCCTAGCCTTTTTTGGAGGGGCGGCTCGCGCCGCCCCTCCCCGCCGAAGTGAACCCAAGTGAATTCGACGGGGCCCCTCCCCACGCGGGCACTCTGCCCGACGCCGCGCCCTCCGGCGCCGCGGTCACTTCGACGAGGCAGGGGGAGGAGCGGCGGACGGAGCCGTCTTCGGTGGCCCGGACGGGCCGCGAGCGATGCCGCCTTCACGCAGCTTCATCCCGCCGTAGGGAGCGACGGTGGGGAGCGCCTCGTATTTCGCGGTGAGCAGGCCGCGCATGCGCGTGAGCTCGTCGGGGAGCTCCTTGGCCAGGTTCTTCTCCTCGCCGGGATCGGCTTCGATGTCGTAGAGCTCGAAGCGGTTGCGGCCGAAGTCGATGATCTTGTAGCGGCCGGAGATCAGCGCGCGGCGCGGCGGGTTGTGGCTGTCCTCCGCGAGCTCGACCACGATGGGCTCCCGCGACTCGGGCTCCGCGCCATAGAGCTCCGGCACCAGCGATTTCCCCTGCATGCCCTCGGGCACGGGCACCTTCATGAGCTCGAG
>Ga0079224_100004178_pt1 | contig 18532 bp, 16 predicted proteins | sample Stecom2015_FD_80414 | JGI IMG/M metagenome (GOLD analysis project Ga0079224, IMG submission 80414) | Agricultural soil microbial communities from Utah to study Nitrogen management - Steer compost 2015 | ecosystem: Environmental > Terrestrial > Soil > Agricultural land | place: USA: Utah... | reverse complement strand
TTCCTCGCCCCCACCTTCCGCTGCGCCGTCGTCAGCCCTCGAACTGGAGTAGCAGGGCGCGCAGCGCCGCGATCACCTGGTCGGTGGTCTCCTCCGGCAACGCCGCCAGCAGTTCGTGCTCCGAGGCCAGGAGCTGGGACATGGTGGCGTCCACCCGGGCTCGCCCCTCCTCGGTGAGGCGCACCTTCACCACCCGGCGGTCGGCGGCGTCGGTGGACCGGACCACCAGGCCGTGGGCCACCATCCGGTCGATGCGGTTCGTCATCGTGCCCGAGGACACCAGCGTCTCCGCGATGAGCCGCCCCGGCGTCAGTTCGTACGGTTCTCCCGAGCGACGCAGTGCGGAGAGGACATCGAACTCCCAGGCTTCGACGCCGTTGTCCGCGAACGCCTGACGGCGCGTCAGGTCCAACTGCCGCGCGAGCCGGCTCACGCGCGAGAAGACGTGCAGGGGGAGCGGGTGCAGATCGGGTCGTTCGCGCTGCCACGCCTCGACGATCCGGTCGACTTCGTCCCGTGGCGCGCTGACCGTCCCGTCACGGGTCGGCTGCAGAGCGTCCATCCCCCGAGATTACTCGACGTCGAGATAAGTGGGCGGTGCCCACCGCGGACGTCACCGCGGTCGTTGCGGTCCGGGCCCCCGGTCGTCGACGGGATCACCACGTCGCTGTGCAGTCGAGGACTGCGCCCCGCGGGAGAGACGTGGCACCCTTTCCAGCCCGGCCAACCCGTTCCAGGTCAGGTTCACGATGTGCGCCGCGACCTCGGCCTTCTCCGGCTGACGCGCCTCCAGCCACCACTGGCCGGTCAGCGCGATGAGCCCCACGAGCATCTGCGCGTACATCGGCGCAGCGGCCGGGTCGAGGCGCCGGAGCCGGAACTGCTCCGCGAGCAGGTGCTCAACCTGGCTGGCCACGTCACCGATGAGCGAGGAGAAGGTTCCGGTCGCCTGCGCGACGGGGGAGTCACGCACGAGGATCCGGAAGCCGTCGGTGTTGTCCTCGATGTAGTCCAGCAGGGCCAGGGCCGCCCGCTCGACGATGAGCTTGGGATGGCCGCCGGAGCTGAGCTGCTCGGTGAGCATGCCGAGCAGGGTCTGCACCTCGCGGTCGACGACGACGGCGTAGATGCCCTCCTTCCCCCCGAAGTGTTCGTAGACCACCGGTTTGGACACCTTGGCCCGCGCGGCGATCTCTTCCACGGACGTCCCCTCGAAACCCTTGGACGCGAAGAGTTCGCGCGAGATGCGCACGAGCTGCTCGCGGCGCTGGCTTCCGGTCATCCGCACGCGGGACGAGGACTTCTCCCTGGGGGTCATCCCGTCCATCATGCCCTGTCGCTTCCGGCGACCGTTCGCCCGGGCCCCGGGCAGACGGCCCTACGCGGACCGGATCCGACTTTGGGTGGAGGCGAGGCCGAGCCGTTCGGCGGAGCCCGCCGCCGGGCCCGGTCCGTAGCCTGGGGCAGCGTGGGAGCTTCCGTCACGTCCGCCCGTCTCGCCGCGTCGCGACGACGGCGTGAGGTTCCGGTCGAGGTGGCCACCGGGGCACGGTTGCGGCTCTGGTCCCGCGTGTGGCGCTACCTCCTCGTCCTCGTCATCGCGATCGGCGGCTTCAGCGCCACACTCGTCGCCGCCTTCGAGGCCGGTGACGCCGTGGTCCGCGGCTCCCTCGCCGCGCGGCTCGGCGGCCCGGAGCCGCTCGTGGTGCTCGACGCGGCCGTCGGTCTGGCGGTGATGGCCCTGCTGCCCTGGCGCCGGCGGGCTCCGGTGCTCGTCGGTGTGGTCACCGGTCTCGCTACGGGCGTGTCCGTCACCGCCGCCGGCCCTGCGACGCTCGCCGCCGTCTCGATGGCGACGGCGCGCGATCCCGTGCGGCTGGCCGTGGTCGGCGCGTCGTGGCTGACGGGTGGTCTGCTCTACGAGTACCTCGTCGTTCCGTCCGGAATGCCGCTGTGGACCACGGTGCTCGCCGTCGTGGCCGGCTACGCGATCTGCGCTGCGATCGGGATGTACGTCGGCGCCCGTCGCGAGCTCATCGCCACCCTGTACGACCGAGCGCTGACGGCCGAGCGCGAACGTTCCCTGCACGTGGCGGCGGCGCAGGCCGCCGAGCGCACCAGGATCGCCCGAGAGATGCACGACGTGCTCGCCCACCGGATCTCCCTCGTCGCCATGCACGCCGGTGGTCTCGCGTACCGCGCGGACCTCGGCCGTGACGAGACCCGGCAGGCCGCGACGGTCATCCAGGACACCGCCCGCCAGGCGTTGACCGAGCTGCGTCAGGTCCTGGGCGTGCTGCGCGACGACGACACCGCGGCGGTCGAGCCGCCACAGCCCACGCTCGCTCTGCTCGAGAACCTGGTCGAGGAGGTCCGGGCCGCCGGGGTCGAGGTCGAGGTGGCTTCCCTGCCGGAGAGCGGCCTCGCATCGCTTCCGCCGGTGGTCTCCCGCACCGCGTACCGCATCGTCCAGGAGGCGCTCACCAACGCGCGCAAGCACGCCCCCGGTGCGCCGGTGCGCGTGGCGGTCTCCGGCCGGCCGGGCGGTCTGCTCACGCTGGAGGTGCGCAACCGGCTCACCGACGCCGCGGGCGGTGCACCGACACCGGGGTCCGGGACCGGACTGACCGGGTTGGCCGAACGCGCAGGCCTGGCCGGTGGCACGCTTGAGCACGGCACCGAACCTGCGGCGGACGCCGGGCACGAGTTCGTCCTGCGGGCGTGGTTGCCCTGGGAAGGGGAGGAGAGATGACGGACGACGACGTCGTACGCGTCGTGGTCGTCGACGACGATCCGTTGGTGCGTGCCGGGCTGCGCCTCGTCCTCGGTGGTGACCAGCGGCTCGTCGTGACCGGTGAGGCCGGGGACGGGCGCGAGGCCGTCACCGTCATCGAGCGCGAACGGCCCGACGTGGCGCTCATGGACATCCGGATGCCGGTCCTGGACGGACTCGCGGCCGCACGACGACTGCGCGAGCGCGGCAGCCGGGCGCGCGTCGTGGTGCTGACGACGTTCGACACCGACGAACTGGTCCTCACCGCGCTGCGCGAGGGCGCCGCGGGCTTCCTGCTCAAGGACACCCCGCCGGACGAGCTCGTCCGGGCGGTGCACCGCGTCGCCCACGGGGAGCCCATGCTCTCGCCCAGTGTCACCACCCAGCTCATCAGCGCCGTCACCGAACGCGGCGTCGGTCGGGCGCCGGCACGGGCCAAGCTCGAACGGCTCACCGAACGGGAGCGCGAGGTCGCCGTGGCGGTCGCCACCGGGCTCTCGAACGCGGAGATCGCCGCCGAGCTCTACATGGGACTCGCCACAGTCAAGACGCACGTCGGCAACCTGTTCACCAAGCTGGAAGTCACCAACCGGGTGCAGATCGCCCGCCTCGTGCACGAGGCCGGCCTGTCCTGACAGGTTTCGATCCTGCCGCGGGATCCTGGCAGACTGGACGGGCGCCGCGGCCGGGTGGGCCGGCGGCGCGGTCCGCCCTGGTGTAATGGCAGCACGCAGGCCTTTGGTGCCTTGCGGTCCGGGTTCGAATCCTGGGGGCGGAGCACGACCGGTCACCGACGTTCTACAGTTGCGATGCACGATGCCCGGCCCAGGTCCCGGGCCACTTCCACCGAGGGAGCCGGCGTGAGCCACACCCGACCCGCCGCCGTCGTCGTCCTCGCGGCCGGCGAGGGCACTCGGATGAAGTCATCCGTCCCCAAGGTGCTCCATCGCATCGGCGGGCGCAGTCTGCTGCAGCACGCGCTGTCCGCGGCCCGCGGCCTCGACCCCGAACGGCTCGTCGTCGTGGTGCGGCACGAGCGCGACGCCGTCGCCGCGCACGCCCGCGCGATCGACCCGGACGTGACCATCGCGGACCAGGACGAGATCCCCGGCACCGGCCGTGCCGTCCAGTGCGCCCTCGGTGCGCTCGACGGCGCCGCGCAGGCGGCCGCCGCTGTCGAGGGCTCGGCGGCAGGCGCCGGCGGCGTCAGCGGCGCCGTCGTCGTCATGGCGGCGGACACACCGTTGTTGGACACCGCCACCCTGGGCGAACTCCTGGCGGCCCACCAGGACGACGGCAACGCCGTGACCGTCCTGAGCGCGACCGTGCCGGACCCGTACGGCTACGGACGGATCCTGCGCGAGGACGGCGCCGTCGTCGGCGTCGTCGAGGAGCGGGACGCGACCGAGGAACAGCGCGAGATCCGCGAGATCAACACCTCCACCTACGCCTTCGACGCCGAGATGCTGCGCGACGCTCTCGGCTCCGTCGGCCAGGACAACGCCCAGGGTGAGGTGTACCTCACCGACGTCGTCGCCCTGGCCGCACGGTCCGGCCAGGGCGTGCGGGCCATCTCCGTCGAGGACCCCTGGCTCGTCGAGGGCGTCAACGACCGCGTCCAGCTCGCTGCCCTCGGGGCCGAGCTCAACCGCCGCATCCTCGAGGGTTGGATGCGCGCCGGTGTGACCGTCGTCGACCCGGCCACGACCTGGATCGACCTGGACGTCGAACTGGGCCGCGACGTCACCGTCCTGCCCGGCACCCAGCTGTACGGCGCCACGAGCGTCGGCGACGGCTCCGCCATCGGCCCGGACACGACATTGACCGACGTGCGCGTCGGTGCGGGGGTGACGGTCTCGCGCACCCACGGCTCCGAGTCCGTCCTCGACGACGGCGCCACGGTCGGTCCGTTCGCCTACCTGCGGCCCGGCACCCGCCTCGGGTCCGACGGCAAGATCGGCACCTTCGTCGAGACGAAGAAGGCCGACATCGGCCCGGGCGCCAAGGTGCCGCACCTGACCTACGTCGGCGATGCCGAGATCGGCGAGGGCAGCAATATCGGCGCCTCATCGGTGTTCGTCAACTACGACGGCGTGCGCAAGCACCGCACCACCATCGGCCGGCACGCCCGCACTGGCTCGGACAACATGTTCGTCGCGCCGGTCACGGTCGGTGACGGCGCGTACACCGGCGCTGGCACCACGGTGCGCGAGGACGTCCCGCCCGGGGCGCTGGCGGTCTCGGGCGCCGGCCAGCGCACCATCCGCGACTGGGTCCTGCGTCGCCGGCCGGGGACCGCTTCGGCCGAGGCTGCCGAGGCCGCGCTCGCGCAGGGCGAGATGAGCCTGTCCGACCAGGCCCGCGCCGAACGGGCCGCCCAGTCCCGCGCCGGTGGCGGAGCCGGCGGGCCGGGACCCGAGCACCAGCGAGACGAGAGAACCGGGACCACCGACGAAGGGGACACCGACCGATGACGGGGATCATCACCCACGGGGAGAAGCGACTGGTGCTGGTCAGCGGGCGGGCACACCCGCAGCTGGCCACCGACGTCGCTCGAGAGCTCGACATCGAGCTGCTGCCCACCACGGCCTACGACTTCGCCAACGGTGAGATCTACGTCCGGTTCGCCGAGTCGGTGCGCGGCACCGACGTCTTCGTGCTGCAGTCCCACACCACGCCGATCAACGAGTGGCTCATGGAGCAGCTGCTCATGATCGACGCGCTCAAGCGAGGCTCCGCCAAGCGGATCACCGTCGTCGCGCCGTTCTTCCCGTACGCGCGCCAGGACAAGAAGCACAAGGGCCGCGAGCCGATCTCCGCGCGCCTGGTGGCGGACATGTTCAAGACCGCCGGCGCGGACCGGCTGCTCAGCGTCGACATGCACGCCGCGCAGACCATGGGCTTCTTCGACGGGCCCGTCGACCATCTGTGGGCGATGCCGATCCTCACCGACTACGTCCGCACCCGGATCGACCCGTCCCAGGCCGCCGTCGTCTCCCCGGACGCCGGGCGCATCCGGGTGGCCGAGCAGTGGGCGGCCAAGCTCGGCGGCGTCCCGCTCGCGTTCGTACACAAGACCCGGGACATCTCCCGCCCGAACCAGGCCGTCGCGAACCGCGTGGTCGGCGACGTCGAGGGCCGCACCGCCATCCTCGTGGACGACCTCATCGACACCGGCGGCACCATCGCGGAGGCGGTCAAGGTGGTGCTCGCGGCCGGTGCGTCCGACGTCATGGTCGCCGCCACCCACGGCGTGCTCTCGGACCCGGCGGCCAAGCGTCTCACCGAGTCGGGCGCCCGCGAGGTCGTGGTCACCGACACCCTGCCGATCGCACCGGAGAAGCGGTTCCCGCAGCTGACCGTGCTGCCGAGCGCACCGTTGCTCGCCCGTGCCATCCGGGAGATCTTCGACGACGGATCCGTCACCTCGCTCTTCGACGGCGTCGCCTAGGCGCCGCCCGAGCGCGGCAGTTGCTGCCGAGCGCGGGCGTTCCTCGTGGCGCGCAGCGTAGGAACTGCAGCGTTCGATGAGCGCTGGCGGGTCCACAGACACCCGGTGACGCGACGGCATCCACATGCCCGTCGAGGTGCTCGCCGAGTCGCTGTCAGCCTGCGGCGCATGTCCTCAGTTCCCCCCTCACATATCGCGTCCCAGATCGTCACAACGCGTGGCCTCGAGCGCCTCGGTGGCGACGTCGGGCACGGCAGGCCCGCGCTCTCGGACTGCGGACACTCCGTCGTGGAGCGTTTGTCGGGCGCGAGGTTTGGGACGCCGCAACCCGCGACGAGCGCTACCTCATGACCGTCCTCGCGACCACGCGGGCCATGCGCGAGGAACCACTTCTCTCGCACGAATCCGCGGCCGTCCTGCACGGGTTGCCGGTCGTTGGTCCCTGGCCGGGCAAGACCCACGTGCTCGTCGACTCGCCGCGCGGTGGCCGCAGCAGCGGTGCGGTCGTCCGCCACGGGGTGTCGTCGCTGCCCGACGGCGTCGAGATCGGCGGACACATCGTTACCAGTGTCGTCCGCACGGTCGTCGATCTTGCCCGCACTCGACCGTTCGTCTCGTCCCTGGCGACGGCGGATCACGCGCTCCGGACCGGCATGTGCACTCGTGACGAGCTCATGGCCGAGCTCGACGGCGTCCGTGGCCGCCGTGGTTGCCGGCGAGCAAGAGCAGTGGTGGAGCGTGCGGACCCGCGCGCCGAGTCTGTCGGCGAGTCGCTCACCCGCGCGCAGATGTACCTCCTCGGCGTGCCAGTTCCCGAGCTCCAGGTCGAGTTCCGCGACGAGGAGGGCCGGATTGGACGGGTGGACTTCTGGTGGGCGGACCGGGGCCTGGTGGGGGAGTTCGACGGCCGCGCCAAGTACGGAGCGGACGGGGGCGACCCGGGCGAGACCGTGTGGCGGGAGAAGCGCCGCGAGGACCGCCTCCGCCAGCACCCGGAGGTCAACGACGTCCTGCGTTGGATCTGGGCGGAAGCCCACGACCAGGCCCGGTTCTCGCGCGTCCTCGGTCGGGCCGGTCTGCTTCCGCCTTAGTCGACGAGCGCGGCAATTCCAGCTGCGCGCGGGCGTTCCTCCTGGCGCAGCGGCGCAGGAACTGCAGCGGTCGGTATGTCGTGGCGCCTACACCGACCCCGCGCGCCGGAGCTGGGGACCGGGCAGACTGGTCAGGAACGAGAGGAGCGCGATGTCCGCGGTGATCGAGATACCGACCCCCGACGGCGCGATGCCGGCCCACCTGTGGCTGCCCCAGTCCGGCAGCGGACCCGGCATCTTGCTGCTGCAGGAGATCTTCGGGGTCTCTCACTACATTCGCTCCCGTGCGGCCGACCTCGCCGATCTCGGGTACGTCGTCCTCGCCCCCGAGCTGTACTGGCGACTGGAGGACGCCGAGATCGACGAGTCTCGCGAGGACTTCCTCGAGCAGGCACTGCAGACCGCGGGACGGCTCGACTGGGAGGAAACGGTGGCCGACGCCGTCGCCGCCCTCGGTGCGCTCGAGGAGTGCGCGGAGGCCACGGGTCCCACGGCCGTGATGGGCTTCTGCTTCGGCGGTGGCCTCGCCTTCAACGTCGCCGCGGTCACCGACGTTCCGGTCCTCGTCTCCTACTACGGCTCCGCGCTGCCGAACCTCCTGCACCTCGCGGACCAGGTCGACGCCGCGAGCCTGCACATCTTCGGAACCGCAGACAGCTACCTCACCATGGACACGGTCGAGACTGTCCGCGCCGCCGTCGCCGGGCCGGACGTCGAGGTTCACCTGCACGACGGCGCCGGCCACGCCTTCGACAACCCGCACCCGGCGTTCCATCACGCCGAGGCGTCCGCCGCCGCCTGGCGGCAGACGGCCGACTTCCTCCGGCGCCATCTGCCCGTGTGAGACTCCCGACGCCGGCGCGGCTTTCCCGGCAGAACCTGGGGCGGCTAACATATCCAGGTTGCCTCGGCGAGGGACGCCGGACGGGCGGACGTCAGACCTGCACGGTCGGGCCGCGCGCCCCGGTTCCGTGATCGACGCGGTGGTGCCGACATGTGCACGTCCGTACGACGCCCCGCGCTGAGGCCCACCGCCTGTCGTACGTACCGAGGAGACCCAAGTGGCTGACCAGATCACGCTGACCGCGACCGTGCGGACCGAGTTCGGCAAGGGCGCGGCGCGCCGCACCCGTCGCGCCGGCCTCATCCCCGCCGTGCTGTACGGGCACGGCGCCGAGCCGCAGCACCTCTCACTTCCTGGCCACGAGACGTTCCTCGTCGTCAAGGACCACGCGAACGCCGTCGTGACCCTTGACGTCGACGGCAAGAAGCAGACCGCCCTTGTCAAGGACGTCCAGCGCGACCCGGTCAAGCGAAACATCGAGCACATCGACCTGCTCATCATCCGCCGTGGCGAGAAGGTCACCGTCGACGTCCCCGTGCACGTCGAGGGCGAGTCGGCGCCGGGCACCATCTACCAGCTCGACTACCAGTCCCTGACGGTCACGGCCCCGGCCACCGACATCCCCGAGACCATCGTCGTGAGCATCGACGAGCTCGAGGAGGGCGCCGTCGTCCGCGTCTCCGACATCACCCCGCCGGCGGGCACCGAGATCGACACCGACCCGGAGACCGCCGTCGTCATCATCTCCGTGCCGCGTGCCAGCGCCGAGGACCTCGAGGCCGACGAGGCCGAGGGCGAGGAGGCCGCTGCCGCTCCCGAGGGCGGCGAGGAGTCCGGCGACGAGTCCTGACGCCGGCTCCGGTCCGCCGGGCCGGTGACGCAGAGGAGACATCATGGGTCCGTGGCTGGTTGTCGGCCTGGGCAACCCCGGTCCGCGATACGCCGGCAACCGGCACAACGTGGGCCAGATGGTGCTCGACGTGCTGGCCCGGCGCGTCGGCGGCACCTTCACCCAGCACAAGGCCCGGGCGCGGGTACTCGATACCCGGCTCGGCTTCCTGCCGGGCGGGGTGCCGGGCCCGCGCGTGGTCCTCGCCAAGCCGGACACGTACATGAACGTCTCCGGCGGACCGGTGTTCGCCCTCGCCGCGTTCTTCGACGTGCCCACCGAACGGCTCCTCGTGGTCCACGACGAGCTCGACCTGCCACCGGACACGCTCCGGCTCAAGCGCGGTGGCGGCGAGGGCGGACACAACGGCCTGAAGTCCGTCAGCCAGGCGTTCGGCGCCAAGGACTATCTCCGGCTGCGCATCGGGATCGGACGGCCGCCGGGCCGGCAGGACCCGGCCGACTATGTGCTGCGCGACTTCCCCATTTCCGAGCGTCCCGACCTCGCGGTCACCCTGGAGGAGGCCGCGGACGCGGTCGAGGACGTCGTCACCCTCGGAATCGAGAAGGCTCAGCTGCGGTTGCACACAGCGACCGAATGAGGCGATCGCGATGACCATGGGCCCGCCGATGGGTGGCGGGGGAGGGCGCCTGGTGCGCTCGATCCACCAGGACGACTCCGTCAAGGACCACCGGCTCACCCCCGGCACCACCGGGAGGGTTCTCGGCTACGCCCGGCCCTACCGTGCCCAGATCCTGTGGTTCCTCTCGCTGCTCGTGGTCGGCGCGTTGCTCACCGTCGCCACCCCCCTGCTGCTCCAGCGCATCATCGACGACGGCGTCGCGGCCGGGGATCGGGGCCTGGTCATCGGTCTGGCCGGTCTCGTCGCGGCGGTGGCGATCGCCGAGGCCGGGCTGACCCTGTTGGAACGCTGGTTCTCGGCGCGGATCGGCGAAGGTCTCATCTACGACCTGCGCACCGACGTCTTCGCCCACGTCCAGCGCCAGTCCATCGCATTCTTCACCCGCAGTCAGACGGGGTCGTTGGTGACCCGGCTGAACTCCGATGTCATCGGCGCCCAGCGGGCGTTCACGTCCACGTTGTCCGGCGTGGTCTCCAACCTCATCAGCGTGGTGGTCGTCGTGGTGACGATGCTCGCGCTGTCCTGGCAGATCACCGTGCTGGCGTTGGCGATCGTGCCGCTTCTGCTGTTGCCCGGGCGTCGGGTCGGGCGGCGACTGGCGGCGTTGAACCGCCGCGGCATGGAGCTCAACGCCGACCTCGGCACCCGGATGACCGAGCGGTTCAACGTCGGCGGGGCGTTGCTCGTCAAGCTCTTCGGCACGCCCGCGCGGGAGGAACGGGAGTTCGCGGACCGGGCGGCGGCGGTACGGGACATCGGGGTGCGCACGGCGATGAGCAGCCGTGTCTTCTTCGCCGCGCTCGGGGCCATGGTCTCGCTCGCGACGGCTCTGGTGTACGGCGTCGGTGGCGTGCTCGCGATCGACGAGGTGGTCACGGTCGGCACCCTTGTCGCCTTCGCCGGCCTGCTCGGGCGGCTGTACGGGCCGGTCACGGCGCTGACCAACGTCCAGGTCGACGTGATGAGCGCCCTGGTGAGCTTCGAGCGGGTCTTCGAGGTCCTCGACCTCGAGCCGCTGCTGACCGACGCCGACGGCGCCGTCGACCTGCCGGACGGTCCGTTGTCCGTGGAGCTGGACGACGTGCACTTCAGCTATCCGGACCCCGATCGTGTCTCCCTCGCGTCCCTGGACGGGACGGACACCGGTGCCGCGGTCGAGCCCGACGCGCCCGAGGACGGTACGTCCTCCGACCACGGTGCGTCCGCCACGGACGCCGCGGCCGAGGACGGTGAGACCGGTGTGGTCCGGTTGCGCCGTCCGGACGAGGAGGTCCTCCACGGGATCTCCCTGCAGGTCGAGCCCGGGCGGATGCTCGCTCTCGTCGGCCCGTCCGGCGCCGGCAAGACGACCCTGTCCACCCTCGTGGCACGCCTGTACGACCCGACGTCGGGAACCGTGCGCGTCGGTGGTGTCGATCTGCGGCGAGCCCGCCAGGAGAGCGTCCACGCCGCAGTCGGCGTCGTCACCCAGGATGCCCACCTCTTCCACGACACGCTCCGGGCCAACCTGCTCTACGCCCGTCCCGAGGCGGGCGAGGAGGATCTGCTCGCGGCGTTGCGCGCCGCGCACGTCGCCCCACTTCTGGGCCGGCTCCCGGACGGGCTGGACACCGTCGTCGGTGACCGCGGCCACCGGCTCTCGGGCGGGGAGAAGCAACGGGTGGCCATCGCACGGTTGTTGCTGCGCTCCCCACGCGTGGTGGTCCTGGACGAGGCGACAGCGCACCTGGATTCAGAGTCCGAGGCCGCCGTCCAGCGCGCACTGGACTCGGCGATGGCCGGCCGGACCTCGATCGTCATCGCGCACCGGCTCTCGACGGTGCGCCGCGCGGACGAGATCGTCGTCCTCGATGCCGGCCGTATCCGCGAGCGCGGAACGCACGCCGACCTGCTGGCGGCGGGCGGCCTGTACGCGGAGCTGTACGAACGCCAGTTCGCGACGCAGGACGCCTGACCCGGCCACGAGCGCCCGAGACGCCGCGGCCGGGTCAGGACGGTGCGTCAGCGGTGGTCGATGGTGCGGGTGCGTCGCATCGCGAGGCCGGCAGTCACGACACCGAGGACGCCGACGGCGAGGCCAGAGACGCCCAGCACCCGCGCGGGGGTGTCCGTGGTCGCCTCGGACGAACCGGAGGCCGAGCCAGATTGGGCGCCGGTCTCGGACTCGGCCGTGGAGCCGGTAGCCGGTTCCTCGATCGTCAGCGTCGGGGCCGGGGACTCCGGCTCTTGTCCGTTCTCGGCGACCTGATCCCAGGAGGTCTCGCCGTCGACGCAGGTCTGTTGGACGGGGAACGTCAGGACATCGCCGGAGGTGGCATCCGGCGGAAGGTAGACGGAGAGGTCGACCGTGTCACGGAGCTCGTCCGGCAGCGGCTCGTCGGCCGTGTAGGTGACGGTGGTGGACTCCTCGCCCTCCGACGTCTCGATCGTCCAGCCGGGCTTGGCTGTCGGCCTGACCGCCTGGACGGAGGCCGGGAACTCGATCGCCAGCCCGGTGGTGGGCGAACCGTCGCAACCGTGTCCGACCGTGAAGGTCAGCACGCTGACCTCGCCGGGCGCGACAGAGGTGGCCTCGAGCTCGATGTGCGCCGAGGCCGCCGTCGGCACGGCGATCGTCAGCGCGATGCCGGCGGCGCCGGCGAGCAGGCAAGTTCGTGTACGCATTCGTGTCCTCTGTTCGGTGGGTCCGTGCGCGCGCAGGACCGGACCACCGCCGTGCGGTGACTGGCCGCAGGGCAGGCGAAAAGGCGCCCGGCCGTGCCGGCGCGCGGGGGTCTCAGATGGAGGCAGCGGCCGGCGGGCCGCGGCGGCTGACGGAGTCCAACCTGACCCGCGGGACCGCGATGCAGGGCCGACCCACTGGGGTCAAGCGGGGGCGCGGCGCAGGTCGGGCGAGCACCGGGGCTGAGTAGGCGGTGCGCAGTCGCGGGGCGACGAACCGGATGAGTGCCAGCAGTGCGCGATCCCCGCAGGTCAGCAGGGCGGCACTGAGCACGGTGGCGACGGCGTGGGCACCGACCATCGGGGCGGTTTCGTGTCCGCCGTGTGCCGCGACGGGCCCACAGGTCGCTGCGAGCGTGGCGCCGTGATGGTGTCCCGGTGCGCCAGCGCCAGCGCCGGCGACGCACGACCCTGCGCCGTGCGCGGCGAGGAAGGCGTGGTGGAGGAGGAACTGACCCAGGATCATCGCGGCCAGCACCGCGAAGAAGGAGAGCCGCCGGACCAGCAGCGTGCAGGCGAGCTGGGTGAACGCCGCCAGCAGCGCCAGGACGACCGGTTCGGGCACGTCTCCGCCGGCCAGGTAATGGCCCCCGGCTGCGAGGAGGAAGACCCCGGAGTTGAGCACACCGGCACGGATGGTGCGCAGCACGCCGTGCTCGGGATCGGCCATGCAGCCAGCGTAGGCGGCGCGAATGAGCGGCGTCGCAAGCCGACTACGGCCGCGGCATCGCCTCGGCGTCGGCGTGGTCGACCAGGTCGGCCCGCTCGCGGCGGATCCGCTCGCGGCCCCAGTCCCCGAGCGGGACGAGAGCCTCATTCAGGGAGCGGCCGTGCTCGGTGAGGGAGTACTCGACCCGCGGCGGGACCTCCGCGTAGACCTCGCGGTGGACGAGCCCGTCCTGCTCCATCTCGCGCAGGTGCTGGGTGAGCATCTTCTCGCTCACCCCGGGAAGGCCCCGTCGGAGCTCCGCGAAACGCCGCACCTCGTGCTCGGCGAGCTCCCAGAGGATCAGACCCTTCCACTTACCGCTCACCACATCCATCGCGGCGTCGATCCCGCAGATGTACGGGCCGCAGCGCGGCGTCGTCGTCATGCTCGCCCTTCCACTTACTCACGGGTAAGTACCACAGAAAATAGTACGTACTTCCGCACCGGACGGTAGCGACTCACCATGGTCATGGCCACCACCGAGCACCTCAGGAGTACCCGTGCCGACTGCACTCGACCCGGTCACCGTCATCGGCCTCGGCCCCATGGGCCAGGCCATGGCCCGTACGCTGCTGGCCGCGGGCCACCGCGTGACCGTCTGGAACCGCACACCAAGCCGCACCGACGGCGTTGTCGCCGACGGCGCCCTCCGCGCCGCCACGCCGGCCGACGCCCTGCGCGCGAGTGAACTCGTGATCCTCAGCCTCACCGACTACCGCGCGATGGAGGAGATCCTGGCCGGGGTCGAGGGCGAACTTGCCGGACGAACCCTCGTCTACCTCAGTTCCGACACCCCGGATCGCACGCGTGAGGCCGCCGACCGGGCCGCCGGCCACGGCGCGAGGTTCCTCACTGGCGGGATCATGGTTCCCGCGCCGATGGTCGGCACCGACCCGTCCCTCGTCTACTACAGCGGCCCGAGCGAGGGGTTCGAGAGGCACCGCGGCACGCTCGGCCGCCTCGGCGTGCCGCGGTACCTGGGAGAGGACCCTGGCCTCGCCCAGCTCATGTACCAGGCCCACCTCGACGTCTTCCTCACCACCCTGTCCGCGCTCATGCACGCCACGGCGCTGGTCGGCTCCGCCGGCGTCCCGGCCCGCGACTTCCTCCCCGAGGTCATGCCGACGATCACCGGGGTCCCCGGCATGCTGGCCGCCGGAGAGGACGACCTCGGTGCACTCATCGACGCCGGTGAGCATCCCGGGGATCTGAGCACGGCACGCATGATGGGCGCCACCGCCGATCACATCGTCGCGGCGAGCGAGGCCGCGGGCATCGATCTCACCCTGCCCCGGGCCGTCCAGGGCCACTACCACCGGGTCCTCGACGACGGTCGGGGAGGAGACAACTTCACCCGGATCATCGACGGCATCCGGGCGCCACGATGAGCGAGATCAGCATGCTCGGCCTGGGTGCCATGGGCGGCGCCCTCACGTCCGCCCTGATCGCCGACGGGCGGTAGGGAGGACTTCGCCCGCATCATCGAGAGCCTGCGGCAGACCCGGACGGAATGAGGCAGACCGGCCCGCGCGTTGTCACCATCGGGCCGTAAGCTGGTCCACCGGACCCCGTATCCATCCGGATGCGGGGCTGACGTGCTGCCCAGCCCGGGCTGGTACGCGCCCGACTCGCCCATCCCGCGAAGGACTCATGAAGCTCTCCGGACTCCTCCCGCTGCTGCGCCGCGACCCGGCGGTCGCCGACGCCGTCCGGCACTCCCGCGAGACCGTGCCCACTCCGCTGCTGCACGTCAGTGCCGCCGTCGGGGTGCGCGCCCCGCTGGCCGCCGCCGTCGCCGAGCATCGTCCCGTCGTCGTCGTCACCGCGACGGGGCGCGAGGCCGACGAGGCCGCAGCGGCGCTGAGCAATGTCCTGCCCACCCACGACATCGCGGTCTTCCCGGCCTGGGAGACCCTTCCGCACGAGCGGCTCTCACCCCGCAGCGACACCGTCGCCAAGCGGTTGGCGGTGCTGCGGCGGTTGCGCCATCCCGGCGCGGAGGGCACCCGTACCGGACCGATTCGCGTCCTGGTCATGCCGGTACGGGCCCTCCTGCAGCCTGTGGTCACCGGCCTCGGTGATCTCGAGCCCGTCTCGGCGCGCGTTGGTGAGGAGCGGGACCTCGAGCAGCTCACCGCCGACCTCGCTGCCGCCGCCTACACGCGCGTGGACATGGTCGAGCGGCGCGGCGAGGTCGCCGTCCGCGGCGGCATCCTCGACGTCTTCCCGCCCACCGAGGACCACCCACTGCGCCTGGAGTTCTTCGGTGACGAGATCGACGAGATCCGCGCCTTCTCGGTCGCCGACCAACGTTCGCTCGAGACCGTCGAGGATCTGTGGGCACCGCCGTGCCGCGAGCTCCTCCTGGACTCCGGTGTCCGCGCCCGGGCGCGCTCGCTGGCGGACGAGCTCCCCGGCGCGCGCGACATGCTCGAGAAGCTCGCCGAGGGCATCGCGGTGGAGGGCATGGAGTCTCTCGCGCCGGTCCTGGCGGATGGGATGCAGCCGGTGCTCGATCTGGTCCCGGACGGCAGCCTCGTCGTCCTGTCGGACCCGGAACGCATTCGCCGGCGGGCCCACGACCTCGTTGCCACGACCGAGGAGTTCCTCGCCGCCGCCTGGGCCTCCGCCTCGCAGGGCGGCGAGACACCCCTGGACCTGCGCGCCGCCTCCTTCGCCGACCTCGCCGAGGCCCGCGCCCTCGCCCTGAGCCGCAACCTCGGGTGGTGGTCGTTCTCCGCGCTGCCTGCTGACGCCGAGCTCGCCGACGAGAGCGGGACTGGCGCCCTCACGGTCGGTGCCCGGGATGTGGAGCGATACGCCGGAGACGTCGAGAAGGCGCTGCGTGACCTCGCCGATCTCGTCCGGCAGGGCTGGCGTCTGGTGCTCACCACCGAGGGCCCCGGGCCGGCCCGGCGGATGACCGAGCAGCTCGCTGCCGCGGACGTGCCCGCCCGCCTCGTGGACGAGGTCGACGAGGAACCACCGGCATCGGTCGTGCTGGTGACGACGGCGGCGACCGGTCGCAGCTTCGTCGCGCCGGACCTGCAGCTGGCCCTGATCACCGAGTCGGACATCACCGGACGCGCGGGCACCTCCACCCGCGACATGCGGAAGATGCCCTCCCGGCGTCGCAACGTCGTCGACCCGCTCGCGCTGCGGGCGGGCGACTACGTGGTGCACGAGCAGCACGGCGTCGGCCGGTTCGTCGAGCTGGTCAAACGGACCGTCGGCACCGGGGCCGACGCGACCAGCCGCGAATACCTCGTCATCGAGTACGCCACCTCCAAGCGGGGCCAACCCGGCGACCGTCTCTTCGTCCCCACCGACTCCCTCGACCAGGTCACCAAGTACACCGGCGGCGAGGCGCCGACCTTGTCCAAGATGGGCGGTGCGGACTGGGCTAAGACCAAGGCGTCGGCGAAGAAGGCCGTCAAGAAGATCGCGGCGGAGCTCATCCGGCTGTACGCGGCGCGCATGTCCACCGAAGGGCACGCCTTCTCGCCGGACACCCCGTGGCAGCGCGAACTCGAGGACGCCTTCCCGTACATGGAGACCCCCGACCAGGTGGTCACCATCGACGAGGTCAAGGCGGACATGGAGAAGTCGCACCCGATGGACCGGCTGCTCAGCGGTGACGTCGGGTACGGCAAGACCGAGATCGCCATCCGGGCCGCGTTCAAGGCCGTCCAGGACGGCAAGCAGGTGGCCGTCCTGGTGCCCACCACCTTGCTGGTCCAGCAGCACTTCGACACCTTCTCCGAGCGGTACGCCGGCTTCCCGGTCACCGTGAAGTCGCTGTCCCGCTTCCAGACCGACGCCGAGGCCCAGCGGGTGCGCGAAGGCGTGCGGAAGGGCGAGGTCGACGTCGTCATCGGTACCCACCGGCTGCTCACCGGCGAGGTGCGATTCAAGGACCTGGGGCTGGTGATCATCGACGAGGAGCAGCGCTTCGGCGTCGAGCACAAGGAGACGCTCAAGCAGCTGCGGACCAACGTGGACGTCCTGGCCATGTCCGCCACGCCGATCCCACGGACCCTGGAGATGGCGATCACCGGCATCCGCGAGATGTCCACCCTCGCCACCCCGCCCGAGGAACGCCACCCGGTGCTGACCTACGTGGGCGCGTACGAGGAGAAGCAGGTTGCGGCGGCCATCCGCCGGGAGCTGCTGCGCGACGGCCAGGTCTTCTACGTGCACAACCGGGTCTCTTCCATCTCCAAGGCCGCCGCCCGGCTGGCCGAGCTGGTGCCCGAGGCGCGCGTGGCCGTGGCGCACGGGAAGATGAACGAGCACCAGCTCGAGAAGGTGATCCAGGACTTCTGGAACAAGGAGTTCGACGTGCTGGTCTGCACCACCATCGTCGAGACCGGACTGGACATCTCCAACGCCAACACCCTCATCGTCGAGCGGGCGGACCAGCTCGGCCTGTCCCAGGCGCACCAGCTGCGCGGCCGCGTGGGCCGGGGCCGGGAGCGGGCGTACGCGTACTTCCTCTACCCGCCCGAGCGGCCGCTGACCGAGACCGCACACGACCGGCTCGCGACCATCGCCTCGCACACCGAGCTCGGTGCCGGCACCCAGGTGGCCATGAAAGATCTGGAGATCCGCGGTGCGGGCAACCTGCTCGGGGGTGAGCAGTCCGGGCACATCGCCGGCGTCGGGTTCGACCTGTACGTGCGCATGGTCTCCGACGCCGTGGCCGAGTTCCGCGGCGAGAAGGAGCAGGAGAAGGCGGACGTCAAGGTCGAGCTGCCGGTGGACGCGCACGTCCCGCACGACTACATCTCCCACGAGCGCCTCCGCCTCGAGGCGTACGCGAAGATCTCGGCCGCGAACAGTGACGAGGATCGCGACAAGCTCCGTGACGAGCTCGCCGACCGGTACGGGCCTGTGCCGGAGTCGGTGGAACGGCTGTTCGCCGTCTCCGCGCTGCGGGAGAAGGCCCGCGAGGTCGGTCTGGCGGAGATCACCGGGCAGGGGCGGTACGTCCGTTTCGCGCCGGTGGAGCTGCCGGAGTCGGCCCAGCTGCGGCTCAAGCGCCTGTACCCGCAGACAGTGCTCAAGCCCGCGGTGCGAGCCGCGCTGGTGCCGTTCCCGACGACGGCGCGCATCGGAGGCAAACCGCTCAAGGACGCGGCGTTGCTGGACTGGGTCGGTGAGCTCATCGACGCCGTCTTCGGTGCGTCGGTGGCGGCGGCGGCCGCCGCCGGTGAGAAGGCCGCCGCCGGGACGAGTTGACCGTGCACGCGCCGCTCGGCGGCGGGTAGCGTGGGCTGTTTCGTCGACAAGGAGCCTCACATGCGCAGGACCCTCGTGAGCGCCGCGGCTGCCGCCGTCGTGGTGTTCGGTATCGCCGGATGCGGTGACAGCGACGACGCCGGAGCCCCGCCCGACCAGCAACAGGGGCA
>Ga0079224_100004177_pt1 | contig 18532 bp, 13 predicted proteins | sample Stecom2015_FD_80414 | JGI IMG/M metagenome (GOLD analysis project Ga0079224, IMG submission 80414) | Agricultural soil microbial communities from Utah to study Nitrogen management - Steer compost 2015 | ecosystem: Environmental > Terrestrial > Soil > Agricultural land | place: USA: Utah... | reverse complement strand
GTGGTAGCCTATTTCCCCGGTGATCCGGGGGCGGATACCAGCGGCCCGATCTGGCGGCTGCTGGTGGTGGATGTCGCCAGCGGCAGCATCATCAGTGAAATCAACGCGGACAGCACGCCGGTGATCGAGGCCGGGGTGATTGGCGGGGCGGCGCTGCTGCCTGAAGTGCGCGCCTTTGCCAATAACCAGATCATCTTTGCCGAAGTGCCCTATAGCATTGGCGGCGCGCCGGAATGGAATGCGTTTATCTGGCAGGTGGACACCGGCACGGTCAACCCGGATACGACCGGGCGCTGGGGCAAATCGGGCCTGTCGTATCTCGATGCAACCGGGGAACTGGCGTGGGTGGATTCTGATCCGAATCTGCCGGCAGCCGAACCCGGCGGCCCAATGCCAGCGTCCAATGTCGTCAAGGTGGCGGATGCCAGCGGCACGGAACGAGTGATTTACCAGTCAGCCGACTGGGTGCTGGTCGATACGCAGTTCATCAACGGCGGCCAGCAGCTTGGGGTGCTGCTGCTTTCGAGCTTTGACCCGGAAAGCCCCAATGAGCAGGAGAGCCGCTGGATCGCGCTGGGGCGCGACGGTTCGGTGACGGAACTGGCTTCGGGCGCTGCGTTTTCGCAGATTGCCGCCGCACCGGATGGTTATGTGCTGTTCGAGCTAAACTTCAGTGACGATTTCTCGCAGCATGATTCGCGTCTGAGTCTGGTGGCGAATGGCGCTGCCCGCCCGTTGTGGGAATCGCAGGAACAGGGTTGGGAATTTGCCGGGGTGGTGGGCGCGCCGCTGGCGACGATGCTGGTGTCTTTCCCGGCGGCGCAGCCCTGAACGCAGACGCAATCAGCGCACCATGAAGCTGCAGCTTCCAGTTTCGACAGGATTGGCTGTGCCCGGCCCGAAGTCGCTGTAGCCGTCGGTGATAGCTTCGCGCCAGGTCACCCGGTAGGTGATCTCGTGCTGGCCGGAGGTTAATGGTCCGGCGGGCACATACCAGTAGACATAGTAGTTACCATCGCTTTCCTGCCGCACCGCGGTGCGATACTGCCGCCAGTTCGACAGCGGCACGCCATCAATTGCCACCTCGTAGATCGCGTGCGCCAGATGATCCTGAATCTGTGCCTCGGTGCGGGCGTACCAGCTCCACCAGATGTCAATTGTCGAACCGGCTGCCAGATTGGTCGGCGGCGGGCTGCCAAAGGTCGGATCATTGCAGTAAGCCAGAATATCGACCCCCTGCTGCGCCGATACGCTGCCCGCGCTGCCGATTCCGGCCAGCAGTGTGGCGGTGGCGATAATGTTCTCCGCCGGTGTTAATTGTGCTGTCTGCTCCGGCGGTGTGCCTGTGGGCGCGACAATGCCGCCGACCAGCGCCGTTGCCGTCGCATTGATGGAATCCACGTCAATAATCGGCAGGAACGACGTGGGCGCGCCGGCCGCATCAGCAAGCTGAAGGGCTTCGTCGGTGGCCGTAACCGGCGTTGGCGATACCACCGAACGCGGCGGTGTTGGCGTCACAGTGCCGCCGCCGAGCACAGCCGTTGGCAGGGGTGTTCCCAGCGCCAGCGCCGTGAGATCGGGCGAAGGCGTGAGCGTCGGAATGGGCGTGGGGGTATCCTGAAGGCGGACGAGATTGGTCGCAACCCAGCCTTCGCGCCCATCTTCAATCTTGATGTTCAGCCAGTTGCCTTCGGCGTTCTGGCCCAGCACCTCGACGCTTGTGCCCGGACGCAGCGCCTCGAACGCCGTAAATCCTGTCCCCGGCCCCTGGCGCACATTGACCGTATTGATCGACGCGATAATCCCCATGATGGGCGGCACTTCAGTCGGTGTCGGGGTATCTGAAGGCGTGGGGGGAATCGGTGTCACCGAAGGCGGAAAGGTGAATATGGGCAGCGGCGTGCGGGTTGGAACCGGCGTAGCGGTGAAGCGCGGCGTCATGCTGACGATGGGGGCCAGTGTGGCTGTGGCGGGAACAGAACTGATCTCCGTGCCACCACCCGAACAGGCGGCCAGCAGGCTGATAAGCAGCACAATAAGTTTACGCATCTGATCTGTTTATCATCTCTCCAATATTAATGCTGTAGGATAGCAGCAAAGCGCAGGTTGCGCAAAGACCGTCCCGGTTTCGAGGCAGGTTGCGACAAACCCTCATCTCCAACCTTCTCCCCCGAATTCAGGGAGAAGAAAGTGAAGCAGGGCGGCAAAAAAAGAGGGAACAGCACCCAGCCGATCCCTCTGTTCTGATCTTTGAGCGAACCGGCGATTACTCAGCCGGCGCCTGACTGACCATCATCTTCACCCAGCGCGAAACGAGCAAAGCGGCGAATTTCACAGCTTTCACCCACTTTCGCCACCAGTTCAGACAGCGCCTCGCTGACTTTCTTCGAGTCATCCATCAGGAATTCCTGCTCCATCAGGACGATTTCCTCGAAGAATTTGTTCATACGGCCTTCGAGAATCCTGTTGAGGACATCTTCGGGCTTGCCGGCGTTCTTCGGGTCTTCCTTCAGAATGCGCATTTGCAGGTCGCGCTCAGCTTTTATCACGGCCTCCGGCACGTCCTCGCGGCGAACATATTCGGGGGCCAGATTGGCGATGTGCAGCGCGATATTGCGGGCGAATTCCTGAAATGGAGCCGAATTCGCCACGAAGTCGGTTTCGCAGTTGACCTCGACCATCACACCGAGGCGCTGGTTGAAATGCTGGTAGGTCTGGATCAGGCCCTCGTTCATCGTGCGGCCCGCGCTCAGTTTTTTGGCCGCTTTCGCCAGCCCTCTTTCGCGCAGATATTCCACCGCCTTGTCAAAATCGCCCTGATTGATTTCGAGTGCTTTCTTGCAATCCAGCGGCCCGGCCCCGGTGGCGGCCCGTAAATCCTTCACCATCTGGGCTGTAATCTCTACCATGATTCGTTATTCCTCGTCCTCGTCTTCATCTTCGTCATCTTCGTCGAACAGCCGCGCATCGCGCAGTTTCGCCAGGGTCGATTCACCCAGATACTGCTCGTCGTCCTCTTCCTCGAAATCGTCATAAGCGGCATAATCCGGCATTTCAATTTCTTCTTCTTCCACATCATCCGCTTTGCGCATGGCCTGACCTTCGAGCACGGCATCGGCAAAGGCGCCGACGATGAGCTTGATGGCGCGGACGGCGTCATCGTTGGCCGGGACGATGTAATCCACAGCGTCCGGGTCGCTGTTGGTATCGACCAGCGCGATCACCGGAATGTTGAGCGTGTTCGCCTCTTTGACCGCTGTCGCCTCGCGCACGGTATCGACAACCAGCAGCATATCGGGCAGGCGGCGCATATCGCGGATACCGCCAAGCCGCAGTTGCAGCTTTTCGATCTTACGCTCCAGAATGAGCGCCTCTTTTTTGGTCAGCAGATCAAATTCGCCGGCATCGCGGCGGCGTTCCAGCTTCTTGAGCGTGTCGATTCGTTCGCGGATGGTGCGCCAGTTGGTCAGCGTGCCGCCCAGCCAGCGATGAGCTACGTAGGGCATCCTGCAACGTTCGGCTTCGCGGCGGATGCTTTCCTGCGCCTGACGCTTTGTGCCGACGAACAGAATTGTGCCGCCGTCGGCCACCAGATCGCGCACCATGTCATAATACCGGTTGAGGTTGACGATGGTTTGTTGCAGATCAATGATGTGGATGCCGTTGCGTTCGCCAAAAATATAGGGCTTCATCTTCGGGTTCCACTTCTGGGTACGATGCCCGAAATGAACGCCCGTTTCGAGAAGCGCCTTCATAGAAACTGCGGAAGGCATAAAGATTGCTCCTGTCGTGTGTTTGGACGATCATGCCTTTCACCCCCCGGCAAAATCCCGCTCGCTGACGAGACAACACCTGCCAGGGTCCAGGCATGTGATGATAATAATCCGGCCCGGTGGACCGGGCGGCGCGCATTGTAGCACAGCCGGTAGGTCGATTCAAGACAGAGGATGAGCCATCACTTTTTGATGTGCCTCATTAATGGCCGCTTTCATACAGCGTTTTGAGCCGCTGCCGCAGTGGAGCCGCTTCGCGCAGGTCGGTGCTGTCGCTGAACTGGTCGATGGAACCGATCAGGCGGACAGATGCCATGCGGCGCACCGCCTCGTCCCTGATCTGCGCCGTAATCGCCTCCGCAAACTCATGGCCGCGAATGACGAGGTACGGGCGTTCGTAAAAATACGAAACTTCCGTAGGCAGCGGTTCGGTGATTCCCAGCCCATTGTGCATTTCCGCGACAAGGCGATAAGCTGCCGACAGGTGTGTTTGGCGGGTGCGCCAGTCGGTCGCGGCCAGCGCGCCATCAAAAATGGGGGTCAACTGCGGGGCGCACCCCAGCCGGCCAAAAGCCGTGCCAAACCATTTTGAGTACGGCGCATACTGCCGTTCCATCAGGAAGCACAACTGCATCAGGTCGCGCACCAGCCGCCCGGCGATCAGCCGCGAACCGATGTCGTCACCGACTTCGCCGGTGCGCCCGACAAAAGCCTCCTCCTGCGAAATCCGCATCCAGCCGGCCGCCAGCAGATAGAGCCAGATATCGTGCGGATACCAGGCGAACTGCTGGCGCATGAGCGTCACATCGCCCAGCCCGGTGTGATAGACCGCGCCGGCGACCAGCGTGCGCAGCTTCTGCTGGGGAAAGGTCAGCCAGTCAGCGACCTCGATCACCGCCGCCCGCTGCCAGTCGAAATCGAGATAGCCACGCAGGAACCGCCGCAGCGTCGTGACATTCACCCGGTGATTGACCGGCCCGCTGGTCTTTGGCTCGAAGCGCAGGATACCCGGTTGGCCGGGAATTTCCTCGAAGCTCGTCGGATACCCCCGGAACTCATAGGGCAGGCGATGCCGAAAGACCTCGCGCACCGGCTCGGCATATGTTTCCAGATCGTCGTCAGCCACAAACAGGGTGACACGCGGCCCCCAGTGATGATCGCGCGAGAGGGGCGTATCAAAGCCCAGTACCTCGGACCCGCTGCCGATTATCGCTGCGTCATAGCGCAGACCGGGGAACTCAGCATTTAGAACCGGCTGCACCTGCTCCATGAAGAACAGGCGCGATAGTTCGAGTCCGGGTATGAAATCGGGCATGGGCGCTCCTCCTCCGCACGCCCGATATTATAACGGGCCATGAGTGGTAATAAAAGTCCAGAATCTCATGCTTCGATCAGCGTTCGCAGATAGCGGATGCTCTCCGCCGCCCAGCGATCCTCTTTGGCAATAGTCGCCGGCAGGTCGGCTTCCGGCGCGGGCCATAATTCGAGGATGGCGTTAAAACGGCGCTGGAAGCCTTGCAGCCGCCCCAGCAGCCAGGGCAGATCGAGCATCCCCTGACCTGCCGGTGTGCCTTCGAGGACGAAGCCCATGTTGTGATCCATGCGCCGGATCAAAAAATCCTTGACGTGCAGATTGACCATGTACGGCCCCAGGGTATCGACCACGACCTGCGGCCCTTCCAGTGCGCCGAATGAATTGACCGTATCCAGACAGATGCCGATATGGGTGCTGTCCACTGCCTCGATGATGTGCGCCAGCGCCTTCGCTTTGAAGCGGTCGTGATTTTCGATAGCGAGGATCACATCAGCCGCCTCAAACTCCGCGATCACTTCGCGGATCAGCGCGATGATCTCAGCCGTGTCGGGGTGATGATCGGAAGTATCGATCACCACGCGCAGAATTGGCGACCGGCACTGCCGGGCGATTTGCAGGTAGCGCCGCAGGTGGTCAGGCTGGATACCACGAGTCCCAACCTCGATTTCGACGTTCAGCCGCTGCGCTTCGGCCAGCAGCGCGTCGAATCCGGCAGGAGAGAGGGCGTCCAGCGGCAGATTATCCGCAATCTGCACCAGCCGGACGCCAAGCTGGGCACTGCGGCGGATAAACGCCAGCGCGTCCATTGGCTGCGGCGGCGGGTAGCCGGGGACGCCAATCGCCCAGGCGTAGGCGTAGGTTCCGATGCCGAGTTTCATGGTACGTACCTCCGCCTGAGAATTGTAGCAGAATGGAGCAAAGATAGGAGACACGATTCAGGGGAGAGCACGACAGCCCTCCCCTGTGGATATGGCGCTGCCGGGTGAGCTTATGGCCCGGTGACCGGCGCTGCCGTGAACGCCAGCGGGAAACCATCACTGGCGATGACATTGCCGCCCGGACCACTGGCGAACGCCACCAGCCGGCCGGTTGTCCCGGCTTCAACAGCGACCAGTGTCAGCGGAACCTGCCAGACGCCGGTCTCAGAATCGATGGAAGCGGAACGGGACGCCAGAATATTGCCTTCGCTGTCGATGATCTGCACCGTGATGGGGCTGCCCGACAGGCTGACCGCGTAACCGCTGACTGTCACGCCGCCTTCTGCTGTGACCTGTGTACCCGGCAGCGGGCTGATTATCAGCACCGAAGGCGTATTCGGGTCCGGCAGGCCAAAGATGACCGGAATGCGGGCCAGCGCCACGATACTGCCATCTGCCGGCGATTCAGACGACGCTTCGATCATACCGCGCGAGCCGGGGACTGTATCGAGGCTCAGGGCGACTGCCCATTCCCCTTCGCCGCCGACTTCAGCCGCGTCGAGCGTGGTCGGTTCTTCCGCCAGCACATTACCGGCGCTGTCGAGCAGGCGCACGACAACGTTACCCTCGAACAGAGCACCGCCGCGCCCGGAGACCATCACGGCTTGTGGGTCGAGGATGGTGTAGGGCAGCGGATCATCGATGGTCACGAAGGGGCCGGGCTGGGCCGGGCCGAAGATCACGTTGACGGCATCGGCCAGCAGCACCCCGCCATCGTCCGGCGATGTGGAGTAAGCGTAGATCATGCCGCGCGTGCCTGTCACCGGGATATTCACGCTCAACGACCAGTTGCCCTGCGGATTGACGAGCGCCGGTTGTTCGGCCAGCACATTCCCTTCGTTATCCAGCACGCGCACGTTCACGGTGTTTTCAAACAGGCCGCTGCCTGTGCCGCTGATGCTGACAGGCGCGGCGGTGTTCAAGGCAGCATCATCCTGCGGGCTGGTGATTTCCAGACCCGGTTCGGTTGGCTGCGCTTGTCCATAGGTCACGTTGATCGAGGCCGAGGCCACCACACTCCCGGTGGTGGGTGATGTGGCAAAGGCGGTGATGCGCCCGGTTGTGCCCGGCGCAGCAGCAATCGACAGGTTTGCCTGCCAGCGGTTTGCGCCGACTACCACTGTCTGCGCCGCCAGTACGTTATTAACCGAATCCAGCGCCTGTACCGTCACACTGCCGAGTCCGGTGGCTGTGCCGGTGACGACCACCGGGGCCACGCCCACATCCAGCACCGCGCCGTTCTGCGGCGAAACGATGGTGATGATCTGCTGCGTGGGTGGGGTGGTTGGGACAATGGGCTGGCGCGGCACACGAATGGCCTGGCCTACCTCAATGATATTGACGTTGTTGATGCAGTTGGCCTGCGCCAGTTCCGCTGTCGTGCTGCCAACCCGCCGGGCGATGCTCGACAGGGTGTCGCCGCGCACGACGACATAAATCGGCCAGTCTGTGCGTGGGGCGCAGTTTGCCAGAAACGTGACGAATACGGTATCCGTCAGGAACTGGCCGCCATCGCCTACACCGGGCGTGTAAGCCACAATCGAGCCGCTGGTATTGGCGGTGAAGTATGCCGACAGCAGCGCCTGCCATGTGCCTTCACCCTGAGTCGGGCTGGTCTGCACCTGACGTTCGGCCAGCACGCGGTTGTTGCCATCCCGCACCTGCACGATCACACGGCCATCGCCGATATTGCGCGTTGTGCCGGTGACGGTGATGCCCGTCGCCGTCGTGACCGTTGCGCCATTGGCCGGGAAGGTAATGGTAATATCCACATCAGCAGGGATCGTCCCGAAGGAGACATTTATCACGGCTTCAGCGCCGGACGCTTCGGAAAAAGCCCGAATATTGCCGGTGGTGCCGGCAGCCACATTGACTGCGAGCGTGGCTTCCCAGTTACCTGTGCCGGTATCCGCGCCAGCCGCAATCACTTCCTGTTCGGCCAGCACGCCGCCGGCGTCGTCACGTGCCTGCACCTTAACCCGCCCCTCAGCGATGTTGGTGGCCTGGCCGTTCACCACAAATGAGCCGTTGTTGGGCAGAATTGTGCCGGGGGCCGGTGATGTGATGGTGATGCTCGAAGGCGGCGGCGAACTGCCGAAGGTCACGTTGATGATCGCCTCAGCGATGACACTGCCATCATTGGCCGACACGGCGAAAGCGCGAATGTCGCCCGGCGTGCCGGGAGTCACAGTGACCGCCAGTGTCGTCTGCCAGTTGCCTGTGCCGCCGACTTCGGGCGCGTCAGTTGTTACCGGCTGCTGGGCCAGAATCGCGCCGCTGCTATCGCGTGCCTGTACCGTCAGGCTGTTTTCAAACAGCGCCGTACCGGTTCCGGTCACGGTGATGGCGTTGAGGTTGGTCAGAACCGCGCCGGGGGCCGGTGATGTGATGGTAATCGCAGCGTTTTCCTGTGCCCCGGCCAGTCCAACCGGGACAGCGAGTAGAATCAAAGCAAGCAAAGCAATGAGTTTGCGCATCTTTCCTCCTATAATGTGCATGGGTTACACTTATTATTATATGACGTTCTGACTTAATCGGGTGGATCAGGGCGACCAGCGCCTAGCAATCGCCGGGCAAGCGTCATCCATTCGTAAACGGCCCCAGACGGATCATGGCGGTTTCACCGTCAGCATGGGGGATACGCCGTAAATCCGGCAGGGTGTAATGGCCGACATCAACCCACAGCGGCCCGGCTTCGTCCACGAAAAAATCGCCCATCACAACCAGTCGATCACCGGCCTGCCAGCGATGCGCCGCAAGGGGCACATCCGATACAGCGGCGGGCTGTTCCGCAGCGAGCGTGTCTGCCGTGCGCAGGTGATGGAACTGCTGGTACGTGCCGGGGGCAGGCGTATCCATGACCCGCCACAACGTCGAGATGCGCAGGCGCGGCCCCACCCGGCGCGCTTTCCAGCCTTCCAACTGTACGCCGTCGCTTAGCTGAACGGGTTCATCCAGCAGCGTGAAGCCTGCTGGCGCGGTGGAGCCATCGTAAAACGTCAGCATGAACGGTTTCGCGCCTTCACGACGGTCAAAAGTCTGCGTATCGCGCGCCAGACCGGCAGCGTCGATTTCCTCCCATGCCTGAATCGCGTCCAGTGTCGCCATCAGGTATGCCGCCCGGTTGGGCAGAATCAGCAGCGACCCACCCGGCACGATGCGATAATCGCGCCCCCACCACAGCGCCGCAAAGACCGCTGCCTCACCATCCACGTTTGGATCGTCGCCGTGTGTGAAGAAGATAACCGGGGCGTTGTCTGGCAGGTTGGAGGCCGCTTCCCGCGTAAACCGCAGGGGTGTGCCCAGGCCGTTGGGTGTCTCTATCCGCCCGGCGAGATCGAAGCTGCGAGCAAGCTGATTGGTCCAGACAAGCGCAGCGATGATGACCGCCAGAAACAAAACGGCATCCCACCCAACCGGGCGAACGCGCTGCGTCCCCGCGTAACCCAATGCCGCCCCCGCCAGCAGCGCCAGCGCCGGCAGCCCCGCCAGGTGATAATGCAGCAGCACCGGGCTGCTGTGGCGGGCGAAAAACAGCGGCGATGCCACCAGCCACACCAGTATGATTTCAGCGAGAACTGCCGAATCCGGGCGGCGCTGCGCCCGAAGGATTGTGCCCAGCAATTGAATGAGACCCGCCGCCAGCAAAACCACCACGATACCGGCCAGCAGCGGTGAATCCGGCGGCTGCCTATCGCCCAGCAGCAGGAAGCCCCAGTCGAGACCGAGCGCCAGCAGCGCCAGTTGGACAAACCCGGCCAGATCGTACCGGATGTCCCCGCCGAGCGCGGCGCGGTACTGGTCGAGGATGTCCGGGCGGCAGCAGGCGACTTCCATCACAAACGGCAGCAGCGCCAGCAGCGCCAGCCCGCCGCCCATCAGCACTGGAACGATGGCCCGCCACCAGCGAAAACGCGCAAAAAAATAAATTGTTGGCAGGATCAGAGCAGCCCCGGCGAAATGTACCTGAAACGCAAACCCGGCCAGATACACATGCACGCCGAGCGCCAGCCGGTTCCCCCGCGCCGCAGCCAAAAACGCTGTCCATCCCCACAGCAGGCCGATCACCGGCAGCAGATTCTGCGCCCAGATGCTGCGCGAATACAGCACGGCGTAAGGCGAAGCGGCCAGAAACAGAGCAGCCGCCAGACCCGCCCCTCCGCCCCAGACCTGCCGCGCCAGCGCCCACGTACCAATCACGGCCAGCAGGCTGAGCAGGCCGGTAAACCGGGTCGCCAGCAGCGGATCAGGCGAAATGAGATAAGGCAGGCTAAAGACCCACGCCGCCGCCGGGAGATTGGGCACACCAACCGACGACGGCATCCCCACCCGCGCCAGTTCGCCACCGCGCGCCATTTCCAGCGCGATCAGGCTGAGGTGAGCCTCGTCGAAGGCGAAGGAATTCACCCCCGGCCAGCCCAGCCGCAGCCACGCCGCCAGCAGCAGGATAACCACAAGCGCCGCGCCCTCCAGTACCCGGCGCGTGGATATACCCTGTTCGGAAAATCGAAGCGGCCCGAAGCGCAAAACGGTAATTCCTTTGAACAATAGGACGCGATTTCAGTTGAATACAGGGCTGCCCCTGCTCCCGCTAACTGCACGGCGGGAACTGCGTCAGGTCGATCAGCCACAGACCGCCGTTGACTCCGTTGGCCCCCAGCGCCAGCGTCTGATTATCCGGCGACAGCCACATCCAGCCGCGTTCGTCGCTGGCGAGGTTCAGCGGCAGGGCCGTGTAATCGTGAAGCTGCTGCGAATCCGGGTTGTAACACTGCAACCGCGCCACACCATCCACCGGGCGGGCGATGTAAATCCAGCGTTCCCCCGCCGGCGTGATTTCGTAAAACGGCGCGGGCCAGTTGTTACCGGGCGGCTCGGCTTCAAACATGGGGATGGTGGCATCGGTGGTGGTCGGCTTCAGATAATAGCCGGTTACGTCATCAACCGTCGTGGCGATGACCACACCGCGTCCGTTGGCGGCAAAACCGGGCACGATGACCGAGGGCAGGGCGATGGTCGGGTGCTGGCTGAACTGCCGCCCGTCGGCATTGGCGACCAGATACATCACCGCATCGCCGTAGCCGCCGTGATAGTAGGCCAGCAGCGTGCCGCTGTCCTTGTGCCAGTTGATCCCCTGCAAGGTGATGTTAAACAGGGCATCGTACAGCACGCGGGGGAACGAGCCATCCGGCTCCACCGTCGCCAGCGTGTTCAGGTCGGTCTGGTAAACGGCGCGCCGCCCGCCGGGCGCAAAGCTGAAGAACGAGCGATTAAACAGCATCGGGTCGCCCAGCCGGATCGCTTCGCGCATGGCGTCGGTGACTTCGGCAGCACGCGGGTGAGTGGCCGGTTCGGTGATCCCGCTGCTCAGGTTATACTCAAACCAGTCCCGGTTGGTAAAGACATCGCGCCAGCAGCCGATGCTGTAGCGCAGGTTGTCGCCATCTATCCATTCGAGTTCGACCACTTCGGCATCGGATATACGTCGGATACCCGGCAGTCCGTCACCTTCCGGGCTGTCTGCCGGCTCGGTAGCTTGGGCCTGCGGCAGAATATCCACCCGATCAATCTCGGCCTCCGGCTCAAAAATATCAAGCTGGACGGCGAACCGCTGCTGGTGGCCGGGCTGGAGGGCAAAATCAGCCACCAGCGCCTCGCCACAGGCCCGCACCAGATAGCCAAAGCCTTCGCCGATCAGGTTTTCGTCCGCATCGTACACATCCGCAAGCAAGCTGATATTGCGGTAAGCCTCATCCCCTCGATTAATCAGTACCCCCTGAGCAACAATCTGCTCCAGCCCGAAGGCATCCAACCGGCTCGTCAGGCGGATACCTTCGGCAATCAGGTTTTCTTCCTGTGCGGAAACCAACCCGGCGGCATACAATCCCAGAAAAACAGCGATAATCCAGCGGCGCATCGGCATACTCTCGATAATCCAGCAACGAAAGCAGATTGTAACCTTCAGCACCGGATTGTCGAGGGCAAAGCAGATCGGGCATAGGGCGAAGGCTCAGGATGGGGTACACTGGCCGGTTGATTGCGGCGGCATCATCAGGAGTTTGTTTCATGCTGCGCTGTGGCATCGACATGATCGAAAACCAACGGGTTGAGGATGGCATCGCCCGGTTGGGCGAACGATTCCTCAACCGCTTTTTTACCCCCGGCGAGCGCGAGGACTGCAACGATAAGCCGCAGCGGCTGGCGGCGCGGCTGGCCGCCAAGGAAGCTGTCGCCAAGGCCCTGGGAACCGGCATCGGCGAGGTTGGCTGGCGCGACATCGAAATCCGCTGCAACAACGAACGGGGCCGCCCGACCCTGTATCTGCATGGGGCTGCCGCGCGGGTCGCCGCTGAGCTGAGCCTGACGCAGTGGGACATCAGCCTGACGCATACCAGAGACTACGCCTCGGCGGTGGCGGTGGCATTCGGAGACTGACCGCGCCCCTTTGAGCCTCTCCGGCAGATGAGTTCGCCAACAGCACCACGAAATTTATGCCCACTGCCGGAGAGTTGAATCCGTGCTTAAAGCAGGCTTTTCGCCGCCTCGACAACGGCCTGTGGGGTCAGGCCCAGTTTTTCGTAGATGATCTGATACGGCGCGCTGGCTCCGAAGCGGTTCAGGCCGATGACAATACCCCGGTCACCGACATATTTGTGCCAGCCCTGCGGCACACCGGCCTCGATACTCACACGCGCCCGCACTTCCGCCGGCAGCACACTGTCCCGGTAGGCTTGGTCCTGCGCCTCGAACAACTCCCACGAAGGCATCGACACCAGCCGCACCCGCACCCCCTCGTCGCGCAGGGTACGGTAAGCCTCGCGGGCGATGTGGACCTCGCTGCCCGTCGCCAGCAGAATCACCTGCGGCGTGCCCTCGCAGTCGTCCAGGATATACGCGCCGCGCGCCACTCCGTCGCGAATCGCATCAATTTTGTCGAGGATGGGTAGATTCTGCCGGGTGAAGATTAACGCTGTCGGACCGTCCAGCGTCATCGCCACGCGCCACGCTGCCGCGCTTTCATTGGCATCTGCCGGGCGAATGACTGTCAGGTTCGGGATGGCACGCAGGGCGGCGAGATGCTCAACCGGCTGGTGAGTGGGGCCATCTTCGCCGAGGCCGATGCTGTCGTGCGTAAAGACGTACACCACCGGCAGCTTCATCAGCGCGCCGAGTCGTATCGCCGGCCGCATGTAATCACTGAAGGTGAGGAACGTCGCCGTGTAGGGCTTGATGATGCCGCCATGCAGCGCCAGCCCATTGATGATCGCGCCCATTGCGTGTTCGCGCACGCCAAAGCGCAGATTGCGCGCCGCCGCCTTTTGGGGGCCGGTGTGTTCTGCCCCGCTGATGAGTGTCCGGGTGCTGCCGGCTAGGTCCGCGTCGCCGCCAATCATGGTTGGCACATGCCGGGCAATCGCGTTGATGGCTTCGCCATTGGCGCTGCGCGTGGCAATCGGTTTGGCATCCGCTGCGTAGGTGGGCAGGTCGGCGTCCCAGCCATCAGGAAGCTGACCATTCATGACCATCTCCCATTCTCGCGCCAGATCAGGATGCTGCGCGGCCCATTCGTCAAAGACAGCCTGCCACGTTTTTTCCTGCACCTCGCCTTTATGGACCGCTTCGCGGAAATGTTCGAGCGCCTCGCCCGGCACGTAGAATTCCTGCTGCGGCCAGCCCAGCATCTCTTTGGTCAGTTTGACTTCGTCCGCCCCAAGCGGCGACCCGTGCGCATCGCTGGTTCCGGCCTTATTGGGGCTGCCATAGCCGATGATGGTGTGGACGGAGATAAGCGTCGGTTTGTCCTTGACGCTTTTCGCCTCGACAAGTGCCGCGCTGATCAATTCGGGATCGTTGCCGTCTTCGACTTCCAGCGTGTGCCAGCCGTAAGCCTGATAACGTCCGATGATGTCCTCGGTGTACACCATTTCCGTCGGGCCATCGAGCTGCACTTTGTTGTTGTCATACAGAAAGATCAGCTTGCCCAGACCCCACACCCCGGCCAGCGCGCTGGCTTCGGCGGAAATGCCTTCCTGCAAGTCGCCGTCGCTGACCAGCGCGTAGGTGTAATGATCGACCACGTTGAGGCCATCGCGGTTGAAGTAGTTGGCGAGGAACGCCTCGGCCAGCGCCATGCCAACTGCGTTCGCCGCGCCCTGACCCAGCGGGCCGGTGGTCGTTTCGACTCCCGGCGTTTCGCCAAATTCCGGGTGTCCGGGGGTCTTGCTGCCCCACTGGCGAAAATTTTTAATCTCATCGAGGGACAGATCGTACCCGGTCAGGTACAGCAGCGCATACAACAGCATGGAGCCATGCCCTGCGCTCAGGACAAAACGATCTCGATTGAACCAGTTGGGGTTGCGTGGGTTATGGCGCAGGTGACGGGTCCACAGCGCATAAGCCATCGGAGCGGCGCCCATCGGCAGGCCGGGATGACCGCTGTTGGCTTTCTGCACAGCATCTATCGCCAGCGTACGAATGGTGTTGATTGCCAGCGTTTGCAGGTCGGTGCTCAAGGTGTGCCTCCTTGGCTATTTGGCTCGGATAATACACCCCCAATACTACCCTATAACCCCTCTGCTCGCAGGTCCTGGTTTGGGTTTGACGCTCGTAGTGGCGGCCATTACAATCAGTCCGAGTTCGAGAGTGTATATGCCATCGTTTTACACCACCATCGGCCCGCTTCAGGTCCAGACCTTTACACTGGTGCTGGCACTGGCGATTGCCGCCGGCGCTGGCTGGGCGGTGCATCGTCTGGCAGGCCGGCCCGGTCCGGTGGTCGATGCCTGCCTGGGCGGGTTGATTGGCGGCGTGATCGGTGCGCGCCTGTTTCATGTGCTGCTCCACTGGACCTACTTCGTATACAACAGCCACGAAATTCTGAACCTTCGGGCCGGCGGGCTGGACTGGCACGGCGCATTGATCGGCGGGCTGGCCGGGCTGTATCTGGCGGCCCACTGGCGCGGAGTCGATTTTCCGCGCCTGCTCGATGTGCTGACACCGGCGCTGGCGCTGCTGGCTCTGGCCGGGTGGTGGGGCTGCCGGGCGGCCAACTGTGGCTTTGGTGTGGAGGTCGATACACTGGCGAATCATCCGGCGCTGCTGGTAGCCGAACTGCGCAACATATACGGCAGCCTCGCGCCGCGTTACAATACCCAGTTGTTCGGGCTGGTGCTGGGCGTACTGGCGTTTATCGTCACCGGCGTGCTGTTCTGGCGCAACTGGCTCCCGTTCCGCCGCTTCTGGCTGATTCTGGTGTTGTTAAGCGCGGGCATGTTTGCCATCGGCTTTTTCCGGGCAGATTACGCGATTATCATAGGCGGCCTGCGGGCGGACCAGTGGCTCGATCTCGGCGTGCTGGTGTTCAGCGTGGCGCTGGCACTGCTGAGTAAGGATTTAGCGCCAAGAGAAAAAGAAAGCAGCAAAGACGCCGGGGACTCCTGAAAGATCGCGGGCAGCTCATCACCATCACGAACAATCAGGCATCATTTGTCAGGTCTGGCAATTCAAAAGGTGGATTTATGCAGTACGACATCATTCTGCGCAACGGCACGATCTACGATGGCAGCGGCGCGCCCCCGGTCACTGGCGATGTCGCCATCAGCGGCGACCAGATTGCAATGGTCGGGCAGCTTGACAGTGACGCACGCGGCGCAGCCGAAATCGACGCGCAGGGCCTGGCCGTTGCGCCCGGATTCATCAACATGCTGAGCTGGTCCACCGAGTCGCTGATCGAGGATGGTCGCTCGCAGAGCGAAATCCGGCAGGGCGTTACGCTGGAAGTCATGGGCGAAGGGGTGTCGATGGGGCCGCTGAACGACGCCATGAAAGCCACCGGCCCCGGCTCGTACATGGCACAGGGCGACATCCACTACGACATCGAATGGACGACGCTGGGCGAGTATCTGGAATGGCTGGAAAAGCGCGGCGTGTCGTGCAATATCGCCTCGTTCGTCGGCAGTTCGACGCTGCGCATCTACACCATCGGCTACGATGACCGCCCGCCAACATCTGACGAAATGGAGGCGATGAAACGACTGCTGCGGCAGGCAATGGAAGAAGGCGCGATGGGCCTGTCCGCCGCGCTGATCTATACCCCCGCCTATTATGCCAGCACGGACGAACTGATCGAACTGGCGAAGGTGGTAGCAGAGTATGACGGCATGTATATTTCGCATATCCGCAGTGAGGGCAAGGCGTTTCTGGAAGCCCTCGACGAATTTCTGGAGATTGCCGAGGCAGCGAAAGTCCACGCCGAGATTTATCACCTGAAAGCCGCCGGACAGTCCAACTGGAACAAGATGGACGAGGCGATCAGAAGGATTGAAGCGGCCCGCGCCAGAGGGCTGCCCGTCACCGCCGATATGTACCCTTACCCCTTCTCCGGTACGGGGCTGGATGCGTGCATTCCGCCCTGGGCGCACGAAGGCGGCCATGATGCCATAATCGCCCGGTTGAAAGACCCGGCCACCCGCGAACGAATCAAGGCCGAAATGACCAGCCCTGCCGACGTATGGGAGAATATGTACGCCGAAAATTCCCCGGCCAACATCCTGCTGGCGGGGTTCCAGCAGGAACACCTGAAGCATCTTCAGGGCAGAACGCTGCTCGAAGTCATGGAGATGCGCGGCGACGAATCACCCAAGGACACGCTCATCGACCTGCTGATCGAAGACGACAGCCGCATCTTTACCATGTATTTCAGCATGTCAGAAGACAACCTGCGCCGGCAGATAGCACTGCCCTGGGTGAGCTTCTGCTCCGATGCCGAATCGCAGGCCCCCGAAGGCGTCTTTCTGAACACCATCCCTCACCCCCGTGCTTACGGCGCGTTCGCCCGCGTGCTGGCAAAGTACGTGCGCGATGAGGGGATAATCCCGCTGGAAGAAGCCGTCCGCCGTCTGACTTCGTTCCCAGCGCAGAATCTTCGGCTGGAACGGCGCGGGCTGCTCGAACCGGGTTATTATGCCGATGTGGTGGTGTTCGACCCGGCGCGGATTCAGGATCACGCCACACCGCAGAAACCGCACCAGTACGCCACCGGCATGAAGCATGTGTTCGTGAACGGCGTCCAGGTGCTGGCAGATGGCGAACATACCGGCGCGAAGCCGGGGCGGTTTGTGCGCGGGCCGGGCAGCCGCTGATCGAGGCTGTGCGCGAGGTAGGGCTGGTGGATACGGAGTTCTTTTCAGAGCCAGAAAACAATCGTAAAAAGAAATCTAAACGCAAGCAGACCGCGAAATCGAGGAAGATGAACCGTAAGAAGAAGAAGCGATGAGGGAGTACCGGTAGTTTGAGTTTGGTCTGGCGAATACTTCGATACGCGGCGCTGTTCCTCGCCGGCGTGCTGCTTATCGTAATCACGACATTGGCAGTGAGCTTTTTTTCTGGCCGCCATACGCTGGAATTTAACGGCAGCATACGCAGTTACCATCTCTATATCCCAACCAGCTACGACGCCAGCCAACCCGTGCCGCTGGTGTTGATGTTTCACATGCGCAGCGGCTTCGGCTGGCTGATGCAGGAGATCAGCAATTTTAACGCGGTAGCCGAAAGCGGCGGCTTTATCGTTGTCTACCCTGATGGGGTTGGCAACAGTTGGGCGGATGGCCGGGGGATTTCCGCAGCGGATCAGGCGGGGGTCGATGATGTGGCCTTCACGGCGGCGCTGATTGATCACCTGTCGGAGCAGTATGCGATTGATCTGGGCCGGGTTTACGCAGCGGGATTTTCCAACGGCGGAATGCTGGCGCTGCGGCTGGCCTGCGAGCTTCCTGATCGCATCACGGCGGTGGCGGCAGTCAGCAGTTCCATGCCCCAATCCGTGCAGGCGGCGTGCCATCCGGGACGCGCCATTCCCGTCCTGATGATGAACGGCACAGCCGATGACGTTATCCCGCTGAATGGAAAAACGGGGCTGGTGTCGGTATCCGAGGCGCTGCTGACCTGGGTCGACATTGGTGGGTGCGATCCGGTTCCGGTGGTTGACGACATCGACCCGGCGGACGATGGCACAGTGGTGAGGTTTGAAATCTTCCGCGACTGCCAGGACGAAATCAGAATCTGGCATTATGTTATCAATGACGGCGGGCATCGCTGGCCGGGAAGCGCCTCATTCTGGCAGTTTGTGCTGTCTGGCCGCATGACCCGCGACATCGACGCCAGCGCGGAAATCTGGTCGTTTTTTCAATCCTATACGCTGGAGCCAGCTTACCCGCAGGCCCGGACAACGGAGCCTTTCAGCCAGTGGGGTTCTGGCATCGAGGCGACGGGCTGAAATTCAGCACATCAGTTGTCCATTGGCGGCGGCTGGCGCTTTGATTCGACACAAAGTTCGACTACCATTAGAGCAGCGCAGCGTTTCATCCAGACAAAGGAACCTCTATGCGCATCACGGTGGGACTGGCGCAGATATACCCCAAACTGGGCGATGTCGGCGCGAACCTCGAAAAACATCTGGAGTATATCAG
>Ga0079224_100004176_pt1 | contig 18532 bp, 12 predicted proteins | sample Stecom2015_FD_80414 | JGI IMG/M metagenome (GOLD analysis project Ga0079224, IMG submission 80414) | Agricultural soil microbial communities from Utah to study Nitrogen management - Steer compost 2015 | ecosystem: Environmental > Terrestrial > Soil > Agricultural land | place: USA: Utah... | reverse complement strand
TACGGTGAAATTTCAGCTTATAAAATCTTTGCTTTGTTGCCTTCTTATTTGGAACGCGAAGGTTCTTCTTTGATTGATATGGTGGAATTTTGGATTGAAAAATCGGGAAAAGGCGGATTTTATTTGTACAATCACGAGGAATTATTTCAAGATTTAATTCAAAATGAAAAAGAAGGAAAAAAGGCGATTTTGATTGGCGTTTCATTTGCTTTGCTCGATTTTGTAGAGAAATTTCAATTGAATCTGAAAAATACAATCCTGATGGAAACCGGCGGAATGAAAGGTCGGAAAGAAGAAATCACGCGCGAAGAATTGCACCGAATTTTGAAAAATGGTTTTGGTTTGGATGAAATTCATTCTGAATACGGAATGACAGAACTGCTTTCGCAAGCTTATTCCAAAGGAAATTCGAAGTTTGAGATGCCGAACTGGATGAAAATTCTGATTCGCGACACAGAAGACCCATTGAGTTTTTTGCCGAAAGAAAAAACGGGCGGAATCAATGTGATTGATTTGGCGAATTTGAATTCCTGCAGTTTCATTGCGACTGAGGATTTAGGGAAAATACATCCCGATAATTCATTTGAAATTCTGGGAAGATTTGACAATTCCGACGTTCGAGGCTGCAATTTGATGGTGGCGGATGTTTAGTTTTTCTTGATTAAAATTGTCTTGGAAGCATCTAAATTTGATTGGTCAAAAAAGGTCTTAACTGTAGGGTATAAATCTGTAAAAATAATTTTATTTAATACGAATTCGATTGAGTAGATCAGAATTCCATTTTGGATTTCTGCGTTTTGGTAATAAATCAAATCTTGATTTCCAACCATGTGATGTGTGTTAAAATTCTCAGGGATTTGAACGGAATAACCTTCGGGAATTTTTACAGATATTATATTTTTATAATAAAAGGGAAAGTCGAATTCAATTGGTTTTTTACGTTCGGCTTCATTTAGGATTAATTTTTTCAAGATGGATTCTATGGGGTTTTGAATCTGGTACAAATTAAGACTTTCTTGTGAGGATTTTGCGGTAGACTTGCTGGATAAGTAAGGATAATCTATCAAATTATTTAGGTTGTTTTGGATGTCTGGAAAATCTATATCTATTGCAAGTTTCGGCTGCATATTTTTACTTATTTCATTGTCCAAAAAGTATCCTGATTTTTTGTCCATTTTGGTCATGTAGAATTTCCCATCTTTAAACACAAAATTTTGTGTGGTATGAAATTCGGATAGTGGAGGAGTGACGGCAATAAATTCTTCTTTTTGATCGGATATGGCTAATCCAAAGTGATTATAATTTCGCAAAGGCATGTATGTATACGAAAAATCTGGGATTTGAGAAGCGTCTACAAAATAGGAAGTTCCATCGGGGAGATTTATAAGATTGATAAGGGAGCTAAATTGATTGAAGTAAGGATACGCTATTTGAATTTTACGATGATTCCGATTACCTATCAAAACTAGTTTTGCATCTATGTTTTTTTTGTTAAGTACATAGTTTAGGAGTAAATTTAATTCTGAAGAAGAGCCTTTTTTATGGAGGTCAATTTCGGTGAAATTCTGTCTAGGAAGAACATTTGTGATTTCATTCCATTGGAAATTTTTACGGAAATAGTCTAATGTGTTTTGCGCCTGAGTATTTGGATCAGTTGCGGTCAAAATTCTTTTTGAAATATTTGAAACTGTTTTTTCATCATATTTTTTTAAATAAACCATCATATAATCTTGACGAATGTCTGCCCAAGTGCGAACTTCATTTACATAATGTCCCTTTTTATGGTAATAACCTTTTAATTGAAAATCAATTCGCTCTTCGAAATCTCTAGGGTTATATAAAAAAGTAGTATTTTCAAGGGAAGGTAAGTCTGTTAGCGTCCAAGTTGTTTTATATTCTTTTTTGTTTTTTGTTTCTCTCGCTTTTGCAATAATTCTTTCACCAGATAATATAGGAACATAATCAGCAGGTATTTGTACATCAACTGAAAATGAGCTATAAAGAGTGGGGATTTTATGTTGAAAAACCCAACCTTCCATATAATAATGGAAAGAGTTTACCAAATCATATTCGAGTTCTATTATTGAGCCAACTTTTACATTAGGAAAGGCGAAACGTCTGGTTCGATAATAGCCTGAATATGGGAGATCATAAATTTCTTTGAATTTTACAGGTGTGATGATTTTTTTTCCATTTTCAAAATTTATGGTTTGGGCTCGGAGATTAGAGATGGATTCATAACCGTATAATGTGAAATAAATTAAATCATAATTAGCTAGTTCTTTACCTTTTTCACTAAGGATTTTGATTCGTTTGTAAATTTTATTTCCCCAATTTTCATAAGCAACAAGTAAATTTCCTGATTCATACAATATCACTGCATCTGCAGATTTTTCATAAGGCACTTCTTTATAATCGATTTCAGCTTGTGAAACATTTCCCCATTTTGTTTTTGGATTAATTTGGGCTTGGGTAAATGTTGAAAATAGTATGATGATAAATAAAACGTTTCTCATGTCATTTTTCAAGATTTCTTGAACATAATGGCTTTAGATGCATCCAAATTTATTTTTTCAAAAAAATTTTTAATTTCTACATAATTTTTGTTGAATGTAGATTTTCCTAAATAAAATTCAATATGCAAAACCAATTTATCATCTTTTATTTCAGCACTTTGAAAATAGATTAATTCATTTGTGCTTAATTTTTTATGGGTATTATAACCTTGTGGAATTTCAACTTTAAATCCATCCGGAATTTCCACGAAAACATCTGTTTTGTAAAAAAATGGAAAATTGAACTCCAAAGGTCTTTCACGCGCAGGCTCAGTGAGTGAAAACTGAGAAATCAGATTTTTTAATGGATTCTCTATGTTGATGAAATTCGTATTTTCAAATGAAGATGTTTCTGAAATGATTCTTTCCAATTCGAAATTTTCTTCATCTGAGTTTTTGAAATCTCGTTTAGTTTCAGTGGTGAAAAAATCCAAAGCATGGGTTTGAGGATTATATTTTTCAAGACCTTTGGTAGGGTTTTGTATTTTTTCTTTGAAATACCCATTTCTTTTATCTGAACGAGTGGTTAAAAAACGGCCGTCTTTAACAACATAATTTTGTATAGAATTGTATTCGGAAAGCGGCGGATTTAATAAGATAAAATCATCAGCATCGGGTTTCACGATCATACCGAAATGGTTGTAGTCCCGTAGGGGAGCATAGCCTAAATCATAACTTAAATCAGATGCATCAATTAAATAAGTAGATTTATCAGATAGTGTAACCATGTTAAGAACAGAGTTAAACTGTCTAATGTAGGGATAAGAAGTTATTAATTTTCCATGGTCTCGGGTACTTATCAAAACATAATCAGTTTTAAAGCCTTTGTTTTTTAAAACTGAATTTAATAGAAGATTTAAGTCAGCAGTATTTCCAGTCTGAGATTTATTTGTCTCCCGATTGGATTGCATTGCGCGTATGCTGTAAAATTCATTCCATTTAAAATTCTTTTTGAAGTAATCATAAATATTTTCCAAGGTTTCTTTTTCATTTTTACCGTTAGGAATTGCATCAGATATTTCTTTGGAATATGATTCATTTTTACTTAATCTGTAGTGTGTAAACATTTCTTCGTTTACGTCTTTCCAGCTAGAAAGTACATCATGGTAACTATTTACACCACCTAAGACACCTTCATTTTTTAAAAAACCTCTTAATTGAAATACAATCCTCTCAGCCATATCTTTTCGGTTGTAGGTGAAATTCAATGAGTTGAAACTTGGTACATTGATTAAAGTCCACTCTGTTAGATTCTTTTTATTCATAGACTGCTTAACTATTTTCTCTCCAATCATCAGAGAAGTGTAGTCAAATGAAGAATTATTTTCAATTTCATAAGTACTGTATAGCGTTGGATATTCATGTTGAAATTGCCAAGCGTCAATCAAATAACTGCCTTGGTCTATAAAGGTGTACTCAAATTCCAAAATAGACCCAACTTTTACATTAGGAAAGGTAAATCGCTTGGCATTATAATATTCATTTATTGTTACATCATAAATAGAATTTTTATCGATTGGATAAATTGCATGCTTACCATCTTCTATATTTATAGTTTGTCCTTTTAAATTGTTGATACTTTCAGTTGCTTGAAAAGAGAAATACATCAATTCTTGATTGGCTGCATCAATTCCTTTTTCATTTAATATTTTAATCCGCTTATAAATTTTTGTATATAAGCCACTTAAGACACTCGTACTTCCTTCTTCAAACAAAATCACAGCTGGCGCATCTTTTTCAAATGAAACTTCTTTATAATCGATTTCAGCTTGTGAAACATTTCCCCATTTTGTTTTTGGATTAAGCTGGGCTTGGACTTGGTTAAGAATAACGAGAGTTAAAAGTAGAAAGATAGGTTTTAGGTTCATAATAAGATTATTTAAAAATCGATTTCAATTTATTTTTTGCATTTAATTTTCTATGGTATTTCGTCTGAAATTCAGATGTAAAATTCCACAGCAAATTAAATAATTTTTCAGAATTTTCACCGGAAATTTCCGCGTATTCGTCTGCCATGATTTCGACCATTTCCTTTTTGGGCGTCAATCTCGAAAGGTTTTTCATTCTCAGTTCAATGCTCATGGAATGATGGAAATTCATCCGGTTCAAATCCACCAAAAAGAATTCATATTCGTTATCCGAAATTCTTTTAATCAATGTATTTCCCGGCGAATGGTCCTTAAATTCAATTCCGTTCTCGTGCATTTTATAACAAAAGCGGGTAAATTGTCTTAAAATTAATTCTTCATCTGGGAAATCTTTTACTTCTACCAATTCCCTAAAAGTCAAATCATAATCTTGGTGAATACTTGCGTAAAAACTTCTTTGCAAACCAAAACCATTGAAATTTTCTTCAAAAGCAATCGGTGTTGGCGTTCCTATTCCTTTTCCCAAAAGGATATTGGCGAATTCAAACGAACGTTTTGCTTTTGATTTTCTGAAATATTTATAAACGAACTGATTGATTTTATTCGGAATTTTGAAAGATTTCACATTGATTTTCTTCTCGTCAATTTCAAATAATTTGATGCGGTTTCTTTCGCCAATGATAAAATCGGTTCCAGAGTGGTCAAATTCGTTGAAAACAGTTTGGATTTCCTTTTCGAATGGTTTAAAGTATGGATTTATTTCCAAGACAAATATTTTGATTCCGGCAAAAATAATGAATGTTATTCAATTAAATTGAGAGATTTTTTATAAGTATTTGTTTATACCGTTTTTATTCCATATTATTTTCTCATTAATTGTTTGGGATTGTAATTCGTCATTTCTTTTTAAGTTATTTTTTGAATTAATGGTATGATAAATATGATAGACAATTCCAGCATAACGAAGTCTTTTTGCTAAAATTCCGTTATTTCCCATTCGGATTGCTAAGTCTGAGTCCTCTCTTCCCCAACCTACAAAATCTTCATTGTAACCATTTACATCTATAAAATCTTTTCGCCAATACGAAACATTGCATCCTCTGAATTTTTTAGAAATTCCTTTGTGAGGTTTATATAAATTTGAAAGAAATGAAATGTGTAGGGTTCTCGTTTTGTTTTTAATTTCTTTGGATGTGAAATTGAATTTGACAATACCTTTGTTAAATATTTCTTCAACAAACTCAGGAAGAATGTTTACCCGTGAACCATATAGATAGATGCCTTTTTTTGCATTTTTTATATGGTCGGCTACAAATTCTTTGTGCAATATACAATCTCCATCAATCTGTATGATATAGTCAGCGTTTGTGTTGGCAACGGCTTTGTTTAAAATCATAGATTTTCTAAATCCTTTGTCTTCTTGCCATATATGAAGTAGAGGAAAATGGAATTTGGATTGATAAGTTTCAATCAAAATTTTGGTAGCTTCTGTAGAACCGTCGTCTGCGATTAGAATTTCATCCGGCATTTTAGATTGAATTAAAATACTTTCTAAAACCAACTCAAGCGCTTCTTTCCAATTGTATGTTGAAATTAATAATGCGGTTTTCATTTGAGTAAATTTTTATAAAGATTTTTTGTATTTAGCGCACATTGTCTTGCACTATAATTGTTGATAAATAATTCATAGCCTGCATCACAAAATGATTGTTGTTTGTCCTTATCATAAAGCAACTGATTGATTTTTAAAGCCATATTTTTATAATCTCCTATTTCTACCAGCAAGCCATTTTTATCATCAGATATTATTTCGGGAACTCCACCTGCTTTTGTGCTTACAACAGGAATCTTTTTGTAAAAAGCTTCGTAAATAGTCAGAGGTAAACCTTCTCTTTCTGAGCTCATTACGAAAATATCAAACTGTGACAAATAGCTGGAAGCATCTTCTATAAAGCCTGTCAGTTTAACATGATTATTTAATTGAAACCTATCAATCATTTGTTGTAATTTATCTGTAATTCCATCTTTAAATTCTCCGATTTGCACCAATTGAACTTGTTTTTCTCCCAAATCGTTTACCAAAACATTCATCATTTGGATTAAGGTAGGTAAATCTTTAGCACGAACGTGGTTTCCGATATTTATTAATTTGAATTTAGTCTCTTGTAAATCTATCTGTTTAAGTAATAGATGATTCGCATTTTTTATTCTTAAAGTAGAAATACCATCATAGATTACGATTGACTTCTTCCTGTTTTTTTTTGATAAGATTTCAGAAAACTCTCTTTTAACTTTTTCTGATACACAGATAATAGCAGACAAGTTTTTATAATTGTATTTGAATTTACTCAGAAAACTACTGCTTCTCCCCATTCCTTTTTTAGAAAAAACAGAAGGAATTTTTATCTTATACAATAAATCAGAAATAACAAATGCTGTTAAAGAATCGCTTGTGTGTAAATGAATGATGTCAGGTTTCAAGTTTTCAACAATTTGCTTGATGTGTTTATAATTAACAAGTTTGTTAAGTTTATTTGTCTTGGCTGGAATAAATAAAATATCGTTCATTTTACATTTTTTTTCCAATATGCTTTCTCCTACGCCCAATACAATATTTTCGATATTTTGGGATTTAAGTTCTTGAACTAAATCTATTAGTTGTTGCTCATTACCACCCCAACTTTTCGCCCCTGAAATATGTAATATCTTTTGCATATATTCCTTTTATCATGTAAAAATAAACTTTACTTTTGAGAAAAAACAAGGTGCAAGAAGATTTAAAAAACAAAACATTCCTTTATCCGACCGATACAACTTTCGGATTAGGTTGTGCTGCGAATGATGTAGAAGCTGTCAAAAGAATTTTTCAAATCAAAAATCGTCCTGATTTTAAGTCTTTGATCATTCTGGTCGATTCCAATCAGCGATTGCAACAAATTGTGGATGTGCCCGATTTGGCTTGGGATATTATCGATTTTTCCGAAAAACCGGTTACGATTATTTACGATAATCCCAGAAATTTGCCCAAGGAATTGATTGCCGAAGACAATACGATTGCCATTCGCTTGACGAAGGATTTATTTTGTAAAAAAATTATTTCTAAACTAAATGCGCCTTTGATTTCGACTTCCGCCAATATTTCCGGAGAACCAACGCCGAATTCTTTTGCCGAAATTGCTCAGAAAATAAAAGACGAAGTAGATTATATTTTTCCCGAATGTGAAACTTTTGTTCCGAAATTCGCAGCTTCGTCCATCATCAAATTATCGGCAGACGGAAGAGTGAAAGTAATCCGTGAATAAATATTGGATTATTGCAAAAGGAAAAATTAACCACGAGGCTCACCAAGAAGACACCAAGTTCACAAAGGAAATCCATAAATTTTAGTGTTCTTTGTGCAAAAACTTTGTGCCCATTGTGGTAAAAAGCGAAATCATAAAAAAACACCCAAAACTCAAAACTGGAAACCCAAAACTTCTATTTTTGCAAAATGAATTTAGAAAAAGCATTGAACCACAAAATTTTTCCAATAATTTCCGATTCTGCCAAAGAATTGGATCAGGAAACTTATGTGGTCGGCGGATTTGTGCGTGATTTTTTGCTGGAACGTGAAAACAAAAAAGACATCGATTTCGTGACGGTTGGTAGCGGAATCGAATTGGCAAAAAACGTACATTCCAAAGCGAAAAATTCATCTAAACTTTCGGTTTTCAAACGTTTCGGAACCGCGATGTTCAAATGGGAAGGAATTGATTTTGAATTTGTCGGCGCGAGAAAAGAAAGTTATTCCGAAGACAGCCGCAAACCTTTTGTGGAAGACGGAACTTTGGACGATGATCAAAAACGCCGTGATTTTACCATCAATGCTTTGGCGATTTCTTTGAATGAAAATAATTATGGGGAATTAATCGACCCGTTCAACGGAATCCGGGATTTGCAAAATAAAATCATCCGCACGCCGCTTGCGCCCGATGTGACTTATTCTGATGATCCGTTGCGAATGATGCGTGCCATTCGGTTTGCGGCGCAATTAAATTTTAAAATTGAAGAAAATTCGTTTCAATCCATTCAAAAAAATGCGGAAAGAATTGAAATTGTTTCAAAAGAACGCGTGATGGACGAATTCCAAAAAATTATGATGACCGAAAAACCGTCCATAGGTTTGAAATTGTTGGACGATGCGGGTTTGATGAAATTTATTTTGCCTGAATTGGTTGCTTTGAAAGGAATCGAAGAAGTGGAAGGGCAGACGCACAAAGACAATTTTTACCATACTTTGGAAGTGGTGGACAACATTGCGCCAAATACGGAAAATCTTTGGTTGCGTTGGGCGGCTTTGTTGCACGACATTGGCAAAGCACCGACCAAAAGATTTGACCCGAAAATCGGTTGGACTTTTCATTCGCACGAATTTGTGGGTTCAAAAATGGCATTCAAATTGTTCAAAAGATTGAAATTGCCTTTGAACCAACCTTTGAAATATGTACAGAAAATCGTGAAATTGAGTTCGCGTCCGATTGCGTTGATTGACGAAAATGTAACCGATGCCGCATTGAGAAGGCTTTTATTTGAAGCGGGTGAAGATTTTGACGATTTGATTACGCTTTGCAAAGCGGACATTACGACCAAAAATGAAAAAAAACAGGCAAGATTTAAGAAAAATTTCATTTTGGTCGATGAAAAAATAAAAGAAGTCGAAGAACGTGACAGGGTTAGAAATTTTCAACCGCCGGTTTCGGGAGAAGAAATTATGGAAGTATTTGATTTAAAGCCTTGTAAGGAAATCGGAATAATTAAAAATGCGATCAAAGAAGCGATTCTGGAAGGAGAAATAGAAAATAATCACGAATCTGCTTCAAAGTATATGTTGGAATTAGGAAAAAAATTATATTTGACACCAAAATTAAAGGAAAAGTGATTTATAAAATTCGCGTCATTTTAGACACAAAAGACGATGTTTTCAGAGACATCGAAATTCGGGACAAACAAACATTATTTACGCTCTACAAGGGGATTATGAGTGCATTTAGCTTGCAGGGAGAAGAGTTGGCCTCGTTTTACATTTCGGATCAGGATTGGGGTCAGGGAAAAGAGATTCCTTTGGAGAGTATGGAGGAATCCAATGAAGATGAGACTATGGCCGATTTTCATATTTACGAAGTTTTGCCTGAAGTAGGTTCCAGATTGATTTTTATTTATGATTACATGGACATGTGGACTTTTTCAGTCGAGGTGGTTTCAATTGAGGACAAAAAGGCGGTATTGAACTATCCGCTTACGGTGTATCGCTACGGTTCCATGCCTTTGAAGGCACCAAAAAGAAATATGGAGATAATTAATCTGGAAGAAGATGAAATGATAGATGAAGACGAAGATGCTGATTCATCTTTTGATGATCTTGAAATCGATTCAGATATTGATATTGACGATTTTTAATTCTTTTAAAAATACATAATTCAAGCGGCTTTAGGCCGCTTTTTTATTTGGCATATTCTTTATATAGATTTAAGGAATCCTGAATGTCTTTTTTCATAATTTTTATCAGATGAGGCTGGTCTTCCAATAACATATTATTATTTTTTTGCCTTTTTTCTGAAGCTTGGGCTATTTTGGTAATTACATCAATATATTTTTGTTTGTCTTTGATACCTTTTTTATTCATATCCGCCATTTCTTTTCTTATTTTCCGGGCGTATAATTCAGAATAGTCAAATTTAATTTGTTGAATCTGAAGTATTTCCTGTTTTTTAACTTTTATCCAGGAAGATTTTCTGTCTACTAAATTTAATATCGAAATCTTAGGAACTTGGCCTTTGGCTTGTTGAGCCTCATAGGATATAACTGTGGTCAGGTTCACTGATTTTCCTGTATTTGCCGTGTTTTTGGGAATAGTTCCTTTGAAATCTGCAAAAGAAAGTGAGCGATCTTTTGACCATTCGAGATAATCGGGGTTTAGGAATGAAAAGCTAAAACCCATAAAAATGATCAGCGTGAGTATTTGGTGTTGTCGGTTCATGAAATTTAGATTAGAAAGTAAAATTCTAAATGAATAAAGCTATTAATAATATTTAAGTTATGAAAATATCAAGCAGTTTTTCGAGTGCCATTCCGCGTGATCCTTTAATCAAGACATGTTTTTCTTGGAGAGGATTGTCCTTAAAATAAATCTCTGCTTCTTCTCGGTTTAAAAACATACCGAAATTGGAAGATTGGGGAATTTTAAGTGAATTGAAATTCTTTCCGATTAGGAAAACTTTTGTAAAACCGAGTTTATCTGCAAGTTCCGCAACAGCTTGATGTTCTTTTAAAGCATTTTCCCCTAATTCAAACATATCGCCTAAAATTACTGTTTTTGCTTCCTTGATTTTACTGAAGTTCAAAAGAGCGGCTTCCATACTTGTTGGATTGGCATTATAGGCGTCCAATATAAATTCCTGCTCATCTTTGTAAATAATTTGTGAGCGGTTGTTTTCAGATTTATAATTTTCAATGGCTTCTTTAATGTCTTCAATTGGAACTTCAAAAGTTAAACCTATTGCGATTGCTGCTGCGATGTTACTGAGGTTGTATTCGCCGATCAATTGGCTTTGTATGGAGACTGAATCATAAATGATTTCCGGGCAACGCCCGTTTAAGGATTCTGAATATTTAAATGAATAGTCGGCTTCCGGATTTTGGCCAAATCCGATTTTTCTGATTTCTTGGGTTAATTCGATTTGTTTTTCATCATCACAATTGATGAAAACGGTTTTAGCGTGATTTCGCAGATAATTATACAATTCAGATTTTCCTTCTATAACACCTTCCACACTACCGAATCCTTCCAAATGTGCCTTTCCGAAATTTGTAATGTAGCCAAAGTCGGGTTGTGCGATATTACTCAGAAATTCTATTTCCAATAAATGGTTGGCGCCCATTTCCACGACGGCAATTTCATCATTGGCTTTGATGGATAACATTGTCAAGGGAACACCAATGTGGTTGTTCAGGTTGCCTTTTGTAGCTGCGACTTTGTAACGTTTTGCCAAAACTTGTGTGATGAGTTCTTTGGTAGTGGTTTTCCCGTTGCTGCCGGTAAGTGCTATGACGGGAATTTTTAATTGTTCGCGGTGGTATTGCGCAAGTTTTTGAAGTGCGTTCAAAGTATCTTCAACATAGTATATGTCGTTTTCAATGTCTTCAAATTCTTTTTCGTCCACTATGGCAAAAAGAGCCCCTGATTTAATTGCTTCTTGGGCAAATTTATTTCCATTGAAGTTGTCGCCTTTCAAAGCAAAGAAAATGGACTTCATCTGGTTGTCCCTTGTGTCTGTCGATACAGTCTGGGAGCGCAAATACATGGAATAGAGTGTTTCGATATTCATAGGAGTAAATGTAAAAAAAATCCCAATCTGAATTTCAGATTGGGATAGGATTTTTAATAATATAATCGAAATTATTTTGTTCCTGATTTTGAACGTTTGGATTCGTGAGATCCTTGATAATCCTGCGCTACGCGGAATCCGATCCAACTTTTGGCTTCTGCCTGGTGAAGGAATCTTCTTTGTCCCGGATCTAACCAATAAATAGGGTCTTTCCATGAGCCACCTTTTACAACTCGAACTTCGTCACTGATATTACTTGTTCTTTGTGTTTGGTCTTTTTCCAGGATAATTCTTCCTTTTTCGTCCACATAGAATTTACGTGTTGGAGCGTTATACATTTCTCCTGTTGAACTTGCAGGTGTTCCACCTCCCATCAATGCAAGGACAGAAGAGTCGCCCGATACTGAATCCATAGTTGGAACTTCGATGATGTTTCCTAATGAATCAGTCGTGGTAGTCGCAAATCCTTCTTCATAATAATCGTCTTCCACACGTGGATTCAAAGAAGACATACGGTCACCGTCACGGTAATTGATATTGTCTTCATCAACTTCTTTTTTGTATTTGCCCGGCAAAGATTTGTAGGACAGTTTACCGTTGTTCAAAGTATCATATTCAATATCATCTTCAAATTTTTCAAATCCACCGTTTTCATTGTCGATAATGGTTTCATAAACATTTCCACGGAAATAGTTGAAATCACTTGCTTCATCATCAATGATTGGACGGTAAACGTCGGCAGTCCATTCCGCTACGTTTCCATACATTCCGTATACTCCAAATTCGTTGGATTGAAATTTCTTAACGTCACTGGTAATAGCTGAACCGTCATTCCCGTATCCGCCGATACCGGAATAGTCACCGCGTCCCACTTTGAAGTTAGCCATGTATTGACCGCGAGCACGTCCTTTCTCACCTCTCAATTCATTTTGAACAACCGGTTTTCCTTTGTATTCGTTGTATTCTCTGTCAGCAGGTAAGGCCAAAGCTGCGTATTCCCACTCAGCTTCTGTTGGTAAACGGAAAGGAGATACATCCAATGCGGTTGTGGAACGGTTAGCTTTTTGAATTCGCTGATTGGTAGACTTGATCATTGTTTGTTTGGCAAGTCGGGCGGTATCAATTGCGTCCTTTACATTACTGTCGCTGTTTTTGTAAGATTCAGCGTCGAAATATTTAGTTCCGTAATTATATTCTTCATTTGAATAGTAGTCTTTACTCAAGATTCCTTTGTCCATCAAAGATTTTTCATTGGCTCTGTCAGTTAACCATTCACAATAGTTGCTTGCCTGTAACCAAGTAACTCCCACTACCGGATAATAACTGAATTCATTTGAAAAAAGATAGGTTTCGTTATCGAAATCGTTTCTTGACAACTTATTATTGAATACTTCCGGGTCTGGAAGAGAACCTTCATAAATGTACTTATATTGTTCTTCCTCCGGCGGAAATACAACTTTTAACCAAGTCAGATATTCCCGGTACTGGTAGTTTGTGATTTCGGTTTCACCGATGAAAAAGGAACGAACTTGCATACGTTTTGGCGTATTATTCCAATCGTGCATGACATCATCCTTAACCATTCCCATGGTAAATGAACCGCCTTCGATGAATACCATTCCCGGCCAAGCCTTAACTTTTGGTTTTTTCTTCCCATTGAAAAACCATCCTTTCTGGTCATTCGGTTTCCAACCGGTCGTGCTGGTGAACTTTTTGGTTCCCCCGCCTTTTTTTCTACCGCCCCCTTGGCCGGTACAGCTGGTTACCGCAACCGAAATTGCTACTAAAAGAATCGTTAAAATTCTACCCTTGTTCATATTTATTATATGTTGTTTCAACTAAATTTTTCGAAAAACGATTTGCAAAGAAAACAAATTCTTGCGAATTCGCAAAGTTAACTCCGCCTATCTTTAACGACTTAAGTCTTTTTTTATTGTGAGATAGAATATATTTGTCAAAATATCGTTTAGACATCATGAAAAAATATTTGCTTTTTCTTTTGTTTTTATCTGTACTAAACCTTTCCGCTCAAACTGTAAAAATAGATTGGCAAGGTATTAAAGAATATTCAAAGGGACCTGATTACAACACAAAGTTGCCGTACTTTACAAATAAAGGGTATAGCGTACACAACAATATTCCTTATTTTAATTACCAGGAAGCAACAACGGGATTGCGGAATATTTCGGTTCAAAATGTACAATATGCCACCGTGTCTGCATCGGAAAGAGGGAATCTAAATATCGCGGAGATCCCCACCCAACTAGAATATTCAGCCAATGTAAGTAGCGGTATGGAAGGTTATTTTTTGTCGGTTTCCATGATCCCTTTTGTCAAAGAAAATAACCAAGTAAAAAAGGTAATATCTTTCCAGATTGTAAACCAACAGGGTTTAAACTCTGATTTGGGTACAGATGATACGTTTGACCCGGCGACCACCAGCGTTTTGAGTTCTGGAAATTGGTATAAAATCCGTGTCAAAAAATCAGGAATATTTCGTTTGGATAAAGCTTTTTTTGACCAAAATAATATTCCAACCACTTTTGACCCCCGTACATTGAAAATTTATGGTAATGGCGGAAAAATGCTAAATGAAAATCCCGGTGATTTCCGTTATGGAGCCCTGCAGGAAAACGCGATACAGTTTAACGGTCAGGAAGATGGCAGTTTTGATAGTGGTGATGTGATTTTGTTTTACGCACAGGGACCTCATGACTGGAATCGTCATCCCGATTCTACTTTGCAAACACTTCGTCATCGGTTCAATCAATATTCTGACTATGCCTATTATTTTATAACTTTTGGCGGTGTACCCGGTAAAAGAGTTCAAGATGTCAATATAGAAGGAAATCCGGTTCAGGTTTTTTCTCAATATGATGAATATCAGTTTTACGAAAAAGATTCCATCAATATGAATCAATTGGGAAAACAGTGGGTAGGTGAGTCTTTTACAGTTGAATCCAATCAAAGTTTCACGCTGACAGGAGGAGGCACCGTTGCAGGGGAAGCCTATGCTTTTTATCAGATGATCGGTAAAAATGCGACCAATGTGAATTTCAGTGTTTCGGTAAATGGTGCACCTATTGGAAACGAATCATTTACGCCAGGGGATTTCAACATCAGGAATAATGGTAATATGGCTGAATTGGTCAACGTAACCGGAAATTCATTTAATTTCAATGTTTCCGTTAGCGACGCCACCAATCCGAGTGCATTTGTCTTTTTGGATTATCTGGAAATACGTTATAAGGCCAATCTAAATTTTAATGGAAGTCAAATGCACTTCAGAAGACTCGAAAATTTAAATGACGGTAATATTTATGGATTCGCTGTTTCAGGCGCACAGAAAGTCTGGAATATTTCAGATTTAACCACTGCCATGAATGTAGTAAATTCGGGTGGAACTTATAAGTACAGGTCAACCAGTCCTTATTTTTACAACGAATTTATTGCCTTTACCGAATCGGCTGCATTTACTGAAATTGAATATATGGGCACGGTAGCCAATCAGAACACCCGTTCTTATACCGATATAGATTACGCCATCATTACACACCCCGATTTCTTGGGAGAAGCTTCTCGTCTAGCCAATTTTCGCATTATGAACGACGGAGTCAAAATAGCCGTTGTTACTACCGATCAGGTATTCAATGATTTTGGTTCCGGCTCGCCTGATGTTAACGCAATCAGAGATTTTCTTAAACATCTTCGCGATACGGGAAATCCTTTAAAATATGCACTTATGTTTGGAGGTGCCTCTTATGATTATAAAGACAGAATTGAAAATAATACCAATTTTGTCCCTACTTATATCAGTTTTAGATCAACAGATTTGGACAATTCATTTGTGTCAGACGATTTCTTTACCATGTTGGATGATAGTGATATGATAATTAGCAATGTGGACCAACCTTCCGAATTCATCATGTCACAATCTTTTCAAATGGATATTGCCGTAGGAAGAATGCCGGCCCATAATTTGAATGAAGCCAAAACGATGGTGGACAAAACCCTTGCCTATTATGAAAAACTTCCGGGGCAAGGCAGTTCATTCGGCGAATGGAAAACGAGGTTTTTGCTGGTGGTGGATGATGATGCCGGAGCCCAACCTTTTCACGAAATGGTTGAAAATACTTCTTCTCAATTCATTGAACAAAACATTGATTACGCGACTTTAAGAAAAGGTTATTTAGATGCTTTTGTTCAGGAAAGCACTTCTGCGGGACCACGTTATCCGCAGGTAAATCAGGTAATTGCAAATGCATTCAATCTGGGAAGTGCATTGATAGTTTATTTTGGACATGGTGGACCGCGTAGCTGGTCACAGGAGCGTGTGATTGCTTCTGAAGAAATCAATAATTTTTCAAATTTTTCGGGGTTGTATTCACGTCTGCCCGTTGTGATGACCATTACTTGTGAGTTTACCGTTTGGGATTTACCGCATCTTCCTTCTGCCGGGGTAAATATGTTCAAGGCACCACAGGGTGGAGCGGTCGCTATGCTCACTACCAGTCGTCCGGTAGGGGTTTTCTTTGGAGGAGAACTCAATGAAACTTTGCTCGAAGAACTTTTGCAGGTAGAAGGCATTAAATACCAATCAATAGGCACAGCGTTGACAGCAGCAAAAATTCAGGATAATTCGGGGTATAATTTAAGTGTAAACTTATTGGGAGATCCTATGTTGAGCATTTCCAGACCGCCGAGAGAAATCAGGATTACCAAAATAAACGGTGAAGATGCCGATACATTTGACGGTGTGCTCCGTGCGATGGACTTTGTGGAAATTGAAGGCGAAGTCTTGGACGCAAACGGAACCATGCGCGACAATTCTTTTAACGGAAAAGTAAATGGAATTCTTTTTGACAAACCCGTAAATAAATCTACATTGAACAATGATGGCGGATTGGGCGTGATGAATTATCAGGAACAAATAAACTCTATATTTAAAGGTGGTACCAATGTAAATTACGGTCAGTTCAAATTTCAATTTTATATTCCGAAAGATATTAATTATGAAATAGGCGAAGGAAAATTTACCGTGTATGCTCATAATAATGTAATAGATGCCGTTACCACGAAAAATATAAAAGTAGGAGATCAAAACCCTGATGGGCTCAATGATGACGATGGCCCCACCATTGGTTTATACATGAATAACCTCAATTTTGTAGACGGCGGAATTACCAACAGAAACCCTTATTTATTAGCATGTTTGGTGGACAGTACAGGTATAAATACCAGTGGAATTGCCATTGGTCATGATATCACCGGCGTTTTGGATCAAAATGTAGAAGGAACTTATATATTAAATGAATATTACGAAGGAGGCGACAACAACCCTTGTACCAATCCGCAGGTTCTGGATTACCAAAAAGGACAAGTGATGTACAGACTAAATAGCCTGGAACTCGGTAACCATCAAATTGTATTCAAAGCATGGGATATTAACAATAATTCCTCAGAACAAACGTTAGACTTCGTAGTGATGGAAGAAGGGTCTGACCACATTCACATTGAAAAATTGTTGAACTGGCCCAATCCCTTTACCAACCAGACTTATTTCCATTTTGAGCACAATTGTGATACGGAACTTGAGGTAATGGTGCAAATTTTTACAATTTCAGGTAAACTGGTAAAAACCATTAGACAAACCGTTTCGGCAGAACCCTGGCGGGAAGGATACAGAACTGGTCGTTTTGCAATTCCTTGGGACGGACTTGATGATTTTGGTGATAAAATTGGAAAAGGTGTGTATATTTACCGCGTCACAGCAAGGGGGGTAAATCCGGACACTTGTAAAGGTTCGGCAACAGCAATAGAAAAATTAGTGATATTAAAATAAATAACAAATGAACATTAAGAAAATTTCAATAGGATGTCTGATACTTTTTTCAGCATTCGCATTTGCACAGGAAGAACAGCCCAACCCTGTTCTTACCGGAGCGCCGTTTTTAAGAGTATCACCAGACGCACGAGCAGGTGCCTTAGGAGATATGGGAGCGGCTACTTCAGCCGATGCATTTTCACAATACTGGAACCCGGCCAAATATGCCTTCAGTAAAAGTTATTCGGGAGTTGCGGTTTCGTATACCCCCTATATGAGTGGCATCACAGATGATGTGTTTTTATTGAACGCTTCATTCTATACATTTTTGGGTCAGGAAGAAAGAAGTACACTTTCCGCCAGTTTGTATTATTTCAACATTGGAGAAATTGATTTGACAGAATTGGTGGGAACCCAAATTGTTAACACAGGTATTGCCAAACCAAATGAATTTGCATTTGATGTTTCCTATGGATTGAGATTGTCTGATTCCTACAGTATGGCTGTTACAGGGCGATTTATCCGTTCCGATTTATTCAATAATATTGATGACGGAACTGTTCAGCCGGCCAATACTTTTGCAGTGGATGTATCCGGTTATTACCAAACCCCAAGACATCAATGGAACAATTTCGAAGGTCGTGCACGAGCTGGTTTCAACATCAGCAACATCGGACCCAAATTAGATTATTCCAATTCTGAAGACAATGCCGCTTATTTACCGACCAATTTAAGAATCGGTGCAGGGTATGATTTTATTTTGGACGAATACAACACCGTAGCAGTAACTTTGGAAGCCAATAAATTATTGGTTCCGACGCCTCAGTATGAAGTGGACAGTGCAGGAGTGGAAGTTCCGGGATCGCGATATATTCCAAATAAAGGTGTAGTGGAAGGAATGTTCAGTTCCTTTGGAGATGC
>Ga0079224_100004175_pt1 | contig 18533 bp, 18 predicted proteins | sample Stecom2015_FD_80414 | JGI IMG/M metagenome (GOLD analysis project Ga0079224, IMG submission 80414) | Agricultural soil microbial communities from Utah to study Nitrogen management - Steer compost 2015 | ecosystem: Environmental > Terrestrial > Soil > Agricultural land | place: USA: Utah... | reverse complement strand
CTCCGCATGTCCGTCAGCATCTTGTGTATTGTAGCGTCAAGGGTTTTGACTATTTTTGGCGCAGTAAATCATTCACTCCTATTCCGTAGGCCTCACCAGGGGCAGCGGAATATCAAACTGGAAGGCGCCCATCAAGCACGCACCACCATGAAAAAAGCTATCCGCATCCTCTGCTACGCCCTCGCCGTATTGCTTTTACTCTTCGTCGCCCTGATCCAACGCATCGATCGAACTCCGTTCCGAGAGACCGCGCACTATGCCGCATGGAAGGAGCAAATCTCCAAGGCCGACCTCATGGGCGACACCGGCTCCATCCAGGTGAGCTGGGCGACACAAAACATCACGCCTTTGACGCCTGTCCCCATGGCTGGATACGGAAACCGCTGGGGTGCGCATTTCGAAGCGGTGCGCGATTCGGTCTACGTCAAGGTCATCGCCATCAAGAGCCCCGAAACCACCCTTTTTCTCGTGGCGGCGGATATGCTTGTCGTCCCGCCCAACCTGACGAACCGCTTGGCGAGCCTGCTCAGTGCCGAAGGGATCGGCATCGATCAGGTACATATCGGCACTACCCACACCCACCACAGTCTGGGCGGATGGGGCAAGAAGTTGACGGGCCGGCTCTTTAGCGGAAAGTTCGACCCCGAGGTGGAGGAACGCCTGGCCATGCAGTTTCGGGACGCCATCGTGCGCTCCCAGCAGGACTTTGTGGAGGCCGATGCGTTCTACGCGCAAGTCGAAAACGAAGACAATATCCGCTTCCGGCTCGACGTCGAAGGAGGTACGATCGATCCTTGGATTCGGTCCGTCGTGTTCCGCCGTACGGACGGCAAACGCGCCAAACTGCTTACCTACGCCGCCCACCCCACGACCTTACGGTCGCGGCTACTGGAAATATCGCGCGATTTTCCGGGCGTCGTGGTCGATTCGCTCGAAAGCCAAGACGCGGACATTGCCTTGTACATGGCGGGTGCCGTGGGCAGCATGGGCGCCCGCGGCGAAGGCGAAACCCCGATGGAACGCATGGCCAATATTGGACAAAACATAGTCAAACGCTACCGCAGCAGCCAAACCGAACCCGTTCCCCACGAAGGGCTAGCTTCCGCTTACTGGAAAATACCCCTACCGGAGCCAACGGCGCGCATTAGCCAAAACCTCGCTCTTCGTCCCTGGGTCTTCCGAACCTTTTTCGGAGATTATCCGGTATTCGTGAAGGTCTCGAAAATCGGGCACATCCTGATGCTTGGCATGCCGGCCGATTTTTCGGGCGAGATTATGCGCGAGCTTGACGAATACGCAGACAGCAAAGGAATCGAGCTGATCCTTACGAGCTTCAACGGCGGTTACATCGGCTATATCACCCCCGACCGACTGTACGATGAAACCTTATACGAAACGGTGACAATGTCGTGGAATGGTTTTCAAGCTGGCGGCTATTTCACCCAGCTTGCCAAGGACATCATCGACTTAGCCAGCGACGCGGAGCGAGCGCAAGCCCCCGAGGAGCCGGCTCTTCCGGAATAATGTCCGGTGTCGCCGCTATCGGTTTATAAAAGCGATTTCCACGCACGCCGCCACGGCTGCGGTCTCGGTGCGGAGGCGGGTATCGCCCAAGGTGGCCGGAAGGAATCCCGCGGCCTGCGCCAGCTCGATTTCCGACTCGCTAAAATCCCCTTCGGGCCCAATCAGCACCACGCTACGGCCACCTGGCCCGACGACGTCGGCTAGATACCGCTTTTCTCCTGGCGCGCAATGGGCAATGGCCAATACGCCCTCGTGAGCTTGCGCCAGAAACTGTGCGTACTTGACGGGCTCATTGAGTTTGGGAAGCTCCGCCTTGAGTGACTGCTTCATGGCAGCCACCACAATCTTATTCAACCGATCTAACTTCACTTCCTTGCGTTCGGAGTGTTCGCAGATGATGGGCGTCACCTCGTCCACCCCCACTTCCGTCGCTTTCTCAAGAAACCACTCCAAACGCTCGATATTTTTGGTTGGCGCAATGGCAATGTGGACGTAATACGGCCGCGGGACTACCCGCCGCGCCTCTACGATTTTCAAAACCGTCCGCTTAGGATGCGGATCGGCAATCTGTGCCCGATAGCGCGTGCCCCGGCCATCAACCAAGCCCACCTCCGCCTCCATGCCCAGCCGCAGCACGCGTACGGCATGCTTGCTCTCTGCCTCATCGAGCACGAAGGCTTCGTGGTGCGGTTCGATTGTAGGGGTGTAAAAAAGCGGTAGCATGCCCAGGGCTTAGTGGTCGTCGTCGTCGTCGCGCTCTGGCACCAGTTCCAACTTGACGAACTCAATGTTTTGCTGGGTCTTTTTCATCACGATGAAATTATACCCCTTGTGCGTCTTGGTTTCGCCCACGTCCGGAATCTTGTCAAAAAGATCGCTAACCAAACCGGCTAGCGTGTCGTAATCCGTGCTTTCTTCCAGCTCGAGCGGCAAGAATTCGTTGATGTCGTGAATGTTGGCACTCGCGTCTACCATAAACTCGGTTTCGGACATTTGCTCCACAATGGGCGTTTCCTCGTCGTACTCGTCCTGTATCTCACCCACCAGCTCCTCCACGATATCCTCGAGCGTGACCATACCGGCCGTCCCACCAAATTCGTCCAATACAATGGCAATTTGGAGGCGACGCTGCTGGAATTCGGCCATCAGGTCGTTGATCTTCTTGGTTTCGGGGATGAAGAAGGGCTTCCGAATCATTGGTTTCAGCACCAGTTCCTTGCCCTTCGCCAGAATCGGCAGCAAGTCCTTGGTATGGATGATACCGATGATTTGGTCGATGTTGTCGTCGTATATCGGTATCCGCGAATATCCTTCGCGCGTCACCTTTTCGATCAGTTCATCGGGCGGGCAGTTGATTTCCACGGCCGAGATCTTGGTGCGCGGCACCATGATATTCTTGACGATGCGCTCATTAAAGTCGAACACGTTTTTGATGAGCTCATGCTCGGCCAGGTTAAGTACGCCGCTCTCCCGTCCCTGGTCGAGCAGATACTGCAATTCTTCGGAGCTGTGGTGTCCTTCGCCCGGATTGACCCGCAGGCCCACCAAGCGCAACAGGAAATTGGCGAAGCCGTTTAGCACCCAAATGATCGGCCGGAAGACGATATAGAAAAAACGCAACGGCAGGGCCACGCCCATGGTGGTACCCACGGGGCGCTGTATGGCCAGTGATTTGGGAGCCAGCTCACCAAAAACAATGTGTAGCACGGTGATGATAGAGAACGCCAGCACCAAGCCGACGTTGCGCATCACCGGGCCGGTTAGGTCCACGTCGAACCAACCGAACACGGTGCCGACCAGCTCGGTCATGACCGCCTCGCCCACCCAGCCTAAGCCGAGCGACGAAAGGGTGATACCGAGTTGCGTAGCCGCCAAGTACCCGTCCAGATGGTGGGTGATGTGCTTGGCTACATGGGCTACCCGGCTGCCGGTTTTGGCCTGAAGCTCAATTTGCGATGATCGGACTTTGACAATCGCAAATTCAGCAGCGACAAAAAAACCGTTTGCCGCTACCAAAACCAGCGTCCAAAAAAGGTCGAGTGCCATTAAGCGTGGGTTAGGTGCGCAATGTCTTTCTGGTATAGTGCGATGCTATCCTCGATTACCTGATATGCAAACGCCCGACCATAAAGCTGCTCGATCGTCACGTTCTTGCCTTCCAGCTTCTTGTAATCCTGGAAGAAACGAACGATCTCCTTCATTGTATGGGGCGGTAATTCGGATAGGTCGTTTAGGTAATTAACTGACATGTCGTTTTTGGCTACCGCGATGATCTTGTCGTCCTGTTCGCCGTTGTCAATCATGTGCATTACGCCAATGACTTTAGCCTCGATGACACTCATGGGGTACACGTCGACCGAGCAAAGCACCAAGATATCCAAGGGATCCTTGTCATCGCAGTAGGTGCGCGGTATAAATCCGTAATTAGCCGGATACATGACCGAGGAAAACAGGACGCGATCCAGTTTGACCAAGCCGCTATCCTTGTCTATCTCGTATTTCGCTTTCGAGCCTTTAGGAATCTCAATAATTGCATTGACGGTCGACGGGATGTCGTCGCCAGGTGACACTTCATGCCAAGGGTGTGATATACTCATTCGTGGTTACTTAATTTTTCTTTTTCCTTTTGCGATGACCTCGCCCTGCGCGCACCGATCCTCTCCCTAATCAAGGCCACGGCAATGGGGCTAAACGCAATCACGATCATCCCAAATATAATGTATTCAATATAATCGCCCAGTTGGGGAAATGCGCGCCCCAGGAAATATCCCGACAGCGTCAGCGTGCCCACCCAGATGAGCGCTCCTCCGAGGTTATATCCGACAAACTTGCGAAAGTCAAGCTGTACGACACCTGCGAATATAGGGGCAAATGTACGAATAATCGGAACAAAACGTCCGATGATCAACGCCGCCGCGCCGTACTTATGGTAAAATTCCTCGGCCATGACCACGTACTTGCGCTTAAACAACCAGGAGTCCTTTCGCTTGAACAGCATGGGTCCGGTTTTCTTTCCAAACCAGTAGCCGGTAAAGTTGCCCAATACGCCAGCGGCGAACAGGCCCACGCACAAGGTGACGATATCCACGTCGAGGCCGCCGCTGGCACAGAACAGTCCGGCCAGAAAAAGCAGGTAGTCGCCAGGCAGGAAGAACCCGAAGAATAGCCCCGTTTCGGCAAATACGATAAACAGAATCAGGTAGAACCCGCCCGTTTGGATCAGCTTCTCGGCGTCCAACAAGTGTATGAAAGCATCCCAGTATTCTTGCATAACCTAGAGGATCAACCGGTGGAACAACAAAACCTAGGGGATTCTTCGTTCGGATATGGAGGCTGGGGCGTCAAATCCATGATGCTGAGGCCAGTGGGGATAGCTTTAATTTCCAGCAGCATTAACCTCGCGGATAGCCTCGCGGATAAGCTCGGCACTTTCCGAAAATTCTGCCGGACTCAGCTTGAGCTTTTCGCGCTCGAAGTTCAAGTCGCCTATGGCGTCGATCGGCACGAGGTGAATGTGCGCATGGGCCACTTCCAGCCCCACGACCGCAACGCCGATCCGCTCACAAGGATACACTCGCTTAATGCCTTGGGCAACGATCTTGGCGAAAATCCACAAGCCGATATACTCATCGTCCTGCACGTCGAAGATGTAGTCCGTTTCTTTCTTCGGGATGACCAGTACATGGCCCTTGGCCAAGGGATTGATATCGAGAAAAGCGAGAAAATCATTGCTTTCGGCAACTTTGTAGGCCGGTATTTCCCCTGCCACGATCTTTGAAAATATGGTTGACATACTGCTTCTAAATTGGCCTCCAAGCCACAAACTTAGCCAAAGTTAACAAAAAATCAATACGGCCGAGCTTACCTGACCGCCCCGTGAAATCCGACTGACTCGGATTATTTCCCACAAAAATGACGCCGAATCTCGCGGTAGCCTGCACCATCCTGCCTGCTCCACCCTGCACTGCCAACCGCTGCCAATACGCCATACGGGTTATCAAGGCAACAGCGCTCCAAAAAAAAACGGGCACCCGCGATGGGTAACCCGTTCCTGTTTATCGTCGAAATACGTGCGGCTATGGCAGTAACCGCACATAACCGACGTTATCCTTTACCTTGACACCTCCAAGATCTCAAGCTCTACTTCGCCTGCCGGCACTTGTATTTGCGCACGGTCGCCCTTAGACTTGCCCAGCAGCCCCTGCGCAATCGGCGACTTGACGGATATCTTGCCCGACTTCAGGTCCGCTTCCGTTTCCGATACAAGCTGGTAAGTCATCACGTGCCCGTTTTTAACGTTGCGCAGCTTAACGATAGACAGGGCCAGCACTTTTGACGCGTCGAGCGTCGACTCGTCAATCAGCCGCGCACCCGCCAAGGTATTTTCCAGCTTGGCAATTTTAGCTTCGTGCAAACCCTGCGCCTCCTTGGCGGCCTCATATTCCGCATTTTCCGAAAGATCGCCTTTGTCACGCGCTTCAGCGATCGCTTTGGCAATCTTGGCCCGCCCTTCTGTCTTCAGGTATTGCAACTCCTCCTTGAGTTTGTCAAGACCCTCTTGGTTGTAATACGTTACTTCTGCCATAGTAATACTATTTAAGTGAATTAAATCTCAAAAAAAGAAGCAAGACCATGTCGCGTATGACGACATGGCCTTGCCTATGAATACGAAGATAATGAATCGTTTTTTGATTAACAAGAAAAAAACAACAATTCGCCCCACCTCGCCCGGTTAGGGATTATCCACAAATTTATATCCCATCCCCCTGACTGTCTGCAAGTAAGCAGGCTTATCAGGGTTAATCTCGATTTTCTTGCGCAGGCGTACGATGTGCATGTCCAACGTGCGCGTGTTGACATTGGAGCTGTACCCCCACACCACCTTCATCAGCTCATCGCGGCTGATGACGCGACCGATATTCTGCAAGAAGTACAACAGGATCCTATTTTCCAGGATGGTCAGTTCTATTTTGCTTCCATCGCGTACCAATGAGTGGATATTGGGATGGTGTTCGGTGTCGCCAAACGTCAGTACATCGGTTGTATTCCGCCCTACGAAGTACTTTACCTTATTTTCGAGCATGGCCACCAATACATCCATATTAAACGGCTTGGTGATGTAATCCGACACCCCGAAGCTATAGGCATCAATCTTATCGATATCTTGCGACTTAGCCGTCATCATGATGACCAGCCCCTCGTAGCCTCCGTCGCGGAGCTCGCGGCAGATCTGGGATCCCTGCTTGCCGGGCAACATCCAGTCTAGCAAGACGATGTCTGGCCTCTGCTCCAATACCAGCGGCACGGCGTCATTACCGTTGCCGGTCTGCACCACTTGGTAGTTTTCGGTCAGTAAGCGGTGCGCGACCAAGAACCGTAGGTTTTCGTCGTCTTCAACGACTGCAATCGTTACATTTTTCTGCATTTCCTCTCCTCAGGTTTTATTGATTCCTGTTATTCTACGGGTAGCGTCAGGGTAAAGGTAGTACCTTTTCCCTTCTGGCTTTCCGCGGTGATCGTTCCGCCCATGGCGGTCACCAGTTCCTTACAAAACGCCAGTCCCAAGCCTACACTACCCTGTTGGTTGTACTGGTTTTCTACCCGGTAAAACTTCTTAAAAATATGGGGCAATTCGCTTTTGGCGATGCCGATTCCCTTATCCGCGAAATTAAACACAAAGTCGCGCTTCACCCGGCGCACGGTTATTCGGAGCACCTTGCTGTCCTTTTGCGAATACTTATAAGCATTTTCGATCAAGTTACGAAAAATGCTGGTTAGTAACACAGAGTCAGCAGACAAGCCCCGATCCGCGTCTACGCGGTAACTGATGTCAAAATCGGGGTACTTCAGTTTGGTGGCCACCAATATTCTCTCACAAAATTCGTGCAAATCAATGTTTTCCCGTTCGATTTTGATGGATTTATTTTCGATTTGGGTGAACGAGAGCAACGTATTCATCAGGTTGTTCAACTTATCCGCTTCCTCGTCCAAGATCTTGCCGTAGAGCTGCCGTTCCTGCTCGCTGAGCTGTTTGGCTTGGCTGATGTTATTGCCGGCAATCTTGATTACGCTCAGCGGCGTCTTAAACTCATGGGTGAGGTTGTTGACAAAATCGTATTGCAGCTTAAACATTCGCTGGTTGATATATAAGTTGCGGTAAATGAGATAGGCGACCACCATTAGGATGAGATACACGCCAAAGATGGCAGCCACCACTGGCCATAGCCGGCGGCTGATCTCCTGTGCGAGAAAAGAACGGCTGGAGCTCAAGAAAATCTTATAATCGGCCAAGGCCCCCGGCAGTGGCGCGTCCGTCGTCATCAAGTCCAGGTTGGCGTCCCAACGCTCATAAACCAACGGCTGGATCTGTACCTCCTGATAAAGCTCGGGCACGACATTATGGATGGTCAGCTTCGTGGCGTCGATATAGTACACGATCGCGTCCTGCTCGTAGCGTGCGTCATCGCGCGCAAACTCCCCGCTCATCAGCTCCTTGTATATCTTGATGTCGTCCATACGTGGAATATTCGTGTAGGAGACCTTGCCGGGGCTCACCTCGTAAAAGACGCGGTACAGGTCGTCGGCATCCAGGCCTCGCGTGGTATCCACACGCTCAATGAAGGCCCCGAACTTGACCGCCATGTTGTTGAACTCGTCGGATAGCGACAGGGTGTAGTGATTTTTGCGCACGTGGGTGAACGCGCCCGAGTCGAGGCTGAATTCGTAGGCACCCTTCGGGTAAATAGTAAGCTCATTGGCCGAAAAACCATAATCGATGTCCTTTTCATTACTCAGGAGCAGGTCGTAGAAGACGATCCGGTCAATGAACGGATAGGCCGTCAGCAAGGTATCGGCATAGCTGGCCACGCCCGCCGAGTCGAGATAGCCTTGGTAAAAGGATATCTCCGGAATGCTGTTGTCGAAAAAATGGGTATACGACGCGATGCTGGCCTCGAGAATATCGGCCTTGCGGGCGACGAACTCATGCTCTACATCGCTGACCACAAGATTGCGCGCCAGGAAAAAGGCCATGATCAAAGACACGGTAATCAGCACGATAAACGCCACGATAAGCGTATAACTGGTGCGATATTGGTCGCGCTGGTTGGTCATCTCGCGTATAAAGTAATGATTTTCTTCGCTAGCCCGAGGTCCGCCACGTTGCCCGCCATGCTCGCCTGGCTACTTTAAATACGTATCGAAAAACTCGCTCAAATCGTCGTACAACGCCACGCGGTCTTCCTTGCTGCGGAAATAGCGCCCTTCATCCTCCCGAAGTACGTAGGTAATCGGGACGCGGCGCTTCCGCAATTTCTGGACGAATTGGTTGGTTTCGGTCACCGAGTTCCATTTGTCGCGCCCGCCTTGGGCCAAAAACACTGGGATATCGATCCGATCGGAATGGAATACCGGCGACATGGACTTGATCAATTCGGAATCCCTTTCGGGGTCGCCGATAATTTCGTAATACATCCGTCGGTAGGGTTGCAGATGTGGAGGTATCTCGCGCAGATAGGTGAATAAGTTAGTGAAGCCCGAGTAGGATGCGGCACATGCGTAACGATGGGATTTAAACGAAGCCGCCTGCAGGGCCGCGTAGCCCCCAAAGCCCACACCGTAGATCCCAACGCGCTTCGGATCGGCTATGCCCTGCGCAATTAGCCAATCGACGCCATCTTCCAGATCGTCCTGAATCTTGCCTCCCCATTCCTTAAAGCCGGCGGTCCAAAACGACTTGCCATAGCCCGTAGAGCCGCGGTAGTTAAGTTGGAATACGGCATATCCGCGGTCGGCAAAGAATTGCACTTCGGGATCAAAATGCCAAACATTGCGGTCGCTGGGACCATTATGGGGGAACACAATCACCGGCAGGTTGGTCCGCTTGCCGTTCAAAGGCAGGGTTAGGTAGCCATGCAGCTCCATGCCGTCTCGGGCCCGGAGGGTCACGGGCTGCATTGTCGCCAGTTCCCGATCTTTCAAGGCGGGGTTATGGTCAGCCAGCTTGACAAGCTCGTCTTCGGCTTTATTGTAGTAGTAGGTAGCGCCGGGGTTCTTGTCGGTAAAGGTGCTTACGATAAACCCATTGCGTTCGTCATCGCAGTCAATGACGGACACTTCGAATCCTCCGAGCTTGCCGGCCAAGCGGTCATACACCTCTTCGGTCTCGTCGTCGAGAAAATGCCGCTCCCGCTTAGAGGTGATGTAGGTAGCATACGCCATAAGCCCACGGTCGTGCTGGTATCCGGCGGGTTCCAAGTCGACGTCGTCGTGGCTATAGAGCACCCGTACTTCTTCCGCATTGGCTACATCGTATTCTACCAGCGCAAACTTGTCGCGTCCTACGTTTGACAGCGCAAATACGCGGTCCTGGCTTCCCTGCAGGAAACCGATGGGCCGGACGGCCGACTTGAAGTTATTGCTGGTGATGGTCCGGAACGCGTCATTCTCAGAAGGCCGGTAGAGGATGGTTTCGCGTGCGCTATCGCTTGCCAAGGCCAGCCGCAGTTGGCCCTGCGGGTCGGTAAACCAGCGAATGATGTTGCCGGTGTTACGTCCTACCAAGGTACGCAGCTGCCCAGGGATATCGATACGGTACACGTCAAACACCCCGTTCTCCCGATCGTCGAGTGCCAGCAGCGCTGTTCCCTCGCGTATGCGGTTAGGCGCTACCCAGCGCATCCGGGTATTGGGCAGGGGTGGCAGCAGCCGTTGAGGCACCATCGTATTTCGGTCGACGACGAACATCTGCAGGGTATCGGCGGTCCAAGGCCCCTTCCGATAAATAATGCGGGTACTGTCGCCCCATTGGTACGAGGTAATGTCGGTTTCCAGTTCGGATGTCAATCGTTTCTCACGGCATCCGTCGTTAATGTCAATCAGGTATACGTTTTTGTGGTTTTCATAATCGCCCACATAGGCAATGAAGCGGCCATCCGGCGAAATCTTGAAGTTGGTCTTTTCGGCTCCGGAAAAGAAATCCTCCACGGGCCGGGGCACGGTAGGGCCACCGCATCCAGCCAATAGGCCGATGCAGACCATGCCCACGCATAGCGACCTGAACCTCAATGAAATATCTGTATAAACGCCAACCACAAATCAAAAATCGACAAATTAGCTGTAATTACGCGGCTTGCAACCTTACTTTTACACGATCGAAAACCGACTACTAATCAATCGGTTAGCTTATTTTTCAAAAATGAAACTACGGCTGGTGGGGCCATGCCGGAGATATCTCCTCGGTTGGCAAACACCTCGCGGATGATGGTCGACGAGATATGTGAAAGACCGATTCGGCTAATCAAAAACACGCTCTCGATGTCCGGGGCCAGCGTTTCGTTGTTGTGCGCAATCGCTTTTTCAAACTCAAGGTCGTTCGTGTTCCGAATGCCCCGAAGTATATATTTAGCGCCTACGCTTCGGCAGAAGTCCACGGTTAGGCCACTAAAGTGCACGGCCTCTACTTGCGGCACGCCTGCAAACACGGCCTCGGCCACCGCCAAGCGGTCGTCGTGCGATAGCAAGCCCGCCTTGGCATGGTTCACGCCGATGGCCACGTATATCTTGTCAAACAAGGCCACGGCGCGCTCCACGATATCGACGTGGGCTCGGGTGATGGGGTCGAACGACCCCGGAAAAACGGCTATTTTCATATTCCGGATTCTTTTACGGTCTCAGGGAATGCCCGCTCGCCTCCTCAGTCTTACCGGTAGAAGGAAAACGACGAATACCCGTATTTGCGGGTGTCCTGCCAAGCGGGATGCGCTGCCAGCTTGCGTGTGCTCGGATGTTCGACGACCAGCAACCCGCCGGCCTGCAAAAGCCCAGCCTGCATCACCAAGCTTGGCAACTGGGGCAAAGTGGGCCAGTCGTAAGGCGGGTCGGCGAACACCAAGCCGAAAGGACCTCCTCCCCGACCGATGTAACGACTCGCATCAGCCTTAGCCGTCTCGACATTGGCCAAGCCCAGCGCATCTGCCGTCTCCTTCACAAACTTGACGCATTTTCCGTATTGGTCCACCGCCACCACACGGCTCGCACCGCGCGACGCAAACTCCAAGGTAATGCTTCCGGTGCCGGCAAATAAATCCAACACCGCCAGCCCGTCAAACTCCACCTGGTGCTGCAAGATATTAAAAAGCGCTTCCTTAGCCAAATCCGTCGTGGGACGTACCGGCAGGCTGGCCGGTGGGCGAAGTCGCAAGCCTTTGTGCGTACCGCCTATAATTCGCATGTATTTAATCCCATTAGCGCCAGGTAGCGATGTTGGTACTGCTCGAGCTCGATGGGAAGCACCGTCCGCGACAGGCGAGCCGTTTCCGCAAATTCCAACTGGTCGGTGTATTTCCTCAAGACGCGAAAGTAAGCGTCGTGCTCGTCAATCTGTCCTGACAGCAGGCACCGGAGGTTCTCCCAAGGCAGGTTCAGGGTCTGTACGGTATGCAGTACATGGTAATTGAAATCATTTTCGTCACCCATTTCGAAAGTATTGCAAAATAGGAACTGGCCCTGTTTGAAGCAATACAAAGCTAGCCGCGTCCCCCACACGTCAATACCCAGATAGGCACCTTGTTTTTTAGCGAGCCTGCCGCCGGCGACCTCCAGCAATACGCTCGTTTCGGGAACGAACATAGCCGCTGGAAAACGATCCGCAAAGCGATGATAAGCAAATGGCTCTACGGCATGCACCTGCCGCACGCCAATGGCGGGAATAGGAGTGACAGCTACGCGCTCCGCGCCCAGCCCGTGTGCAATGCTTGCGGCGTACTGCCCTAGGTACTGCTCGTCATACACCTCGTCGGGTACGAACGTGAACGCATTTTGCCGGCACACGACCCGCACTTTGCTAAAAGGGGCCTCCAAAACATCCGCAGCCTGGGAATGCAGGCGATCCGAGTCAAATGTCGTCAGCAGCAACAGATGGGCCTTATCATCAACCACGGCCAAGACGTGATCCTTGGTGCCCGCCTGAACCAGCAGCGCGTAGCGGTCGATGTGCTGGATATCAAAAGAAGGGGAAGTATAGTCCATACCAAAGAGATCGTGGTGCACGGCAAAAGTACCGCTTTGCAACTGATATGACAAACCTTTTGGATAACTTTGGCCATGCTCATCGCTGAACGGATCCGCCGCCACTTCCCCCTGACGCCTACACCGCAGCAGGAAGAGGCCTTCATCGCGCTTGGCAATTTTTTCTCAGCCTTTGGTCCCAGCCGTTGCTTTGTCATGCGGGGTTACGCAGGTACGGGCAAGACAACGCTGGTAGGCACCGTGGTTCGCCTACTGCCCGGTATCTCCTTGCGTTCGGTACTGCTAGCGCCTACAGGCCGTGCGGCTAAGGTGATGTCGCGATACGCCGGCAAGCCCGCATTCACCATACACAAAAAAATCTACCGCAAGAAAGTAGCACTGGCAATGGACAGCGCTTTCGGCCTCGCACCCAACCCGCACAAAAACACGCTGTTTATCGTGGACGAAGCCTCCATGATTGCCAATGAGCGCTCATTCTATGGCAGTAAAGGCCTGCTAGACGACCTCATCGAATACATCCGGAGCGGCGAAAACTGCGCGGTGATGTTCGTGGGCGATACGGCCCAGCTGCCCCCGGTGGGCATGCTCCAAAGCCCCGCCCTAGACGCCAAATACCTAGAAGCGGCGTACGGGCTGAGCGTCTTTGGCATGGAGATGACCGATGTGGTGCGCCAGGAACGGCAGTCGGGAATCCTGGCCAACGCCACCAGCGTCCGCCAGCTCATCCAGGCGGCGAAGGCCGATTCCGGCGCGGCCACCTTTCCCCGCTTGCGCACTTCCGGTTTTCGCGATGTGTTTCGGATGACCGGGCAGCGGCTGATCGACGGGCTAAACTACGCATACGACAACTACGGGATGGACAACACGCTGGTGATTTGCAGATCCAACAAAAACGCAAACCTCTACAACCAGCACATCCGCAACACCATTCTCTACCGCGAGGAAGAATTGACGGGCGGCGATCACGTGATGGTCGTGCGCAACAATTACTACTGGCTCGCCCAAGAAACCGGACGCGACGGCTTTATCGCCAACGGTGATACGGCATGGGTACGCCGCGTGCGAAACGTACACGAACAGCACGGCTTTCGATTTGCAGACGTCACCCTGGAATTTGCCGACATGGAGGGGATGGAACCCATTTCCAGCCGGGTCATTCTGGAGAGCCTCCATAGCGAATCGGCCCAATTGTCGGACGAAGACCAACAACGGCTCTACGAGGCTGTAATGGAAGACTACGGACACCTACCCGATAAGCGCGAGCGGCTCGCCGCGCTAAAGACAGACCCGTACTTCAACGCGCTGCAAATCAAATTCGCCATGGCCGTCACTTGCCATAAGGCGCAGGGCGGGCAGTGGGACATCGTTTTCGTGGACCAGGGCTACTTAAACGACGACATGCTCGACACGGAGTTCCTCCGCTGGCTATACACCGCTACGACACGCGCCGTCAAAGAACTATATTTCGTCAATTTCAGTGATTCGTTCTTTGCGTCCTAGCTGATGGAGAGGCCTGCGCTCCACCTAGCTGACTTGTTCTATTTTTGAAGTCTACGGATGCACGATGAGACAATCAGCACTCGTGCTAACACCGATCGACCCACAGGCTCCCCACCCAACGATTGTCCGGCTTATGGCCGACTCAACGGACGAAAGGTAGTAATTTCCCGACGCGTCGGGATCAACAAATGCCCGTAAGCAAATGAGCGAATCAAAGAGCGTCCATGAGACCGTGAAATCCAGGGGTGGGTTAGCCCAATTCACCGCCTTCAAACCGCCATTGGGGTGCATACACGCATTGTAACGTCTTTTCTACATCGCATCAACCAAACGAGGAAAACCCCACAACACACTCACAAACAACCCGTTGCGCCAAACAAAGGAGACCATTATCCATGGCCTATCTGTGGTGGTGTGCATACAGGCGTACCCTAGCAAACAACTTGGCCTTTTGTTTTGTAGTTTAGATGCCATGCGGAATCCCCTGCGGGCGATTGTAGCAAGCGAGCTTGTCGAGCCCTATGGTTTCCATCAGCAACGGTTGGCTCAACATACCGAGCCTCTAACCCATTGAAAAACCCAATCGAAAGACCATTCGGATGAACGAAACTGACAAACCTGACTATCTGCCCCTGGAACCGATCGCGCAGGCGAGACAGTCTCCCCGCCATCAGAGCAGGGACAACCTGCAAGAACCCAAGCCGGCGCTCCGTGTGGTGGATGCCATCGTGGTCATAATCGGCATTGTGGTGGGCGCGGGTATATTTCGCACGCCTTCCATCGTGGCTGCTAATACCGGCAGTTGGGAACTATTTCTATCTGCCTGGTTGCTAGGTGGTGTCGTGTCGCTTATCGGTGCAATGTGCTACGCCGAACTCAGCACGACCTTTCCAAATACGGGCGGCGACTACCATTTCCTTCACCGTGCCTTTGGCCGGCGCTTTTCGTTTTTGTTTGCTTGGGCCCGCATGGCCATCATACAAACCGGATCCATTGCCCTTCTTGCTTACATCGTTGGCGACTACATGAGCGAACTCTATTCGGTGGGTCCCTACTCTTCTCCCTTGTATGCCAGCGCGGTGGTCATCTCGCTGACCTTCATCAACATCGCGGGCGTTCACCTGGGAACGGGGGTCCAAAAGGTGCTTGTCAGTCTCCAATTTATAGGCCTGCTTATCCTGCTTATCGTCGGTTTTTTTCTTGCACCATCGGGGAGCGTACCACCCGTACCGCGTATCCTCGACGACCCGTCGTTTTCTCCGGCTTTGGGCGGTTCGATGATCATGGTGCTCCTTACTTTCGGCGGATGGAACGAAGCGGGGTATATCTCTGCCGAAATGCGCAGCGGCCCCCAGAAAATGGCTACCGTGATGATCGGCAGTATCCTCATTATTACCGCCATCTACTTACTGATCAACTTAGCCTTCCTCAATGTGCTCGGCATTGACGGCATCGCCGCTTCGGAAGCCGTGGGCGTCGACGTGATGCGGGTTACGTTAGGCGAGCCGGGCGTCTACTTCATTGGGGTGCTGGTGGTGCTCACTGCCCTCACCTCGACGAACGCCACCATCTTTACGGGTGCACGCACGAACCAGGCGCTCGGACGGGATTTTCACTTTTTTTCCTTTATGGCGAAATGGAAACCGAATTCGTCCACGCCCGTCAACGCATTGATCGTGCAGGGCGCGGTGGCCACCGGCCTCATCGTCGTCGGATCCTTTGCACGCAGCGGATTCCAGTCGATGGTGGATTTTACCGCGCCGATCTTTTGGTTATTTATCCTGTGCACAGGACTGTCGCTGTTCGTCTTGCGCCGCAAGGAACCAAACGTACACAGGCCTTTTCGGGTGCCCCTTTATCCGGTCTTGCCCGCACTGTTTTGCTTGACGTCGGGCTATCTGCTCTATTCCAGCCTTATCTTTGCCGGTACCGGCGCACTGTTGGGCGTTGGCGTGCTGTTAGTAGGCATGTTATTCTTTTTCTTTATACCGCGTTCGTCAAACCGGCAGCGACCCGACGGTGAAACAAAATCGCCAAAACAAGTTTAGATAGATAATTGTTAACTCCTTTAAAATTTGAATGGTATGAACATGCTAAAAAACTCATTGGTAGCGTTATTCTTGATGTGGGGGCTGAGTGCCGTGGCCCAGAAGCCCAACTTGGATGTCCCGTATGTACCGACGAGCCAGTCGGTGGTAAACGCGATGCTCGACCTAGCCGAACTGAAAGCCGGCGAAGTGCATTATGACCTCGGGTGTGGCGACGGCCGGATCGTCATTACGGCTGCCCAACGTGGCGCCAAAGCCACCGGCATCGACCTGGACCCGCAGCGCATCAAGGAAGCAAACGAGAATGCTGAAAAAGCCGGCCTCAAGGGCAAAGTAACGTTTATTGAAGGCGACCTGTTCGATTTTGACTTCAGCACGGCCGATGTCCTGACCCTATACTTGCTACCTTCGGTCAACCTGAAACTGCGGCCCAAGATCCTGAAAGAGCTGAAGCCCGGCACGCGTGTGGTTTCGCACGCTTTTGACATGGGCGACTGGGAGCCTGAAAAAGAAATTACCGTAGATGGCAGCACCCTTTATTTGTGGACTGTGCCCGAGCGCTAGGCATTCGTGCTTCGGTAAAAAAAATCCCCGCTTGCACGACATGCAAGCGGGGATTTTGTTATGGTTCCGAGTTTATTCGTTAATGGCTTTCACCCCTGGCAGCTCCTTGCCTTCCATGTATTCGAGGAGTGCCCCGCCGCCGGTGCTGACGTAGCTCACGTGCTCGGTCATGCCGAACTTGCTCACCGCCGCTGCCGAGTCGCCTCCGCCGATTAGCGAGAATGCCCCACGTTCGGTTGCCGCGACAACCGCGTTGGCTACCGCCTTGGTACCTTTGGCAAACGTTTCCATCTCGAATACACCCATCGGTCCGTTCCAGAGGATGGTTGACGAAGCGCTGATTACCTCCGAAAAACGGCGTGCCGATTCCTCGCCAATATCCAGCCCCATTTTATCGGCCGGGATCTGGTCATTCGGCCCATTGTAGACGGGCGAGTCGTTGCTGAATTCGTCCGCAATCTGACAGTCCGTAGGCAATATTAAATTCACTCCTTTATCGGCCGCTTTAGCGACCAGCTCGTTGGCTAGATCCAGCTTGTCGAGTTCGACGAGTGACTGGCCGATCTCGCCTCCCCGCGCCTTGACAAAAGTGTACGCCATGCCCCCTCCTATGATGAGGTTGTCTACCTTATCAAGCAGTGCTTCGATAAGCTCCAGCTTGTCGGACACTTTGGCTCCGCCCATAATGGCGGTATACGGGCGGTCGGGGTTGTTGAGCACCTTTTCGGCATTTTCCAGTTCGCCGGCCATTAGGTAACCGAAATATTTGTCATTGGGGAAAAACCGGGCGATCACCGCCGTGGAGGCGTGCGCGCGGTGCGCCGTGCCGAATGCGTCGTTAACATATACGTCGCCGTAAGCGGCCAGCTGCTTCGCGAAGTCGACGTCGCCTTTCTCTTCTTCTTTGTAGAAACGCAGGTTTTCGAGCAGGAGTACTTCTCCCGCTTTCAGCGCTTGGGCCTTCTGCCGGGCTTCCTCTCCCAAGCAATCGTCGGCAAACTTCACGTCAACGCCCAGCACGGCTGAGAGATGGGAGACAATGTGGCGCAACGAAAACTTATCGGTGGGGCCTTCCTTGGGCCGGCCCAGATGCGACATCAGCACGGCAGAGCCCCCATCGTTGAGTATCTTTTTGATCGTAGGCGCGGCGCCTTGGATGCGGTTGTCGTCCGTAATGGTAAAGTGCTCATCTAACGGCACGTTAAAGTCGACGCGAACCACCGCCCGCCGGCCTGAGAAATCCAAATCATCAATTGTCTTCATCTTATTTTGTTATGCATATTAATCCAACACTCTTTCAGGCGAGAAAGATACGGCATATCCGCGCAATTTGACGAACAAACTTAGGGAAACTTAAAAAAAATCACAAGCCATCCGGCTGGATGGAACAGGAAGGTTAATCGGGCGCAAACAAAAAAATCCCGCATCGAACAGATGCGGGACGCAAAATCTAGCTGTGCAAGCGTTAGATGCGTTTTGCCTTGATCCGAGCGGCTTTGCCCGTCCGGCCACGTAGGTAAAACAGCTTCGCGCGACGCACTTTGCCGTATGAATTGACAACGACTTTCTCGATGTTAGGCGAATTAATAGGGAAAATACGCTCTACGCCCACGCCGTTGGAAATCTTGCGGACGGTAAATGTCTGGTTAGAGCCCGTGCTGTTCACTTGGATAACAGCACCTTGGTAAACCTGTACCCGCTCCTTGTTTCCTTCTCGAATTTTATAGTGTACACTGACCGTGTCTCCTGCCTTAAATTCAGGAAGCTCGTTCTGCACAACTGCCTGTTCTTCTACAAATTTTACTAAATCCATGATTCTGAGTAGTTAAAAGCGATTTTCAACCTGTGAAATTCGGTTTGCAATATTAG
>Ga0079224_100004174_pt1 | contig 18534 bp, 13 predicted proteins | sample Stecom2015_FD_80414 | JGI IMG/M metagenome (GOLD analysis project Ga0079224, IMG submission 80414) | Agricultural soil microbial communities from Utah to study Nitrogen management - Steer compost 2015 | ecosystem: Environmental > Terrestrial > Soil > Agricultural land | place: USA: Utah... | reverse complement strand
GGCATGTACGCCGTGGTCGAGGCGATCGGCATCGTGGCGGCGGCGAGCAGCGCCTGGTACGCCGGCGCGCGCAGCGGCGAGAGCGCGATCACCGTCGGCCTGGTGGTCGCCTTCGTCGAGTACGTCAACAAGTTCTTCATCCCGGTGCGGGACTTCTCGGCCAAGTACACGGTGATGCAGTCGGCGATGGCGTCGGCGGAGCGGATCGTCGAGCTGCTCGACAACGACGAGGAGGACGCGCCGGCACGCGAGGCGGGGGCGGACGGCGAGGCGGCGCCGGGGCCGGCGCCCTCCCCCGCCGCGCGCTCGGGCTCGATCGCCTTCGAGCGGGTCACCTTCGGCTACCGCCCGGGCGAGAAGATCCTCGACGAGGTCAGCTTCACGGTCGCCCCGGGCAGCACGGTCGCCGTGGTCGGCGCCACCGGGTCCGGCAAGTCCACCCTCATCCGCCTGCTCGCCCGCCTCTACGATATCGACTCCGGCCGCATCCTGCTGGCCGGGCGCGACGTGCGCGACCTGCCGTCGGCCGAGCTGCGCCGGCGCATCACCGTGGTCACCCAGGACGTCTTCCTGTTCGCCGGCACCGTGGCCGACAACGTGCGCCTCGGCCGTCCGGAGGCGACCGACGCCGAGGTGGCGCGCGCGCTGGCCCGGGTCGGCGCCGATCGCATGCTGGCCCGCCGCGGCATCGGCGCCGACGGCGAGGTGGCCGAGCGCGGCGGCAACTTCTCCGCCGGCGAGCGCCAGCTCATCGCCTTCGCCCGCGCCATGGTGCGCGACCCGGAGGTGCTCATCCTCGACGAGGCGACCGCGCACATCGATCCGGAGAGCGAGGCGATCATCGAGGAGGGCCTCGCCGCCCTGATGGCCGGTCGCACCAGCCTGGTCATCGCGCACCGCCTGTCCACCATCCGGCGCGCTGACCACATCATCGTGCTGTCGCGGGGGGCGATCGTCGAGCAGGGCTCGCGGGCCGAGCTCCTGGCGCGGGGCGGCGTGTACGCCAGCCTCGAGCAGACCTTCCACCGGGCGGAGCAGGAGCGGGCCCACGTCGCCCCCGCCTGATCCGGCCTCGGCGCCGGGGCCGGATCAGGCCACCGCTCGCGCGCCCGGCGGCGTGCGATAAGATCCGCGCCGTGGCAGGCACGATCTCGGCGCTGGCCCTGGGGCTCGAGCCGGCGACCCTCGAACGGGTGCGCGCCGAGCTCGACGGCGCCGGGATCGAGGTGATCGCCGCCGCCGCGGCCGATCCCGCCGTCCTGGCCCGCGTTCGCCTCGTCCTGCTCGAGGAGTCCGGCCAGGCGGCCACCTGGCGCGACCAGCTCGCCGCCGTCCACGCCGCCCGCAGCGCGCTGCCGGCGGTGCTGCTGGCCGGTGACCCGAGCTCGATGTGGGTGAGCGGCGCGGTGCGCAACCGCCGCCTGTGCCAGGCGCTCCACCGCGACTTCGCGGCGGGCGAGCTGGCGGCCGCCTGCCTCACCGCCGCCGAGCTGTGCGCCCTGCGCGCCGAGGCGGCCGAGCAGCGCCGGCTCGCCCAGCAGCGGGTCGAGGTGATGGGGGTGCTCGGCGAGATCACCGCCGCCGCGGCCGACCTCGGCTCCTACGCCGAGGTGCTCGACCTGGTCACCCGCGAGCTCCACCGGGTGGTCCGCTTCGACCTCGCCGCCGTGCTGGCGGCGGTGGACGGCACCGGCGCCATCCTCCACCTGCACTGCCAGGAGGCGTGCGACGCGACGCTGGTGCGCGCCGTGCGCGACCGCTGCCTCGAGTCGTTCCGCACCGCCACCGGCCGCGCCCTCGACGAGGACCAGCTCGCCGTGCACCTCAGCGGCCGCCCGCTGCTCGAGGGCGGGCGGGCCAGCCGGCCGCCGATCACCACCCAGGTGCCGCTGGTGTCCGGCGGCCACACGGTCGGGCTCCTGTTCCTCACCTCGTCGAGCCCGGAGGGGGCCTCGACCGAGGAGCGGCGGGTGCTCTACCTCCTGGCCGCGCGCGCCGCCGACGCCCTGGTGCGGCTCAAGGCTCGGCTCGGCGACGAGCGGCGCCGGCTCGGCCTCATGGTCGAGTCGATGGCCGACGGCCTCATCCTCACCGATCGCCACAGCGACCACGTGCTGATCAACCCGGCCGCCCGCCGCCTGCTCGGCATCGACGACGCCCAGCCGGTCACCAAGCAGTTCCTCAAGGAGACGCTCGGCTTCTACCCGTTCGACCTGGTCGCGACCGACGGCCAGTCCGCGCCCCTGCGCGAGGACGTCCGGGTCGGCGACAAGCTGCTCCACTCGATCGTGTCGCCGGTGCGCGACTCGAGCGGGGTGCTCGAGGGGGTCGTGGTGGTCCTGCGCGACTTCACCGAGGCGCGCGCGCTGGCCCGCCGCCAGGCGGAGTTCGTCGACGCGGTGTCGCACGAGCTGCGCTCGCCGCTGACCAGCATCACCGGCGCGCTCGACATCGTGCTGTCGGAGTACGCCGGCCGGCTGAGCGACAAGCAGCGGCGCTACGCCGAGATGGCGCGGGACTCCTGCACCCGGCTCAACCAGATCGTCGACGACCTGCTCGACGTCGCCCGCTCCGAGCGCGGCGGCATGGCGATGAGCCTGACCCCGCTCCTGCTCGACGAGCTGGCCGGCGAGGTGGTGGAGCGCTTCCGCCCGGCCGCCCAGGCCAAGAAGGTGCGGCTGCGCGCCGAGACCGAGGTGCAGCGGGCCGGCGAGGCGGGCGCCATCCGCATCATGGGGGACGTCGACCGGCTGACCCAGGTGCTCAACAACCTGCTGTCGAACGCGATCAAGTTCACCCCGGAGGGCGGCCTCATCGAGGTGGAGATCTTCGGGCCGTCGGTCGCCTCCAGCCACGTCGGCGTGTCGGTCTACAACAGCGGCGCGCCGATCCCGGAGGAGGCGCGCGAGCGCATCTTCGAGAAGTTCGAGCGGCTCGACGCCAGCGACCGCCAGGTGGGCGGCACCGGGCTGGGCCTGGCGATCTCGCGGTCGATCGTCGAGGCGCACGGCGGCCGCATCTGGGTCGAGACCGGCGCCGACGGGACCAAGTTCGTCTTCACCCTGCCCTCGGCGCCGGACGCCGGCGGCGCCGCGGCCGCCGAGGTGACCGAGACCAGCCCGGCGGCGATCGAAGAGGTGCTCGGCGCCACCGTGCTCCTGGTCGACAACGACGCCTACAGCGGCTACATCCTCAAGGGCATCCTGATGGGCGCCGGCCACGACGTCCTGGTCGCCGCCACCGCCGACGAGGCGCTGCACCTGGCGCGCAGCCGCCGCCCCTCGCTGGTGGTCCTGAGCGGCGGGCTGGCCGACGACGCCATGACGGTCCTGCGCATCGTCAAGCACGATCCCGAGACCCGCAAGTCGGCGGTGGTGGTGCTGTCGACCGGCGAGGGGCGCGAGGAGCTCCTGCGCGCCGGCGCCGACGAGGTGATGCAGGTGCCGATCCAGCCGCCGCGCTTCCGCGAGCTGTGCGCCCGGCTGATCGCCGAGGCAGGCCGAGCGCGCGCCTTCCGGGTGCTGGTGGTGGACGACGACCCGAGCATCCGCTCGATCTGCCGCGAGGTGCTCGAGGCGTCCGGCTACTCGGTGCGCGAGGCGTCGAGCGGCGCCGAGGCGCGCTCCGAGGCGCACCGCTTCAAGCCGGACCTGGTGCTGCTCGACGTGATGATGCCGGGCCAGGACGGCTTCGAGACCGCCGAGCTGCTGCGCGCCGAGGCCAGCACCTCGATGATCCCGATCATCTTCCTGTCGGCCAAGGGGGAGACCGCCGACAAGGTGCGCGCGTTCCGGCTCGGCGCCGAGGACTACGTGGTCAAGCCGTTCGTCGCCGCCGAGCTGGTCGCCCGGGTCCGCAAGGCGCTCGAGCGGCGCGAGCGCGAGCTCGGCGCCTCGCCGACCACCCAGCTACCCGGCGCCGGCGCCATCGAGGCGGAGATCGAGCGGCGCCTGGCCGGCGGCGAGCGGGCCGCGTTCTGCTACCTCGACCTCGACAACCTGAAGGCGTTCAACGACTACTACGGCTACGCCAAGGCGGACGCGGTGATCCGGCAGACCGCCGACCTTCTGCGCGACGTCCTGGCCCGCGCCGGCACCCCGGGCGACTTCATCGGCCACATCGCCGGCGACGACTTCGTGTTCATCACCGCCGAGGAGGCGGTCGACGAGGTCTGCTCGACCCTGTGCCGCGCCTTCGACCGCCTGGTGCCGCTCTACTACAACCGGGCCGACCGCGAGCGCGGCTACATCGAGGCGCGCGACCGCTTCGGCGTCGAGCGCCGCTTCCCGATCATGAGCATCTCGCTGGCCGCGGTGACCGCCTCCGGCGGCGCGGTGCGCGGCTACAGCGACCTGGCCGCCGCCGCCGCGGCCGGCAAGAAGCTGGCCAAGGAGCTCGACGGCTCCTCGTACGTGCGCGACGGCAAGCCGGTGGTCGGCCGGCCGGCCGCGGCCGCGCCGCCCGGCGGCTCCGAGGTGGTCGCCTGACCCGGCGGCCGGCCCGCGCCGGTCGCCGCGCGGGGCGCGTCAGCCGAGGTGGACGCCGAGGGCGCGAGCGGCGTGGACCAGGTCGCCGTCCGGATCGACCCGCTTGAGCTTGGCGACCGCCTCGGACATCGGCGCCGACACGATCTCGCCGGCGCGCAGGGCGGCGACCTCGCCGAAGCGGCCCTCGCGCAGGAGGTCGATCGCCTTGGCGCCGAACCGGGTGGCGAGCAGGCGGTCGAACGCGCAGGGCGTGCCGCCGCGCAGGATGTGGCCGAGCACCGACACCCGGATGTCGTAATCGACGTGGTCGCGGAGCTGGTCGGCCAGCCGCTGGCCGGCGCCGCCCAGCCGCTCCTGCTGGGTGACGTCCCCCTTGCGCAGGACCGACAGCTCGCCCCCCTTCGGCTTGGCGCCCTCGGCGACCACGATGATGCTGTAGGTGTCGCGCCCCTCGTGCTTGCGGCGCAGGTGGCCGACGATCTCGGAGCAGTCGTAGTCGATCTCCGGGATCAGGATGACGTCGGCCGCGCCGGCCAGCCCGGCCTCCATGGCGATCCAGCCGGCGTAGCGGCCCATCACCTCGCAGATGATGATGCGGTCGTGGCTCTCGGCGGTGGTGTGCAGGCGGTCGATCGCGTCGCTGGCCACCTCGACCGAGGTCTGAAAGCCGACCGTGTACTCGGTGGCCTCGAGGTCGTTGTCGATGGTCTTCGGCACGCCGACCACCTTGAGGCCCTTGGCCATCAGCTGCTGGCCGATCGACATGGTGCCGTCGCCGCCGACCAGGATCAGCGCCTCGAGCCCGAGGCGGCCCAGGTTGGCGAGGCACTCGTCCGAGACGTCGCGGATCTCCTCGCCGCCGGGCACCTTGATCGGGTAGGCGAACGGGTTGGCGCGGTTCGACGAGCCGAGCACGGTGCCGCCGCGCGAGATGAGCTGGGCCACCGACCGCGGGGTGAGGTCCTGGTAGCGCTGCTCGTACATGCCGGTGAAGCCGTCCTCGACGCCCACGACCTGCCAGCCGAGCCGGTCGGCGTGCAGCACCACCGCGCGGATGACCGCGTTGAGGCCAGGGCAGTCGCCGCCTCCGGTGAGGATCCCGATCCGCTTCGACATGCGGGGATGATAGCCGCGTTTGTTCTTTGACTCGACGCCTCGCCGTCAGGCAAATTGCCCCCCATGCCGCTCATGGATGGGCTCAAGGTGGTTCGCTCCGGCATTCACGGCTACGGCGTGATCGCCACGCGGCCGTTCAAGAAGGGCGAGGTCATCCTCTACGGAGACGGCGTGCTCTACCGCGAAGACGACGACTTCGACGACACCTACGCCCTCATCCTGCCCGGCTACGAGACCGGACCGGACGGCGAGGAGGGACCGCCGCTGTTCTGGGATCTGGCCTGCCAGAGCCGCTGGATCAACCACTCCTGCGATCCGAACAGCGCGGTCGACTCGAAGTGGCTGCCGGAGGAGAGGTCGGTCCTGGCCTGGTGGTCCGCGCTCCGCGACATCGAGCCGGGCGAGGAGCTTACCTACGACTACGCGTTCACCGCGCAGGTCGCGGAGCCGTGCAACTGCGGCGCCGCGATCTGCCGCGGGCTCATCGTGGATCCGGACGAGATCGACGAGGTCCCGGCGCACCTGCGCAAGTACCTGCGCGCCCCCGGCCGCTCCGCCGCCAGCTAGCCGCGAGCCGCGCCGCCCGCCGCGCGCCGGGCGAGGAGCACCAGGGCGAGGAGCACCAGGGCGCCGGCGGGGCCGCCGCCGCCGCCGGAGCGGCACCCGCAGCCGCCCGGGTCCGCGATCGCCGGGCCGCAGACGTCGATGGCGGCGACCTCGCTCGGCCGGCACTCCAGCGGCGCCGGGCAGACGCCGCCGGCGACCTCGTCGCACGGCTCGACGCAGGTGCCCGCCTCGCACAGGCCGGAGCGGCAATCCGCGGCGAGCGCGCACGAGGAGCCGAGCGCGCCGGGAGTCGGCCCCGGCCACAGGCAGCGCGCCCCCGCGCCGTCCGGGTCGTCGCACACCATGCCGTCGAGGCAGACCGCCGGGCCGTCCGGATCGCACGCGCGGCTGCAGTAGAGCACCCGCGGATCGTCCAGCCCCTCCTGGCAGATGCCGAACTCGCACTGCCCGGCGCCGGCGCAGCTCTCGCCCACCATCCCGCCGAGCGGGCAGTCCCAGTCGGGCGCCGCGCAGCCCTCGGCGCAGGTGCCGTCCCACAGGCAGGGATCGCAGTCCGGATCCGGCGAGCGGGGGCAGTCCTCCACGCAGGTGCCGTCGAGCGCGCAGGGCCCCTCGAAGCGATCGATCCACGGCCAGATGAGGTCGCCGGTGAAGACGTCCACCCGCATCTTCACGCTGTTCTCCTCGCAGCCGCGGCTGCGCGAGGTGACGCCGATCTGCACCTCACCGTCGCCGAGGTCGGAGAAGGTCGGCCCGCCCGAGTCCCCCTTGCAGGTGTTGTACTCGGTCGTGCCGACGAAGATGTGCCGGTCTGCCACCGAGCGGAGCTCCGAGTCGACGGTGCGCTTGGTGCCGGCGTCGCCGGCGCCGAGGGCGGTCTCGCCGAAGCCGACCATGCGGATGTCCAGGCCGACGTCGTCGCCCGCCAGCGGCCGATCGCTCACCACCACCGGATCGATGTCGGCCGGCGCCGGCTCGGCCAGGTGGACCATGGCGATGTCGAAGTCGAGGGTCTGCGGGTCGTAGTAGCGGTGCAGCGCGATCGCGTCGGCCGCGATCCAGGTGCCCTCCCCGTCCAGGCTGGTGCCGAAGAACACCCCGACGCCCTCCGGCTCGCCGGCCTCGACGTTGCCGTCGATGCAGTGGGACGCGGTCAGCACGCTCTGGCGACCGACCAGGGTGCCGCTGCAGATGCTGCAGCCGCCGCCGGTGACGCACATGCGCAGCCCGACCACGGCGGGATCGCCGACCGCGACCCGGCCTCCGATGATCGGCCGGTCGAGCTCGCCGGGCGCCAGCGGCCCGTCGAGGCATCCGGCGAGCGCCGCCAGCGCCGCGACGGCCGCGGCCGCTCCGGCGCGCCGGGCGGCGGCGCGCGGGGACGGCGCGGCGTGGGCGGCCGGGCGGCTCACCCTGCGATCTTATCGCCTGCCGCGCCGCCGGCGCAGCACGAGCGGCACCAGGCCGAACGCCATGAGCAGGCCGACCCAGCCGCGGCTGTCCCCGCCGACCGCGCAGAAGCCGCCGCCGCCCTCGAGGATCTCGCCGAGGCAGACCAGGGTGCCCGGCTCCACCTGGCTCTCGCCGCAGATGTACGGATCCGGGCAGCTTCCGCCGTCGCCGCACTGGACCACACAGAAGCCGCCCGCGCAGATGCCCGAGCGGCACTGGGTGCCGGCGTTGCACGCGAAGCCCTGCGAGCCGGGCGACGGCACCGGCCACACGCACTCGCTCTGTCCGCCGGTGTCGCTGCAGGTCATCCCCTGCGGGCAGTCGGTCATGAGAGCGGGATCACACTCCCTCGAGCAGTAGGTGAAGGTGGCGTCGTCGGCCGCCGCCACGCAGTGGCCGCCCTCCTCGCAGTCGCCGTCCTTCTCGCACGCCTCGCCGGTCAGGCTGCCGAGCGGGCAGTCCCAGTCGCGGGTCGGGCAGTCCTCCGCGCAGTCGGCGTCCCCCGCCTCCCCCTGCCAGAAGCAGGCATCGCAGTCCGGATCCGGGCTGCGGCACTGGGTCGAGGCGCACACGCCGTTCAGGCCGCAGTCGTCGTCGCTGTAGCGGTCGATGAACGGGTAGAGGAAGTCCTCGGTGAAGCGGTCGAGCCGGATCCGCTGCACCGACGCGCTGCAGCCCCCCTGGGCCGCGTTGATGGTGGCCAGCTCGGGGCCGGAGGCGCCCTCGATGAAGCCCGGGCCGCCGCTGTCGCCGGCGCAGGAGGTCGCCTCGGCGGTGCCGGACACCACGTAGCGCTCGGCCACGGTGGTGATCTCGGTGTCCACCCGGTTGCGGGTGCCGTCGTTCTCGCTCCCCGCGATCGACTCGCCGAAGCCGACCAGGGTGAGGGTGCTGCCGACGTCGTCGGCGGACAGCGGCGACTGGATCAGGACCGCCGGCTGCGCGGTCGGGCACGGCTCGGCCAGCCGGATCAGCGCCAGCTCGGCGTTGTTGCCGCCGGTCTCGCTGAAGTAGCGGTAGATCTCGACGAAGTCGACGTCGAAGGCGTTCCCCTCGCTGAAGGAGTTGCCGAAGCGGACGTCGATCCCGGTGACCGGGCCGCCCATGGCCGCCTCGACGTTCTGATTGACGCAGCGGGCCGAGGTGAGCACCGTGCACTCCTCGACCAGCGTGCAGGTACACCAGATGGGATCCTGCTCGTTGCCGTCCTCGTCCGGCGGCAGCGTGACGAGCATGCCGCACACGCTGGAGAAGGCGTTGTCGGCCGTGCCGCCGATGACCTCGGCCGAGCTCTCGCCGATGCGGGCGCCGAGGACGTCCTCCGGCTCGCTCTCCGGGACGGACAGGGTGCACGCGGCGCAGAGGAGCGCCGCCGCGGCGAAGGTCGTCGGGGTGAAGCGGATCATCGTCGTCTTCTTCCTCTACCAATGAGAAGCCAGCCAAGCAGGATCAGGGCGCCGGTCGCGCCGCCGCCGCCGGCGCCGGGCGCGGCGCAGCCGCAGCCGCCCCCCTCGTCCGGAACGCAGGCGCGAACGCCGCTCGACACCTCTTCACACACGAACGGATCGCGGCACTCCGGCAGGCCGTCGCCGCACTGCTCGATGCAGATGTCGTGCTCCTCGTGGCACACGCCGGAGCGGCAGTCGTCGCCGGTGGTGCACGGGGCGCCCTGGATGCCGGGAGTCCCGCCGTTGAACTGGCAGGTGTACTCGCCGCCGGGCCCCTGGCCGCACACGGTGAGCGGCGGCTCGCAGCCGCCGTTCGGCCCGGCCTCCGGGTCACACGGGACCGAGCAGTACATGACGTGCTCGTCCTCCGGCGCCGGCGCGCACAGGCGGCTCTCGCACTCGTCGTTGCTCGAGCAGAAGTCCCCGGCCAGGCCGGCCACCGGGCAGTCGAGGTCCAGCCGCTCGCAGCCGGCCAGGCAGAAGCCGTCGAAGCCGCAGCCGTCGCAGTCCGGGTCGGGGAACTCGCCGCAGTCGGCCGACTCGTCGCAGGTGCCGTCGCGCGGGCACGGGCCGGACCAGGCGGCCAGCACCTCGAGCAGCCCCTCGTCGGCGTGCGAGTCGGTGCGGGCGCCGTAGGAGCGGTTCATGCAGAAGTTGGAGCCGTAGGAGTTCACCGCGATGACGGTGTCGACCCCGTCGATCTGGTAGAACGCCGGCCCGCCGGAGTCGCCCTGGCAGATGTTGCGGCCCGGGTAGCCGATGCCGATGTGGTCCGGCCCGACCTCGTCGATGGTGAGGTGCACCTGCCGCTTGACGCCCGCGCCGGTCTGCGCCTCGCCGTCGGTCACGCCGAACCCGACCACCTCCACCTGCCGGTCGAGCCAGGTCTCGTCGATCGGATCGGTGTTGAACGGCAGCGGGGTGACGCCCTCGGGAGCCTCTTCCAGCCGGATGAGGGCGATGTCGTAGCCGCTGGTGACGACCTCCTGGTAGTAGCGGTGGGCGTACATGTCGGCGATGCCGACGGAGGCGAAGAAGTCGCCGCCGCCGGGGCCGAACGAGACGCGCCCCTGCCCTGTCGTGCCGCTGTCGATCGACGGCTTGACGCAGTGGGCGGCGGTGAGGACCACCTCCGGCGCCACCAGCGTGCCGCTGCACAGGCCGGTCGTGCTCTCGATCATGCCGACCGCCGGGTGGTCGGAGGTCGGGCTGCCGCCGATGATGGCGGCGGATGACTCGCCGAGGTCCTCCGGGACCGGCTCCGCGATGCAGGCGGCCAGGCCGCAGAGGGCCAAAGACAGGGCTAGTGCACCGCGCCGCGCCATCGCCATGCCCCGGTTACGCGGCGATGATCCCCTCGGCGAGCAGGTGCTCGGCGAGCAGGATGCAGCCCTTGGCCGCGCCCATCTTGGTGTTGTGCGACACGAGCACGTACTTCCACCCGTTGTCCACCGTCGGGTCGCGGCGCAGCCGGCCGACCGCGGTGGTCATGCCGCCGCCGAGCTCGCGGTCCATGCGGACCTGCGGCCGGAACGGGTCGTCGTGCACGTGGATGAGCGCGGGCGGCGCGCTCGGGTAGCCGGCGGCGCAGAAGGAGGCGCCGAGCTCGCGCCAGGCGGCCCGGATGGCGTCCTCGTCGGCCGGGCGCTCGAGCTGGACGTGGACCGCCTCGGTGTGCCCCTCGATGACCGGCACGCGGGTGCAGGTGCTGCTCACCGGGAACGACGCCGGCCGCACGGTGTCCCCCTCGAGGGTGCCGAGGACCTTCTGGGTCTCGACCGCCACCTTGTCCTCCTCCTTCGGGATGAAGGGGACGATGTTGTCGAGGATGTCGAGGCCGATGACGCCGGGCGAGCGGCCGGCGCCGGAGATCGCCTGCATCGAGACCATGTGGACGTGGCGGATGCCGAAGGCGCGGTAGAGGGGCGCCAGGGTGATCGCCAGGCCGACCGTGGTGCAGTTGGGGTTGGGCGCGATGAAGCCCTTCCAGCCGCGCTCCTGCTGCCTCCTGAGCAGCGCGACGTGGTCCATGTTGACGCCGGGGATGAGGAGCGGCACGTCGCTCTCCATCCGGTAGGCCGAGGCGGTCGAGATGACCGGGGCGTGCTCGGCGTAGGCCGGCTCCAGCTCCCGGGCCGGCGCGGCGTCCACGCAGGAGAAGACGAGGTCGACCTGGGAGGCGTCGAAGGCGTCCGCCTCCTCCACCTCGAGCTCGCCGACCCGCGGGTCGAGCGGCCGGTCGCCGTACCAGGCGATCGCGCCGGACGGCTGGCGGAGGGCGTCGCGGTAGCGCTTGCCGGCCGAGCGGGCGGAGGCGGCCAGGTGAGTCACCTGCAGCCGCGGATGATCGGACAGGGCTGCTATGAACTCCTGACCGGTGACGCCGGTGGCGCCGACCACGCCGACACGGACCACGCGATCTCCTTTTGTTGCCATGACCTTCGAGAGCTCTCCTGGAGCGCCTCCCGGCGCTCGGCTGGCCGCGAATAGATCACGTGAGCGGCGCACGGTCAAGGAGGCATCCGGTAACCGCCCCTCGCCAGAGAACGCGCTTGCTCCGGCCGGCCGATTGCGGGATGGTCCGCGGATCATGGCCGGCGACGAGGGCGTGAAGGCCGGGGACGTCGCACCCGGGACCGCGCCCGCGCTGGCGCCCCTGTCCGACGAGGAGCGCGAGGTCGAGCGGCGCATGCTCGCGCTCGGCCGGCGGCGCTTCGGCATCCGCGCCTTCCGTCCCGGTCAGAGCCTGACCATCCGCAACGTTGTGGCCGGCATCGACACCCTGGCGATCATGCCGACCGGCGGCGGCAAGTCGCTCTGCTACCAGCTCCCCGCCCTCGAGCTCGACGGGCTGACCCTGGTGGTCTCGCCCCTCATCGCCCTGATGAAGGACCAGCACGACAAGCTGGCCGACCTCGGGCTGGACGTGGTGCGGCTGGACTCCACCCTGACGCCGCGCGAGGAGAGCGCGGCGCTGGCCCGGCTGGCCCAGGGCCGGCCGTGCGTCGCCTACGTCACGCCCGAGCGGCTGGCCGACGCCACCTTCCGCGACCGCCTGGCCGGCGCGCGGGTGGCGCTGTTCGTGGTGGACGAGGCTCACTGCATCTCCCAGTGGGGGCACGACTTCCGCCCCGCCTACCTCGGGCTCGGCGACGCGGTGCGCGCGCTGGGCCGCCCGCCGGTCCTGGCGCTGACCGCGACCGCGCCGCCGCGGGTGAAGGGCGACATCCTGGCCCAGCTCGGCATCCCGCAGGCCTCGGTGGTGGACGTGGGGCTGCGCCGGCCGAACCTGCGCTACCGGGTGCTGACCGCGCGCGGCGAGCGCAAGAAGCAGGCGATGCTGCTGCGGCTCTTGGCCCAGGAAGAGGGCTGCGGGATCATCTACGCCGCCACCGTGAAGACGGTGGACGCGCTGGCCGACTTCCTCGCCTCGCGCGGGGTGGAGTGCGGGCGCTACCACGGCCGGATGCGGGCGCGCGAGCGGGAGGAGGTGCAGACGGCGTTCATGGAGCGCGGACAGCCGCGCATCATGGTCGCGACCAACGCCTTCGGGCTCGGGGTGGACAAGCAGGACCTGCGCTTCGTCATCCACTACAACTTCCCCGGCTCGCTCGAGTCCTACTACCAGGAGGCGGGCCGCGCCGGCCGCGACGGGCTGCCGGCCGAGTGCGTCCTCCTCTACCAGCCGGAGGACAAGCGGATCCAGAGCTTCTTCCTCGGCGGGAGGTACCCGACGCCGGAGCAGACGCGCTCGGTGGCCGACGCGCTCATCTCGCTGTACCAGCGGGACAGCCAGCCGCAGCCCTTGCGCGCGATCGCGGAGGCGGCCGACGCGCCCAGCAAGAAGGCGCGCGTGGTGCTGTCGTTCCTCAAGGAGACCGGCTTCGCCCAGGAGCTGGTCGGCGCCTCGTTCATGCCGGTGGCGGCACAGCCGCCGCAGCTCGAGGAGCTGGCGCGGGCGGCGCAGCGCTACGAGCAGAAGCGGGCGCAGGACCGGGCGCGGATGCAGGCGATGCAGAGCTCAGCGCAGTCGCACCCGTGCCGCACCCGGCTGCTCCTCACCTACTTCGGGTACGCGGACGGGGCCGGCGAGCCGTGCGGCGTGTGCGACAACTGCCGGCGGGCGGCGCGCAGCCGGGACGAGCGGGCGCCGGCGGGCGAGATGCCGGAGGCGGCGGCGGACGGCGAGGCCGGCCCGCTGGTCAAGGAGCTGGCCCGCCGCCGGGCGCGGGCGGCCCCGCCCCGCGCCCTCAAGGTCGAGCGGCGCCGGCGGCGCAGCACCGGCCCGTTCGACAAGGGGGACGTGGTCCGCCACCAGACCTGGGGCGAGGGCGAGGTCGTGCGCATCCAGGGCGACACCGTCGGCGCCTTCTTCCCCGGCCACGGCGAGAAGCTCCTCAAGGCGAGCTTCCTGCGCAAGATCGATCCGACCTGATGCGAGCCGCCGCCTTCCTCCTCGGGCTCCTCCTCTTGCCCGGCAGCGGTCACGTGCTGATCGGGCGCGCGTGGCGCGGGGCGCCGTGGCTGGCGATGATCCTTCTGGCGCCGCTCGTCGTCCTCCTGGCGCCGATCGCGGGGCTGGTGCTCCTCTTGGCGCCCAGGCTGGGCGCCGCGATCGAGGTCCTGTTCCTCGAGCGCCGCGCGGGCGGCGGCGCGCGGCTGGCGGTCGTCCTGGCCGGCGCCCTGGTGGCGACCGGCGCCTACGCCGCGGCGGTTGGCGGCTTCCTGCTCGAGGGCTTCGTGGTCCCGTCGGTCGCGATGGTGCCGACGCTCCAGATCGGAGATCACCTGTTTGCCAACAAGCTCGCCTATCGATTCGGCGAGCCGCAGCGCGGCGACGTGGTCGTGTTCGCGAGCCCGTGCCAGCGGGACAAGGAGCTCGTGCGGCGGATCGTCGCGCTGGGGGGCGACACGGTCGAGATCCGCTGCGACGTGCTGTACGTCAACGGCGAGGCGGCGCCGGCCGAGCCGCTCGAGGAGGAGTGCCGCTACCGGGACCGGCCGCTGGAGGAGCTCCCCTGGACCGAGGAGCGGTGCGTGACCTACGTCGAGCAGCTCGACGGCCTCGAGCACGAGATCGTGCACGACCCGGCGCGGCGCGACCGCGACCGGCTGCGCGCGGTGGCCGCCGGCGAGCGCCCGTACGAGCAGCTCGCCGGCCATCGCGACTTCCCGGTGAGCGACCGGGTGCCGTCCTGCGCGTACGCCGCCGACCGGATGCCCGGGGCGGAGTGGGCCGCGATCGCGGGAGGCAGCGCCCAGGAGCCGGGCCGGATCGAGGCGGTCCCGGCCGCGCCGGGCGACGGCGCCTGCGCCCAGCGGAGCCGCTTCGTGGTGCCGGAGGGCCACGTCTTCCTCCTCGGCGACAACCGCGACAGCTCGGCGGACTCGCGGGCCTGGGGCGCCGTCCCGGTCGACCACCTGGTCGGCCGCGTCGACTCCATCTGGTGGTCCTCCGGCCCGCCCGAGGACGGCATCCGCTGGAGCCGCCTGGGCGCCATCGACTGATCGCCGGGTCCGCCCAGGCGGGCTCGGTCGCGGTGGTCAGCGCCTGCCGATGCCGGTGGCGGCGCGGACCCGGTCCATGACCGGTCGGGCGACCGCGCGGGCTCTCTCGGCGCCCTCGTCGAGGAGGCGATCGATGCGGGCGCGGTCGGCCATGAGCTCGTCGTAGCGGGCGCGCGGCTCGCGCAAGTGGTCGTCGAGGAGCTCGTAGAGCGCCTGCTTGGCGTCGCCCCAGCCGATGCCCTGGCGCAGGCGGGCGGCCAGCTCGTCGCGCTGGGCCGGCGTGGCCAGGAGCGAGTAGAGCTGGAAGACGCTCGAGGAGTCGGGATCCTTCGGCGCCTCCGGCGGGGTCGAGTCGGTGACGATGCGCATGACCGCCTTGCGCAGCTGCCTGGCGGGGGCGAACAGCGGCAGGATGTTGCCGTGGCTCTTGCTCATCTTGCGGCCGTCGGTGCCGGGCACGATGGCGACCTCCTCCGGGATGAGCGCCTCCGGCAGGTGGAGCACGTCGCCGTAGACGTGGTTGAAGCGCTGCGCGATGTCGCGGGCGATCTCGACGTGCTGCTGCTGGTCGCGGCCGACCGGGACCAGGTCGGTCTCGAACAGCAGGATGTCCGCCGCCATCAGCACCGGGTAGGAGTAAAGGCCCATGTTGATGCCGGCGTCGAGGTCCTCGACCCCGGCCGCCTGGTTCTCGGCGACCCGCGCCTTGTAGGCGTGCGCCTTGTTCATCCACCCCTTCGAGGTGCAGCAGGCGAGCACCCAGGCCAGCTCGAACAGCTCCGGCACGTCTGACTGGCGGAAGAAGATGGTGCGCGCCGGGTCGAGGCCGAGCGCGAGCCAGGTCGCCGCCACCTGGTAGGTCTGGTCGATCACCTCCTCGGGTCGCGGCAGGATGGTGAGCGCGTGGTAGTCGGCGATGAAGTAGGCGGCCGACAGCTCGGGATCCCGCGCGAGGGCGAGCGCCGGGCGGATCGCGCCGAGGTAGTTGCCCAGGTGCGGAGTGCCGGTCGGCTTGATTCCGGTGAGGACGGTCCGTCGAGCCATCGGCCCGCAGCCTACCCGACCGGCGGCGCCGCGCGAGCCCGGGACCGGGCGGTTTCGTTCACCGGCCACGCATCAGGCACGGCGGCTGCAGGGCACGGGTCGGTACCCACCCCGCGTCGTTCGGGGTGTCTGAAACGACCCAGGTTCGCGCCTGGACGCCACACGCGACGGCGTGGCGGCCAAGGCGCGGCGCCGCCAAGGAGGAGACATGTTCGGCTGGGCACTCGCATTCCTCGTCATCGCGCTCATCGCCGCGCTGTTCGGTTTCACCGGCATCGCGGCGGGCGCCGCCAGCATCGCGAAGATCATCTTCTTCGTCGCGCTGGTGCTCGCGCTCATCGGCGCCATCGCCGCGGCGATGCGCGGTCGCCCGCCCCTGTGAGCGCGTGACGCTGGCGCCACGCGCGCGCCCGGCTGCGCCCGGGCCGCGCTGGCGCCGCGCGCGCCCGGCTACGGCGCCGCGCGCTGGCGCGCGATCTCGTAGAGCGCGAGCCCGGCGGCGACCGAGACGTTGAACGAGCCGACCGCCTGTCCGCGCATGGGGATGGCGACTCGGAAGTCCGCCTGGCGGGCGACGAGCGGCCGGATGCCGGTCCCCTCGGCGCCGAGCACCAGGCAGAGCGGCAGCGCGCCGTCGAGCTGCCAGGGCGCGACCGCCCCGTCGCCGGCGGCGAGCGCGGCGATCCACACCCCGCCCTCCTTCAGCTCGGCGAGCGCGCGCGCGAGGTTGGTCACCTGGGCGATGGCGATGTGCTCGGTCGCGCCGGCCGAGGTCTTGACCGCGGCGGCGGTCACCTCGGCGGAGCGGTCGCGCGGGACGATCAGCCCGTGGGCGCCGAGCAGGTAGGCGGAGCGCGCGATGGCGCCGAGGTTGTGCGGATCGGTCACGCCGTCGAGCGCGACCAGGAGCGCCGGCTCGCCGCGCCCGCCGGCCACCTGCAGGAGGTCATCCAGGTCGGCGTAGCGGTAGGCGCCGGCCAGCGCGATCACCCCCTGGTGCACCGCGCCCGCTCCAGCGGCGGCGTCGAGCTCGGCCGGCTCGCGCAGCTCGACCGGCACGCCGAGCCGGCGCGCCTGGTCGGCCAGCTCCGCCACCGGATCGCGCGCGCCGCGCTCCCGCCGGCCGCCGCCGCGCCGCTCGCCGGCGCGCTCGTCGCCGCCGCGCCGCTCGTCGCCGCGCTCCGCGCGGGCGCGGCTCACCCACAGCGCCGAGACCGCCGCGCCGCGCGCGCGCAAGAGCTCGCGCACCGGCCCGACGCCGAACACCAGTCGATCGCGGCGCCCGGCCACGGCCGCCTCACGCGCCGGCGCCGGCGCCGGCCCCGGCCAGCTCGGCGGCGATCGCCGCCGCGGCGGCGGCCGGGTCGGCGGCGTCCCGGATCGGCCGGCCGACGACGATCATATCCGCGCCGGCCGCGCGCGCCTCGGCCGGGCTCATGACCCGCTTCTGATCGCCGGCGGCGTCGCCGGCGCCGCGCACCCCCGGCGTCACGATCAAGAAGCCGGGCGGGACCGCCGCGCGCAGCGCGGCCGCCTCGCGCGGCGAGGCGACCACGCCGTCGGCGCCCGCCTCGGCGGCGAGGAGCGCGCGGCGCACCACCAGCTCCTCGACCGGGCCGCGCGCGCCGACCTCGTCGAGGTCGCGCTGGTCCATCGAGGTGAGCACGGTGACCGCGAGGACCCGGAGCCGGTCCGCCTCGCCCCCGGCGCTCCGCGCCGCCGCCGCCGCCGCCTCGATCATCGCGCGGCCGCCGCCGGCGTGGAGGGTGAGCAGCCGCGCACCGAGCCCGGCGGCGCGCGCGGTCGCCCGCCCGACGGTCGCCGGGATGTCGTGCAGCTTGAGGTCGAGCATGATGCGGCGGCCGGCCGCCGCGTAGTCGCGGACCAGCTCCGGACCGGCCGCCACGAACAGCTCGAGGCCGATCTTCAACCAGCCGGCGGCGCCGCCGATCCGCGCCACCAGGGCGTCGGCGCGCGCGCGGTCCTCGACGTCGAGCGCGGCGATGAGCCGGTTGCCGGGGTCGAACCCGCTCATGCGTCCGCCGCCGCCCGCAGGCGCGCCTTCTCGTCCGCCACCATGCCGGCGATCCGCTCGACCGCCTGGTCGACCGGCACCAGCTCCGGCCTGGCGTCGCGCCGCCACTTGACCTCCACCTTGCCCTCCTTGAGCGAGCGCGCGCCGACCGCGACCCGCAGCGGCACGCCGATGAGGTCGGCGTCCTTGAACTTGCCGCCCGGCCGCTCGTCGCGGTCGTCGTACAGGACCTCGACGCCGCGCGCCTCGAGCTCCTTGACCAGCCGGTCGGCCGCCGCGATCACCTCGTCGTCCTTCTGCAGCGACAGGACCGCCACCTCGAACGGCGCGATGCTCATCGGCCAGATGATGCCGCCGTCGTCGTGGTTCTGCTCGATGGCGGAGGCGGCCACCCGGGTGATGCCGATCCCGTAGCAGCCCATCTCCATCGGCACCGTGTTTCCCGACTCGTCGAGGAAGGTGCAGCCCATCGCCGCCGAGTAGACGGTGCCGAGGAAGAACACATGGCCGACCTCGATGCCGCGGAACACCTGGAAGCGGCCCTCGCCGCAGCGCGGGCACAGGTCCCCCTCCTCCGCCAGGCGGAGCTGGGCGAACTGGGTGACCTGGGCGTCGCGCGCGATGTCGAAGCCGGTGAGGTGGACGTCCTTCTTGTTGCCGCCGACCACCGCGCCGGTGGCGCCGCGCAGCTCGACGTCTGCGTAGATCGGGATCGACAGGCCGTGCGGCCCGGCGAAGCCGGTCGGCGCGCCGGTCGCCTCGGCGACCTGCCCCTCGCGGGCGAGGAACAGCTCGGTGGCGCCGAGCAGCCGCTTGAGCTTGATCTCGTTGAGGCCGCGATCGCCGCGCACCAGCACCGCGACCGGCTCGCCGTCCG
>Ga0079224_100004173_pt1 | contig 18536 bp, 12 predicted proteins | sample Stecom2015_FD_80414 | JGI IMG/M metagenome (GOLD analysis project Ga0079224, IMG submission 80414) | Agricultural soil microbial communities from Utah to study Nitrogen management - Steer compost 2015 | ecosystem: Environmental > Terrestrial > Soil > Agricultural land | place: USA: Utah... | reverse complement strand
TTACACGTATTCCATCCAACCCTCTACCAGCCTTCATGGTAAAACAATCATCTCCACTATTTAGGGTGGAATATTCTATCAATACATTTTTTGAAGATACAATATCGATACCATCACCCTTGGGAATGCCTACAGAATTCACAGTGACGCCTCTTATAATTACCTTATCACAATAAATAGGAACAATATTCCAAAAAGCAGTTCTTTCTAGGGTTACCCCTTCGATAAATACATTAGTACAAAAAGTTGGTGAAATAAAAGCTGGTAAAAGTATAGGGGAATCATTTGCTCCGTCATAAATTCGCTCCTCTACTGGTCTTTCCAATGGAACGAACTTTTCAATGACATTTTGGGTCATTTGTTGGTCTAATATGGAACCCTTCGAAGGACCGTATAAAGTTCCCCTTCCTGTAATGGCAATATTGTCTTGTTTATAGGCATAAATACAGGCACCTAAAGACATAACCTCAACCCCAGCATGCCTTGTAAAGACTGTTGGAAGAAAATCTTCAATTTCTCCACTAAAGTATAAGTGCGCATCGGCTTCCAAATGTAGATTAACATTCGATTTTAATATTAATCGACCGCTTCTCCACCTACCAGCTGGAATGATCACCCGACCTCCACCCTGCTCATGAATTTTGTCAATGGCTAGCTGAATTTCCTTTGTACTCAAATAATTTTCTCGAGCACCAGTTTCTAAAATGGAAAGCTCCACATCATTAAAAACAGGTTTTCTAAGCTGCGGCATATCAAAGGGAGCCTTGATAGGAGCTATGGTATCTGTTAAGGCCTTTGCGCCTACCTGATTTTTAGTTAGTAGACTACTATCTAGGAAGGTAATTGTGCTTGGTGTTTTTGTCGTCGCCTTATCAACACAACAAGTAGAAAGTATTCCTATAAAAAGCATAAAGCTTCTTAAAAATATTTTTGTGTTATTCATAACTTTGATCTTAAAGTATATCTGGTGCAATACCGCCTTCTTTGTTAGAAATATAAGCGGCCTCCACCACGGCCATGGTATGTATACAATCCTCCACGCTATTATCCATTAGATACCGAGAATTCGATTTGGCCTTTTCTAACTCCTTCATGGAACCTATAAAGGCGTGTGGAAACCAGGTTCCTTGAATGTTCTCTTTTTGCCAGCCATTTTGATTGTTGTAAATCACATATTCAAACTGATCTTCAGTTCCCTTAGGATAATTCTTTAGTAATCCGATCTCGATACGAATTGCACCTTTTGTTCCTTCTATTTTAATTGTAGAGCACTGGTGGGATGGATCAAAATCACAACTGTGACTAGTAAGAATATTAGCACGCGCATAGGGTCCATAATCTAATATAATAGCCGAACGAACAGATGCTAAATCTCTGTTATTGGGGTGTTTTATGGATTTAGCATAAACTCTTTGCGGGTTGCCCATTAAACTTCGAACTAAATCCACATAATGAATACTGTGATATAAAATTTCCACTCGATTTGCTGCCTTTAAAAAATCCCACAAATGCCAAGGTGTATAGACATTAATTATTATTTCGATATCGCAGATTTCACCAATTTTCCCGTCTTTAATTAGTTCCTTGGCTCTAGTGATAAATGGGGCATAGCGGAGTTGAAAATTAATGGCGGCTATTATTTTTTTTCTCCTGCAACAATCCAAAATCTTTTTCGCCATTTCAAGAGTCTCCCCCATTGGTTTTTGAATCAATACAAATGAGTTATCTGGCAACAACTGTAATACCTCTAAAATATTTTTTCCAGGAATGGCTAAATCAAAAATTGTGGTCTCACTTGACCCCTCTATAGCTTGGTGAAGTGTTTCATATACCTTTGGAATACCGAATTTACGAGCCAGAAGTTCAGCTTTCGGAAGATCGATATCATAAATACCTACAACTTTAAATCCAGCAATTTTATAAGCAGGCAAATGCGCGTCCTTTACAATTCCACCAGCCCCTATACTTATAATTTCTATCGATTGTCTACTCATATTTATGAAGTTAAAGAATTCCCTAGTGTCAAAGCAAATACAGCTGATATTAAGACAAATATGGCTAGTATTAATAAGAGTACTGTAGACCCCCTAGTTTGTTGCCATTCTTTTAATGCCAATCCTGCGATCATACTAAACAATACAAGCATTAACATATGAATAGCCCAACTAGTAAATTTATAAGCCCCCATTTTTACATGCCCAAGTCCATAGAAAAAGAATTGTGAATACCACAATATTCCAGTTAATATAGCAAGTACATAATTCCAGGGCAATTTCGAGGTATGGATTATTCTAAATTCCTTCCAAGTCTTTTCTTTGTTGTGAAGAAAAATACAGTAAATTGCTGTGGTTAAAAATGCTCCTGTATTTGAAAATAAATATACTACGTTGGTCTGAAATCCACCAGCACCACGCTCAAACGCTATATCCGCAATAGGTTGGCCTTGATCTATAGAAAAACCGTAGAGTGCCGATAGCACCCCCGCAAGAATCGACAATGGCAGTCCTTTAGCTACCGAAAAATTAGCATCTTTGCCTCCTGTGTTCTTAAGAAGATCCAATTCTTTAAACCTCCCTGCCATACCGCAAAAAGTAATGCCTATAACCCCTAAACACATCCCCACAATTATCCATATTGATCCTGGGTGTTGAAATACTGCACTTAAGTCTCCCTTAACCAAAGGAGGCAGTAATGTGCCCACTACACAAGATATTCCGATGGATATGGCATAGGTTAAGGAAAAACCCAGGTATCGAATCGTCAAGCCAAAGGCAGTTCCCCCAATACCATATGCCATCCCTAAACCAAATGACTTCCACATGGCGGCACTTGGCGAGAGTTGAAGGACTACCAACAAATCTGGAATAGTAATCCAGGCCACAATTATCGGCAACAAAAACCAGCATACAAAAGCCTGCGCCAGCCAATAGGTTTGCCAAGACCACTGTGTTACCTTTTTTTGTGGGGTATAACACAAAGCAGCAAAAGCTGCTCCAACTGCGTGAAATGCAACACCAACAAAAACACTCATAATTATAATTTTAAGTTGTAAAATAGTACAGCATTATGATGGTAGACAGCCTTCAGTTTTTCCTTGCTAAGCAGCCCTACCAGTGCTTCCTCATATTGCTTCCAGGTATAGCTGTAACTACCAGCGAGCAATGACACTGGCCAATCTCCACCCAAAAAACAGCGTTGATAACCAAAGGCATCGATAGCGAATTCTAGATAATCAAAAATGTCCGAGGCATCCCAATAGTATCCACGATTGGAGGTGGTTCCCAAACCAGATAATTTTAAATATATATTTGGATAAGTGGATGCCTCATTGATGAGCTCTCCCCACCATCCAAATTTTAAATTCTCTGCTATCGGAGGCTGATTCAAGTGATCAAGAACAAGGTTTAAACTGGGGATTTGTTGAGCAACTTTAATGGCCGTTTGTAAATGCTCTGGTAAAATTCCCACCACATCAAAAGGCAAACCATATGAAGCTATAATTTTAAGGCTCTCTAATACATTTGGTTGTAAAAGCCACTTTGGATCTGGTTCGTTATGTATTAAATGCCGTATTCCCTTAAAATATGGATTTTTATTATAGGTCTGATGAAGTAGGTTTTCACATGCATTTGGTTCCATCAGAGGAAGCCAACCTACTACACCTTTGATCCATGCATACTCCTGTGCAATCCTAAGCATATAATCCGTATCCTGGGAATTATTTGCCGCTTGAACAAGGATACCATATTGCACTTTAGTATCCTTTCGATGGGCTTCTAATTCTTCTATAAAATAGGAACGATTTAAAATGCTCTTATTCCCTTCCAGCCATGGATAGTCGCCTTTTTCTAAATCCCATAGATGGATGTGTGTATCTATAATTTTCATAAATATTCTGTTTAAATCAGATGATCATACGCTAGGAGGATACTGTGATCTACTGGGTTAGCTACTTATTTTTCTGATGTGATAATTCAAATTCCTGGATAATGGACTGGGTATGTTCACCAAGTAAAGGTGCTCCCTTACTTGCTCTTAAGGGTTTACCATTAAATCGGATGGGACAACGAGTGGTTTTAAGCTGCTCTCCACCACTGGTAGTTACAATCATTTCCATATCGAGTTCCTTATAACCCTGTTGGTGTGTTAACTTCTCAATGTCTAAAACCTCTGCACACCAAACATCCGCTTTTTCAAGAATATCAAGCCAAATTCGCAAAGGCTCTTTTTTTAAATGTTCTGCCAAGATGGCTTTAATAGTATCTCTTTCTTTAAACCAGTTATCTGGGTTATTATAAAGTTGTAGTGCTGGGCAATGTAAAAGCGCTCCTAATTGGACGATGTTTCCCATAGCTAGAGCTAAATAGCCATCTTTGGTTTTATAAACACCATAAGGGGCAGCTATATAGGCATGTGCATGATTGTTAAGACTTCGCATCGGTAGCTCTTCTCCATCATTTAAAAAGGTTGTGAAAACTTCAAACTGAAAGTCTATGGAGGTTTCAAGCATGCTTAACTGGATGATGCCTCCTTCTCCTGTGGTGTCTTTTTTTATAAGTGCAGCCAATATTCCCTGAACTAATTGAGCTCCAGAGAGCATATCAACCACACTAACTCCCATTGCAGTTGGCAGCGCATCCGCCTGCCCATTTAGATAAGGGATCCCTGTAATGGATTGTAATAATAAATCCTGACCTGGAAGTTCACTCCAAGGGCCTTGTTCCCCATAACCACTAATACTAGCGTAGATAATATCTGGCTTAATGGTCTTTAGGATATCATAAGAAAGCCCTAAACGTTCCATGACCTTAGGCCTGAAATTATGTAGCACAATATCTGATTTTTGAATCAGTTGCAGTATTAGCTGCTTGTCATTTGGATCCTTAAGATCTGCAACAAAACTTTCTTTATTTCGATTAATAGTATGAAATAATGTGGACTCTCCTCCAAGTTCAACCTCGGACACGTACAACTGACGACAAATATCGCCAGAGTGCGGTTTTTCAATTTTAATTACCCGAGCCCCGAAGTCCGCCAGACGTAGACTGGCAGATGGTCCTGAAAGGAATTGTGAAAAATCAACTATTGTAATACCCTCCAATAATTTCATTTAAAAAATGATGTTTTATTAATTCTCCTTATAAGGAGAACTCTTTTTGAATTTCATCCGTATGCTGTCCCAGTTCAGGTGCAGCGCTCATCCCCCACAATATCTCCCCATCAAACCTTATGGGACAGCGGGTGGTCTTTATGGTTTTTTGATTATTTGTTTTAATGAACTGCTCAAGTTCCAATTGTTTATAACCCTGTTCTCCTTTTAATTTTTTCCAGTTTTTCAGTTCAGCAGCCCAAATTCCCCTCGATTTAAACTTCTCCATCACACCTGCTGTGCTTTGATTTATAAAAAATGTAGCCAAAATTGCTTTAATTTCATCTCTTTTCGAAAATACCATAGATTGGTCATATGCCATAAGACCCTCACAATTAATACACAACTTAAGGTTCTCTAAGGGAATCATCGCTAGTGCGATGTAGCTATCCTTGGTTTGATATATCCCATAAGGTGCAGCGAGTAAAGAATGAGCATTGCTTATTGCAGAACGTTGGGGTAATTTTCCAGAGGTGAAATATGTAGTAAACAACTCAAACTGAAAATCGATCAACGATTCCAGAAGACTCACCTGAATTTTAATGGATTTGTTAGTTCGATTTCTCCGCCAAATAGCCGCTAGAATAGCCTGTACAACATGGGCTCCACACAACATATCTCCAATGGCTAACCCAAAGGGAGTTGGCGCCTCATCCTGATTCCCACTTGCATACATCAACCCACTCATCGCTTGAAGAAGTAGGTCTTGTCCTGGTTTTTTGGCCCATGGACCATGACTCCCATAACCACTAATCTCAGCATACACTAATGTGGAATTAACAGCTTCTAACTGATCAAAACTCAATCCCAGTTTTTCCATGACTCCAGGTCTGAAATTATGGATTAACACATCTGCTTTAGCAATTAAACCCTTGACCGATTCTAGTTCGCTATCAGATTTTAAATTGGCAGTGTAGCTTTGTTTATTTCTATTGATGGTATGAAAGAGCAATGAATTATCATCTACCCATTGATCCTTTATTGGTAAAATCCGACAAAGATCTCCTTTGTTTGGATTCTCAATTTTAATAACCCTAGCTCCAAGGTCTGCTAAACGCAGCCCTGCTGAAGGGCCAGAGAGGTATTGGCAAAATTCCAAAACCAAAATACCCTCTAAAGGTTTGGATGTATTTTTATTGTTCATGAATCTGATTCTTACTTTGCCTATACAATTCATTTATTTTTTCGATCACTAGTGTTAAGGAACGTTTTCCGAGTAGAAAATCCTGAACATAATCCCCTGCTCTATCTTGAAATTCCAGGTAACCATAATAACGCGGTCGCAAATAGGCATTATCCAAAGTGGCAATGGTATTGAAAAAGAAATTATCCGTTAATGCGTTGTTTGTTATATCCAACCAAGCCTTTCGGTGACCAGGTTGGCCACCATTGAGTACATACTGCGTGCTCTGATACTGCTCACTTGCCAGTAATTCGGCAAATAGTAAAGCTTCTTTTCTATGGGAGCTAAAACTAGAAATAGCTAGCCCTGTCCCTCCAAGGGTACTACGCATAGGGACACTCTTAAAGTTGACAATGTTCGTATAACGCAAAGGATATTTCGCGTATCCACTCCTTGAATAATTAGAGTAACCATATGCAAAAGGGCAGTACCAATATTTATTGGTACTGCTCATTAGTTCGGCAACTTTAATAGGGTTTGCTGTGAAAAGTTCGCTATCCAGCAAACTATAAAATTCTTTCATGGTCTCCAACGCTTTTTCAGTCACCTCAACCGAGGCAATTCGATCGTCTAATTTGAAAGGAGTCTCACCATGGACTTGACAGAACATATAGAGGTTCATCAACAAATCAATAGGAATCCCAGGAGCTGCTACCTTGCCTTTTTTCGCCATCTCTAGCACTTGATCCCATCTTGTGGGAACTGTTATTTCATGATGTTCAAAAAGGTCTTTCCTATAACTTGCCACTGGTGCGGCCGCATCAATGGCTAGCGCCCATTGTTTGCCTTTATAATTATAACTCCCATGAGAACCACCAACTTGGTTTTTTTGTTGATTCTCTAGAAAGTCTTCTGATAAATACGCATCTAAGGGCAATACAGAATTGATCTCCGCTGCACACCCTACCCACGGATGATCAATCACCAGTAAATCGTAATGTTCGGTAAGTTTTTCAATTGGAAAATCTGCAAACTCTTGTAAGGTACGTTGCCGCCAATGAATTTGTATATCTGGATATAACTCTGAGATACGCTGAGAGCAAGCTTGTAAAGGAACAATTCCTCGGCTATGACCCCATGTAATTCCTTTTAATTTCTTTAAACTATTACTCATGAATCCCTCTTTTCGGTTAGTAATAAGTGTTCACACACCATTACCGTTTGATCCTTCTGATTTAAAACCTCCACCTTTTCCGTTACCATACCATAACCTGGCTTTTTATAAGGTTGTTTATCTGTGATGTCAATATGAACAGTGAGTGTGTCTCCTATATATACTGGGCGAACGAACCGCAGTCGTTCATATCCATAGGTCATTGCCACTTCATTTATAAAGCTAGCGGTCATGCCTATGGCTATTGAAAAAATTAAGGTCCCATGAGCGATCCGTTGTTTAAAAGGTTGGTCTTTACACCATTCTGCATCCATGTGGTGGGGAAAGAAGTCCCCTGTTTGCCCAGCATGCATAACAATATCAGTTTCAGTAATGGTACGCCCTATCGTGGACCTTGTTTGCCCTATTTGGAATTCTTCAAAATATTTCTTGGTAAACATATATTGGATATTTTTTAAAAAGCCCTGTAGTTAATCATGTACTCCTTAGAAGATTGTATGGCTACTTCATAGGTATGATCTCCCAAAAATTTAATTCCTTCCACCCCACTTGGCTTATTACGACTCTTAAACCTTAGTTTACCATCTCCAGAAATACCTCTAATTTTTATTTGTTTTCGATCTGCATAGACCGATATAGACCCCTTGGGTGTTGGTACTTTCCCTTTAATCCATCGTAATCCACCTAAATTGGGTTTAATTTCATAGGTCGCAAATCCAGGGTCAGTAGGTTGTACTCCCAAGTAATATCGTCCGAAAAGGTATATTGGACTTGCGCCCCAAGCATGACACAGACTTTTTCCGAAAGGACGACCATACATGGCCAACTGCTCAACACCCTTTTCTGTCGGATCATATTTTTCCCAAAAGGAAGTAGCACCCAACGCTAACATACCTCCCCAATAATCCCTTATTTCATCTAGAACATATTCTTGTTCTCCCAAAGCGCATAGTGCTTCTAATTCATAAAAGCGCATATAGGGTGTGGTGATCTGTTTGACTTGATCATTAAGTAAAACGTGCTGCAAAATTTGGGATTCTTTTTCCTTACTTACATAATTAAAAAATACAGCAAACATATTGGTATAACGCGTCACCTCATTGGTTAATTCACCATCTATTCGATTATGGATAAAGGCTTTCTGTTGCTCGGACCAGAATTGGGTTAATATCTTTTGCTTTAAATCCTCTGCCAAGGAGCGATACCGATTGGAAGCTTCATCGTCCTTATTAATAGCTGCACAGATGGCCATCGTTTCTAAGCTCCTGGCAAATAATATTTGTTCAAAACTGAGTTCTCCTTCTTTAGTCAGTCCATCTGCCCAATCGATAAACACCCAATCACCAGGCAAACCTTCCATCATCCCGTTCTCATTAACCCGTTGCAAGCAAAATTCCATGAGTGATTCCATCCGCGGATATATCTGCTTAATAAAGTCCACATCACCTGAGAATAAATAATAATCATAGATCCCCATAAACCAATAAAAGGAATAATCCATAATGGTATTAATATGACTATTCACAGGTTCTTTTCCTCTAAGGGCGTAAGTGGTTCGTTTAACTGATGGATTGTCATTGAACAAATAATAATTCATCAAATAACTTTGATAAGCATCTCCAGACCAAATCCAACGATCCCGCTTAATACCATCGATAAAAAACTCCCTTGAAGTTAAGTGCATGGTGTAGGCCGAAATATTCCATATTTCATTAAGCAGTTCATCGGAGGAACTAAAGGCCCCTTTGTACTCTAAAGGTAGGTATTCGTATAACATAGATACAGAGTCTAGTGTAATTCCAGATTCTGGTTGAACATTTACATAGCGAAAAGCTCTGCTTTGATCAATGAGAAATTCATCTGGCTGTGTGCCATCAAACTTCAGTCGATCTAAAGTCTCACAAAACTCTTCAGAACGAGCTTCTTCCTCACTCTCCCCATAATACACATTTAAATTACCGCTGCCTTTTAGACTATGCAGTTTAATAAAACCAAAGGTTTCTTCTCCAAAATCTACAAGATAACCTTTCTTATAAGGCATGATTTGAATCGCTTTTTTCGGTTTTGTTTCCAGCTGAAATTCCGAGGGGAGCTCCTGTTTGTTATTGAAATTCCAATACCCTACTCGATCCCATTTCGTACCAGATTCTCCAGAGGTACGCCCACTGGCATCAATCCATTCTTTATCCTCATAAGTTACTTCCCAGGTGCCATCTGAGTGCACTTGATTTCCCTGGACATAGAGAGAAGGTGTCTTTTGCTGATTATACACCTTTATAGTTAAGGTATGCTCACCTGCTGGGATCACTAAGTTTAAAGGATCTCCATAATACAATTTCCCGTCCAATTGTATTTTGGCTTGCCCTTCAGTGTGAATCTGCACCACATCATCTTGCTTTAGGGATAGTTTCTTTCTAAAGGTCACAAGTGGATACGGACTGTAATAACGCCAAAGCGGAGGAAAAAAGGCGCCCCGCTCGGTCCGTTTGGCTTGCATTTGATTGCTTAACCAAATTTCATAATCTCCTGGATACCATATCCATGTAGCTTTTGGGTGGGCACCATCATGTTGTGCTTTTAAGAACGTTGGCAGCACTAAAAAAACAAGTACAATGAAGGCGTACAATTTATTTTGATAAGGAATTTTCTGCATCATTTTTAATGTTAAAATCTAAAATTCCTAAAAAATAAAAGGATAGTTATCCTCTACCTACCTGTATCAATTATAAGATAAGGTGCTAATTATTCTAATTAATGATTATTAAAAAGAAAGTACAATCCAATCATGACTAAAAAAAGCATCACCCACAAGAGCTTTACTCTTTGCGAGAGTCTAGGCAACGCCACATGACTCAAGGTGCTGACAAACTTATCATTGGATTTATCTAAGAATGAAATCACGATAATTAAAATACTCAAAAACACAAAGAGGTAAAAAGACAGCATTAAAAAATGAGGCCAAAAGAAATAATCAGATGCTGGAAATACCCATAGATATAATACCCCAACTACAAGGCTCAAACAAGTTCCAAACAATAAGATAAAATTAGCGGCTCTGCTAGTTGTTTTTTTCCACAATACACCAAAGAGAAAAACCACGGCCATGGGAGGGGCGATAAAACCTAATATGGACTGAAATATATCGAATAAATTAAGCCCCTTAATACTATCGATGGCAAGGGTGATAAATACAGCAATTAAAGCCCCAATACCAGTCACGATCCTTCCTATTCTCACTACTTGTTTTCCAGTGGCATTAGGTTTAAATTTCTTTACATATACATCCATTGTAAAAACGGTACTAAGGGCATTTAATGCGGAATCAATGGTACTTACCAAAGCAGCAATTAAAACCGCTATAACCAAACCAGTCATTCCTTGTGGAAACAACGTGGTAACCATGGTCATATATGCTTGATCAGGATTTTGAAGGTTCGGGTAAAGGATAAAACAAAGGATCCCTGGAAGTATAAATAGCGGAACATCCAAAATTTTTAACCATGCCGTAAAATTCGCTCCTAATTGTTCTTGGGTACTATTTTTGGCTCCTAAAATAGATTGCACCATAGATTGATCCGTACACCAAAACCATACACCCATTACGGGATAGCCAAGTAAAATGGCATGCCACGGATAATTTTCATCATTTGAAGGAAGCAATAGATTCCAATAATGATCTGGTGTCTTTGCAATAAGTCCCTCCACACCTCCAACCTCAATCAGACCTGTTATGGTGAGTGTCAAAGATACCACAATGAGTAAGATCATTTGAAATACGTTGGTATAAGCAATAGCCTTTAATCCCCCTGCGATGGTGAAAAATGAAGCAATAATAATCAATGTAATAATCGATAACCACATGGGAATCCCAAGCAGCTGCTGGATCAAAATCCCTCCAGCGAACAAAGTCAAAGAAAGCCAACTAATTAAAATGGTCACAATGGTATACCAAGCCAAAATATTTCGGGTGGCATTCCCAAAACGCTTGCCCATAAATTCAGGGAGCGTTTGCACCTTTGCCCATCTATAACGAGGTGCAAAAACCATCGCCAATAAAAAAATGAAGATAAAAGCGTACCAGGCAAAATTACCTGCCACTACTCCTGTAGTGAACCCTATACTTGCCGAGGCTATCAACATGGAAGGACCTACATTGGTTCCCCACATGGTAAAACCAATACTACTCCAATTTAAAGAGTTCCCTGCTAAGAATAAATTGCCACTTTGGTTCGTTTTTTGGCGGATACTTATCCAGAAACCAATTCCGATTAAGATTAAAATATAAGCCCCAACAACAATAAAATCAGTGGTGGTTAATACGTGGTGAATTTCCATGGTTTTTAATTAAAAAAAAGGCTCGAGTTTATAGTCTTTTTTAATCTGAGCTACATATTCTGGCTGGCCAGAGGCCAGTGATCTCTCCATGGCTTTTAAGAGTACAATAGTGCCAATTCCTTCTTTTAGATCAGGATAGGCAGTAAAATCCTTCCGAATACTATCTGCAAAATAATTCAGATAGTTTTCGTACTCTCCTGCATGATGGCTCTTACCTTCAAATCTAAAATAATGTTTAAGCTTATGTTCCCATGTTTGGAGGTGTTCTTCTCCATTTTTATCCGTTATGGCATAACGAAGATCCATGTAATCCCCTTGGCTGCATCCGTGACTACCACGTAAAATACAACTCATCTCACTATCACGTTGAACAGGCGCCACTGGTCCCCCATAGACCCCTGAAACTCGAGCAATCCGACCATCAGTGGATTTGAATATAAATTGCATCGTATCGAAATTTTTTAGGCCACCAGCTTTACCATTTTCACTCAACATCCCGTAGCCCATTACTTGTTCTATATCAGGAAGATACCATCTAATAAAATCCACTGGATGGCTTAATCCTCCGTAAAGCCATTTAAACCGTTTCTCTCTTGCCCATGGTTTTTCTAAAAACCAACGGTGATCAGCATTATAATAGGATTCCACAGTGACCAATTCACCAATTAATCCCTGTTTATAATCCAAATATTGTTTGCGCATAGGTTCGAAAAAACGACTGCTTTGACCGACAAAGACTTTCTTAGCGACCTTTTTTTGTAATTCCATCAGATCAACAGCCTGATGAAGATCATCCATTAAGGGCTTGGTACAAACCACATGTTTGTTGGCCTTTAAAGCAAGGCTTATATGATCGGCATGTAAGTGGTCTGGGGTATATATAGCGATAGCTTCAATAGTATCGTCATTTAGAAGCTCCTGAAAATCTGTAGTATAATGATGGAAATTAAATTCATCAGCACGCTGAATGCAAAGCGATCTATTGCGATCACATATTTTCACAAGTTCAATCTTATCACTTGATAAGGCAGCAGACATAGTACTTCTACCTTCCCCAAGTCCGAGTATACCTAATCTTAATTTTTCATTATCCATAAAAACCTAAGGCTTAATATCTTGAAATTCCGGCTCTAACCCAGCATTTTCTTTTATCTCTTTAGATACATTAGGGCCATTATTTTTCCAGTGGTTTCCAGGCCCAGGACTATTGGAAAAAAACTTATCTTCTTCTGTCCAATTGTTTTCGGCTCTAATATAGGAGGATCCCTCATCAAAATAGATATATTGATGGTGCTCTGGCATATGTGGATAGGGTGCATCTTCAAGATCGTAGCTCGCATTTTCACTAATCACTGTATTGGGTTCGGCAGATAACGTATAGATTCCTCCAACATCATACATTTGTTTGGCAAATCGGTGGATCCGATTGGCATGAATACGGTTGTTTTTAGCTATGGAAATAGTTTTTGTCCAGGACCATCCTAAACAAATTCCGCTGTAATTCACATCAAACACTTCATTGTGGGCAACATTTATATCATGAGCCACTCCTATACTAATCCCTACACATCCCCAATCTTCATTAGTGGCATTTTCGATATAATTGTTCTCAATATCCAGATGATGAACCACTTCACGCTGATCTGTTGGTAAATAAGGAAGGTGCGCTTCAAAATCAGGACTACCAAAAAAGCCAGCTTGTATTGCAGTACCTCCAATATCGTAAAAAACATTACCAAGTATTTTGCTGTGTTGTACTCCGACAATATAATCGATCCCAGTTGCAGCCATATGTTGAAAATTACAACGCTCAAAGACTATGTGATTTGCATTGGAGACCTCCACAGCTGCTGGTTGACGCTCAATCCAAGCCTGATTCTCAAGGCTAGCTTTATCCTGGGTTCCAGGCTCTTGTAATTTATAAGCATCCGTTAAGGACCAACCTGCTTGTAAAGGCACATGTCCTTTTGTGGAAGGGCGCATCCATGTGCTGTGCATAAAACCAATATTTTTAAAATAAACATGCGAGACCGCTGCACCTGAATTACCTCTAATTTCTACCAAAGTTTCAAGAGATGGAACCACCAATTTTGATTTTTTTATATGATCCTTCTTTTGAGGATAATAATATACCTTCGAAGTTTTATAATCCACATACCACTCCCCAGGCTGGTCTAAAAGTTCTGCAGCTCCACTGAAATAAAAAGCTGAATTACCATTATACTCTCTTTTATCATCTATAAAAGGAGCTGGCCAAGGGTGTTCAAATTCAATTTTACTCTCTGGTTGATGAAACTGTACCGCTGTACGATCACCCTTGACTTCCATAGACTTTACACGAAGATTTGCAATGGCCCACCATTGATGAATGGTTAGTTCTAAATCCTCGATATTAGAAAAACTCCAATCTGGTGTCGGTATCCAGAGAATTTCATTTACTTTATCCACTGCCAATATTCTATCGAGTGTCCCTTCGCCAAAGTCAGTGGCTCTTTTGGCTTTAACACCATCCACCCATAGCTGTCTAAAATCTAGCGGACGTCCACCAACCAGAGGCATATCCGCTACCCACAATTTTCTACTAATTTCCTCTGGTATTCCCACTATAGTTACGTTATTTACTGACCAGTTGTTAATTTCGACACCAGAAGATATAACGGCATGTTGATCATCTTCAGATCTTATGATGGTGGGGGATTCTGAGGTGCCTGAATCCTCTGGTCTAATTATGATGGGTTCATATAATTTATAAACACCTTTTTTTAAAATTATTTCCACAGCCTCATTTGAATCGATTTTATTTAATCGCCTCAAATTTCTGACCTTTCGCAGCGCCTCGCTTAGCGTCCTGAGTGGTTGATCTTCTGTGCCTGTGTTGGTATCACTTCCTTGAGCCGAAACATAAACTTCATGCGCATTGCCCATCATATTACATAGTAATGTTATTAAAACAACACCTATTTTGTATTTAAAAATCATAAAAACGGAAACAATTTATAGCGGTTAAATCGAAATTTCGAATTCAATATTAATAAGAACTCCAATCAAGGCTATCCTCTACTTACATGAAACTTCTCTCCCAATTATAGGGACCATCGAGATGAAAAATTAAAATATAATACCATTTTTTTACTTCTGCGTTTCCAGTAATCGAAGCTACCATAATCAAAGAAGATGTTCTTTTGTCCAGAGGGACCGAGTCTTTCAGCTTGATTGGTTTTGGAACCAATAGCTGGGATAGCCTGCATAAATGAAATGTCCTGAGATGGAAAAGCTGGTGAGGTACGTGCTTCATAGACATCCTGAGGGTATTGCGGGGTAAAGAGCCTCAAAAACACGTCCTGAGTCTCAGTAGCTATAACAAATGATTGTTCTTTTGATTCAATTTTAGCCCAATATAAATTGGAGTGATAGCCCTTAAACTCGGGATAGATCATGGGTGAAACTCCAGTAATGGTATTATTGTAATCCTTTTGATGAATAGCAAAGGTTGTTCCATGCATACGGTTCTTCCATACCCGATACGGGCCCTCACCCAACCATTGAACTCCTTCTACTAAATGTTCTGGAAATGAAAAGTCTATGCCCATAAAATCAAAGTCTACATCATAAAATTCTGGTTTGTAATACACCTCTAGCTTTACCCAGCCCGAAGGATAAAACACCCAACTAAACTCCTTCAAACGAGAATTCTCTTTAAAAGAGCTTTGGATGACCAGGCTGTCTTGTTTTTTAATAGTGGTTAAGGATTTAAACGCGACAACGCCTGCACTTAAATGAGGCCCATTATTAAAAGGGATTTCTCCATTTTTATTAGTTACCTTCTTAAGTTGTCCATCCTGTTTTGAGATGTTAAAACTAAGTTCCCCTGTGGTGACGATAATCTCTCTTTCACCTTCATCCCACATTAAAGTAGCAGCATCCTCATTTGAATAAGGATCCAAACGTTCCACTACCTCTTTAGGTGTTTGAATTGGCCAACTCCAAGTATTTATCTCTCGACCACTTTTATCCGTAGCAGTTAAATACAACACATCATATTCCAACCAATTTAAAGGGAGATCCATCGTTAAATTGCCACGTTGTCCGGGCTCAATATCTGGGGCAATAATTGATCCTTTGAGGTGTTTTGAAGCTATTTTATCACCAGGCAGTGGTAACTTCTTTAATGTCCACTTAAATTCAAGGGAATTTAAATTGGTGTAAAAATATCGATTCTCAACTGGGAAAGATCCAGTAAACTCTGGTGTGAGGTGAAGGTCTTGAAAATGGACTGGAGCCCATAATTCCTTTATGGTGTAGTAACTAGCTTCCTTTTGGTGAAATGGTCCTAAGATACCATCGGCTGCTGATCCATTATAGGTATCGATCACACCTGTATCAGTTCGCTTTATCCCTTCATCTGCAAAAACCCATAAAAATCCACCTGCAGCTCTGGGATGATCCCATATGAGTTCCCAATAATCATGTAAACCTGCTCCAGCACCCCCATCGTACAATCCATGTAAAAATTCCGTAGGAAACACCACCTCACGTCCGTTCCAATAAGTCCCTGCACCGTAATTATACGGCCTATAATGTTCATTAGCCATCCCATTGAAGTGTTGCCATGGATGAATTACCTTTCTTTTTTGTATATCAAAATGCGTGAAAAGCGTATCCAAATCGGTGTTATGCCCTCCTTCATTTCCATTATTCCAGAAGACAACGCTAGGATGATTTACATCTCTTTTTACCATAGCTTCTACCAGCTTGCTTCCAGTTGGTGTATCATAAGATCCATGCCAACCTGCAAGTTCGTTTAATACAAATAGTCCTAAAGAATCCGCCACATCTAGAAAATGTGTATTTGGAGGGTAATGCGACATGCGTACGGCATTCATATTCATACTCTTTATAAGATTCACATCGGCAATACTCCTCTTTTTACTAGAAGCCCTACCTGTAGTTGGCCAGAAGGTATGCCTGTTCACCCCTTTGAATTTTATTTTTACATCATTTACGTAAATGCCATCCCCTTTACGCAACTCCACCGTCCTAAATCCAAATTTTTCTTCATAAAGGTGTAGGGTTTTACCCCTGCTTACCAATCTTACTTTTAGTGAATAAAGATTAGGATCCTCAGGGTTCCACCTCTTTATGGAATCAAATTTCTTCTTTAGATTTACATGCTCACTATTAGGTTTTATATCGGCTGAAAATTCAAATCCAACAGGTTTGTGATCGCAAGTATAAAGTTGCCCTATTACTTTAGCATCTGAAAAAGTTCCGTCCAAGAAAACTTTGGCGGTCAGTTCACCATTTGCTTTAGCATCAATGGCTAAATGTTCAATATTTTTCTTTGGTTTTGCTTGAAGGTATACGGGTCTAAAAATTCCTCCAAAAATCCAAAAATCACCTTGTCGTTCTGCCCTATTTACAGATTCGTTATCTGAGTGTTTGGCCACACGAACTTCCAAAAGATTTATGGAACCATCATAGTGGAGCAGTTCACTTACATCATAGGTAAAGCGATAGAAGGCTCCTTGGTGTATATCTCCAGCCATAACCCCATTAATTTTCACTTGAGCATCGGTCATAACACCTTCGAAAACAAGCAGAACATTTTTATTTTTCCAATCCTGGGAGACCTGAAATTCATGTTTATAATATCCTATCTCTTTCCCCCTATCCTCTTCTGCTGTATGACCGTAACTATAGGTCCCAAATCCAAACTGCTCCCAGTTGGACGGAACTGGTATTTTGGTCCACTGACCTGAATTCCTCCCGGAATCCACCATAAAGTCCCAGTCAACGGTAGCATCGCTTCCCGTTCCAGATAAATAAAGCGTTTCTGTTTTTTGCCCTTGGATGTTGCTATATCCAGCTATCACAAGTAGCACTGTAATTAAATATTGTTTTATAAATGTCAAAAACCTCATGATTTCCAGGATATATTTATGGTTTATTTAAGTTAGGTTGCTTAGTTCTATTTCAGCCGTATCGCATTAGGAATATTTACAAACTCAATTTCTTTGGTCAAACTCCCTTCTTTTTTAATAACCAATGTATCCCCAGGCACATAGAAAATTGCTTCTTTAAATGTTACATCCCTAGCATCCAAGAAATTCATTATGGAATCATCGCTATGAACTCGAATATGTTTAAACTCGAGATCCCTAGCATCATTGATAGTTAAAAGCTTTTCACTTTCTAAGACTCTTATATGTTCCATGTTTAAATTTTCCATGGGGGATTCTGGAATACCATAAACCTTTATAAATGTTTCTGCCTTTTCCACTAAAATATCCTTCATGTAGATATCTTTAAAAACGGGAGTTAATGAATTCACTTCTCTTGGAGGCATTCGTTCTGCTAGTTCCCCTACGTACATTGGTTGTCCTAGCATATCCCACTTAAATGCTGTACCATGTAGATTTATTCTCAAACGCTCGTAATATAAATTCTCTCCTCCCCCTCCTCTTGGTCTTCTGGTTTTAAATCGGATCCCAACACCTGTATTGTCAAAGACACAATCATGGATATACAAGTTACGAACTCCTCCGGCCGTTTCACTTCCCACAGTAATGGCGCCATGTCCTTGCATGGCTAAACTATATCGAATTACCACATTCTCCGTAGGTTTGTTCACTCTTAGTCCATCTCTACCCCGACCAGACTTCATAGTAAAACAGTCATCACCATTGTTTAAGGTAGCATATTCGATCAATACATTTTTAGAGGATTCAATATCGATACCATCTCCTCTTGGAATC
>Ga0079224_100004172_pt1 | contig 18538 bp, 21 predicted proteins | sample Stecom2015_FD_80414 | JGI IMG/M metagenome (GOLD analysis project Ga0079224, IMG submission 80414) | Agricultural soil microbial communities from Utah to study Nitrogen management - Steer compost 2015 | ecosystem: Environmental > Terrestrial > Soil > Agricultural land | place: USA: Utah... | reverse complement strand
ACGGTAGCCGCATTCCCGTTTCTCTCTATGGATTTCAAGGCATCCTCTGCCAGTTTTTGGTTATACCACTTGTTTTTGGAAAGGCTTTTAAACGCGATGAATTCTTTGATATGCGACAACTGTATCTGCCAGTATTTCTGTACTGAAAAGTTTTTGTTTTCAAAGTATCGCCTACATATCAAAGCTAGTGTTGGTGTCTGCACCCTTCCAAGCGAATAAACACCATTGCCAGCCGCAATGGAGAGTGCCTGCGTGGCATTGATGCCTACCAGCCAGTCCGCACGGCTTCTGCCTTGTGCAGCTTGGTATAATCCGTCAAACTCCCTTCCGTCTTTTAGGTTGTCAAAACCCTGTTTTATGGCTTTTTCGGTAAGGGAACTGATCCAAAGTCGCTGAAAGGGTTTGTTGGATTTCAGGTATTCGTAAATGTACCTGAATATGAGTTCGCCCTCGCGTCCGGCATCGGTCGCTACGATAATGCCATCACTTCGGTTAAAAAGCTGTTCAATGATTTTTAGTTGCTTTACCGCACCCGTGTCGGCGGTGTAGCCTTTGTCTTTTTTGCCCTTGCGGACAGCCAGTAAAAACGGATGGGGCAAAATCGGCAAGGCAGCTTTGTCAAATCCCGATATGCCGTAATCTTCGGGCATTCCCAACCCAACAAGGTGCCCGAACGCCCAGGTAACAAAATAACCGTTGCCTGTCAGGTAGCCATCCTTTTTTTCGGATGCTCCCAACAGGTTGGCTATTTCCCTTGCTACACTTGGTTTTTCTGCAATGACTGTTTTCATACTTTACTACATTTTTCTGCTTCTGGCCTTTGCAGGTGTTTTGGGTTTTTCCTGTTGTTGCTGCTGTTTTTTGTCTTTCGGGGTTTGTTGCGCTGTCTTCAAAGGCTCTTTGATATTCTTAGTAGCTTCGTTGGTTTTTCCCTCTGAGTTGACTGCTGTTTGGGTTTTGTGGGGTTCGGTAGGTTTTGCCTGCTCTTTGAGCTTATCAGGATTTCGGAAAGAAAATTCCGTTCTGCCTGTTTCCTGATTCAGCGTGATATATCCCTGATATTTTTGTCCTTTTTTATCCACCAGCCCATCAACGTACACCGTTTGACCGGCTTTGAACTTATTGTATTGTTCATCGTCCAATTCTTTGCCCCGGAATGTTCGTGGAGCTTCCTGCGGCTGGTTTTGCTGATTACTTTGGCCATTGCTCAGTGTTTGCCGATTGTAATTGTTCCTGTCAAAAAGAAACTCCACATAACGTTTGTCTGCATTAAATTGGACCGTTGCTGCAAACTCGGTTCCTTTCCTGGAAATCATACCTTCCAGATAAAGCGGTTTACCTTCCATTAATGTCTGTTTTTGCGCATCGCCCAGTTTTACACCTTTGATCTCATCCGGGATTCTAATAAAATCCATCCGTAATGCGACCAGTTCATTGGTCAGCCTGTCCACGCTGACAATGGACGGAAGTGTCTCGCCTGTTTTGGGATTGGTCAGGTTGACCACACGCCCCATATTTCCCGATTCGAGTAGGTTTTTCTTGTCCTCATCGGTAAACTTGTGGCCGAAAAACTCGAAGTTTAGGTTTGGCTCTTTACGGATGCCGTGAATAGCGACCACCACCTGTCCGTCATCATTGGGTTGCAGGGATAAGCGGGCGTCCATTCGGGTTACCGCAGTACCGAGGTTTAGGCTTACCGGTACAAGTTCGTTGGTCTTGTAGCCTTTCAGTAAAGGCTCAAGAAGGTTCATTTTTTCAAGGCGTTCCTTACCTAATCCGAGATTGTTCATGGTTTCCCAATCAATCTGTTCCACCTTGTAGCGGTATTCGCTGGTTTCCGGGGTTGTCTGTGTCGTTTCCATATCATTTTGATTTTCTTGTTTTTGTTTCTCTTTTATTTCCGGTTTGATCTCGTGCTGTTTTAGTAGTTGTTCGCCTTCAGGGGTTGGATTGCTTACCTGCTTTTGCATTTTATCTGCCGTATCAATGGCAATAGGTGAGGGAACTTTGAAAAAAGAGAAGTTGGTGGGGTTCTTCAATTGGCTGAAAAAGTTGGAGAAGAAGTTGGAAAAGAAATCGCCATGTCTGTCCACCCGCATAAACTGGTTCTGGTTTTTCCTTGTGGGATCAACCGTTTCCATTTTTCCGTTTTTGTCAATGCTTTTTACAGCCTGGATTTTCTTTTTCTCTTTATCCAGTACCAGCAATATATCAGAGAGTTGTTCCGGTACTTGTGGTTTATCTAACATTTGCTCACTCATCGCTTCAAAATTTTAAAGTCTAGTGCCGAAAGTAAAAGACGCTTTCATTGTTTTGCTTCAATTGGCGTCCACTGGCAGTGTTTGTCACTTGTTGGCGTTCGTTTTGGGAACCGGAGCCCTGAAACTCTCACGGATGAAACGATGGACGTCGGAGAGTTTGTAATACAATTTTCCACTTATGGTGTAATAGGGCAACTTGCCGATGGAGCGGTAGCGTTGCAGGGAACGGTTACTTATTTTTAGCATCTGGAGCAGATCCTGATTGTCGAGCAACTCCTCACCATCTATGCTGTTGCGTTTTTTCTGCACATCGTCTAAATGGTCGCTAAGTATGTCAAAGCGACCCATAATGCGTTCCATCCATGCCGTAAATTCCATTTTATCAATATTCATAAGGACCCCTTTTTTGTTTCATTACAAAATTCAGAAGTGTGGAAGGGTTTGTCTGCCAAGGCTTGCCAATTGGATTGGCTGTTTTTTTAAAATTTTAGCAGCAATGGGAATGGGCTGAAAAACAATGGGTTAATCCTTGTGTAGTATGTCGTTGAAGAACGGGACGGAGATTTTGCCAATTGGCGGATATGGGCAAAAAGAAAGCAGTACATAAAAAGCACTGCCTTGAACCTGATGTGTTCGGAGGTTGGATGCTGTCAGATATCCTTATCCATGTATTCTTCGAGAGACAATTTCAACTGATCCAGAAATGCGGTCCTCGAACCAGCCCGGGTTTTCATCCGGCGAAAAGCGTGATGCAGGTCTCCGATAGGAATACGGAAAAGTATCTGGAACATCAGGCTTATTTTTCGGATGCCGATTTTACCATGTGAAATTACACCGGAAGCGTGAAGTGCATAAACCAATTCAATGAGCGCGTTTTTGCTGTCTGTCCAGAAAACGTCATTGGAACTTTCCGGCTTCTGCAATATGGTGTCCGGGTTTTCTTCAGGATTGATTTTGGTCAGCAGGTAGGAATAGAGTAATTCATTGGCAATGATCTTGCGATTTTGTAATCAAAGAAGGTTGAGAATAACGGATCTATCTCGAACACGATACTGTTAAGCCCATCGTGGTAATTGATATTCCCCCTTTTGAAATAGGTGTCATCACGATCCGTTCGTCCTGAGCGGTAATAGCGGTAAAAATCCGTATTACAGACATGTGCCATGTATTCCCGTTTTAGGTTGGCCAACTGCGTTGAAAAATATCCATAATACATTTTCCCGTTGTCCACGGGGCAGGCTGTTTCAATGCGGTAAACCTTGTTGTAGTAGATTAGTTTACCGAGTATCTGCGGTTTTATCGTTCGGAAGAAGTTGATTTCTTCAGCATCGTTGCAGAAGCCATTCTCGATAATGTGTCCTTTAGCCGAGAATAGTAGGTCTTGGAGATACAGTGTCATTTCGTAGGCCTCATCAATCAATGTTTTGCCTTGCGATGAAATCTTGTCTTCCTTTTGGTGTATCTCCAAAATGATGTTTTGTAGAGCGTGTTTCATATCCGCCAATTTTATGGGGCTACAGGCTTTTTAGAGACAAGTATTCCCAAATGAAGTACAAACTTTATGATTTTGAGCACAATATTTCCCCAAGTTCTACCCAAGTTGGGAGATTTTTTTTTGCTGCAACCTCATAATTGGAGCTTTACATCTCTTGTTGAAAGGAAGCGTAAATTTAGCCTGTCAAAATAAAAATGATAAGAAACAGCGGTGTCTCCTTGCTTCTCGATATTTTCTTCAACTTCTGTCAATGGAATGGAGGTCGAGCACGTAAGCATATTGCTCGATTTATTGCTATCCGTTAATGGCTAATAAGTTATGCTTCCAAGGTATTAATTGAAATTAAGTATAAAAAAAATTGCGCAAGTAAATGCTTGCTTTTATATTTGCAAGCAAATACTTGCATATTATGGAGACACGAAGAGATGTATTTCAAGCTATTGCAGACCCGACACGGAGAGCTATTATCGGTATGATTGCAAAAGAACCTGTCAATGTCAACACCATTGCTGAACAGTTTGATGTAAGTCGGCAAGCCATATCACTCCATTTAAAAATATTAGCAGAATGTGGTTTGCTAAATATGAAGCAACAAGGACGTGAACGGATTTGCGAAGCAAAATTGGAAAAACTGAACGAAATAAACGAATGGGTATCACAGTACAAACAGTTTTGGGAAAGCAAATTGGACGCATTGGGCAAATTTCTTAACAACAATAAAAGATCAAAATAATGAACAAGAAAATAGTAGTAATCGAACGTATTTACGAAGCCACGATTGAAAAAGTTTGGGAAGCTCTTACGAATAAAGACCAAATGAAACAGTGGTATTTTGACGTATCCGACTTCAAAGCAGAAGTTGGATTTGAGTTTCAATTTTCTGCAGAAAACGAGGGGAAAATATATTTGCACAAGTGTAAGGTTGTTGAAGCTAAGCCAATAACAAAAATTGCTTATACTTGGAGCTATGAGGGTTATGAGGGACAATCATTAGTAACATTTGAGTTGTTTAGTGAAGACGAGAACAAAACCCGTTTGAAACTGACCCATTCAGGTACGGACAGCTTTCTGTCGCATCCTGACTTCGAAAAAGCAGATTTCAATGAGGGTTGGGAAAGTATCCTTGGGCAATCGCTTCGCAATTTTGTGGAAACAGACAGCTTTAACAAGTCAATTCGCATTCGGGCAAGTCTGAAAAATATTTGGGATATTGTTCTTAATCCTAATAATCAATGGGGAACAGCATTTGGTGGAGGTGCGATTGCAGAAACAGATTGGAATGAAGGCTCGCTAATTATTTGGAGAGATGCAGAAAACAATATCGGTGCAACTGGAGTAGTAGAAGTTCATAGACCGGAAGAATATTTACAACTGCATTACTATGATGATGTGGAACAGAAACCCGAAACCGCATTAGGCGATTACTATGAGAAGTATCGTATCGTTCCTGATAAAGACGGATACATACTTTCCATTGAAGTTGGTAAAATGGCAAAAAGCGATATTCCGTTTCATCAGAAAATGTGGGATGATGCGATAAACATTATCAAGGAACTCTCCGAAAAAGAATAAAACAAAAATTCAAGCTTACTGTATGGATTATTTAGGGTATATAATTGGGATTATCGTCACCTTTGTTATTGGATTTTTAGCTTTGGAAACAAGGCTAATTAAGATGGAAAATACAACCGAAACAAACACAAAGAAATATTTTCCTGAATCGAGAACAACAAGGTAAGCGGACGGTTATTAAAGGTCAGAAATTGTTTATTTCTCCGAAAACAAAAAGATTGATATGGAACTCTCTTCACAAGCGAAAAACATCTTGGCTCAGATCAATGCTAAAACTAAGCTGGGAGACCTACGAAAAATTGCGGGTGAGATAAAAAAAGACCACGAATTGGCTTTGGAGCTTTGGTCAACAGGCCAATTTTTACCCCGACAGTTGGCAATTTTGATTATGGACAAAAAGCAACTCTCGCAAAAACTCATTGACAATTTGGATAACGACATGAAGCAACATCATGAAGATGAAAGACTTCAACTAATAGACTGGTTAATGGCAAACCAACTTTCAAAAGACAAAAAGACTATTTCATTAATGGAAACTTGGGAAAACAGTCAATCTTCACTACAAAGACGAATTTTTTAGTATTACCAAGCTCGTTTACGTTGGGTTGGACAAACGCCACCGTCAAATAGTGAAGAATTGCTTTCTAAAATTGAAGCACGTATCGAAAAAGAAGTGCCTGAAGTTCAATGGGCAATGAATTTCACAACGGCTCAAATCGGAATTTTTGAAGAGAAGTATCGTCCGAGATGTGTTGCACTGGGAGAACGTACAGGGCTGTATAAAGATGAAATAGTTGCTAAAAATTGTACACCTAATTATTTGCCCAAATTAATAGCCATACAAGTAGCTAAGCTGAAAAAATAAAGGAGTAGCATATAGATGGATGAGCAAATGGCGGGCTAACAAAAGTTGCCAAAATCCGTACTGGAAATAGCTGTTTTTATATTTATTATTTCCTGTCTAACCAGTGTATAATATTAAGCAGAAATTGGGCATTCTGTGTTGCTGCGGGATGATTCATGCCTCTTTTCTCACTTTTGACACCTTGGAGCTGCGCTGAAAAAGGTGCCCCGTCACCGAATATGACAATTCTTCCTTTACCAAATTCTAAATATGCGCCATTCACTAACCCTCTTCCGGAAATATAAGGAATAGTGTCTGATAATCTTTTTCTTATTTGGGAAACATAGCTAGGGAGGTAGATGCGGTAATCGTCGCCCAATACAGAAATTACATGGGCATGGGTCGGAACAATAAATCCCGTTCCACCCCAGCACATAATGCTATCGATTTTTTTACCGGGACGATTGGTAATCTCATTTAAAATAAGTGTTTTTTTTTCTTTTGAAAATATCTCTGGCCGACCATCCTTTCGAATAGCGAAGCCATTTAGTATGTTGATTCCAAATCTTCCTGCTAGTTCATTGACCGAGGCACCGCAGGGCATATGATCCGTTACAAGAAATAAGCTTCCCCCATTGGCCACCCAATGGCAGAGTTCATTTATTTCGTCTTGGGAAAAGGCCGACCTCGCCGGTAAATCCCAGTCTTCCATATCATACATCGCATTGACGCTTACATAGATCTCGGCTTTTTTTAAAAGTTCTAGAGTAACCTTTTCTTTACTGCTTACTACCTGATAACCGTCACTTGTTAGCAGTTTACCAAAGGCGGCATAGGTCCCCTTCAATGTCGACGCATTATTATGGGCTTCATCAAATAATATTACGGGGCCATTTCCTACCCCGTGCATAGGGATGGAAACCGAATAATTAAAGTTTCCGTCCGTCACTTGCTGTGCTATTCCATCAGCTGTCCAAACGACTAATATATACCAAATGACGAAAATTCGATTAAAATCTTCCATATCATAACCTTCTATTTTGCTTTGATCCATACATCGTCTCGAAACATGAGACCTGTGTCGCTTCGTTATCATTCAATAAAAAAATAAGTGGGAAGGCAATGTACGGCTGGGGGGCTGTGCAAAACAGCTTATCGCAAGAAATACGTTTCCGAATAAAATGCTGCCGATGACCACACGAATCTTTTGGAGCGATTGCATACTTGTTCATTGGATTCATCCGATTATGATTTATTTTTTAATGGTCATATGGAATACGCATGCGCTTGTGTTTTTCGAACATGCGTATTTCGTAATTATCTTATGATGCAATGATAACCATTCAGTGACTAGAAGAAGTTCGGATGGATGCAAATGAACGGAATTGCTGTCAACTAGTCTTTGAATTTGCTTTAATGTATTCTTTAGGTGTGAGCTTAGTCGCTTTTTTAAAGGTGGTATAAAATGTAGTTTTGGAATTAAAACCAGCTCTGATTGCAACACCGAGCATATCTAAATGCTTGGTGTCTTCTGATAAGAGTAATGATTTTGCTTCCTCAGTCCGTAACTCATTTATAAACTGATAAAAGCTCTTACCAAGCCCGTTATTGAGAACATAAGAGAGTTCATGGGTGCTAATGCCAATTTTACCGGAAAGCACTGAAAGTGTCAAACCCGGATCGAGGTACAACTTTTCACTGTCTGTTTTTCTCGTAACGATGGATTTGAGCTCCTCCACTTGTTCTGCGGTAAGCCGTTCATTTAACACTTTCTGGGGTGCAATTCCGTCTTTTTCCGGCGGTTGATATGCCTCGATAGCATAAATTGATTTCTGAGACAGCGTTGAATAGGCCAAAAGAATTATTCCTAAAAAATAAAGGATTGGGGAGTAATAAGTTACGTGAATGCTGGATATGCTCAGTATGCGGATAAAAATCAAAACTAACACGGAAATCAATAGATATCTTAGCCATTCCAGACCTATTTTATCGGTAAAAGAAGAAACTCGTTTTATATTCTTTTGGTGACGACGGAGCAACAAGAAACAGACGATCCAATAATAAACCATCTGGCCAAAGGAAAAATATCGAACGATAAAGCCGATCCACGGAGGTAATATCGGCAGATGGTATTGCCCATTAAAGAATTTTGGCATTAAGTAGACCAAAGAAAATACAAGGAAAAGCAAAAAAGGAACGAAGTGGAGAAGCTTATCTTTTTTTGGTAAAGATGGGGACACGTAGCCGCTTACTGCCATATATAGACAGGGAAGCATCGCCCATCTTGGTAGTTCGAGCAGATGAATAAGGAAACTGCCACCTATTTCAAATTCTTCCAGAAAAAGTTGCGTAAAACTGCATGCCAGAATAAAATAGAATGCCCCAAGCCATCGGTTGGCTTGGGTATTTACTTTATCAAATCCAATAAAGAGCAGGGATCCTAATAGCCATAATGCTCCTCCCGAAAAGGCATAAAAAGCAGCTAAGGTATTTATTTCAGACATTAGATATTTTGGACTGTTTTCGTAAATTTATGGTATTTGTGTGAAAGTATGAATTACATATTCCAGATTGGCATAGCCCAATTGTTAATCCTGGCAGGTGCTCTTTCTGCATGACACTATCAATCTTGGTCATCAACCGGTTTAACGCAGGCATTTCGTAATCATAATGCTGTGCTTTAGCGATGCTGCTTGATATTGCGATAGGAGGTATTCCCAAAAATAAGATGCTACACTTGGTCATAACTGTTGTTTTTACCAAAGTACATAGGTCTTTATTTTGTTCAGTTCGATTTTATCCAAACGGACTAAAAAATGCAAGGGTTCAATGAAAAACTATTGTTGCGATATGAAGCTTTTAGAGTCTTATAAAAAAATCATTTTCGATCGTCGTTTTGTATGGCGGCGCAATTTACTCGAGCGAGTATGTCCCATCAATTTTACAAGCACCTTGTTATGAGGTTTTGATACGGTTTATAAATAGGTGTTTTTTCTTTATGTTTTATCTTTTAAGTGGTTAAAATTCATCTATTTGCCCCCGGTGACATCGATGAAAATGCCTGTAGAATACGAAGATTTTTCTGACGCAAGCCATAAAATAGCTTCAGCTACTTCTTCTGTCAAACCACCTCTTTTCAATGGTATGCCTTCTTTTAGTCGATTAATTCTATCAGGTTCCCCGCCATCGGCATGTATATCGGTATAGATAAATGCAGGACGAACGGCATTTACCCGAATACCCTCGTCCGCCACCTCTTTAGACAATCCGATCGTAAGGCTATCCAACGCTCCTTTAGTGGCTGCATAATCAATATACTCAAAAGGTGCACCGGTTCTGGAAGCAATGGAGGAAACATTAACAATGGTGCCGCCTTTGCCACCTAATTTTGTAGACATACGTTTAATCGCTTCCTTACAACAAAGAAACGAACCAAGGATGTTGGCTTTGAACATCCGCTGTAACCTGGCATAATCCATATCGACAAGCTTCATCTGATGTTCCAGTATGCCGGCATTGTTAACGAGGCAATGGAGATTTCCAAACCGGCTATCAATTACGGAAAACAAATGAAGGATTTCATCTTCTTTAGAAACGTCGGCCTGAATTGCAATGGCTTCGCCTCCCACGGAAAGAATTTGGTTGACAACCTCATTCGCTGCCTTATGATTTTTTTGGTAATTAACTGCTACTGCATAACCATTTCGGGCGGCAAGAAGCGCTGTCGCAGCGCCAATTCCTCTACTTGCACCTGTTATTAGTATTGTTTTCATAGTCATTCTTTCTTTCCTTTATAATTTGCCAATTACTTCCGTATCTATAATGTTTTGGGTAAGCTCTGATTTGAGCTTGATAAGCTCGCCCAACAATCTGGTTTCACGAACGCTGTCCTGCTGATGCATCTGCTCCGCTATCCGTACTATTTCATGATTCAGCGTTTCTATTTCCGTTCTTCTTTTGTTTCGAATATCCTGTAAAGTCGATATCGCTTGTCCTTCAGACAACTGACTTATTTGCAGCAAACCGGTTTCGACTTCGTCCTGACGAATTGCTATCCCTTTTTCTGTAGCAATATTAATACATTCTACAATGATTCTGCGTGCAATTTTTAGCGCGTCCTGACTTCTATGAAATATACCATTGTCAATTTCCAATAAGGGGCAAATGGAATTGAAAACGCAATTTATAATAGCTTTCTTCCAAATAATATGCTGTAAGTGGAGTTCGCTTCTGAACCTAAAATTTGGTGTATTGAGGTGGTTGACGACCCTTTCCAGATCAGCCTTATTTCCCCGTTCAATACCGATTGGACAAATGTCTACGGGCTTAAACCTTATATTAGATTGGTTGATTAGCTGACTAGTTACGAAGAGTACACAACGGTATAGCTGTGGATATCCGTGATCTAGAAAGGACTGCTCTATACCTAACCCATTTTGCAAGAGAACAATAGGGGAGTTACCTGTTCTTCCTTTTAGTGCACGCGCCAATTGTTCATTCCCAAACGATTTGTTGGAGAGAACAACAATGCCATCAATCATTGGAAGCGAATCCAATGTTGTAATTTTGACATTGGCTTCGAGGGTCACGCCATTTTGGATTTCAATACCTATACGCCTGGTTGTTGTGCAAGCATCTTTTACCCTTCCTCTGATCACGGTCACTTTTCTTCCGGCAAGTTTAAGGAAAACGGCGAGCGCTTTGCCGATGGCTCCTGAACCGATAATAAATATGTGTTTTTGAACTGAGTCCATTGTTGCCGGTTTTAGGCGATCTTACGGTACATACTATAGTAGGTGTTTTTTCGGGATCGGATATTTCCCGGAAATGCAAGAATGAGTAGTTCGCGATTTGCGAAAAGAAAACCTGTTTTTATCTCATTGTGTGCCATCGTATTTACGTTCGTTTTGATAAACAAAGTTCGATAAAACATCTTTATGATAGCAGATGCAGATATGTTATTTTTGATGGTAGCAGTTAAATGAATAACGAATGAAAAAAGTTAAAGAGAAATTAGATTTCATGTATATACGGATCGCCAAAGTTATTGAGCAACAAATCTTAAATGGTGCTTTACGAACAGGTGATAAGCTTCCTTCTTTAAGGACTATTTGCCGTGAATATGGAGTAAGTCAGAATACGGCATTAAGTGCATATTATAATCTGGAAAGTAAAATGTTGATTGAAACGAAACCTCAATCGGGATATTATGTGCGTTATTCCAAAACGAAAGTCCCGGCGCTTCCTCAAATTACCAAACCCGAGGCCGAAGCACATTATGCCGACAGCGAGCTATTAGTTCGCAAAATTTATGACGGTTTGGGAGAAGATGGCCATTTGGCACTTGCTTTAGGGATTCCGGCGAATGAATTGTTGCCTATTGCAAAACTCAATAAGGGTTTAACAGTGGCGATGAGAGAGTTAAAAGGAAGCGGCGTAATGTATGATAAAATCGAAGGGAATGAAAGATTACGACGTCAGATTGCCCGATGGTCTTTTGCGATGGAGGGGCATTTGAACCACGACGAAATTATCACAACCGGCGGTTGCTTGAATGCATTATCTTACTGCATGATGGCATTAACAAAAAGAGGCGATACGGTGGCGATGGAAAGCCCGATTTCGTTTGGAATGCTGCAACTAGCTCAGGTTTTAGGTGTTAAAGTATTAGAATTGCCCTCGGATCCTCAGCATGGTATTGATTTAAATGCGTTGGAAGATGCACTGAAAGCAAACAAAATAAATGTATGTCTTTTTATCAGCAATTTCAGTAATCCGCTAGGCAGTTGTATGCCGGATGAAAATAAGAAACAGACGGTACGCCTCTTGGAAAAATATAACATCCCACTTATTGAGAATGATCTCAATGGCGATATATATTTTGGTCAACAACGTCCGAAATCATGCAAGACTTACGATGAAAGTGGGTTAGTGCTATGGTGCAGCTCCGTGTCGAAAACACTTGCCCCGGGCTATCGGGTCGGTTGGGTCGCTCCTGGAAAATTCAAAAACGAGGTAAGGCGAATGAAACTCTATCATAGTATTTCATCCACCTCTGTTACCCACGAAGTTATTGCCTGGTTTCTCGAAACGGGTCGGTACGAGAGTCATCTCCGCAAACTAAGGCACACACTTCACGGTAACATGTTGAAATTTTCAAGGGCTATTTCAGACTATTTCCCTGAGGGGACAATGGCCACCAGACCGCGAGGAGGATTTGTTATCTGGGTAGAATTACCCAAGGCTGTCGATGCTGTCACTCTCTATGAAAAGTGTTTAAGCTATAAAATTAGTTTTGCTCCGGGCAGAATATTCACCTTACAAAACCAATACGATAACTGCCTCCGGTTAAACTACGGACTATTGTGGGATGAGAAATTGGAAAGAGATCTTAAGTTGTTGGGAGAACTTGCCTGTAGAGAATTGTGATAGCCAATTCTGCGAGCCGAGGAAGTTTTTCGATAAAAATTTGGAAATATTTAAAATAGTTGTCACATTTGATATGTACTACATAAGTACTAATAACGAAATATAAATCTAAATGAATAACGTTAAAATGTGGATTACTAAACCAATTAATCTGGCATACCTCGGTTTAGGTTTTGTTTTGTCTATCGCATTGAGTTGCGCTAAAGTAACAAATGCCGATCGAGAAAAACTACCGGGTCTTGATCAGGAGCAAAGTCTTACTGAGCATGCAGCCTTAGCAGCACCAATTAACACGCGGATAATTGTTTTTAACGGGGGTAGTGAAGGGATTTACCATTCGTACCGTATCCCATCGATTATTAAAACCAAGAACGGAACGCTGGTAGCTTTTGCGGAAGGTAGGCGCTGGAGTCCAAGCGACTATGGCGATATCAATGTGGTATTTAAAAGGTCGATGGATAACGGAACAACCTGGTCGGCATTAGGAGAGGTAGTGGGAAAAGGAAATGGTACCTGGGGAAATCCCACAGCTGTTTATGACCCTTCGGTAGGCGTAAACGGTAGAATATGGCTCTTTTTAGAATGGAACGACGAATTCAAAACCAAATGGTCGGATTTTCAAGCTTGGGGTGATAGAAGAATTCATACTTCATACAGTGATGATCATGGCGCTACTTGGTCTGATCCCGTAGATCGCACCGGTACATTAACTCCTTTGAGTTATAAATGGGATTGTGTTGGTCCAGGGATCGGTATCAGAACTGCTTACGATCATCCAGGTAGATTAATTGTTCCGGCATACGGAAGAAATATTTATAGCGATGATCATGGAGCGACCTGGAGTTATGAACCTGTCCCGGGTGGTACGGATGAAAGTACCATCGTTGAGCTAATGAACGGAAGTTTAATGCGGAATGATCGTCCCAATACAACGGAGTGGAATATTTCAAAAACAAGAAGGAAGTCTGTGGGGTCAATTTCCGGAAATTTTTCTTCTTTTTCTGCTGTTTCCGCTCTTCCCGATCCGAAGTGCGAGGGCTCTATACTTCGATATAATGTGGATGATCCGAATAGAATAATTTTTTTAAATCCAAACGGCACAAGTCAACGCTGTAATATGACTGTTCGCATCAGCTATGATGATGGAGAGACCTGGCCAATAAGCAGAGCTCTGTACGACAGCGGAAACTGTAATTATACGACAAGCACCGTGGTTTACGGTGGATACTCGAGCATGGTTAAAACCTCGGATTATTGCATTGGTGCGCTGATTGAATATAATGAAAATGTACACGATTCAGCCAACAGTAACAAATCTATTGAGTTCAACAAATTTAACCTAGCCTGGATATTGAATGGTCGCACGGAACCGTAATTAAAAAGAAGCTTTATTGGGAGTATGAACAATCGCAGACTAAAAGTTAGGAAATTGAAGATAAAACAAAATGGTTCCACTAAAAGCAAATGAGATCTACGGTAATTGGGCAACTTTGTTGCTTCCACTTGATGATGACGAAAGTATTAATTTTAAACAATTGGAAGATGAGATAGACACGCTAATTGCCCATGGAGTGAACGGAATTTATTCAAATGGTACGGCTGGAGAATTTTACAATCAAACTGAAGACGAATTTGATCAGATAAATGAAATTTTAGCCACAAAATGTAACGCTGCATCCATGCCTTTTCAGATCGGATGCTCGCATATGAGTCCTAAAATATCCTTGGAACGATTAAAACGAGCCAAACTGCTAAAACCGTCTGCCATTCAAGTCATTTTGCCGGATTGGTTTGTGCCGTCTCAGGCGGAGATTATCCATTTTTTAACGCGATTGGCGGAAGAAGCTGATCCGATTAGATTGGTTTTGTATAACCCACTGCATGCGAAAACGAAACTTTTACCGAGTGACTTTGCAGAGATTCTACTAGCAGGAATTCCCTTGGCGGGATGTAAGGTTTCGGGAGGAGACGAGAAGTGGTATCGGGAGATGAGCGAGTTGCCGGTTCCTTTTTCAGTATTTGTACCCGGGCATCAACTCGCAACCGGCATCTCCCAAGGGGCCCATGGTGCCTATTCTAATGTCGCTTGCTTACACCCTGCGTTTGCCCAAAACTGGTATAACGATATGGTGAACAAAACCGGTGATCCGTTCGGAATGCAATCGCGTATTCAACAATTTATGCAGCAATGCATGGTGCCTTATATTCGGGATCAAGCTTATGCTAACCAAGCGGTGGATAAGTTTATGGCTGCGGTAGGTGGATGGACACCTATAAGTACCCGTTTGCGATGGCCGTATCGCTGGATTCCCGAAGAAGAAATACTCGTTGTTAAGCAGCGATGTGCCGAGCTTTTGCCGGAAGTTTTTATGCAACGAAGCACAAAAAATCAAAACACAAAGCCATGAGAGAGAATAAATTTAAATATCTGTATCTACTGATCAACTTTTTAATTGTTGGTTACGGATGTGTGGCCGGGCAACATACTTCTGAGCGAATGGCTATGGATAGCAGTATTGTCTTTACTCCAAATGAACGCTATGCATCAACGCGGATTCCTGCGCTCGTAATGAGTAAAAAAGGCACCTTATTGGCCTTTTGTGAAGGTCGGATCGGGAGCGCGAGCGACTGGTCAGAAATGGATTTGTTGATGCGTCGAAGCAAAGATGGAGGGCGCACTTGGGAAGCCCCAATCGTTATTGCTCCCAAGAAAAGTGGCCCTACCAGTAATCCCACGCCTATCGTTGACAGTAAGGGGACAATCCACCTGCTTTATCAGCGGGATTACGCAAGAGCTTATTATACTTTTTCTACCGATGATGGAGAAACCTGGAGCCCTGCCATGGATATCACCGCCACTTTTGACGCCTTTAAGCCAGCGTATGATTGGAAAGTATTAGCACCCGGCCCCGGACATAGCATTCAGCTAAAAAATGGCAGATTGCTTGTCCCGGTTTGGTTGAGTGATCCTGCTAAGACGGTACCTCATCGGAGCCACGCCCCTTCTTGCATTGCAACCATTTATAGCGATGATCTCGGAAAAACGTGGAAACGAGGTGAAATCATCGCTAAAAACTCGGCTGAATTTAAAAATCCCAGCGAAACCATGGCAATTCAATTAAAGGACGGAAGGGTCATGGTGAATATCAGAAATACTTCGGAAAAACATTTGCGTGGTGTAAGCTATAGTAAGGATGGTATCAGTGGATGGTCGAAACCTGTCTTTGACGAAGAACTTTTCGATCCGATCTGCATGGCTAGTATTATCAGGTTATCCGACAGGAAGAAAGGTATCCTATTTCTCAATCCTGATAGCCGCGATATTCCAAAACATCCCCGTAAAAACTTAACTGCTAAAGTCAGCTATGACGAGGGACAGACGTGGCCTATTAGTAAGCTGATTCACGAAGGGCCATCCGGCTATTCAGATGTTGCGGTAGGGGCGGATGGAACCGTTTATTGCTTGTTTGAAACAAATTCGGGAAAAGACTGGAACTATAACATCGTGTTGAAGACCTTTAAGCTTGACTGGCTGACCGATAATAAATAATAATAACTTATCGCGAAACGAAAATTGTGCACTGAGTTGTTTGGAAATGAATAAAACTTACAATAAATAATATATGAATAAAATTACCGGATTAATAGCGGCAACTTTTGCGGCGTATCACGAAGATGGAACAATAAATCTGAATATTATCCCGAGAATAGTAGATAAAATGGTAGCCGATGGATTATCTGGTGTGTTTATTTGCGGAACGAATGGAGAGGGGCCGAATTTAACGGTGGAAGAACGCATGGCTATTGCTGAGGCCTATGTGAAAGCTGCTAATAAACGGATATTGGTACTGGTGCACGTTGGACACAGTTCGATTGCGGACTGTCGACGATTGGCGGCCCATGCAGAACAGATTGGCGCTGATGCTATTTCTTCCGTCGCAGCTTTTTACTTTAAACCTACTACTGTGAGCAATCTGGTGAATAGTATGGCTCAGATTGCTTCTGCAGCACCTCATACACCCTTCTACTATTATCATATCCCTACATTAACGGGCATCGCCATTGATATGCTCGCCTTCTTGGAACAGGCTGAAAAAGTGATCCCTAATTTTGCCGGACTTAAATATACCGCCTCTACCTTACATGAATATCAAGCCTGTCTAAACTATAAAGGGGGTAAGTTTGATGTGCTGTTCGGTTACGATGAGATGCTTCTACCGGCACTTGCCGTTGGCGCAATGGGAGCTATTGGTAGCACTTATACTTTTTCTGCATCGCTCTATTTACAACTATTAAGGTATTATAAAAAGGGACATTATGAGGAAGCGGCAAACATGCAATTGCATTCGGTTAACATGGTGCGTTGTCTTGTAAAATATCCGCCGATTCCTGCGCAACGGGCAATCATGAAGATGATAGGCTTTGATCTCGGTCCTTGTCGGCTACCACTTGAGCCGCTAAATGAAGACGACGTGCTGCAGCTGAAAAACGCCTTAGATGTGAACGGTTTTTTTGACGTGGTGAAGCGGGCTTCGGAAGTACTGAGCGAAGAGCAGTGAGCTGTAAAATATAATTGAATGTTAGCATGGACAGATCTTCTTATTCACTTCTCATTTTTCTTATGACTTTTTCTTTAAATAAAGGAGTGGCGCAGTTCGTTTCTACAAATCAATTAAAATGGGATGAGCTGCAAGCACTCCCGGATCCGATTGGATTTGCGGGTTCTTTTGTTGGAGTCAGCAATGGCGCACTTTTGGTTATAGGTGGTGCAAATTTTCCCGATGGCGGTGCGCCTTGGACCGGTTCTGATAAGGTATGGTACGATCAGGTATTCGCACTAGACAACCCAAACGCCAAATGGAAAGAAGTAGGGAGGTTGTCGCAACCATTAGGTTATGGAGTATCCGTATCTTGGAGAAATGCAGTGATTCTTATCGGGGGGAGTAATGAAAATGGTCATCACAAGGAAGTTTGGATGTTGCGATATGACAACGGAAGAATTGAAAAAAGTACATTGCCCGATTTACCTCACCCATTAGCCAATTGTACAGGGGTACTGTTAGGAGATGTTATTTATATAGCGGGCGGTATCAGGAAACCGGACTCCAAGACAACGGAGAAAAATTTTTGGGCATTGGATCTTGCTGCTGATACGAAAGAATGGAAGGTACTTGACCCTTGGCCGGGACCTTCCAGAATGTTAGCGGTTGCAGGCGTTCAGCATCGTAAATTGTATTTATTCAGCGGAGCAAAGCTGGTGGATGGAGTTCGGGAATACCTGAAAGATGCCTATGAATATACCCCCCAGGTAGGGTGGAAGAAAATAGCCGATCTTCCCCAATCAGTTGTAGCGGCGCCAAATCCGGCTTATGGTATTAACAAATACCATCTTTTAATTTTTGGAGGCGATGATGGGAAGCTGGCTGCAAAAGCAAATCAATTGAAACAGCAACACCCCGGTTTTTCTACGAACATTTTAGATTATGATATATCCACAAATACCTGGAAGAAAATAGGAGAGGTTCCCACTGATAAAAAAGAAGATGCAATTGCCAATCCAAATGGGAGCAGCTGGGCTCCGGTAACGACCAGTTTAACTATATGGAACGATGCTGTCATAATACCGGGGGGAGAAGTAAGACCTGCCGTTCGTACCCCTCGCGTGCTAAGACTGACACCTGAAAAAATAACGGATCAATAATGAAACATACTGTTAATCGTTACGCATGGCTTATTGTAGCTTTATTATGGGTAGTAGCCTTCTTAAATTACCTTGATCGTATATTAATAACTTCGATGCACGATCCTATTGTGGCTGATTTCAAACTGTCGGATGCACAATTCGGTCTATTGACGTCGGTCTTTCTTTGCTCGTATGGGCTTTTAAGTCCCTTTGCAGGTTTCTTCGCCGACAAGTACAGCAGAAAGCAAGTGATT
>Ga0079224_100004171_pt1 | contig 18539 bp, 15 predicted proteins | sample Stecom2015_FD_80414 | JGI IMG/M metagenome (GOLD analysis project Ga0079224, IMG submission 80414) | Agricultural soil microbial communities from Utah to study Nitrogen management - Steer compost 2015 | ecosystem: Environmental > Terrestrial > Soil > Agricultural land | place: USA: Utah... | reverse complement strand
GATCCCGAGCTCGAAGACCTGGTCCAGGATGTCTTTATGGCGCTGCTCAAAGGTGCGGCGCGGATCCAGGACGGGGCGGCCCTGCGCGGGTACCTGGCGTCGATGGCGGTCCGGGTCGCCGCGCAAGAGATCCGCAGACGGCGCGTGCGCCGCCTGGTCGGCCTGTCGCCCACCGGCGAGGTGCCGGACCGGGGGATCGATCGCGTCGACGTCGAGCACCGTGAGGTACTGCGTGCGCTGCATCGAGTTCTCCAGCGGCTCAGCGCACGCCGGCGGATGGCCTTCGTCCTGCGGCACGTGCAAGGGCTCGAGATGCTGGAGGTGGCCGCAGCGCTGAACGTCTCGGAGTCGACGGTGCGGCGGGAGCTCGAGAGCGCGCGAGCGCTGTTGCTCAAGTCGCGCGAGCCGGCGCTGCGCGAGTTTCTGTCCAAAACCGAGGGAGCCTGGTCATGACCGAATCCGAACGAGGGGTGGATGCGGCGGCGGAGCTTCTGCGACGCGCCGGGGAGCTGGACGCGACCGAACGTCTCCGGGCGCGCGCCGCGTTCTTGGGACGCCTCGACCGCGAGCGCGCGCGGCCGGTCTCGGCGAGCTTTGGGCATTGGCGGTATGGCGGACCGCTGGCGCTGGCGGCGGGCGTGGCGTTGGTCTGGCTCTTGGTGCTCTGGAACCCCGAGCAGGGGCTCGGTTACACCGTGGAGGGCGCCACCAGCGAGGGGGGGTACGTGCGCGCCGCGCAGCACCGCCCCGCTCGGATCACCTTCTCCGATCGCAGCGAGATCCGCGTGTCCGAGGGCGCGCGCCTGCGGATCGAACCGCATGCGGCGCAAGGCGGCGCGCACGTCGCCGTCGAAGGCGGGCGTCTGGACGTCGTCGTCGCTCACACCGAGCGGAGCAACTGGCGCTTCAGCGCGGGACCGTTCCAGGTACGCGTCACGGGCACACGCTTCATGCTGGCCTGGGACGGCAACCAGTCGAAGATAGAAGTGACGTTGAAGGAAGGCTCCGTCGAGATCGAGGGGTACGCGGGGTCGGGCGCGGTGAGCGTGCGGGCGGGACAGCGTTTCATTGGCGATGCGAAGCGGCGGACGATGCTGGTCACGGATGTCGAGCCGCCGCCCGAGGCAGGCGAGCCTCGCCCGTCTCCCGAGGCGGAAGCTCGGCCCTCCTCGGCAGACGAGGCATCGAGCGAGGCGCCGCCCGAGCTGCCCGATCGGCCGGCGCTCGTTCCCTCACCGAGCGCGATCCCTCCGGCGGCTGGGTCGCGTCCGAAGCTCGGTTGGTCGAAGCTCGTTTCCAAGGGGGAGTTTCAACGGGTCGTGGATCAGGCCGCCGCTCGTGGGCTACCGGCTTGTCTCGCAGGCTGCGCCGCCGAGGATTTGAGCGCCCTCGCGGACGCCGCCCGCTACGTGGGGCGGGGTGATCTCGCCGAGAAAGCGCTGCTCGCGTTGCGCGCCCGGCACGCTGGCACGCACGGTAGTCGGGCGGCGTTCCTGCTCGGACGGGTCCACGAGAACCGAGGGGATGCGGACGGCGCGAAGCGTTGGTACGAAACCTCGCTGCGAGAGGGGCCGAGCGGCGCCTTTGCGGCCGAGGCCCTGGCCGGTAAGATGCGCGCCGTGAAGCTCGTCGACGGTCCCGCCGCCGCGCGCGCGACCGCGCGGGAGTATCTCCGCCTTTATCCAAAGGGAGTGCACGCGACGATGGCCCGGCAGCTTTCGGGCGATCCGTGAGGGCGTGGCGCGCGCTGCGAGCGGTCATCGTTGCTGCCCTGCTCGTGGTGGTCCCGCGCGTCGCCGTCGCTCAGCGGGTCCTGCTCGCCCGGCCTCCCAGAACGGATCCGACGCTGTTCGAGGCGTTCGGGCGGCTGCGCGCCGAGCTCGAGCTGCACGCGTTCGAGGTGGTGGTGCTGGAGGATCGACCAAGACCGCGAGCCGCCGACGAGCTCGAACGTGAGGCGCAGGCGCGGGGCGCGTTCGCCGCCATCGCGCTGCAACGCAGCCAGAGCGGTACCACCGCCGAGATCTGGATCGTCGACCGGGTCACGGGCAAGACCACCGCGCGCAAGCTCCGCATCGAGCCGTCGGCGCACGGTCCCACGTTGCTCGCGGTGCGGGCGGCGGATCTGTTGCGAGCGAGCTTGCTCGAGCTTGCCCCCGGCGAGCGGCCCTCCGAGGATGTCGTGGGCGTGGTGCCTGGCCCGCCGCCGATGGAAGTCGTGCGCTTCTCGCAGCAAGTCCCGCGCTTTCAGGTCCAAATCGGAGGGATGGTGCTGCACACCCCGGCGCTCGGGTCCAGCGTCGGGCTATCGCTTGGCACAAGCTTTCGCCCGATCGAGCGGCTGGCGATCGGGATCGATCTGGGCGGGCCGCTCTTCGGTGGTGCGTTCGACGCTCGCATCGGCAGCGCCAGCGTGCGGCAGGAGCTGGCGCTCCTGCGCCTGGGCTGGATCTTCTCCAGCGGCACGCCGGGGTCCCGCCTCGAATGGGGACCTTTCATCGGTGCCGGCGCTTATCATCTCGAAGCCACGGGGGTGGTCGAGCCGCCGCTCGTGGCGCAGACGGACGCGTCTTGGAGTGTGATCGCCAACGCCGGCGCCGGCCTTCGATACTTCTTCGACCAGACCGTGAGCGCCGGCCTCGATGTGAGCGCGATCGCGCTCTTCCCGCGTGCGGTGATCGCCATCGACGATCAACACTCGGCGCCCGTGGCGGTACAGGGGCTCGCGTCGCTGAGTCTCGGGGTGGCGTTCTGAACCCCCGCTCTGCTTGGCGTGCGGCGCGCGAGGCAGAGCGCTCCCCGTCGCTGGAGTCCGGCCGCAAAGCGGCGATTGAAAGCTTCGAGAATGCGATGAGTCGGTCGGGACGTACTGGACGCGGTGGAGGGGAAGGCGTATTGAAGGGAGCGCGGCGTCCGCGAACCGAGCGCGCTCGGCAAGGTGACGACGCAGTTAGGAACCAAGTGGCAGAAGGCAACATCAAGCGCCTGACCGATAAGGGTTTTGGCTTTATTTCGACGGATTCCGGCAGGGATTTGTTCTTCCATTCTTCGGCGCTCCAGGGCGTCTCGTTCGACGAGCTCCAGACCGGACAGCGCGTCGAGTACGTGGAGAGCGAGGGCCCGAAGGGCCCGCGGGCCGAGTCGGTTCGGCTCGTCTGATCGCTAGAGGGGTCGCGCGGGCGCGCGGGCGCCCGCGCACAATCTCGACGCCCGAGCCTCGTGACTCACGAGACGGCGTCATCGAAGGCGCGCGGACCGGCAAGCACGGCGTGCGGCGGCTATCGTCATTTCTCCATGTTAGGGGTCGACCCGATGTGGCACCGAGGAGGCGCACACTGTTATAGCGCCGCGGCTCGCGCCGGTTCTGCACCGGCACATTCGACCACCTCGGAGACCAAGCATGAAGAATCTTCGCACGCTGCTGAACCTAGTCCTGTGCTTGCCGCTCGCCTCCTGTGCGCTGGAGGCGGCAGACCCCAACATCGAACAGCTCGGTGCCGCCGCCGAGGAGATCAAAAATGGCACCGTCGGCTGGCATCCCGGCGTGGTCGCCGTCTACCACGGTGGTGTCCGTCCCTGCAGCGGGGTCTACATGGGGCAAGGACCACGGGGCGCCGAGTGGGTCCTGACGGCCCGGCACTGCGTCACCACGGACGGCTCAGTCAGCGGTCCCCTCATGTCCGCTTCGTCGTTGTGGGTCACGGCGCAGGACAACCCTGGCCTGACGGTGCCGTCGCTAGCGTTTCGGTGGTCGAAGCAGTACTGGCAGCAGGGTACCCAGATCGTTCAGCGGAGTTCGACCACGGATTTGGCACTTTTACGCCTCGGGGCGCCTCTGCGCTACCTCTCTCCGATCACGGGAAACAACCTCGTCATTCACACATCGTCGGTTTCGACCAACACGCCTCCGAGCTCGTTGATCAACAAGGACGTGGAGTGCGCCGGATACGGTAGGTCCACGAACCTGTCTCTGCCGCTCAACGTGGAGGATGGCACGACAGGGGCCGGGCGGGCGCGGTGGGCCAGGGTGCGCATCAACAGCGCCAACTCGACGACGTTCACGGCGCCGATCAATTCCCTTGGCCAAACCATCATCAATGGCGACTCGGGCGGGCCGTGCTGGGTCGTCCATAGCCACGGCAAGGTGCTGGTGGGCATCAACAAGAGCACGAACAGCCCGAGCAGTCCGACAGTGGGGACGTTCGTCACCGTCGCGGGCAACGCCAACGCGAACTGGGTGGACAACATCATCCAGGGGTCCTGAGGGTGCTCTAAACGGGCGCGGGGCGCGCCGCAGCATTGTAGGGCGAGTGGCGCGCCTCCTCGGATCCAGGGGCGCGGAGTTTCGGTGGGGGCGCAGCATTCCAGCGTGGGGAGGCGTCGGTGGGCCTGCGCGCGAAACCGTGATCGATCACGCCGGCTCGCGCATGAATCGTCTGCACTCGAAAGACGCTGCGGGATGGGGGACCGCGAGCACGTTCTTCGACCCCTGTGATTCGGAGCGCCCTACATGATCCTGACGACATCCAGAGATTTCACGCCTGGCCGACGTGCTTCCACTCGGCTCTACCTGAAATACGCTGCGATCTTGTTGACGACGCAGCTCGTTGCCTGTGGTGACGCGGCGGGACCGACGCCGGCTGCCGTGACGGCCACGGGAGGCAACGCCGGCACGGATGTGACGAGCAGCGGCGGCGCACCGGCCGGCAGCGGCGGCGGAAGCGCCGCCGGCGGCGGCTCCGTCGCGACGGGGGGCAGCTTCGGGGTCGGGGGGAACGTAGCGACGGGCGGCTCCGGCGGCACTGGAGCAGGGGCTGCGCCCGGCACCGGAGCGTCCGGCGGCTTTCCGGCTGGGGGCAGCGGGGGCAGCGCTGCGTCGGGCGGCGCCGGCACCGATGGTGGCACGGGCGGGTGGGGGAACGGCGGCGACGCCGGTAGCGGTGGCGTCGCAGGCTCCGGTGGCAGCGGCGGCAGCGCCGGCACCGGCGGCGACCCAAGCACGGGTGGCAGCGCCGGAACCGGTGGCAGCGCCGGGACGGGCAACCCCGGCGATTGCAACGGTCACACAGAGCCGAATTTCGCGCTCGCGGGTTGGGCGGCACTGAACGGGGGCACCACCGGCGGCAAAGGCGGGACCAGCGTGACGGTGTCGTCGGCCAGTGACCTGCAGCAGGCGCTCAAGGACAAGCAGAAAAGCTCCACGCCGCTGACGATCCTCGTTCAGGGCACCATCGTGGCCGGAAACTCGGGCCTCAGCAAAATCGATGTCAAGGACGTCTCGGACGTCTCGATCATCGGCGCGGGAGCTGGCGCCGAGTTCAACGGGATTGGGCTGAAAATCGTGCGCGCGAGCAACATCGTCGTCCGCAACTTGCGCATTCATCACGTCGACATCGGCGACAAGGACGCCATCAGCATCGAGGGGCCGGTCGACCACGTGTGGATCGATCACTGCGAGCTCTACAACGAGTACGAGGGGGTCGACAAAGACTACTATGACGGCCTGCTCGATGCGAAAGCCGAGGCCGAGTACATCACGTACTCTTGGAACTATCTGCATGACAGCTGGAAGACGAGCTTGGTGGGCAGCTCGGAGTCGGACACCTTCGACCGCAAGATCACCATGCGCCACAACTACTACAGGAACTGTTACTCGCGCTTGCCGCTGTTCCGCGGCGGCACGGGCCACCTGTTCAACAACTACTACGAAGCCATTCACGACACCGCCGTCAACTCGCGCCTGGGCGCGTGCGTCCGCGTCGAGAACAACTACTTCGACCAGGTCAGCAATCCGTGGGTGTCCGCCTACAGTGACGAGCTGGGCGGCGTCGAGCTGATCTGCAACACCACCGAGAACAGCACCTTCGACTACAGCGGCGACGTGAACGAGCCGCTCTCGTGCGTCGCGAGCGTGCCGTACGACTACTCTTCCGTGCTCAACCGCACCGACGTCGTTCCGGACCTCGTCCAGCAGCACGCGGGCGTCGGCAAGCTGGCCGATCCCACCGCCTTCTGAGGGCATCGAATCGTTCGTGCCCGCGGCTCGGAGCGGGGCGCGGGCTTCGACTCAGCCGGGTCGTGTTCGGCGCTGCTCCGCCGCCCGCAGGCGAGCTTCGAACAGCTCGCGGTCGGTGTAGATTTGGATCAGGTTGCCGGTGCGGGAGAGGTGCTGGGCGATGGCGACGGTGAGCGAGATGGCCTTGGAGCCGACGAGCACGCTCACGCGCGACAGCTTGGCCCGGTCCTGTGAAAAAAAGCGTGTCCAGGCCTCGCTGACGCTCGGGGAGATGCTGAGGGCCTGGGAGGCGTCCACGAACAGCTCGAGCGGCTGATGGCGCAAGATCTCGTGGCGGATCTCGTCCAGGGTCGCCGTGCCGAACTGGCCGCGGTCGTGCCCGGCGACGACCACGTGCAACACCCCCGGCGCCGGGGTGGCGTACCGAAACCAGCCGTCGCCGGCCGAGAGCCGCACCGATCCGTCCGTCGCCGTCGATCGCTCCAAGTCATTGGCCGCTGCCATGCGCTCGGCCCATCGTAGCCCCGCGCGCCAACGCCGGAGAAGCGGGTTTTCGCCGCCTCGGTGCCGGGGGGGACGCACCCGCGCCCGCTCGCGGCAGCCTGGAGCGACCAGCGGTCTGCAGCGCAAAGCGTTTGTCCCGGAAAACGAGACGAATCTAGCGCCCCGATCCGCGAGCAAAGCTGAGGGTATCCCGAGGAATCGGGGCCCTCAGCCAAAGTGGGGCCCCGATTCCTCGGGGCTCTCGGCTGGCAAACGGATCGGTGCTCTAGGGGCGCACCTGCCGTGGCGAAGGTGCGGGCACGAAAACTTCCCAAGGCCGCGCTCGATCTTCTGCGCTTGACGCGAGATGGCCTCGTGCTGACCAAACTGACGGCGGTCGGGAGCTGCTGCCGCAGGTAACCCGTGAAACTCGTCATCTTTGGACTGACCGTGAGCTCGTCCTGGGGCAATGGACACGCCACGCTGTGGCGCGGTCTGCTCTCGGCTTGGACGCGGCGGGGGCACGACGCCGTGTTCTTCGAGCGGGACGTCCCCTACTACGCCTGCCATCGAGACCTGACGGCGCTGGCGGGTTGCGACCTGGTGTTTTACCCAGACTTCGAGCAGGCGCGTCGCGCCGCGGCGGATCAGCTCCGAGATGCACAGGTGGCGATGGTCACCTCCTACTGTCCGGATGGGATCGCCGCGGCCGAGCTCGTCCTCGAATCCCAGGCCGAGCTCAAGGTGTTCTACGATCTGGACACACCGGTCACGCTGGCGGATCTCGCTGCAGGTCGACCGGTGCCTTACTTGGGGCCGCGCGGCCTCGCGGGCTTCGACCTGGTGTTGAGCTACACGGGCGGCAAGGCGCTCGACGAGCTGTGTGCTCGCTTGGGCGCCACCAAGGCCGCCCCGCTCTACGGCCACGTGGATCCTGCTCGCCACTATCCCGCCGCGGGGGGGAACGAGCCGGCGGCGGACCTCACCTACCTGGGGACCTACGCGCCGGATCGACAACCGCACGTCGAGGAGCTCTTGTTCCGTCCAGCCCGGCTCTCGCCCGAGCGCCAGTTCGTGGTGGGCGGCGCCATGTATCCAGACACCATGGACTGGCCGCTCAACGTGCGGCACCTGCCACACGTCGCTCCCGCCGACCACCCAGCGTTCTTCTGCTCCGGCCTGGCCACGCTGAACGTGACCCGAGCCGCGATGGCGACGATGGGCTTCTGCCCGTCGGGCCGTCTGTTCGAGGCGGCAGCTTGTCGCACGGCGACGATCACCGACGCCTGGGAGGGGCTCGACCGCTTCTTCGAGCCCGGACGAGAAATCCTGGTTTGCGAGACCGCCGCCCAGGTGGTCGATGCGCTGAAGGATCGTGACCTGCTGCAGCGGGTCGCCCGGGCGGCCTATGAGCGTGCGCTCGCCGAGCACACTTCCGAGCACCGCTGCGCGGAGATGGAAGGGCTCTTCGAGCGGGCGCTCGCGGGCCCCGCCACGGAAGAGGTCGCCTGATGTGGGGGATCATTCCCGCGGCGGGCAACGGCAGCCGCATTCAGCCGCTCGCCTTCTCCAAGGAGCTCTTGCCCGTTGGCAGTCGCAGCGACGGTGACGGGGAGCGACCACGCGCCGTGAGCGAGTACCTGGTGGAGCGCATGCTCCGGGCCGGAGCGACCAAAATCTGCTTCGTGATCTCGCGCGGCAAATCCGACATCCTCGAGTACTACGGTGGCAAGGTCGGGGAGGCTGACCTCTGCTACGTGGTCCAGCCGGAACCGGCGGGCCTGTGTGACGCGGTCTTCAGGGCCGCGCCCCTCGTCCACCCGGACGAGCCGGTGCTCATCGGGCTCCCAGACACGATTTGGTTCCCCGAGAACGCGCTGGCGGAGCTGGTTGGCGACGAGTTTTCCCTGCTGCTCTTCCCGGTCGCGCGACCGGAGCTGTTCGACGCGGTGGTGTTGAACCCGAACGGCATGGTGGCGGAGGTGCAGGTCAAGCGCGCGGCCGCGGCGTCGCATTGGGTCTGGGGCGCGATGAGCCTGCAGGGCAGGGTGTTGCATGCTCTGCACCGTTTGTGGATCGAGCGCCTGCGCGCCGACGAGTATTTGGGGACGTTGTTCAACGCGCACATCGATCGGGGCGGCGTGGTTCGAGGAGCCCAAATCGGCAAGGCCTACGTCGACGTCGGGACGCTCCACGGCTACCGCGAGGCCACGCGGCTCCTGGAGGCGATGAAGCTCCTGGAGGCGATGAAGCTGCTCGGCTCGGATCCCGCCACGAACCCTGCGACCCCGCCGTGGCAGGGCCGCTCGGTCTGATCGCCGGCAGCGCGAAAAGCGCAAGGGGCAGCCGGGAAGTCGAGCGCTCGAAATCCCGCACCATCTACTCTGCCCTGCGTTACAGATAGAATATGGAGGGTTTTTCAGTGGTCGTCCCGATAGGGATCCGGCGCTGCCGAGCGGACGACTTGAACGGGCTCGAGTGGCTCGGGGCGTTCAGCGAGCACCGTGACATCATCCAGCGAACCTTCGCCGCCCAGCGGCGTGGGGAGGGCGCGATGCTGATCGCCGAAAGCCAGGCCTACCCGGCCGGCCAGATCTGGATCGACCTGCGCAAGAAACGGCGGCAGTCGGTGGGGATCTTGTGGGCGCTGCGCGTCTGGCCGGGGTTTCAGCGGCTGGGCATCGGCCGCCGCCTGATCCGAGCCGCCGAGTCCGTGGTGGCGGAGGCGGGGCTGCTCGCCGCGGAGCTGGGCGTCGACCAGGGCCGTGAGCCCGTGCGCGCGCTCTACGAACGGCTCGGCTACGCCTACGTCGGCGACGAGATCGACCGATACGACTATCGTGCGCCCGGCGGCGACGTCGTCCATGTGGAGCACCACCTGTGGCTACTGCGCCGGCGGCTGCCGGATCGTTCGCTCGGGCGAGCCGTCGTCGCCGAGGCCTAGAAAAATGAGACGATCTAGAGCACCGAGCCGTGAGCAGACGAGAGGGTTTCCCGATGAATCGGGGCCCTCGCCATCTCCGCGCTGGCAAACCGATCGGTGATCTAGACCGCGCGGCGGACCGGACGTGGGCCGCCCGCTGCAGCTCGGACGAGCGCTCGCGAGCGCGTGTCGCCCCGCGCTCGACGAAATGGCTCCGTTCGCTACCTGCCGGGGCGTTCGCTGCGGCGGCGCACGGTCGAACCGTGCTCGAACTCGCGATCGCGGTGCTCGGCGATCCAGCGCAAATGGCGCTGCTCGTCCTCCAGGTGCCGTTCGAACAGCGCGCGAGCGTCCTCGTGAACGGCAAGCTCGATGGCTGCTTCGTAGGCGGCGTTGGTGAGCTGCTCGCTGCTGAGCAACGCCAGCAGGGCGGGCTTCGTCCCGAGGGCCCCCATCGCGGAGGTCAGCAGCGCCAAGGTCGCGGTGTCCGGGTCGGGAGCCACGGCGCTCGGCTCCAGTCCGCGCCGTTCGAGCAGCTGTCCGAGCCCCGTCACGTGGCGGCGGTGGTCCTCGGCGAACGCACGCAGCTTCTTCGCGACCTCGGGGATGTCATCGAGGATCGCCGCCGCGATGTCGTAGGCGGCGGCCGCTTCGAGATCCATCTGGGCAAGCGCGGCCGCGGTCTCACGCAGCCCTTCGAGGTCCTCGCGGTCCGCCGTCTCCCCGCGCTCCTCGGCCTTGCGCGTCGACGGGGCCTTTGGCGGCCCTTGACCGTTGCCGGTTCTTTTTCCAGAGCCCGCTCGTGCGCTGGCCTTGTTGGAGAGGTCACCCAAGGTGGCACGCTGCTGGATCTTCGACAGCAGCACGTCGCTGATGCCCGCGATCTCCGTGAGATCCTCCCAGCTGGAGAACCTGCCCTTCTTCGCCCGAGCTCTCGCGATCTGCCTCGCTCGCTCGACATCGATGCCTTCGATCGCCTGCAGTTCGTGTTCGCTCGCCGAGTTCAGATCGATCTTCGCCACCTGACAGCCTCCCTCGTCGCTCCCTGCATGTAAGCATGCGTGGCCGCTGAACAAGGCCGCCCCAATCGGACGCCGCTGGGCGCGATCTCGGCGACTGCGGGGAGCGCGCCGGGCTCGAGTAGGAACGAATCCGATGAGCCAGGAGCCCGCCGCGTCTGGCCGAGGATCATTGCGGCGCCGGCTTTCGTGCCTAGGCTGCCCTCGCGACGAACGGCTCGCGAGCGAGGATCGAGATGGCATTGACCGTGCTTCAGGTCGCCTACCCGTTTGCTCCTGTCACGCCGGACGCGGTGGGCGGGGCCGAGCAAGTGCTGTCCATGATCGACAGGGGCCTTCGGGCGCGCGGGCACCGTTCGCTCGTGGTGGCCTGTCAGGGATCGAAGGTCGCCGGCCGCTTGATCGCGGGGCCCGCCGTCCCGGAGCGCGTCGACGGAGCTGCCCGCGAGCGGGTCTGGCAGGAGTACCGGCAGCGCATCGCGGCCAGCTTGCTCGAATGGCGCGTCGACGTGGCGCACTTTCACGGCCTCGACTTCTTCGAATACCTGCCCGCGGCGGCCGTCTCGACGCTGGTGACCCTGCACCTGCCGATCGCCTGGTACCCCCCGGATGCAGTACGCCCGGAGCCCCCGGTGCACGTGCAGTGCGTCTCGGCGTTCCAGCGCGGCACCTGCCCACCGGACGTGCCGGTCCGCGCGGTGATCGAGAACGGCGTCGATCTCGATGCGCTGCGCCCGTGCCCTGACGTGAAAGGAGACTACTTCCTGGCGCTCGGTCGCATCTGCCCGGAGAAGGGCTATGAGATCGCTTTGGACGCGGCCAAGGCCGCTGGCATAGCGCTCATCATCGCGGGAGAAACGTTCCCGTACCCCGAACACCAGCGCTACCTGGAGGCGCAAATCCGTCCCCGCCTGGACGCTCGGCGCCGGCTGATCGGACCGGTAGGCGGCCCGACGAAGCGAGGGTTGCTCGCGCGCGCCCGCGCGCTGGTCGTCCCGAGCCAGGTGGCGGAGACCAGCAGCCTGGTCGCCCGCGAAGCCCTGGCATCGGGCACTCCGGTCATCGCCTTCCGGCGCGGCGCGCTTTGCGACGTCGTCGAGCCTGGCCGGACAGGGGTGCTGGTCGATGATGCGTCCGAGCTGCCGCGCGCCTTCCAAGACGCCGCGCGCCTGGACCCGATGGCTTGCCGGCGGGCGGCGCTCTCGCGCTTCGACGCTCGCGTCATGCTGGACCGATACGTGGCGCTCTATCACGCCCTGGTGCGGGAAGCCGTAAGCGGCGTCGAGCGGCGCGCGAGCTGAAAGTGACGCTGATGTGTGAGCTCTTGGTGTGGGACTCGATCGCAGCGCTGCGAGCCAACTCGGCCGCCTGGTGGGAGCTCTGGCGCCGCGATCCGCGCGCGACGCCGTTTCAATCACCGGTGTGGGTGATCCCCTGGGCCGAGCAGTTCGCGTCCCGCTCGAGCCTGCACGTGTTGGCGGCGGTGTGCGAGCAGCGGCTCGTGGCCCTGCTCCCGCTGTTCTTCTATGACGGCCCGGCCGGGCGCACCGGGGCGCTGCTCGGGGCTGGCATCAGCGACTACCTCGACGTGCTGGTGGCGCCGGGCGCACCCTCGAAGGCCGTGGCTGGGATCTGGGAGCGGGTCCTCGAGCTGGCCGAGCACGCGCGCCTGGATTGGACGGATCTGCCGGGGGGGTCCCCGCTCATCGCGTTCGCGGACGGGGTGCCAAGGCCGCACGGCGTCTGCCCGCGCCGCCTCCTCCCGGAGAGCAACCAGGACTTCGGCGCGAGCCTGCCCAAATGGCTCTGGCGCAACGTGCGCCAAGGCGAGGCACGCCTTCGGCGAGCCGGGGGGAGGCTGCGGCGATCGGTCCGAACGACGCTGGCACGCGATCTCGAGGCGCTGTTCGAGCTCCACGGGGCAGAGTGGCGAGCGCGGGGAACCCCTGGAGTGCTGGCTTCGGCCGAGGTGCGCGCCTTTCATCGGCGGGCCGCCGAGAGCCTGCTCGAGCGGGGCGTGCTGCGCCTGCAGGTCGCCGAGCTCGACGGCCGACCGATCGGCGTGCTGCTCACCCTGGACTCTCGGGACACCAGCTGCATCTACACGTCGGGGTTCGATCCGGCGCACGCGCGGCTGAACCTCGGGAGCGTGTTGATAGCGAGCGCGGCCGAGGACGCGATCGCTCGAGGCAAACGCTGGCTCGACTTTCTGCGCGGCGCGGAGCGCTACAAGTATCACTGGGGGGCGCAGGATCGGCGGATCTTCCGCCTAGAGCAGCGGTCCGTCTCGAATCGGGCCGCTCCGCTCGCCTGCCACGCGCAGCGATGAGGCGCGCCCCTCAACAATCGAGACACGTCCACTCGACGATGCCGCTGCCGGAGCCGAAGCGCTGCATCGTGTACTTTTCGATGTCGATGAGGAAGCCGGTCTGCGCGCTGTTCCGGGTACAGCAACCGTCGCAGTCGCTGTCGGCGCACATGTCGTAGACGACCACGTCGATCTCTCGGGTTCCCTGTCGCAGGCGAAGGGTCTTGAGGCGATAGGTGGGGAAGTCGTCGGAGTGTACCGCGGCGATGTTGTTCTCCTGCACCCAGCTCTCGGGCTGCACGCCATCGAGCGCGGCGAACTGCCCGGCCCACATGCAGCCGTTGTACTCGATGCACTCGGCGCTGTTCGGGTCGGGGTAAGACTCGTAGTGGGTGAGGTTGGCCCGGCGCCACTCGCCGCCCGCGCCGGCGGCGCCGGTAGGATCGTTGGTGTTCGCGCGGTTCGAGCTCCCGGCGTCGCAGGCTCCGAGCAGGGCGCCAGCGACGGCGAGCGGGACGAAACGGGCGCGGGTACAACGTCGGATCGGCGGCATCATCGAGAGCCTCCAAGATACTCGGCATCGGTGCGCGTTGGCCCGCAATTTTCGCGCACGGGTGCCACCGGCGAGCCCGAACGCGGGTCGTCCTACCTTTTCGCACTTGACCCTACGGCGCCGCCCTTGAATACCTGAGGAGATGCCTCGGGCGCTCGCGATCGATACCGCTGCCGTTCGATGGCGGCGCTGGCGCACGGCGTGCTTTTCCGTCTGCCTCTTGCCGGCGCTCGGGAGCGGGTGCGCCCTCGAGATCGAGCACGGCGAGCCGCTCGCCACGCGGGTCGCGGACGATGAGCCTGCGACCCGCTCCCAGGCCTTACCCGAAGAGGCCCGCCACTGCCCGGCCGCTTGCGCGCGGCTCGCCGAGGCTGGATGCGCTGATTTCGCCTCGCTCGAGGGATGCCTCGACGTCTGCCCGCTCGCGACGCTCATCATCCCGCGCGCCTGCCGCTCGCTCGTGGATCCCTACTTCGAGTGCCGCGCGAACGCGCGCGTGCGCTGCGATGCGAGCGGAGCGCCCGTCGTCGACGGCTGCCAGGCCGTCGCGGACGAGCTCGACGCCTGCGCCGCGAACGCGCCCATCTGAAGCCCGCGCTCACTGGGCACTTGTGCCAGAGTGTGCCAGCCGCGGTGGGGGCGCCGCACCGGGGGCGTCGTAGGTGCCCTCGATCGCAGGGGATTCTCGCTGGTTCCGTGCTGGCACGGATCCAGGCACAGTCCTTGCTGAGCGGGAGCGGGGCCTCTGCCTGAGGTCCACGGAGCAACTCATGGTCTCTTCACGTCATGGTGTTTTCAAGCTCTTCACGCTCGTCGCAGCGCTGAGCGCCTGCAGCGGATCCAACGACCCCGGCAGCGAGCCCCAGCCGGGAGACTTCATCTCGGATCACCCGGAGGTCGGGAGCTCGTCGCTGGACAACGGCGCCGGCTCGGGGTCGGGCGGCACGACCGCTGGCACTGGCGGCAGCGGCGGGGATCCCACCGGAGCCCCGACCGAGGACGGCGATCCGGCGCGCGCCATCGCCGAGGCGGACATCATCCAGCTGGAGGGCGATCGGCTGTATGCGCTCAGCCGCTACGGCGGGCTCAGCGTCATCGATGTCTCGAACCCGAGCGACCTCGAGCTCCGCGGCCGCTTCAAGTCCGAGGCGGAGCCGTTCGAGATGTACCTCCGCGGCGACCTGGTGCTTGGGTTGTTCAACGCCTGGGGCCGCTACACGCGGACCGCCGAAGGGGCCTGGCAGTGGGTGCAGACGAGCGAAGTGGTGGCGCTCGACGTCTCCGACCCGGCCAACATCGTCAGCGTCGGCCAGTTCTCCGTCCCGGGCTACATCTCCGACTCGAGGATCGTCGGTGACGTCCTGTACGTGGTGACCTACCAAAACGGCTCCTGCTGGGACTGCGCGGCCGCCTCTCCACGGACCGTCGTCGTGAGCATCGACCTCGCCGATCCGACGGCGATCCGCAAGGTGGACGAGCTCGCCTTCGAAGACACTCAGGACGAGCGGGGCTGGGGCCGCCGCAGCATCAGCGTGACCGCCGAGCGGATGTACGTCTCGGGTCGGACCTGGCGAACGGACGGCAGCACGGCGTCCACGATCCAGGTCGTCGACATCTCCGATCCGAGCGGCGACCTGACCCTGGGCGCCAGCGTCGAGGCGGAGGGACAGATCAGCAGCCGCTGGCAGATGGATGAGCTCGATGGGGTGCTGCGCGTGATCAGTCAGCCATGGGATTGGGCCCTCGACACGCCCCCGAGCGTGCAGACGTTCACCGTCGCCTCGAGTCAAAGCCTGACGCCCCTCGGGAGCACGTCCTTGGTGCTGCCGCGCCCCGAGCAGCTGCAGAGCGTGCGCTTCGACGGCGATCGTGCGTACGCCATCACCTTCGAGCGCACCGACCCCCTGTTCACGATCGACCTGAGCGACCCGGCGAACCCCGCGCAACGCGGTGAGCTCGAGATCCCCGGTTGGGTCCACCACATGGAGCCCCGGGGAGATCGGCTGCTCGGCCTCGGTTTCGACCCCGGCAACACCGCTGGGGGTCTGCACGTCAGCATCTTCGACGTCTCGGATCTGGCGGCTCCGACGATGCTCGACCGCGTCAACTTCGGCGGCGACTGGGTAGGCCTCGCGGAGGACCAGGACCGGATCCACAAAGCCTTCCGGATCCTCGACGACCAAGGCCTGATCCTGGTGCCGTACAGCGGCTGGAGCTCCGTCGACGGCCAGAGCTCGTGCGGCGGCAACTACCAGAGCGGCGTCCAGCTCATCGATTTCACGCTGGACGATCTGGCGCTGCGCGGCGCCGTCGAATCCAGGGGGGAAGCTCGGCGGGCCTTCTTGCATCGAGAGCGCCTGTTCACGGTCTCCGACGACCGCGTGCAGACGTTCGACATCGCCGACAAGGATACCCCGAAGGCGCTCGACCACCTCGCGTTGGCGCGCCTGGTGTCGAGCACCGCGGTGAGCGGCGACCAGCTCGTGCGGCTCGGCGCCGACTGGTGGACGAACTCCGCCCAGATCGACGTGGCGCCCCTGTCGCGCGCCAACGATCCTGCCTCCGACGGCGCGCTGGACCTGTCGAGCGCGCTCGGCTTGACGTGTTCCAGCAATTTCTACGACGCGCAGATGTTCGCGCACGGAAGCTTCGTCTACGTCGTGTATCACGCCTACCACTATGACAGCGGCGGCAAGGAGGCATCCGCCGTCGCGGTCATCGACATGGCGGACCCCGCCGCGCCCAAGCTGGTCTCGAACACGTCGCTCGAGTTCGTGGCCACGGGGTGGTACGGCTACGACGCCGTCGTCAGCGCCGGCGAGCGGGTGGTGCAGGTGGGCAGCTCATTGGTCTTGCTGCGCAGCGAGTTCCTCTACGATGACCAGGGCAACCTGGCGAACCACCGCGGGTGGATCGAGGTCATCGATCTCTCGGAGCCGGAGAGCCCGCACACGGCGCAACTGGAGCTCGCGCAGGCCTCCGGTTTGACGGGGCTGTTCGCCGACGGCGATGCCGTCCTGACGAGCCACTTCGAGCCGTTGTCCGACGGCACCGGCCGCGTCCGCTTCTTCATCGATCGCGTCGACCTCTCGAACCCGCGCGCTCCGAAGCTGACCGACAAGGTGAACGTGCCCGGGTCGCTTTTTGCTTGGGATGCCGCCCGCGACAAGGCCATCACCGTCGACTACAAGACGCGCGTGGTGCAAGACGTGTCGCAGGACGAGTGCTACGCGCGCGCCGGCTACGCGGGGGTGGCGTGGATCCCGAACGACACCAGCGAGGCGGCGCTCACGGGGACCTGCACCATGACCCTCTACAGTCTGCGCCTGCTCTCGGTGCAGGGCTCGGGCGCCACGCTGCTCGATACCTGGGAGGTCCCGGAAGAGTGGCGCCTCGGCCCGGCCGAGCTCGGTGACGATCGGCTGTTTTTGCCGCTCTACCCGCGGAAAGGCGGCTACTTCACGGACTGCTACGGCTGCGGCTCGAGGTCGGTCATCCCGCACTTGGTAGTGGGCGGCATCGAGGACGGCGCGCTCGTCACCAGCACCTTCGACGCTTCGGACGACTCGCCCTACGGCGGCTACGTCGGTCAGGTCGTGGCTTTTGGCCAGCGTGTCGCCTACGTCAACGGGATGGGCGACGGTGTCGTGATCGCCGACACGAGCGACGCCAAGAAACCAGCCTACGTCCGCACCGTCCCCGTCGACGGCTACATTAGGCAGCTGCACGGCCACGGCGATCTCGCCATCGTGTCGAGCGGCTACGACGGAGTGCAGCTCATCGACGTCGCAGAGTGACGCCCGGGGGGGGGTGACGCCCCCCCGCGGGATAGCCCTCAGGCGGCGCGGCCGCTCTCGCGGCGGCGCCGCCGGGCCAGACCGGTGAGGGCGATCGCGCTCAGCAGCAGCGCGAGCGGCGCGGAGGTTCCCCGCGCCGGAGCGCGGTGTGCGCAGATGCCGCCGCCCAGCACGACGAGACCCTCTTCCGCGTCGGGGGTACCGCCCGCCACGCCCGAGCCTCCGCTGCCGACCGTGCCTCCGCTACCTCCGGAGCCGCCGGTCGCCGCGCCGCCGCCCGTGCTCGGGCCACCCGCGGCGCCGGCGCCCGCCAGACCACCGCCCCCGCTGGCGCCGGCATCTCCCGCCGAGCCCGCGCTGCCGGCGAGCCCCGCGGCACCGCCCATGCTTCCAGCGGCGCCGGCCATCCCCGAGCCCGCGGCGCCGGCCGTGCCGGAGCCCGCGGCGCCGGCCGTGCCCGAGCCGGCGGCGCCCGCGCTCCCTGCCATGCCGGAGCCCGCGCCTGCGGCGCCCGCGGCGCCCCCGGCGCCGCCCATGCCGCCGGGATCGGCGCCGTCGTCGGCCGCGTCGAGCGGATCGCGCTCGCCCGCGTCCACCTGCCCGTTGCGGTCCGTGTCTTCGGCGCCGTCGCTCGCGCCGCCCCCGTCGGTGTCGGCGATCAACACGAAGGTGCGCGTCGCCCCGGCGTCGGCGTCGGCGATGCACTGAGCCGCGGTGCCGTCCGTGTCCGGATCGTCGCAGTCGTTGCCGGCCTCCGTGCCGTCGAACAGCCCGTCGTCGTCGCTGTCCGGATCGAGCAGGTTGATGGCGCCGGTGCCGTCGCGATCCTCGCTCGGGTTCGGCTCGTCCCCGTCGGGCAAGCCGTCGTCGTCCGAGTCCCGGTCGTCCGGGTTCGAGCCGAGATCGGTCTCGAGCGCGTCGCTCAGGCCGTCGCCATCGGTGTCGGTGTTGCCGCCGTCATCGGCGCCATTGCCGGCCGTGGGATCGGTCTCGCTGCCGTCGACCTCCCCGTTGCGGTTCGCGTCCTCGCTGCCGTCGCTGGCGCCGCCGCCGTCGGTGTCCCACGCCAGCGGCGACGTGGTCGAGCCGGGGTCGGCGTCGGCGCGACAGCTGCCGCGGCTCGTATCCGTGTCCGGATTGTCGCAGTCGAACCCGAGCTCGGTCCCATCGAACAGCGCGTCGTTGTCGCTGTCGACGTCCAGCACGTTGATGAGCCCGTCGCCGTCCGTGTCGAGGAACGGGTTGGCTTCCTGACCGTCCGGGACGCCGTCATCGTCGGAGTCGGCGTCGTTCGGATCCGAACCGATCGAGACCTCGGTCGCGTCGGGCAGGCCGTCGCCATCGGTGTCGACGTTGGTGACATCGTCGGCGCCATGGCCCGCGGTGGGATCCGTCTCGCCGGCATCGATGGCGCCGTTGCGATTGATGTCTTCGCTGCCG
>Ga0079224_100004170_pt1 | contig 18539 bp, 13 predicted proteins | sample Stecom2015_FD_80414 | JGI IMG/M metagenome (GOLD analysis project Ga0079224, IMG submission 80414) | Agricultural soil microbial communities from Utah to study Nitrogen management - Steer compost 2015 | ecosystem: Environmental > Terrestrial > Soil > Agricultural land | place: USA: Utah... | reverse complement strand
CGGGCGTTACACCCCCGAATAGGCCATAAATCCTCCATCCACGGGGACGACGATTCCGGTAACAAAACCGCTGGCCCGCTCGTCAACCAGCCACAACAGCGTTCCCAGCAAATCTTCGGGTCTGCCCAACCGCCCCATCGGCGTGTGCAAAAGGATTTTCCGGGCCCGATCCGTAAAGGAGCCGTCGGAGCCGATCAAAAGATCGCGGTTTTGATCCGTAAGGAAAAATCCCGGGGCGATCGCATTGACACGGATCCCCACTTCGGCCAGGTGGACGGCGAGCCATTGGGTGAAATTGTTGATCGCCGCTTTGGCCGCGCTGTACGCCGGCACCTTTGTCATGGGGCAGGGCGCGCTCATCGAGGAGATGTTGATCACCGTCCCCCGGTGGTGGATCATGTGTCTGGCAAAGATTTGGGTCGGGATCAGTGTGCCGATCACGTTCAGGTCGAAGACCGCACCGAACCCCTCCGGCGAAAGGTCGAAAAACGTGACCACTTCCTCACTTTTCAGATCTTCGATGCGAAAGGTTTCCCGGGAGGTGTTCCCCTTCGGGTGATTGCCGCCGGCGCCATTGATCAACACGTCGCAGGGGCCGAAGTGTTCCCGGACGGTCGCCTCCGCCCGCTCCACACTTTCCACCTGGAGGACATCGCATTGGACCGGCAACGCCTCCCCGCCGGCTTCCCGGATCCGTTCGGCCACCCGAACCGCCTTTTCATAGGTCCGGTTCAAGATCGCCACTTTCATGCCTTGCCGGGCCAGCTCCTCCGCCATGCAACCGCATAAAACGCCGCCACCACCGGTAACCACCGCCACCTTGTCCTTCAAACCGGGATAGATCGGCAGCATCACTCCTCATCCCCCATCCAAAGAGATCGGCGTCGGGGAATCCTGACAGGACTCCCCGTCACCGCCGTCCGGCCTTTTCCAACGCATCCCATAGACCCCACAAATACATGATTCCCAGGGCTCGGTCGTACAGCCCGTACCCGGGCCGGCCCTCTTCCCCCCAAATCTGCCTCCCGTGGTCCGGCCGGACATAGCCCGTAAAGCCGCAATCATGATAGGCCTTGACGATCTCCCAAAGGTCGAGGGACCCGTCCCGATGGGAACTTTCGATAAAATCGCCGTTCTCATACACCGTTACGTTCCGAATATGGGCAAAGGGAATCCGGTCCGCAAATTCCCGCACCATCCCCGCCACGTCATTTTTGGGATCGACACCCAGGGCGCCGCTGCAAAGCGTAATGCCGTTGCAGGGGCTGTCCACCAAGCGGAGCAGCCGCCTGAGATCCTCCCGGTTTTTCAGGATGCGGGGCAGTCCGAACACGCTCCAGGGCGGATCGTCGGGATGGACGGCCATTCGGATTCCTAGCCGCTCCGCCATCGGTATGACCGCCTCCAGGAAGTACCGAAGATTGTCCCAAAGCGCCTCTTCCGTCAACCACCGGTACCGCTCGATCAGAGAAACCAGTTTTTCCTTCGACCGGCCCGGATCCCAACCTGGAAGAGTATATTGGCTCGAATACATTTCCAACAATTCCTCCGGATCCATCCGCTGGATCTTCGCCCGTTCGTAGAAAAGCCCCCGGGATCCATCCTCCAGCTCCCGATAGAAATCGGTGCGAATCCAGTCAAAGACAACCATGAAATTGTAACAGATCACCTTGACGCCGACGCCAGCCAACTTTTCCATCGTCTTTTGATAATTTTCGATATACCGGTCACGGCTGGGGAGACCCAGCTTGATGTCTTCATGGACGTTCAAACTTTCCACCACATCGATGTGCAAGCCGTATTCATCCGCTTGCCTTTTCACCTTTCGGATCTCATCCGCCGGCCACTCCTCACCGGTCGGGATCCGGTGAAGCGCCCAAACCAGCCCTTCTACACCGGGAATTTGACGGATCTGCTCCAGGGTGACCGTGTCGTTTCCCTCTCCAAACCAGCGAAATACCATTCGCACTTTTTTCATTCCTCCGATGAATCGAAAGGGATTTTAATAAATCGGGCGGTTCTTCTCATCGGGAATGCCGGACTTTCTGAAGAAGTACGCGTTGATGACGTCCCGCCACTCCCGGGCGTTTTCCCGTTGCTCCCGGAATTTCTTCAACACGTGCTCATACCGCTCCCTATCGATCCTCCCCTTCAAGCGGCTCCAGCGCCGGATAAAGTCTTCCACCCGCTCCACCCCTTCAAAATGGGTGTCGTAGATGTGTTGAATCACCGTGATACCGGATTTCAGGCGATGGGTGTAGGGGACGTGGTGAAAAAACAATAGCAACTCATCGGGGCAGGTTTCCAGGGATTCATACGTCTCGCGGTTGGGCGAAAAATATTGCCCGGTAAAACCGGTTCCGGTCTTCATGGTTCGGTCGACCCCGATTCCTTTGTGATCGGCATAGTGATAGGTGCCCCAATAGGAATACTCGTAACCGTCGACATCCGGACCGTAATGGTGTCCCGGCTTGACCATCCAGCCGATCCCCAAAGGAGCGGTGTAAGATTCATAGACGGACCAGGACTCCAACAGCAATCCGCAGATCGTCTCCACCACCTGCGGATCATGACCGAAGGTGAGGCGCACCCACTCCTCGGCGATCTCCTCCGCCGAAAGATCCGGATTCCAACTCAGCCGACCGAAACCATACCAATTGGCCTGCGCCAGCGTGTGGCCGGTCCAATTGGGGTCATTCCCCACATTGGACACCCCGACGATTCCGCTATAGCGATACGGAAAGATCTCACCGCCGACAACGGCCTTGACCGTCGACCCTTTCCCCTTGGCATAGGTATCGAAATCCAATACTTCCTTCCACTGGGGCACCAGAAAGCAGAGATCCTTTTGCTGCCCCGTATATTCCTGGGTAATCTGAAGCTCCAGCATCTGGTTTGTCCTTTCCATGGCGCCGAAGAGGGGGGAAACCGGCTCGCGAACCTGAAAATCCATGGGACCGTTTTTGATCTGGAGCACCACATTGTCGTGAAACCGGCCGTCCAGGGGCTTGAAATGATCGTAGGCCGCCCTGGCCCGGTCCGTGGAGCGGTCGCGCCAATCCTGGAAGCTGTAGACAAAACACCGCCAAATCACCAGCCCACCGTAGGGCCTGAGCGCTTCGGCGAGCAGATTGGCGCCCTCCGCATGGGTGCGGTTGTAGGTGAAGGGGCCCGGCTGGTGTTCCGAGTCGGCCTTCACCACAAAACCGCCGAAGTCGGGGATGTGGCGATAAATCGCTTCCACCCGTTCCCGCCACCATCGTTGCACCGCCGGGTCCAGGGGATCGGCGGTGGGCAGGCCGCCGATCCACAGGGGGCTGGCAAAATTGACGCTGAGATAGGTGCGGATGCCGTAGGACCGGAACACATCGGCCAGCCGGGCCACGTCCGGCAGCCGGGAGCCGGTGATCAGCCTGCACGCCTCTGGATCCACATTCACATTGTTGATGGCAATGGCATTGATGCCCACGGAGGCCAGAAGCCGAGCGTAATCTCGGATGCGGTCCAGCCGACGGGTGATCCGCCCCTTTTGATAAAAGATCGATCCGCCTGCATAACCGCGCTCGACGCTGCCGTCGAGGTTATCCCAGTGGTTGATCATTCGCAGCCGGTTTTTGGGATTTTCGACGATGGACAGGGAATGGATGGGCCGGCCGGTCTGCATCAGCCGCAGGAGGTGGAAGGCCGCGTACAGCGCGCCCTGGTCCGTCTTGCCGAGGAGGAGGAGGGTGGAACCTCCCTCCCGGTCGACGGTTTTCAGGACGTACCCTTCCTCGTCCAACTGTTGCCACAGCCGCTGATCCACCCAGCGCCGCGCCTCGGAATCCGAAGCCAGCACCAGGGACGGAGATTCCCGGCAATCCTTTGACAGGACCGGCGATAGACCGAGCATCGAAGAGATTCCCGCCACCAGCTCCTCCCGGGCGGAATCGAGGATCGGGGAGCCGCCCAGAACCACCAGCTTTCCGCACAGGTACCGATACTGCTCCGCCAAGGTTTCGGCAATCCTCTCATATCGAAGCCAGCACGGATCACTCGCTCTTTCCGCAGCGTTTCCCTCCCGCTCAACGCGATGGGAAGCCATACAATCCCCCCTTTGATCGCCCTTCCGGGGTCTTGCAGCTCGGGCATCCCGAAGTCCGGAAGGGCTTGTCCTCAGGGCCACATCGGTCGCCCAGCATTTCCCGGCCCGAGGTTGTTCGGTCGGCTCCTTTACCCCCTCTTTACAAACGTCCAAAAGTTTTGATCCAACAAATTCCTTACATCCCGCTCAATCTCGTGGGGCGTCATGCGCCAGCCGGTATCGTGAAGCGCTTCGTATTGGGCATGGAGCACCCGGGCGATCACCCGGCGGGAATGATCCCACTTGTAGATCAGCTGATCCAACACCCTCGCATCCGAATGCTGCGGGATAAACGCGGTCCCCAGCATTTCACAGCGCATGGCGGTGATCTCTTCCACCAGCGAAGGATTGTTTAAAAACCACCAGCAACCGAACACCATCAGATTGCGGAATTTCCTGGCGAGGACGATCAACTCATGCTGGTTTTCCCGGGCCAGCATCGTCACCAAAAAGCGGCGCTGCGGATGACGGGCGCAGATCCGCTCCACCGCTTCCACCTTCGCCCGTCCAACCCTGTCTCCGGCGAGGCCGAGGGACGGGTTCACCCTCCGCTTCACCCCGATCATCATCGCAAAGGGGATGTTCAACCGCCCACAGGCCTCCAGGACGCAATGATCCAGCAGGGCGGATAGGGTGGAATCCGCCGGATAATCAAAGTCCGGTGGAAACGATGCCGCCAGATACAAGGCCTTCATCCTGCGTCCCCAGTCCACCAAAAAGCGGATCGTCTCCTCCCGGGTCCGGCGGTCTTCCGGTGAAAACGCCGCCCCCACCTCATATCCCATCTCCCGCAGCACCCGGGATTGGTTCTCCCAATCGTAAAGCAGCGGATCGATGCGGAGGGAGGTGTAAAAGCGCCGGTCCTGAAGCAGCGACTCCTCCTTTCTCAGCCACAGCTCCCGTTCCTTCGGGTCGAAGGGGTCGTTGGTCATCACGACCGCCTTCACCTTGGCGATCGAAAACACGCGATCGACAAAATCGAGGTACGTCTGGCCATCGTACCATTTCCGGTACGCCGAAAGATCCCGGGAAGCGACATCCATCCCCAACCGTCCAAGGGTGGTCAGCACTCCCCGGCACGCTTCGCTGTAAGGGGAGCGATCGATAAAAAGCGTCTTCCAAACATGGTCGGCCATCCCCCGGCGGTCGAGGGACCAGAAATCCTCATAGGAAAGGGACGTCTGTCTCATCGTTTCCGCAATCAAATAATGGTAGGAAAGCAGATGATCGACGCCCCACAAGCCCAGATCGCCGAAGGCGGGCGCATACAAGTGGGTGTGTATATCCGTGACGGGGGTTTGATCCACTGCACGGGATACGACTTGTTTCAGCCGCTCCTTATCGGCAATGACTTCCGGCAATGGCTTCACTCCTGTCATCAAAGACTTCCGGAAGCGGTTGCGCTCGAAGGCGTCAGCCAGCTTCACGGCCCGCAACCGCAAACAGCTTTCCCGGCGTCCAGCCGCTCATCATCGAGGGATTTTCCGGCCAATTCCTCCCGGTTGAAAACCAGGGGCCGAGGGGCATCGGCGGAATCTTGAAACCAAAGCCGGGCACCGATGATTGCCGCCCCAAGGGCTCCGCACCCGGTCATCCGGACTTCCAAACCCCGCTCCCTGAATATCAACCGGCTGTCGGCCGGACATAGGTCTCACGAAACCAACGGGTCCCCGAAGTCCCGATATCGATACCGAGCAGATCACTCATGCTCCCTCACCCCCCGGCTCCGACGATAGATCCCACCAGACGGCGAGGATCAAAATGAGACCCTTGACGATGTACTGCCAGAAGGCATCGATATCCATCATGCTCATTCCATTGTCCAGACTGGTCATGACCAGGGCACCGATGAGGGAGCCGGTTACACTGCCAGTCCCCCCCTTGAGGCTGGTCCCCCCGATCACGCAGGCGGCGATGGCATCCAGCTCATACATCTGTCCGGCCCCCACCGTCGCCGCGTTGAGACGAGCCGTCAAAATCAGGCCGGCCAGCGCTGAAAGAAGGCCCATGATCACAAACACGGCGAAGGTGTGCCTTTTGACGTTGATGCCGGAATACTTGGCCGCTTCACTGTTTCCGCCGATGGCGTACAAATAGCGGCCGAAACGGGTTCGGTTCAAAACAAAGCCAAAAACCAGCAGCAGCAAAAGTACGAGCAGGATGGGCACGGGAATTCCCAGATACCGGTTCATCATATAGGCGAAGAGCATGATCAGCAACGAATAGACGGCGGCTTTTCCGTAGGAGACAACCGGCTCCTCCAGCTTCAGCCCCCACTCCCTGCGCTTTTTTCTTTTCCGGGCCGTCAAGAGGAAAAGAAAAAGAATGACGATTCCGGCCAATATGTAACCGGCGGCGTAGGGAAGGTAACTTTGTCCGATCCGCTGGAAGCTCGCCTCCAGCGGCGCAACGGTCTCCCCTTTGCTGATCCCGATGAGAATCCCCCGAAAAATCAGCATGCCGCCCAGGGTCACGATGAACGAGGGGATCCCCCGATATGCCACCCACCACCCCTGCCAACCTCCCAGAAGGAGACCGGCGAGGAGCGCCAACAGGAGGACCCATCCCGTATCCCAGCCGAACCATACTTGCAGAATTGCGGCCATCCCACCGGTCAATCCGGCGAGGGAGCCGACGGATAGATCGATGTGGCCGGTGATGATCACCAACGTCATTCCGATGGCCAGGATCGATATGACAGACATTTGCCGAAACAGGTTGGAAAGGTTGCGGGACGACAAAAAATCGCCGTCGGTCAGAAGGGTGAACAACAGGGCAATGAAGGCCAAGGCGATGATCAGACCGTAGGCGCGAATGTCAAAGGACAGCGCTTTACGCAAAGGTGCCCCCTCCCGTCACACAGGCCATAATTTTCTCCTGCGTCGCTTCTCCCCGGGCCAATTCCCCCGCCACGCGTCCCTCGGCCATCACCAGGATGCGGTCCGACATCCCGAGCACCTCCGGCAGATCGGAGGAGATCAAAACCACCGCCACACCCTCTGCGGTCAACTCGCCGATGATCTGATAGATATCCGCCTTGGCGCCGATATCCACACCCCGGGTCGGCTCATCCAGGATCAACACCTTCGGCCGCGCCAATAGGGACTTGCCGAGGAGAACTTTCTGCTGATTTCCGCCGCTCAATCCCCTGATCTTCATTTCGATGTCGGCCATCTTGACCCGCATCCGGGCCGCCTGCCTCTCCGCTTCCCGAAGCTCCCGTTCCTCGTCGACAATCCCGCACTTCACCCATCGATCCAGGGAGGCCATGGAGAGGTTTTTCTTCACCTCCATGTCGAGAAACAGTCCGTAACGCTTGCGGTCTTCGGACAGATAGACGATGCCACGGCGAATCGCCTCTCCGGGATGGCGAAGGGTGATCTTTTTCCCCTCGAGCAACACCTCTCCCTCCGTCCTCCCGCCGTAGGCACCGAAAAGCCCGGAAAACAGCTCGGTCCTCCCCGCCCCCATGAGCCCGGCGACCCCCAGCACTTCCCCTTTTCGCAGCGAAAAGGATACATCGCAAACCACCCGCTTTTCGCTTCGAACCGGGTGAAACACCGAGAAGCCCCTTACCTCGAGGACCGTTTCATCCCTCGGATCCTTCCGGCTGGGATAGAGGTCGGCAACCGTTCTGCCGACCATCAGGGAAATGATTTTTTCTTCGGTCAATTCGCCGACGGGAAAGGTGCCCACCGCTTTCCCGTCGCGAAGGACGGTCGCCGCATCCGCCAAAGCCATCACTTCGCTTAACTTGTGAGAAATATAGAGGCAGGTAACCCCCTTTCGCCGCAATTCCCGCAATATTTCCATCAGCCGCCGGACCTCTTCCTCCGACAGCGCGGAGGTGGGCTCGTCCAGAATGATGATGCTGCTTTCTTTGGAGTGGGCCTTGGCGATCTCGATCAATTGCTGTTGGCCGATCCCCAGACTGCCCACCTTCGTCTCCGGATCCAGATCCAGCCCGAAAAAGTCCAGCCACTTCTTTGTTTGGACATAGATCGCCTCCCGGTCGATCATCCCGTATTTCCGGGGTTCGGCGCCCAAAAAGAGGTTTTCGTTTACAGCCATTTCCCGGACGAGGGAAAGCTCCTGGTGAATGACGGCAATTCCCGCCGCCTCCGCATCCCGCGGGGTGCGGAAGCGCACCTCCTTTCCGCCGATCCGAATCGTTCCTTCATAGGTTTCCGCCGGGTAAACGCCGCTCAAAATTTTCATCAGGGTGGATTTGCCGGCCCCGTTTTCGCCGATCACCGCGTGAATCGTTCCCTGTTCCACCGAGAAGGAGACGCGGTCCAACGCCCGGGTACCGGGAAACTCCTTTGTGATCCCCACCATTTCCAGAGCGTACACGGTTCTCCCCCCGGCCGGAGGCGATCTCAATCCCGTTTCGGGCGATCAGCCTCCGGTACGTTTTTGTACACATCCTCGAAGGAATGGAATCCGTCTCTGATGATCGTATCCATCATGTTTTCTTCATCCACCGCGATGGGGGAAAGCAACAGGGCGGGAACATCCTTCTGACCGTTGTTCACCGAATCGGTGGTCTCGATCTCCTGCTGTTTGGCCAGCTGTACTGCCGCCTCGGCCGCCTGGAAAGCCAGCTGGCGGATCGGCTTGTAAACCGTCATCGTCTGCTTCCCTTCCACAATCCTTTGACAGGCTGCCAGATCCGCGTCCTGGCCGGATACCGCCACTTTTCCCGCCAGATTTTGGGCTGCCAGCGCCTCGACGGCTCCGCCCGCCGTGCTGTCATTGGAGGCGACCACCGCATCGATCCGGTTGTCGTTGGCCGTCAGCGCGTTCTCCACGATCTTGTGGGCTTCATCCGCCTGCCAATCCTTGGCCCACTGGCTGCCGACGATCCGGATCTCGCCCTTGTCCACCCGGGGCTTGAGTACCTTCATTTGCCCTTCCCGGAACAGCTTGGCGTTGTGATCGGTGGGGGATCCCCCCAAAAGAAAGTAGTTGCCCTTTGGAACCTTCTCCACCAGATACTTCGCCTGCAACTCGCCCACCCGCACATTGTCGTAGGAGATGTAGAGATCCACGTCGGAATTGTTGATCAGCCGATCATAGGCGATGACCGGAACCTGCTCCTGTTTGGCCAGGTTGACGGCGGAAGCCATCGCATCGGAGCTGTGCGGGATGATCACCAGCACGTCCAAACCCTTTGACAACATGTTTTCTATCTGGGCCAGCTGTTTGGCGTCATCCCCGTTGGCGGACTGTACGATCACCTCCGCTCCCAATTCCTCGGCCCGTTGGGTAAAAAAGTCCCGGTCCTTCTGCCACCTTTCCAGACGGAGATCATCGATCGACAGGCCGATGGTGATTTTCTCACCCGCAGCGCCGGAACCCACGTCCTGGCCGCACGCGGTGAGGAGCAGGATACCCATGACAACCGCGAAAGCCGCCGAAACGCGAGATCGCCTCCCGCTCATACCTCTCCCAACCCCTCTTTTTCATTTTACTGAAAGATCTGTCTGTTCAAATCATATCACAATATACTAACTTTGTCTATTGACTTAACTAATTGCCTTTCCCGTTGCGGTTGTTTGCTTTTTTGGTGGGTTTATTGGATACTGTAAAGTATAATCGTTGAATGACTAAAGAAAGTGAGGCTTATCCATGCCAGTTACCGGGGATCAAAGTCTGATTAAAAAAATTAATCAATCGATTGTTCTCGAAATGATTCGAAACCACTGCCCCATCTCCCGGGCCCAAATCGCCGAATTGACCGGACTGACCAAGGGAACCGTCTCAACGATTGTCAACGACCTGATGAAAGATCACCTGGTATACGAGATCGGACCCGGCCGTTCCAGCGGCGGTCGACGGCCCGTCATGCTCATGTTCAACAAGGTGGCCGGTTATGCCGTCGGCGTCGACCTGGGCGTCAATTATTTGCTGACCGTTCTGACCGACCTGCAGGGAAATATCGTCCATGAGCAGATCACCCCGTACCAGGATCTGACCTACGAAGAGATCCTCTCCCTCCTGAAAAAGGATCTGCGGACAGTGATCGATCAGGCGCCCTCCAGCACCTACGGCATCATCGGTATCGGCATCGGGATTCCCGGCATCGTCGGCAACGACGGAACGATCCTGTTTGCCCCCAATCTCGGATGGAAAGATGTGGATCTGAAAGGGGTGATCCACAACGAATTTCAGGTGCCCGTATGGATCGACAATGAGGCCAACACGGGAGCCCTGGGGGAAAAGCTGTACGGTGCCGGCCAGGAAGCCTCCAATCTCGTCTATGTCAGCGTCGGGATCGGCATTGGTACAGGAATTGTGTTGAATGGAGAACTCTATAAGGGGATCTCCGGGTTTTCCGGAGAGATTGGACACACCACGATCGAAGTGAACGGTAAAAAATGCCGTTGCGGAAACAAGGGATGCTGGGAGCTTTACGCATCGGAACACGCGTTGATGCAACAGGCGAAATTCCTCTCCATCTTCCGCGGCGGAGACGATCGGGAAATCAATTTGGAGACCTTGATTCGCCTGGCCGATGAGGGACACACCGAGGTGATCAACCTGTTTAACCAAGTTGGTGAATACTTGGGGGTGGGGACCATGAACCTCATCCTCAGTTTCAACCCTGAACTGGTGATCATCGGCAACCGGTTGAGCAAAGCCCAACCGTGGATCGTAAATCCGATCAAAAAAGTGCTGAATAACCGCCTGATGCCTTATCATCGGGAGAAACTCCGGGTCGAATTCTCCAGCCTGGGCGTTTATTCGAGTGCCCTGGGCGCCTCTTCCCTGGCGATCTCCAACTTCTTCTCCCACTCCAAAGTGACCCTCGAATAGACGGAGGCCGAAAAACAAAGCTTCCGGCGGCCGCCGAGGCGGCCCCCCCGGGGCTCAATCGCAACCCGGTGCGGAACCCCCCTGCGGCAAACCGCCGACCCGGCTGTCCATCCAGGAGCCGAAGCTCGCTCTCCCTTCCCCGGCCCAGGCCGCCTGAAAGCTGTGCCCGGAAAAACCGGGCATCCCTCTTCCCTGAAAATCCCCAAAACACCGATAAAAGAAACAGGGCCGTCTTTGGCCCCCGAAAATCGCGCCCCGCAGGGAAGGAAATCGAAAGGGAAGCCCTTCCGATTAAAATCCCCCGCCCATATCCGGATATGCCGTCGCGATCGACCCCCGCCGTCCGGTTTCATCACCCCTTCACCGCACCAGCGGCCAAACCCTTCACCACCTTTTCCTGGGAGATGAAATACGCGACCAGCAGAGGCAGCGTTCCCAAAACCAGAGCCGCCATGATCCCCGGGACATTGACCGAAAATTCCCCGTAGAAATCCCTCAGCCCCAGGGGCAACGTCTTGTTTTCGGGACTGGAAGTCAGCACCAGAACAAATACGAACTCATTCCAAATTTGAATGAAGTTATAGATGGACACCGTCGCGATGGCCGGTGTCGACAGGGGAAAATGGATCCTCCAAAACATCTTGAAGTGGGAACACCCGTCAATCCGCGCGGCATCCTCCAGCTCCCTCGGAATCTCCTGCATAAACTGGGTCAATATGAAGATCGACACCGGCAGGCTGAAGGCAATATAGGGCCCGATCAACGCCCACAAGGTATCGTAGAATCCCCATTCCCTGACGAGGATATACAGCGGAATCAAGGTGGTGTGAACGGGAATCATCATTCCCGCCAAAAACAGAAAGAACAGGGGGCGATTGAGCCGAAACTTCATGCGGGAAAAGGGGTAACTCGCCATGGCCGCCAGGATGACCACTCCGATGACGGAAACGACGGAAACGATGAGGCTGTTGAGGAAATACCTCGGAATATCCATCTGCAAAACCTGCGCATAGTTCTCAAGGGTAAAGGAGGTCCAGAAGGAAACCGGGTTTTGAAAAAAGTCCGATTGGCTCTTGAAGGAGATCATGACCATATACAGATAGGGAAAACCGGTGAAGAACAGAAAGGCGATCGCCAATGCGTACAGCGGAAGTCGTTTCATCCCCTTGATCATACGGTCTCATTCCCTTTCCTTCCGAAATAACCGAGGGAATAGATGATCACCGTCACCAGGAAAGCGATCAGGAACATGGCGAAGGAAATGGTGCTCGCATAACCCATATTGAAATAGGAAAAGGCCTGTTTATACATGTAGGTGGCCATCAATTCGGTGGAATTGTTGGGCCCTCCCCCCGTCATCACGAAAATCAAGTCAAAGTATTTGAGGGAACCGATAATGGACAGAATGGACGAGGTAATGATCGTGGGCAGGAGCAGCGGAAGGGTAATGTGGCGAAACTTACTCCAGGCATTGGCCCCGTCGATGCTCGCCGATTCGTAGATTTCCTCCGGAATGCCGACGAGCGCCGCCCGAAACAGGATCATATAAAAGGGCGTAAATTGCCAACAAACCGTGGCGACCACCGCCCAAAAGGCGGTTTCCTCACTGCCGAGCCAACTGTTCTTCAAAAAGGAAAGCCCGATGGCCTCCAGGGTGCGGTTCAATATCCCCTGGTTGGGATCGTAGATGTAGATCCACAAAATCCCGACGGCAACGCTGGACATTAACAACGGAAGAAAATAAACGGTGCGGAAAAGGCGCAGACCCCGGATCGGCGCAAACAGCAGAAGAGCCAAAAAAAGGCCCAAGGGCAGTTGGGTGAGCAGAGACGCGACCACGAGCAACAGATTGTTCTTCAGGGAACTCCAGAACACTTGGTCCGATAGGACGCTGATATAGTTGGACAACCCGGTAAAGGTGACGCCGCTGTCGATTCCGCTCCAATCAAACAGGCTGTAATAAAACGTGGAAAAAATGGGATACAGGACGAAAACGGCATAGACGAGCAGTGCCGGACCGATGAAAATGAGAAGGATGGACGCTTTCTTCATATACCCTGCCCCTCAACCGTTTTTTGTACGGGGGCGATGGAAAGCCCCCGTCACTGGTCAAGCTGTTCCTTTGCCTTTTTCTCCATCGCCTTCGCCGCTTCTTTCGGCGACATCTTCAATCCGAAGAGGGATTGAGTGGTGTTTTTGTGCTCCTCAGCCAACTCGGGCGGCAAGGTTTGATCGTAATAGATTTGCAGATAATTCGCCTGGTCCACCATTTCCTTCAGCCTTTGAACCGACTCATCATCGATTTCAATCCCCTTGAGGGCCGGAATAGCCCCCCGATGCTCCGCAAAGGGCTTGACCGTTTCTTCGCTGGTCAGTTCCTTCAACAGCTCGACGGCCAGATCCGGATACTTGCAGGAAGCGGAAATCGAATAGACCGGACTGACACCCCCGACCAGGTTGCTCGGGTCCCCCTTGCCATCCGGCACGGCGGGGAAGGGGAAGAAATCCACCTTTTTCTCCATCTCCGGATTTTCATCCTGGATATTGTTCAAAAACCAGCTCCCCATCACATACATGGCCGCTTTACCGGAGTAAAACAATTGCCTCGATTGACCGGTGTCTTCATCCAGACCGTTGAAACCTTCGGGAAAGGCTCCCGCCTTCACCAGCTGCTGGATGTATTCACCGGCTTTGACATACGCCGGGTGATCAAAGGACCCTTTCCGATCCATCGCATTTTGAAAAACCTGCTCGCCCCCGACTCGATCGGCGAGATACATCAGATAAAACGCGCCGGTCCACTTCGTTTTATTGGCGAGGGCAAAGGGAATCACGTCATTCTTTTTCAAGGTTTCCATCACTTGCATCAATTCGTCCCAGGTTTCAGGCGGTTCGATGTCGTACTTTTCAAAAACCCCTTTATTGTACCAAACCGGGACCACATCCATCGCCAAAGGAACGCCCATGATTTTCCCGTCAAAGGTGGCGGCTTCCAGAGCGGCCGGGGCGAATCGATCCGCGTCCACCTGGTCCGTCAGATCATAGACTTGTCCCGCTTCCACAAATTCCCCGAGCCACCCTCCTCCCCAGGAGTGGAAAATATCCGGCGGATTTCCGCCTCCCATGGCCACGGGCAATTTGGTTTTGTAGGCGTCATTCTGGTGTGCCACGATTTCCACTTTGACATCCGGATGCTTCTCCTCGAAGCGCTTCACCGCCTCCTCGAGAATGGTTCTCTCCTTGCCGATCCCGATATGCCAGAAGGTGAGCGTCTTCTGCTCGGTTCCGGCCGACGGCATGCAGGCGGTCAAAAAAACCAAGAGAGCCACCATCATGAACAACCCTGTCTTCTTCATGGCCTTCCCCCTCAAAAGATAGATTAACGCATATATCAAAAGAGGATTTATTATCGAAACATTTTCGTTTCAAGGTAACTATAGCACTGCCCTTTTTGTTTGTCAATTGATTAAACCTTCTTCCCTTTAACGAATGGTAGTTAAGCTGGCAACCATACAATACAACACCCATTTAAACGGTTTATGGCGGGGATTGTGATCAATCTTTTTGGATGATCGTTAAACAAAGTCCTCCCGAAAGCCGGGCAGGCTTTCCATACCCGACAGACGTGTCGCCCGCCCCTAATGGCTTGGCATCGCCGGTGCCGTAACCAACCGATCGACGCCTGAACGAGGGCGCCCACCTCCTCCTTCGCCGCGGTAACGCCGCCGGCGACCCCTGAACGCGTTGGAGGAAGGGTCCCGCCTTCCCCGTTTCTCCACCAGCCGAAACCGGTCCTAGAAAAAGAAAGACCCGGAGACGAGAGCCTCGGGCTGAAGGCTCCCTTCCCCGCCCGTCCTCCCTGGCGAATCCATTTCCATGAGGCGATGCGGACATCGCGCATCCAAAAAAAATCCGGCGAAGGCACTTCGCCGGAACATCGCGGTTCATCGGTGGCGCCACCGGGGCGATCTTTTTTCCAAAAAGGCGCACATCCCCTCCTGGGCATCGGCGGCCGTAGCATTGAGGGACATCACTTCCTTGGCGTAGGCATAGGCCTGCGGTTGCGGCATGTCCAGCTGGCGGTAAAAGGCCTGTTTTCCGATTCCCAGGGTGAAGGCGCTGGCCTCTGCGATCTTGTCGGCTAGGGAGCGGGTCTCCTCCTCCAGGCGATCGGCGGGAACCACCCGGTTGACCAGTCCGAAGGCCATCGCTTCCCGGGCGGAAATGGGTTCACCGGTCAAAAGCATCTCCATCGCCTTCTTTCTTCCCACCGCGCGGCTCAGGGCCACCATCGGCGTGGAACAGAACAGGCCGATTTTCACCCCCGGCGTGGCAAAACGGGCCTCTTCCGACGCCACTGCCAGATCACAGCTGGCCACCAACTGACATCCCGCCGCCGTGGCCACCCCGTGCACCTGGGCGATCACCGGCTGCGGAATGGCTTGGATGGTCTCCATCATCTCCGTGCAGACATCGAACAGGTGGCGATAAAAGGCGATGTCCTGATTGACCATCTCGTTCAAATCGTGTCCCGCACAAAAGACCGGCCCTTCCCCCTTCAAAATGACGACGGACACGTCCCGGCTGGCGCCGACGGCCTTCAGGAATTCCGTCAGCTCTCCCATGTGCTCCTCGGAGAGGGCGTTCCGCCGTTCGGGACGGTTCATGGAAACGATGGCCACCCTTCCGTCCAGTCGGGTCAAAATGTGTCGGTAACGATCTGTCTGCGCCAAACTCACACCTCATCCCTCCTGCTCGGTGAGCTGGACCTGTTTTTCAGCCAATGCCCGTTCCCGCAACTTAAACTTTTGCACTTTACCCGTTGAATTCTTCGGCAGCGGACCGAAGGATACCTCCTTCGGACATTTGAAAGGGGCCAAGCGATCGCGCGTAAAGGCGATCACCTCTTCTTCCTTGAGGCGTGCCCCGGGCCGGAGGGTGACATATGCCTTGGGAACCTCTCCCCAATAGGGATCGGGGACGCCCACCACCGCCGCCTCCAAAATGTCCGGATGCTGATACAGAGCGCGCTCCACTTCGATCGTGGAGATATTGACGCCGCCGCTGATGATGATATCCTTTTTCCGGTCCTTCAGCTCGATATACCCGTCGGGGTGGACCACCGCCAAGTCGCCGGAGTGGAACCAACCACCCTGGAAGGCCTTCGCGGTCGCCCTCTCGTCCCGGTAGTACCCCTTCATCACGTTGTTTCCCCGCATGATCACTTCGCCCAATGTCTCGCCGTCCGCCGGGACGTCTTCCATGTTTTCATCCACCACCCGCAGTTCCGGCGCATGGATGTAGCCGACGCCCTGCCGCCCCTTCAGCATCGCCCGTGTCGTCAATTCCTCACCGTCCCATTTCTCCTTCCACACGCAAACCGTGTGGGGACCATAGGTTTCGGTGAGGCCGTACACGTGGATCACCCGGGCCCCCATCCGTTCCGCCTGTTCGATCACCGCCGGCGGCGGCGGAGAGGCCGCCGTCACGATATGAAGCGGCCGGGGAAAGCGATAACCCGAAGGGGCTTCGGTAATCAGCTTGATCATCACAGTGGGGGCGGCGCACAAATGGGTCACCTTCTCCTCTTCCACAAGCCGGAGGATCTCCTTGGACCGGACCTTCGGCAGACAGACATGGAGCCCACCCACGCCGGTAACGGCCCAGGGGAAGCACCAGCCGTTGCAGTGATACATGGGAAGTGTCCACAAATAGACGCTGGAGGGGGTCAGGCCCGTCTCCACAATCTCCCCCATCGCGTTGAGGTAAGCTCCCCGGTGGGTGTACATCACCCCCTTGGGACGCCCCGTCGTACCGCTGGTGTAGTTGATACTGATCGTCTGATCCTCGTCATCCACCCGATAGACGAAGGGCTCGGCACGCCCTTCCTGAAGAAAACGGTCATAGTGGAGGTCCGACGAATCCCCTTCCACCGGACCGGTCCAAATCACCAGATTGAGGGCATCCAACTCCCTGCGGATCGGTTCCAGGAGGTGCCCCAGCGTCCCGTGGATGATCAGGGCCTTGGCCCCGGAATGCTGGAGGATGTACTTCACCTCCCCGGGAGCGAGCAACCGGTTGATCGGTACCAGGATGGCGCCGATCTGGGGAACGGCAAAATAGATCTCCAGGAATTCCACCGAATTGGGAAGCAACACCGCCACCCGGTCACCCTTGTCGATGCCCGCCTTGCCCAGGGCATCTGCCAGACGGTAAACCCGGGAGCCGAACTCCCCGTAGGTATACCGCCGATCCCCGTCCACCACGGCCGTTTGATCGGAAAAGGTGTGCAGGGCGCGTTCCAGAAACATCATCGGCGTCAAAAGGGAACGATGAACCGGAAGATCCTCCCACTGGGCTTTGGACCACACCTGTTGGAACAACGGTTTCTCCACAACCGACCCTCCTCCATCCCCGGCGGAATTATCGGTCATCTCTTAAACAGGTTCATCACGGACAAACCAACGATCGCCCCTCGCAACCCCAGGCTTGACGGGTTTACCGTTTCAACGCCCCCTTTTTTACGTGAACCTTCGCCTACCGATTAACCATTAGTTTAATCCTATTTATCAGATTAGTCAAGTTTGTTTTATAAACATAAATATATAGTGAAAGTAGATTAAAAAAGTCGGTTTAAAGAAAAAAAGGGGGCGCTGGATTGATACCGGGAAAAGGGATCCCGGAGCTGGTATGCGGCAATCCCCCTTGAACCTAGGAACCGTACCGGATCAACACGTTTTTCAATTGGGTGAAATGGAGGAGGGCCTCCAATCCCTTTTCCCGACCGAACCCGCTCTTCCCGTAACCGCCGAAGGGCATTTCCACCCCTCCCCCGGCTCCGTAGGTGTTGATAAAGACCTGACCGGCACGGACTTTCTTCGCAACCGTGAGGGCTTTTGACAAATCTCGGGTGTGAACGCCTGCGACCAGGCCATAGGGGGTCTCATTGGCGATGGAGATCGCTTCATCGACATCTTCAAAGGTCAACGTAGACAAAACCGGACCAAAGATTTCCTCGGTGGCCACCCGGCCGCCCTGGGGAACCCGATCCAACAGGGTGGGGGCTACAAAAAATCCCCGGGCGAGCTCTCCGTCCTCCAGCCGGGCTCCCCCCGTCAGGATTTCCGCCCCTTCCTCCTCGGCGAGGGCGATGTAGCCCATTACGGTGCGCAGCTGCTTCTCCGAAATGATCGGTCCCATGTCCGGATTGCGGATTCCGGGACCCACCGTGATGGATTCCAACCGGGCTTTGACCATCGACAGGAATTGATCGTGGATCGAAAGTTCGACCAGAAGGCGGGATCCCGCCGAACAGGTTTGGCCGGCGTTTTGAATAATGGAACTCACCACCCACCGGGCGGCCTCTTCCAGATCCGCATCGGCAAAAACAATATTGGGGGATTTGCCGCCCAATTCCAGGGTGACGGGAACGATGTTTTTGGCCGCCGACGTCATCACTTCCGTCCCCACCGGCACGGAACCGGTAAAGGACACGTGATCAATCCCGGGATGAGCGGCCAGGGCCGCTCCCGCCTCCTCCCCGAATCCGGGAACCACGTTGAAGGCCCCGTCGGGAAGGCCGGCTTCCTTTAAAAGG
>Ga0079224_100004169_pt1 | contig 18540 bp, 17 predicted proteins | sample Stecom2015_FD_80414 | JGI IMG/M metagenome (GOLD analysis project Ga0079224, IMG submission 80414) | Agricultural soil microbial communities from Utah to study Nitrogen management - Steer compost 2015 | ecosystem: Environmental > Terrestrial > Soil > Agricultural land | place: USA: Utah... | reverse complement strand
GGCTGGGCGTCAGCGGCTCCGATCAGGTTTCAATCCGATGTTTCTCGGCTTTGACGGTCCTCAAAGCCGAGAAACATCGGGGTGAAAGGGGATCGCCGGGGGCGAGCCGGCCGGGCCACCGCCCCGCCCTCGTCACGCCGACGCCGCGATGACCTCGCGGGCGAACAGCCACGCGTCCGCCTCGAGGCGCGAGTCCTGGCTCGGCAGCGACGCACGGACCGACCCCGGGTCGAGCGGGCGGGCCGCCGCCTCCGCGAGAACGGGGACGAGCAGCTCCGACAGCGAGCCTGCGGGGATGACGCCGTGACCCGCGCGCCGCAGCCAGTCGGCGATGCCGGTCTCGTCCGTCGTCACCACCGTGCAGCCGTGGGCGAGGCCCTCGACGAGCGGCAGCCCGACCTGCTCGCGCCACGCGCCCTGCCGCCGCGACGGCAGCACCACGACGGACGCCCGCCGCAGCTCCGCGTGGACGACGTCGCGCGGCGGGTCGGCGATCACCCGCACGCGGTCGTCGGCCCGGGCGGCCTCGTGCGCCCGGTCGAGCAGGGCGCCGCGGCCCACGACGGTGAGCACGGCGTCGGGCAGACGGCGCCGCACGGCGCCCCAGGCCGCGAGCACGGCGTCGAACCCCTTGCGGGGCGAGAGATCGCCGAGGAACAGGATGCGGCCGGGCGTCTTGTCGGGTGTGGTGCCCTCTGGCACGCAGTCGCAGGGGGCGGGCAGCGCCTCGATCGTGGTCCAGTGCGGTCGGCGCCGCCCGGCCAGGCCGAAGACGCTGCCGTAGAGCTGTCGCGACGTCTCCGTGCCGAACGCGACGCGGTCGGTGCGCCGCCAGACCCACCGGGCGAGCAGCAGGTCGAGCGTGCGGCCCAGGCGGGGCCACCACGCCGTCGGCCGGGGGAGCGCGCGTGGGTCGATGTTGCCGATCGCGTAGGTGACCACCCGGGTCCTCCGGCGACGCAGCAGGTCGCTCACGGCGAGGGCGAGCACGACGGCGGCCGCGCGGCGCACGCAGTCGATGGCGGCGGGCTCGTTGATCTCGACGACCTGGTAGCCGCGCCGGGCCACCAGCCACGCGCAGCGCAGGTCGCCGACCTGCTCGGGCCGCACGCGGCCCACCAGGTCCTCGTCGAAGTCGTAGCGGCTGTCCTGGTAGAGGATGTCGGCAGGCGGCAGGGCCAGGGCGCGCTCGAGGTGCGCGGTGCGGAGTGTCCTGTAGACGCGTGCGTCACGCGGGCGGGCGTCACCCGGCACGTTCATCGGCGGTCCCCAGCTCGATCACGGGCGGGATGGCGGGCGGCAGGCCCGCGGGTTTCAGCCGCAGGGTCGGGGCGTTCGGCCCGGTGAGGTCGGCCGCGAGGGCCTGCGGCGGCGTGCTCCTCGGGGTGCCCGGCGCGCCGGGCGTCGGCGCGCCGCCCGGCGCGGCAGGCGCCGTGGGCCGTCGGCCGTCGACCCCGGGGATCCCGTCCGGTCCGGGGACGACGCCGGGCGCCCGGCCGGACGTCGACGCAGCCGCCTCGGCGCCGGGTGCGGGCACGGCGCGGATCGCCCCGGTCGGCAGGCTGAGCGGCGCGTGCTGCCGTGACGCGCCGGGCAGCAGGCGCGACCACCGCCGTCGTCGGGTGCTGTAGCCGTAGTAGGTGCCGTCCGGGCCGGAGCGCGGGGCGAACGTCAGGATGAAGCCGAGCACGCGTGCCTCGACGCCTGCCAGGGCGCGCAGGGCCTGGGCGAGCTGCTGCCTCCGCACGCGCCGGGCGCCCGCGACGACCACGACGCCGTCGGCCATGGTGGCCAGCAGGGCGGCGTCGGAGACCGGCAGGAGCGGCGGCGCGTCGATGACGACGACGTCGTACTGGGCGCGGGCCGTCGTGATGAGGTCCTGCGTGGCCTGCGACGCGATGAGCTGGTGCGGGTTGGGCGGGATGGACCCGACCGGCAGCACGTCGAGCTCCCCGGGGCCGTACCGCTGGACGAGGTCGGCCATCGCGGCGCGCCCGACCAGAGCCGTCGTGAGGCCCGCAGCCTCCTCCAGCCCCAGCGACATGGCGACCGACGGGCGGCGCATGTCGCAGTCGACGAGCAGCACCCTGCTACCGCTCTCGGCGAACGTCGAGGCGAGGTTGATCGCCGTCGTCGACTTGCCCTCGCCGGGCACGCTGGACGTCACCACGAGCACGCGCGCCGGGGTCGTGGCGTCGACGAACGAGAGGTTCGTCTGCACGCGCCGGTACGCCTCCGCGCGGGTGCTCAGCGGGTCCTGGGTGGCGGGGACCTTGGCGACCTTCCGCTTGGCCACGGGGATGGAGCCCAGCAGACCTGCGCCCTCCGAGACGAGCTCGAGGTCGGCGGCGGACCGGATGCGGGTGTCGAGCACGGCCCACAGCAGCACGAGCACGACGCTGAGCGCGAGACCGCCCGCGCCGCCCGCTGCGGTGAGCAGGCGCGTGCGGGGCGCCGACGGGAACTGCGGGACCTCGGCCGACGACACGACCGTGACCGCGATGGCCTGGCCGCCGCCGGGCGTCTCGGGCGACAGGTCGACGACGGTCGAGGAGAGCTGGTCGGCGACGGCGTTCGCGATGAGCGCCGAGCGCTCGGGGTCGCCGTCCTCGACCTTGATCTCGATGATCGAGGTGTTGAGCGGGGAGTCGGCCGTGACCGCCTTGGCGAGCTGCCGCCCCGTGACGTCCCCGAGCTCCGCGGCGACCGGGTCCAGCACCACCGGCATGTCGGTGAGCGCCGCGTAGGACTCGATGAGGTTCTTCACGTAGGTCGAGCCCTGCAGCAGGTCGCTGGTGGACTCGCCGGTGTTGAGCGAGACGTAGACCTTCGCCGTCGCGGTGTAGGAGGGCGGCGTCGACCAGGCCCAGCCGAAGGCGGCGAGCGCTCCGGCGAGCGCCACGCCGACGATCATCGCCCAGCGTCGGCGCAGCACGTTCGCGTACTCGACCAGTTCCACGTCCTGCCTCCCTGTAGTCGTACGGCCTGTGTCGTCCGCGCTCAGAGCCGGCCGAGGCTCGAGGAGTGCCGCGGCTGCGGCTGCGCGACGGGCAGCGGGCCGGACCGGGGCGGCCTGCTGCCCAGGAGCCAGGGCTGCCTGCCGGTGCCGAGCACCCCGCAGACCGTGTCGGTGGCCGACATGATCCGCTCGAAGACGCGGCGGTAGACCTTCTCGCCGCGCCCGTAGGGGTCCTCGATGTCGAGCTCGCGCGTGAGCGCCGGGTGGTTGAGGCGTTCGAGGCTCACGAGCTCGGGGACCTGGGCCCAGCGTGCGGCGTCGTCCGAGGCCGAGCGGGCGCCGGGCGACGTGCTGAGCACGTGCGCGAGCTCCAGCAGCGTGAAGGTGCGGCGCACGGCCTCGGGGACGGCGCGGACGACGGCGGCGCGCTGTGCGCGGGTCATGGTGATGACGACGGTCGCCGAGCGGATGGCGTCGCCGGTGAGCTGGTGAGCGGTGAACTGGCCGGCGTCGAGGCCACGGGCCTGCAGCAGGTTCGCCATGCGCGGCTCGATCGGTTCTCCCCTGCGGGCGCGGACGCCTGCGCTGCTGATGCGGACGGTGCCGTCGGTCCGGGCCGTGAGCAGGCGCGCGAGCACCGGGGAACGACAGATGTTCCCCGTGCACACGGCAAGGACCGACGTCGACATGGTGGTGCCAAGCATGCCGCGACGGTATGTCCGCGAGCGGCCGATCAGTGCGCTTTCACCCGAAAGTCACCCGAGCGGGGTGAAATGTGGGCGGGTGAACTGCAGGTTCACCCGCTTCCGGGAGGCGTTGAGGATCCCCTCGGGGCGGGAGCGCTCCTAGCCTTCCTGCCATGACAGTGGTGGGTTACGCGCCTGGCGCCTGGGACCTGTTCCACGTGGGGCACCTCAACGTCCTCCGGCACGCCAAGGACCACTGCGACCACCTGGTCGCCGGTGTGGTGGACGACGCGATGCTCGAGCTGGCCAAGGGGCGCCGCCCTGTGGTGCCGGTCATCGAGCGGGCGGAGATCGTGCGTCACATCGAGTTCGTCGACGAGGTGTTCGTCGAGACCCAGCCCGACAAGATCGAGACGTGGCGCAGGCGGCCATTCGACGTCTTCTTCAAGGGCGACGACTGGAAGGGCACGGCCAAGGGCCGCGACCTCGAGCGCCGGTTCGCGGAGGTGGGCGTCGAGGTCGTCTACTTCCCGTACACGGTGCACACGTCGAGCACGAAGCTGCGGCGCGCGCTCGACCTCCTGGACGGTACGTCCGCCGCTGCGCCGGCGCCGGAGGCCGTGCGCGGCTGAGGCACGGGATGTCGGTGGCGGCGCCTAGGCTTGGGGGCGATGACTTCCCTCTTCGACAGCCTGTCCCTGCCCGGCCTCGACCCCGCCGCGCCGGGGGACGGGGCACGCCTGCCGAGCACCGCGCCCCGCTGGGACGACGACGCGCCGGACGGCGACCCGGGCGAGGCGGCGCTGCCCGCGGAGCCGGAGTGGCTGGCGGGCCTGCCGCACGAGTCGGAGGCGCCGCGGGCACGGGGCGCCTACGCGCACCTCGACCCCGAGGAGCTGCTCGCCGGGCTGAACCCGCAGCAGCGCGCCGCGGTGGTGCACGAGGGCGGGCAGCTGCTCATCGTGGCGGGTGCGGGCTCGGGCAAGACGCGCGTGCTCACGCACCGCATCGCCTACCTGCTGGCCACCGGCAGGGCGCGCGCGGGGGAGATCCTCGCGATCACGTTCACGAACAAGGCGGCCGCCGAGATGCGCGAGCGCGTCGAGGGCCTGGTCGGGCCGTCCGCCGGCCGCATGTGGGTGTCGACCTTCCACTCGGCGTGCGTGCGCATCCTGCGCCGCGAGGCGGCGCACCTGGGGCTGCGGTCGAGCTTCAGCATCTACGACGCCGCGGACAGCCAGCGCCTCATCACGCTGGTCACGCGCGAGCTCAACCTCGACCCGAAGAAGTACCCGGCGCGCGGGCTGTCGAACAGGATCAGCGACCTCAAGAACGAGCTGGTCGACCAGGAGACGTACGCGCAGCAGGCGCGCGCGTACGCCGAGCAGGAGGCCCAGGCCGCGCCGGAGGGCGGCATCCGCAGGCCGTGGGGCGGGCAGTCGGCGGACGAGCGCAACGCCGCGACGCCGAAGTTCGACCAGGTGCTCGCCGACGTCTACACGCGGTACCAGGCTCGCCTCGCGCAGGCGAACGCCCTGGACTTCGACGACATCATCATGACGACGGTGAACCTGCTCCAGGCGTTCCCGAACGTCGCCGAGCACTACCGGCGCCGGTTCCGGCACATCATGGTCGACGAGTACCAGGACACCAACCACGCGCAGTACACGCTGGTGCGCGAGCTGGCCGGTGTCGGCACGTCGGAGGAGACGGGACTGGACCCGGCGGAGCTCACCGTCGTGGGCGACTCCGACCAGTCGATCTACGCGTTCCGCGGAGCGACGATCCGCAACATCCTCGAGTTCGAGAAGGACTATCCCGAGGCGACGACGATCCTGCTCGAGCAGAACTACCGCTCCACGCAGAACATCCTCAGCGCGGCCAACGCCGTCATCTCCCGCAACGCCGGGCGCACGCCCAAGCGGCTGTGGACCGACTCCGGCGCCGGCGCCAAGATCGTCGGCTACGTGGCGGACGACGAGCACCAGGAGGCGCGGTTCGTCGCCGACGAGATCGACCGGCTCGGCGACAGCGAGGGCGTGCGACCGGGCGACGTCGCGATCTTCTACCGCACCAACGCCCAGTCCCGGGCGCTCGAGGAGGTGCTGGTCCGCGTCGGCCTGCCGTACAAGGTGGTGGGCGGCACGCGGTTCTACGAGCGCCGCGAGGTCAAGGACGCGATCGCCTACCTGCGCGCGCTGTCCAACCAGGACGACGACGTGAACCTGCGCCGCATCCTCAACGTGCCCAAGCGCGGGCTCGGCGACCGGGCGGAGTCGCTGGTGGCGACGTTCGCCGACCGCGAGCGCGTCTCCTTCGGTGCCGCTCTCGAGCGCGCCGACGAGATCCCCGGCATGACGACCCGCTCGCTCAAGCCGCTGCTCGCGTTCCGCGACATGATGCGCGAGCTGCGCGCCCTGGTCGACGGCGGCGCGGCGCCCGCGGAGGTGCTCGGTGCCGTGCTCGACAAGACGGGGTACCTCGCCGAGCTGCGCGCGAGCGACGACCCGCAGGACGAGGGCCGGGTCGAGAACCTGGCCGAGCTGCACGCCGTCGCCGTCGACTTCGGCGAGACCGACCCGGAGGGCTCGCTCGCCGACTTCCTCGAGCGGGTGTCGCTCGTCGCGGACAGCGACCAGATCCCGGACGAGGACGTCGCCGACGGCGCCGCGGAGGAGGCCCCCCGCGAGGACCCGGGCGTCATCACGCTGATGACGCTGCACACCGCCAAGGGCCTGGAGTTCCCCGTCGTCTTCCTCACCGGCATGGAGGACGGCACGTTCCCGCACATGCGCTCGCTGCACGACGACGACGAGCTCGCCGAGGAGCGTCGCCTCGCCTACGTGGGCATCACGCGGGCGCGCGAGCGGCTCTACATCACGCGCTCGTCGACCCGCGCGGCGTTCGGCATGGCCAACGAGTTCCCCGAGAGCCGGTTCCTCCAGGAGATCCCGGAGGAGCTGTGGGACTGGCGGCGGCGCGAGTCGTCGACGGCGGCCATCCGCGGTGGCCGCGGGGGCTGGGGCGGCGGGTACGGTTCGGGCGGGTACGGCTCGGGTCGCGGGCTCGGTCGCGGTCCGGGCGGGTACGGCTCGGGCCGGGGCAGCTCCGGCCGGGCGGTGGAGGGCTCGCGGGGCGGGTCGGCGTCGTCGGGTGGTCAGGCCAACCCGTTCTCCCCGCAGCGCAAGGCGGGCGCGTCGGGCGGGTTCGGCGGCATCTCGGTCCAGAAGGACATCCCGAGCCTGGAGATCGGGGACCGCGTCACGCACGACTCCTACGGGCTCGGCACCGTCGTGGACGTCGAGGCGAACGCCGTCGTGAAGATCGACTTCGGCACCAACGGCACCAAGCGCATCGCGCTGAAGTACACGGCGATCACGAAGCTCTGACCGGCGAACCCGCCCGCCGCGTCAGGCGAGGGCGCGCCGCGCCCAGGTGCGGAAGTCGGTGAGCGGGAGCCCGAGCGCCCGGGCGATCTCCGGGCGCGCCGGGCTGCCGTTCTCGTTGATGCGCTCGACCCCGTTGACCATGGCCTCGAGGAGGCCGCGCTCCACGGCCTCCTGGGGTGTGAGCACGGGCGCGGACACCGGGCGTCCGGTGACCTCGGTGAGGATCTCGGCCGTCCGGGTCATGGTGAGCATCTCGCCGGCCAGCTCGACGTCCAGTCCGTCGAGCCTGCCCGGCTCGGTGAACGCGACCGCCGCCGCCTCGCCGATGTCGCCGACGGTGATCCAGGGGATCTCGGTGCCCGCCGCGAACCCGGTGACGATCGTGCCGCTCGACCAGTCGCCGAACAGGTAGGACCAGCCGAGCAGGTTCTCCATGAACGTCCCGGGCTTGAGCACGGTCCAGTGCGCGAACCCGCCGGTGCGGACCAGCTCGTCGATCGCGGCCTTGCTCTCCCAGTAGTCCCGGTCCCAGCGTCCCTCCGCCCAGCCGGGCTGGGTGCGGTGGAACTCGCCGGCTCCCGACACGCTGCTGTGCACGACGTGCGTGACCCCGGCCTGCTGCGCCGCCTCGACGACGTTGCGGCCCCGGACCAGCTCCGCGTCACCGGTCAGGTTCGTCACGTCGGGGAAGGGGATGGAGAACAGGCCGTCGGCGCCCTCGGCCGCCGCGACGAGCGAGGCCCGGTCGTCCAGGTCGCCCGTGACGAGCTCCGCGCCGCGCCGGTGCAGGTCCTGCGCGGCGTCGGAGGTCGGGTCCCGGACCAGCGCCCGCACCGCGACCCCGCGGGCGAGCAGCGACCGGGCGGTCGCCCCGCCCTGCTTGCCCGTCGCTCCGATGACCAGAACCGTCATGAGGTGCCTCCCGGCATAAATGGGGTATCCCCCCGTTTTGCTGACCCGGCTAACATATGGGGGACCACCCCATTTGTGCAAGGGGCCCGACGGAGGCGACGAGGGAGCCATGAGAGCGGACGCACGCCGCAACTACGAGCGCATCGTGCGCGCCGCCTCCGAGGCGGTCGCGCGCGACGGGGCGGAGGCATCCCTCGAGGCGATCGCGCGGGCCGCCGGTGTCGGGTCGGCCACGCTGCACCGGCACTTCCCGTCGCGCTGGTCGCTGCTGCAGGCCGTCTTCACCGACCGGGTCCGCGGGCTGTGCGACCGGGCTGAGGAGCTGCGCACGGCGCCGGGCCCCCTGGAGGCGCTGCGCACCTGGCTCCGCGAGGTCGCCGTCTACTCGACGACCACCCGCGGCCTGGCGGCGTCGATCCTCAGCGCGCCGCCGGAGGAGAGCGAGGGCTGCAGCACGATGCTCGCCGCGGCGGGCGAGCCGCTGCTCCGTCGCGCGGTGGCCGACGGCGCGGTCCGCGCGGACGTGGCCATGGCCGACCTGCTGACCGTCGTCAACGCGATCTCGCTGGTCGCCCAGGACGCCGGTGCCGCCGAGGCGGAACGCCTGGTCACCCTCGCCCTGGAGGGCATCGGCCCGCGCGGGGTCTCGGTCTCGACGACGAGGTGAGGCCGCCGGGCCCACTTGGCGCTCTGCGTCCGGTATGGGCCACTATGTGTCGCCATGAGGATCCTGCTCACCGCCGGCCGCCTGTTCCTGGCGCACTGGCCCGCGCTGCTGACGCTCGGGCTGCTCGGCGTCGCCGTGCGCAACGGCGCGATGTGGGGTGCGGTCGAGCTGAGCCAGTGGAACTCGCTCGCCGCGCAGGTCCTGCTCGTCCTCAGTCCGCTCGGCTACCTCCTGCCCGTGATCGGCATGCTGTGGGTGTGCCGCGCCTCGCTGCCGGTGCTGCACCCCGAGCCGGGCCGGACCGGCACCGTGCCCGGGCTGCTCACCGGCCACCGCCCCCCGACCATGCCGTCGGAGAAGCGGGAGCGGCGCCTGGTCGACATCGCCCTGTCCGTGCTGGTCCCGTTCCTCGTCGTGTACGAGGTCGAGGGCCTCATGGACGCCGACCAGGCCCGGTTCGCCAACGAGGCCGCCGCCGACGAGCTGTTCAACGACACCTTCACCGCCGAGGGCGTCGACTTCGTCTCCCGCCTCGGCATCGTGTCCGGCTGGACGCTGATCGCGGTCGTCGCCGCCGCGTTCGTGCTGCGCTGGGGGCTCGGCCGGTTCGAGGGCCGGGTGGGCTTCGCCGGCATCGCGGTGCTCGGCGCGCTCATCGAGATCTACTGGACCAACCAGGCGGCCACGCAGATCGAGACCATCCAGGCGGGCCTCTGGTACGAGGCGGAGCGCAGGCAGCTCGTCGCGGCGGCGGTCGGCACCATCGGGTCGGCGCAGGAGGCCGTCGGGGAGACGGGGAGCGCGGTGGCGGCCCTCGTGGTCGACGGCGCGGGCACCCTGGTCGACTCGCTCGACGTCGTCGTCGTCGCGCCGCTGGCCTGGCTCGCGATCGGCGCCGTCGTGCTGGGGCACCGGCTCATGGAGCCGCCGTCCACCGAGCACCGGTGGCTCGACCGCATGACCTGGCTCCCCGACGGGCTGCGCTCTCTGCTGGAGTCGCTCACCGAGGACGTCCGCGCCCGCCTCGCCGCGCTCTGGGACGGCCTGCGGATGATCTGGGTCGGCGGTCTGGTGCCCATGCTCGTGTTCTGCCTCGGCTACCTCGTGGTCATGCGGGCCCCGTACGCGGTCGGCTGGCTCGTACGCACCGTGACGGGCCCCGTGCCCAGCGACACCTGGCTCGCGTTCAGCCCGATGGAGGACGCGGCGGGCCTCGCGCTCTCGCTCGCGCTCGCCGCACCCCTCGTGGCGGCGACCGTCGCCCGGCTGGTCGAGCGAGGCCTCGCCGTCCGGGAGGAGGAGGCGGAGGAGGAGGCGCGTCTCCTCAGCGAAGGTCGATCGTGACGTACTCGGGCCCGCCGAACGCGAGCCACACCTGGGTGAGGGTCGCGTCCGGGTCGACGAGCACGTACGACGTGACGTCCCAGGCAGGCTCGACGCTGAGCGAGTCCTCCGTCTCGGGTGGAAGGCAGCGGTTGAGCGAGCCGGTGAGCGTGTCGGAGGTGTCCTCGCCGTAGCGGGTGCCGTCGTCGGCCACGAGGACGACCTGGCAGCCCAGCAGGTCGGTCTGCGGCTCGGCGGCGAGGTGCAGCGCCACCGCGTACGCGACGGAGCCCTCGGGGATCGGGGTGGGGTCGCCGTACAGGGGCGCGGGCAGGGCGGTCACCTGCTCGACGCCGGTCACCGTCACGTCGACCTCGCGCACCACCGTCGTGCCCGCTCGGCCCGGCACCGACGACCACAGGTCCAGGTACTCGCTCGTGAGGTGGGCGACCCCGCCCTGCGCAGCCCGGTCGACCTCCTGGTGCAGGCCGGTGGGCCACCAGAACGCCCAGACACGGAACGACGACGCCCCCGCAGCCACCACGACCGCGACCGGGAGCAGCAGCAGCCAGACCGCGTTGCGGCGCCACCAGCCCGGGCGCGGGGCGCGCGTCGGCGGGCCGGGCGGGTACGAGCCGGGCAGGGCGCCCGGCGGCAGGCCCGGCGCCGGTCCTTGCGGGTACTGCTCCCCGCCCGGTCCCGGCCCCGCAGGGGTCACCAGCGTGGTCATCCCTCGCCTCCTTCGGCTGTCGCGGCCGGCGTGGCGAAGCCCTGCGGCTCGGGCGTCACCGTCTCGGCCGCCTCCCACAGCGCGGGCGCCTCGCCCGCCGTGATCCCCAGGTCGACGACGGCGACCGCGTCCCGCCGCTGCTCCGCGTGGTCCTCGCTCTGGCTGCCGCGCGCGAGCCGGACGGTCGCCCCCGCCAGGGCCTCCTGCGGCACGTCGAAGCAGTAGGTGGCGCGCCAGGCGTAGCCCGGCTCGGCGCTCGCCGACCCCGCGCAGTCGCCGAGCGCCGCAGGCCAGTACCGCCGACCCCGGGTGTCGCTGATCTCGGCCCCGGCGAAGGTCGTCGCCTGCTGCGTGGCGCGCCACGTCACGTCGACGACGACGAACGTGCCGCCGGCCAGGGCGGTCTCGGCGACGCCCGCGACCGTGTCCGCGACACGCACGTCGGTCACGGTGAGCACGGCGTAGTCGAGGTCGAGCGTCTCGCCGACCGCGCCCTCGACGACGATCGGGTCGTCCAGGCCCTCGTCCTGCGGCAGGGCGGTCACCAGCGCGCACCCCGCCGTCACCGCGCCGACGACCAGCGCGGTGCCCTGCCACGTGACCCGGCGGCGCCCGTGCCTCATGGCTGCGCCTGCCCGGCGTCGGCGTCGTCGTCGGTCCCGCGTGCCTGCTCGACGGCGACGTCGCCCGCGAAGGCGACCTCGCCGACGCTCCAGTGGCCGTCGTCCAGGCCGGTGAGATCCTCCTCGATCCAGTCGAGGCCGATGATCTCGAGCGGGATGCTCTCGCCCGCGAAGTCTCCGCTCTGCTCCCAGATCAGCGCGAGGCGGTAGGGGACGCCGGGGTTGAGGACGCTGCGGCTCGTGCCGTCGGCGATGTTGACGACCGTGGGGGAGGGGAGGTCGGGCTCGCCGGCGTCCTCGGTCCCTGCGCTGTCGTCGGTGGTGTCGTCGGCCGGTCCGGCCTCGGTCTCCTCGCCGATCGACGCGTCGGGCTCGGCCAGGAGGTCCTCGCCCAGGCCGCCGAGCGGCTCCTCGGGGACGATGCCGACGCCCCGCGGCGCCGGGATGGTGCTGCCGAGCGTGGCGGAGTACTCCGGCACGTCGCCGGTGTTGGTCACGTTCACGACGACGGCGAGCATGTGGTTGCCCGGCTCGGGCACGAGCCAGCCGAGCTCGTCGGCGACCGCGGCCTTCTCGACCGTCATCTCGAAGGGGCCGACCTCGACCGCCGTGCCGGGGGTGAGCGGGTCGGCGTGCGCCTGGGCCTCGCTCCACGCGCCGAACGGCGTGAGGGCGACGAGGGCTCCGGCGACACCGACCCCGACGCGCTGCAGCGTCGACATGTCGTCGACCACCGCCGCGACCACGCGCCGTCCGAGACGGAACGCGAGATCGGGTCCGTCGTTGCGGGCGTGCTTCATGGCCCACGATCGTAGCGGTGCACAAGGGACGTTCCGGGCGTACCGCTCGCGGGTTCCCGTCGGGAGTGGCGGGTCGCCGGAGTCAGGCCGCCTCCGGCGTGCCCTCCGCGAGCCTGCGCACCCGGTCGACGTCGGCGCCGGCCTGGAGCAGGAGGCGCCGCGCGGGGGAGTCGTCCCTTGTCAGCCCCAGCAGCACGTGCCCGCCCGTGATCTCGCGCGAGCCGAGCCGTACGGCCTCGCGGAGCGCGAGCTCGAGCGCCTTCCTGGCGTCGTGCCGGAAGGGGATCTGCCGGCGCCGCCGCCGCAGCATCCGCCCGGCCCGGGCCAGCGCGCCCTCGCCGAACGAGGCCTCGGTGCGGCGCTCCACCTCGGCGAGGTCGACGCCGACGGCGGCCAGCACGTCGGCGTCGAGCGCCTCGCCCGTCGCGATGCTCGCCCGGGCCCGTGCGCCGACGTCGGCCGGGTCGAGGCCGGCCCCGGCCAGCGCGTCGCGGGCCGGGCCGGGGCGCTCGGCGAGCGCGGCGAGCAGGTGACGCCCGTCGATCTGGTCGCTGTGGGCCTCCATGGCCACCTGCAGTGCCTCGGTGACCGCGGTGCGGGCGTCGGTGGTGAACTTCTCGAACATCAGAGCCTCCGGTTGTACTTCTTGTGCACCGCCTGCCGGGAGACGCCGAGCGCGTCGGCGACGTCCTGCCACGACCAGCCGAGCCGTCGGGCGCGCTCGACCTGGAGCACCTCGAGACGGTCGGCCAGCTCGCGCAGGGCCCGGACGGCGCGCAGACCCTCGGCGGGGTCGTCCCCGGCGGCGGATGCGGCGAGTGCTTGCTCGGTCATGTGTCAACCATGGTTGACGCGGTTCCGAATGTCAACCCTGGTTGACAGCGATGTGGCGACCGCCACGCAAGCAGCCGCGGAATACCGCCGCTACGTTCGGAACCACAAGCGATCCAGGGCTACGCTGTACCGGGATGTCTTGACGTCGAGACATCGCTTCAGCCGGGCTCAGGGCGACACGACGTCCGAGCCGCATCCCGATGGAAGGACGCAGCAGGGTGGACCTGTTCGAATACCAGGCGCGCGACATCTTCGAGAAGCACGGCGTGCCCGTGCTGGGCGGGGTTGTCGCGACGACCCCCGAGGAGGCACGCGAAGGCGCCGAGAAGCTGGGCGGCGGAACTGTCGTCGTGAAGGCCCAGGTCAAGACCGGTGGGCGCGGCAAGGCGGGCGGCGTGAAGCTGGCCCACTCGCCGGAAGAGGCCGCAGAGAAGGCCTCCGAGATCCTCGGCATGGACATCAAGGGCCACACGGTGCACCGCGTGATGATCGCCCAGGGCGCCAAGATCGCCGAGGAGTTCTACTTCTCCGTGCTCCTGGACCGGTCCAACCGCAACTACCTCGCCATGTGCTCCGTCGAGGGCGGCATGGAGATCGAGCAGCTCGCCGTCGAGCGTCCCGAGGCGCTGGCCCGCATCGCCGTCGACCCGGCCGTCGGCATCGACGAGGCCAAGGCTGCCGAGATCGTGGACGCGGCGGGCTTCGCCGACGACGTCAAGGCGAAGGTCGCGACCGTCATCCAGCAGCTCTGGACCGTGTTCGAGGCCGAGGACGCCACGCTGGTCGAGGTGAACCCGCTGGTCCGCACCGAGGACGGCGACATCGTGGCCCTCGACGGCAAGGTCACGCTCGACGAGAACGCGGGCTTCCGTCACGCGGACCACGCCGAGCTCGAGGACTCCGCTGCGGCCGACCCGCTGGAGGCCAAGGCCAAGGAGAACGACCTCAACTACGTCAAGCTCGACGGCGAGGTCGGCATCATCGGCAACGGCGCGGGCCTGGTCATGTCGACCCTCGACGTCGTCGCCTACGCGGGCGAGAAGCACGGGGGCGTCAAGCCCGCCAACTTCCTCGACATCGGTGGCGGCGCCAACGCGCAGGTCATGGCGAACGGCCTCGACGTGATCCTCAACGACGACCAGGTCAAGTCCGTGTTCGTCAACGTGTTCGGTGGCATCACCGCGTGCGACGAGGTCGCCAACGGCATCGTGGGCGCGCTGGACATCCTCGGCGACGAGGCCTCCAAGCCGCTGGTCGTGCGCCTCGACGGCAACAACGTCGAGCTGGGCCGCCAGATCCTGAACGAGCGCAACCACCCGCTCGTCACCCTCGCCGACACCATGGACGGCGGCGCCGACCTCGCGGCCGCCAAGGCCGCCGCCGCCTGATCGCCCCGCCGAAGACTTCGAAAGCAGAGACCAGAAGACAATGTCGATCTACCTGAACAAGGACTCGAAGATCATCGTCCAGGGCATCACGGGCGGCATGGGTGCCAAGCACACCGCCCTGATGCTGGACTCCGGCGCGCAGATCGTCGGCGGCGTCAACGCCCGCAAGGCCGGCACCACGGTCACCCACAAGGACGCCTCGGGCGCCGACGTCACCCTCCCGGTGTACGGCACCGTCAAGGAGGCCATGGCCGAGACCGGCGCGGACGTATCCGTCGTCTTCGTGCCCCCGGCCTTCACGAAGGACGCCTGCATCGAGGCCATCGACGCGGGCATCGGCCTGCTCGTGGTCATCACCGAGGGCGTACCGGTCCAGGACACGGCCGAGGTCTGGTCCTACCTCGACGGCAAGCAGACGCGCATGATCGGCCCGAACTGCCCCGGCATCATCACCCCGGGCGAGTCGCTGGCCGGCATCACGCCGCACACCATCACGGGCAAGGGCCCGATCGGCCTCGTGTCCAAGTCGGGCACGCTGACCTATCAGATGATGTACGAGCTCAAGGACTTCGGGTTCTCGACCGCCATCGGCATCGGCGGCGACCCGATCGTCGGCACCACGCACATCGACGCGCTCGAGGCCTTCGAGAACGACCCGGAGACCAAGGCGATCGTGATGATCGGCGAGATCGGCGGCGACGCCGAGGAGCGTGCCGCCGCGTACATCAAGGAGCACGTCACCAAGCCGGTCGTCGGCTACGTCGCGGGCTTCACCGCCCCCGAGGGCAAGACGATGGGCCACGCGGGCGCGATCGTGTCCGGCTCGTCCGGCACCGCGGCCGCCAAGAAGGAGGCCCTCGAGGCCGTCGGCGTCAAGGTCGGCAAGACGCCGTCCGAGACCGCCGCGCTCATGCGCGAGATCCTGCAGTCGCTCTGACGACTCGCTGACCACGAGGCCCCTCGCCCCGGCCGTGCCGGGGGAGGGGCCTCGTCGCGTGGCGAACCGGGCTTTTACCTCAGACCGCCCGGTCAGATCCATGCCCGGCCGTGATATCCGGGCAGGTTCACCCGGGGCGCGCCGGGGCAGGTCCCCCGTGTGACACGTGGCAGCGGGTGAAGATGAGGGCGTGAGCGCACCACCCCGACCGACCACCGCCCCTCGTGCCCCGGGTGCCCGGACGAGTCGTCCGGCGAGCAGGCCGACCGCCCGCCGGAGCCGGCTGGTCGACGAGCCCGCGCCGCCGGCCGGGCCGTCAGCCCTCGCGCAGGTCGTCACCGGCGTCCTCGCGTCGGCGCAGGCGCTGGTGCTGTCCCTCGCGGTGGTGGTGCTCCCCGCCGTCGTCGCCTACCTCGTCGGGACGGCGGCCCAGGCCGCGCCCGCCGACGGCGCCACCGACGCCGTCCAGGTGCGCTCCGCCGTCGAGATCGCCGCGGGCCTGTGGCTCCTCGGGCACGGCGTGCCGCTCACCGCCGACGGCGTCACCGTCTCCCTCGCCCCGCTCGGCATCGCGGTGCTCGCGCTGTTCACCGTCTACGCGTCGGCCAAGCGCTTCGCGGTGACGACCCTGCGCTGCTGGTCCGCCGGCACGGTCACGTACGCGGTGGGCACGACCGGCGTCGCCCTGCTCGCGGGGAGCGCGCCCGGCTGGTCGCTCGCCCTCGCGGCCGTCGGCGGCGTGGTCCTGGGCGGGCTCGGCACCGGCGTCGGGCTCCTCGCCCGCCCCGACGCGCCGGGAGCGGGCGCCCTGGGCGAGCGCGCCGAGGCCTTCGCCCTGCGCCGCACCGGCCGCGACCTCGTCCCCGCGACGCTCCGGCTCGGCCTGCGCGCGGGCACGCTGGCGACGGCGCTGCTCGTGGGTTCGTCGGCGTTGCTCGTGGTCGCGTGGGCGGTGGCGGGCCGGGCGACGTCGTCCGACATCATCACCGCCCTCGAACCGGGCTGGACCGGCGGGATCGTGTTCGCCGTGGCGCAGCTCGCGCTGCTGCCCAACCTCGTGCTCTGGGCGGCGTCCTGGCTCGCGGGGACGGGCTTCGCCGTCGGCGAGGGCACGAGCTTCACGCCGTTCGGCACGATCTCCGGCCCGCTGCCCGCGATCCCGCTGCTCGGCGCGCTGCCGGGCGAGGACTGGGCCAACGGGGTCAGCGCGTGGACGCCGGTGCTCGTGGTCGCGTGCGGCGTCGCGGCCGGGCTGTTCGCCTGGCGACGGCTCGAGCCGGAGCTGGTGCGCTGGACCGACGTCGCCTGGGTGCTCGCCGGCGTGCTCCTCACGCCGGGCGTGCTCATGCTCGCCGGGCAGTGGGTCGCCGCGGGGGCGGGCGGGCCCGGGCGGCTGTCGGAGGTCGGCGCGAACCCGCCGGCGTCCGCCGGCCTCATCGCCGGTGAGGTGCTCGCCGGTGCCCTCGCGGTGCTGGTCGGCGCCAAGGCCGACGCCTCCGGCGCCCTGGCGCGGGTGCGGGACCGCGCGGAGGACGCGCGGGACGGTGTGGGAGGCCTGTTCGGCGCCGCCGACGGTGCGGAGCCGGGCGGCCACGGCCCGCGGTCGGCCGGCCTCGGGGGCGACGCGGGGCAGGCGCCGGACCTGGGGCAGGCGCCCGACCCGGTGCAGGCGCCGGACCCGGTGCCGGGCGCCGGCGAGCCACCGGAGAGTGCGACGCCGGCGGAGGACGAGAGCAGCCCGGCCACCTCGGATCCCGGCGGGACGCACTCCGACTGACGCCGGATACCACGGTGCCCGACGTCGTAGGCTGGTCGCCGTGCAGACGCCCTCCGGTCACCCCGTCGAGTCCAGCCCCGCCAAGCGCCTCGTGGTCCTCGCCTCGGGCGGCGGCTCCAACCTCGCGGCCCTCCTCGCGGCGCACGGTGACCCGGCCTACGGCGCGCGTGTCGTCGGCGTCGTCTCGGACCGCCCCGACGCCGGAGCCCTCGACCTGGCGCGGGACGCCGGCGTCGCGTCCGCCGTCGTCGCGATGAAGGACTTCGACGACCGCGCGGCATGGAACGCCGGTGTGCTCGAGGCGATCTCGGTCTTCCAGCCCGACTACGTCGTCCTGGCCGGGTTCATGCGCATCCTGGCGCCGGAGGTCGTGCGGCGGTTCGAGGGGCGCATGATCAACACCCACCCCGCGCTGCTGCCGAGCTTCCCGGGCGCCCACGGCGTCCGCGACGCCCTCGTCCACGGCGTCAAGGTCACCGGCTGCACGGTCCACCTGGTCGACGACGGCGTCGACACCGGCCCGATCCTCGCCCAGGCCGCCGTCCCCGTGCACGACGGCGACGACGAGCCGGCCCTCACCGAGCGCATCAAGGTCGCCGAGCGCGCCCTCCTGGTCGAGACGGTCGGCCGCGTCGCCCGCGAGGGCCTCTACGTCACGGGCCGCCGAGCCACGATCGGCCGTTGAGCGCCGGCGGCGTCGCTCGCCGTCCCTCTCCTCGTCTTTGAACCCGATGTTTCTCGGCTTTGGGTGCCCTCAAAGCCGAGAAACATCGGGTTCAAAAGTGGGGTGGTGTGCGGTGCTCGACGCGCGCTGGAGGCGGTTGTCCACAGGGTGGTGCTCTTGATGGGTGATGGTGTCTGGTGGGCGCCACACTAGGGCGGTGCGTCCCCTCAAGCCTCTGCCGGTCCAGGTGGAGATCATCGCTTCCCGGCAGGAGCGGCTCGTCTCCGGCAGCCAGCTGGACGAGGTCGGCGTCGACGCGGACTGGCGGTACCGCCTGGTTCGGCAGGGCCGCCTGATCCGAGTGACCCGAGGGGTGTTCGACACGGATGTCGTGCCCGCGTCGCAGCGGTCGGGGCCAGGTCTGCTGGATCATCTGCGACGGCGCCCGGCGTGGGTCGGTCTGCTCGCCGGCGGTCCGGGGTCGACCGCCGTCGGCCTGTGCGCGCTGGCTCTGTACCGGGTGCAGGGGCTGCCGCGGACGATCCACCCCGAGGTCGTGCCGCCGGACGGGCGGTGGCGACGGGATCGCGACGGCGTCACGTTCCGCACGGTCGGCACGACGGCCACGACGCGGTTCGCCGGGGACTGGCAGATCGCGAGTGTCATCGACGCGCTGTCGCTCGCCATCGGGCAGATGCGTCGGGAGGACGCCGTCGCGGTGATGGACGATCTGCTGCGGACACGGGCCGCGACGCCGGTGGGGCTCGCCCAGGCGCACGACCTCGCGCGCGGCCACCGCGGTATCCAGGTCGCGCACCCGTGGTGGCAGCTTGCCGACGGGCGGGCCGAGT
>Ga0079224_100004168_pt1 | contig 18542 bp, 15 predicted proteins | sample Stecom2015_FD_80414 | JGI IMG/M metagenome (GOLD analysis project Ga0079224, IMG submission 80414) | Agricultural soil microbial communities from Utah to study Nitrogen management - Steer compost 2015 | ecosystem: Environmental > Terrestrial > Soil > Agricultural land | place: USA: Utah... | reverse complement strand
GGAGCCAGATCTCGTCGGACTCGGAGTCGACGGGAGAGAGCGACCAGTCGGTGTGGTCCCGCGTGGTGACAGTGCTGACGAGGTGCTGGCCGCCGAGGTATTCGGCTCCGGTCTTGACCCAATTGGTCTCGTCCACGCGAATGGTGAGGGAGGCCTCGGCGTGCTGGTGCCGGTGCTCGGGGCGGAAGCGCATGGCGACTTCGCCGTCGCCTTCCATCTTGAGGCCGTAAATGTAGGCGTGATCGCGCTGGTGCTCATCCCCTGCGCGGCGGAGGAAGGTGGACTTGATTTCGAAGTATGGATTGATCAATCCACCATCAACAGTCCATTGTACTTCTTCTGAAGGAGATTGCATGAACTAATCATGCCACACGCGAAGAGGACACATTCGGGCAAAACGGTCGACGTAACGCAAAGTTAATCAGGGTTTCGCGTCCGACATCACTGTGAAACGGCAGGTGATCAGCGGCCGCACGCATTCGGTGCGGTCTCGGTTACCCTTTTCGGAAAACGTTTCTCCATTGCGGTGAAGTCGGCCCCTTCGCCTCATGAGAATGCACGTGCATCGTAACGTGCTCATGCCACACGGAAAAAGCGAGTGTCCACAGGTTTCTTCGAGGCCTCTCCGCAATTCCTCTCAAGTGCCCACGCGGAGCGGGCGCGGTTCCATTTCCCGATCGAATCCCCTCTGCGCCGACCCGTGTTGCCCCTGAGGCGGGATCGACGGAGTGGTCGCACGAGTGTATGCCGTTCAAGAGCGGATCAGAGTGTCGAATCCGGCTCATGCCCGTGTCCTCCGCCTCGGCTCGACCGTTAAAGAGGGGTAGGAGTACGGAAGGGCACGGAAGCGATGGCGAATCGGGAGAGAGCGTGAACATGCAGCATTCGGTGAGGTCGGCTCCGCAGTTCCCGGGCGGACGCGGCCTGCCGCGCCAGGACCGCAGCGCGCCGCCCCGCCGCTCCTCGCGCCGCCCGGCCGAGGCCGCCGGTGCCGAGGGCCCCCGCGGCCGACGCACCGCGAGCGGCCCCTCCGGCGGCTTCTTCTCCCTCGACGCGCCACCGCCGCTCGAGGCCCCGCGCGGCATAGCCGAGATCACCGGCTGGGAGCTCGCCGCCGCCATGTGGCGCGAGCACCTCCCCGAGCAGCTGCTCGGCGTGGACTGCGCCTCCTGCGGCCAGGCCTGGCCCTGCGACGCCTGGGACATCGCCGACGACCTCCTCACCCAGTGCTGCGAGGCCGCCCGGCTGGACGCCGCCGAGGCCGCGGTCGAGAGCTGACCGGGCCTTCGACCCAGCTCGGCGTGCGCCGAGGTGCGCGAGACCGCTTGAGAAGCCCGGCCCGGGGAGCCTGTCGCGGCATGGTTTGCTCCGGGTGCGGCCGTCGTGTTCGGTCCGATCCGCGTGCGCATCCTGGTGCCGAGTGGGCGAAGAGCTCCAGGTGGAGGGCGCGGTCGAGGCCGGGTTGCAGTGCCGGTTCAGGAGTCGTGTCCCCGGCCCACCGGAGTCCCCCGGCCCACCGGAGTCCCCCGGCTGCGGGGCAGCGGCGGAGCCGCTGAGCACGCCTACGAGCCCTGCTCTGAGTGCGTCGGCCCCACCCACACCTGTTCCGGGCGCGTCGGCCTCACCTACACCTGTTCCGGGCGCGTCGGCCTCACCTACACCTGCCCGGGACGAGTCGGCCCCGAACTCGTGGTCGGGAACGGTGTCCGCAGGCGTGCTCAGCGGCTCCGCCGCTGCCCCGCAGCCATGGGGCCCCATGGGCCCGGGTCAGGAGGCCCTGCGGGCCCGGGTCAGGGGGATCCCTGCGGGTCCGGACCGGGAGGCCCGCACCGGATCGGAGGCCACGGGCTCCCGGCCGCGGCCCCGGAACGAAGTTGAGCCGAGGCGACTCAACTTTCGTGCGATTCGTCACACTCGACGGGGTCGCCTTGACAGCGGGAGGCTCCGGGAAGAACATTGAGTCTATCTGACTCAACTTGGTTCCGGGTCCCGCCCGGCCGGCTGAGGCACCGAGACATCTGTTTCCACTATTCCAGGAGATCAACATGGCACGTGCGGTCGGCATCGACCTCGGCACCACGAACTCCGTGGTCAGCGTCCTCGAGGGCGGGGAGGCCACGGTCATCACCAACGCTGAGGGAGCCAGGACCACCCCGTCCATCGTCGCGTTCGCCAAGAACGGCGAAGTCCTGGTCGGCGAGGTCGCCAAGCGCCAGGCGGTCACCAACCCCGACCGGACCATCCGCTCGGTGAAGCGCCACATGGGCACCGACTGGGCCGTCGACATCGACGGCAAGTCCTACACCGCGCAGGAGATCAGCGCGCGCATCCTCATGAAGCTCAAGCGCGACGCCGAGGCGTACCTGGGGGAGAACGTCACCGACGCGGTCGTCACCGTCCCGGCCTACTTCTCCGACGCCCAGCGCACCGCCACCAAGGAGGCGGGCGAGATCGCCGGGCTCAATGTCCTGCGCATCATCAACGAGCCCACCTCCGCCGCCCTGGCCTACGGCCTCGACAAGGGCGAGGAGGAGCAGACCATCCTCGTCTTCGACCTCGGCGGCGGCACCTTCGATGTCTCCCTGCTCGAGATCGCCGACGGCGTCATCCAGGTCAAGGCCACCAGCGGTGACAACCACCTCGGCGGCGACGACTGGGACGACCGCGTCATCCAGCACCTGGTCAAGACCTTCAACGGCCAGTACGGCGTGGACCTGGGCAAGGACAAGATGGCCATGCAGCGCCTCAAGGAGGCCGCGGAGAAGGCCAAGATCGAGCTGTCCAGCGCCACCAACACCTCGATCAACCTGCCCTACATCACCGCCGGTCCCGACGGCCCGCTGCACCTGGACGTCGGCCTCAGCCGCGCCGAGTTCGAGCAGATGACCTCCGACCTCCTCGACCGCTGCAAGAAGCCGTTCGAGCAGGCCGTGAAGGACGCCGGGATCAACGTCTCCGAGATCGACCACGTCATCCTCGTGGGCGGCTCGACCCGCATGCCCGCCGTCTCCGACCTGGTCAAGCGCCTCATCGGCCGCGACGCGCACAAGGGCGTCAACCCCGACGAGGTCGTCGCCGTCGGCGCCACCCTCCAGGCCGGCGTGCTCAAGGGCGAGGTCAAGGACGTCCTGCTCCTGGACGTCACGCCGCTGAGCCTCGGCATCGAGACCAAGGGCGGGATCTTCACCAAGCTCATCGAGCGCAACACCACGATCCCGACCAAGCGCTCGGAGGTCTTCACCACCGCCGACGACAACCAGCCGTCCGTGCTCATCCAGGTCTTCCAGGGCGAGCGCGAGATCGCGGCCTACAACAAGAAGCTCGGCACCTTCGAGCTCACCGGGCTCCCGCCCGCCCCGCGCGGCATGCCGCAGATCGAGGTCACCTTCGACATCGACGCGAACGGCATCGTCAACGTCTCGGCCAAGGACACCGCCACCGGCAAGGCCCAGTCGATGACGATCACCGGCGGCTCCAGCCTCGGCAAGGACGACATCCAGCGGATGATGGCCGAAGCCGAGGAGCACGCCGAGGAGGACCGCCAGCGCAGGGAGGAGGCCGAGACCCGCAACACCGGCGAGGGCCTGGTCTACCAGACCGAGAAGCTGCTGGCGGAGTCCGGAGACAAGATCCCCGAGGAGACCAAGGGCAAGATCAACGACGCCACCGCCACGCTGAAGTCCGCCCTGGCAGGATCGGATGTCGAGGCCATCAAGAAGGCCACCGACGAGCTGTCCAAGGTCAGCCAGGAGGCCGGCGCGGCCATGTACGCCGCCGCGCAGGCCGACCAGCAGGCCGCGGGCGGCGCGCCCGGCGCCGATGCCGGGACCGCAGATGACGCCGACGATGTGGTCGACGCCGAGATCGTCGACGACGACAAGGACCAGAAGTGAGTGACGAGGACAAACGCAAGGCCGACGAGTCCGGGGATCCGGAAGCAGCGGACCCGGACTCGGGCGGCGACGAGCACGCCGACACCGACGATGAGCTGACGGTCGAGGACATCCTCGCCGAGGCCCCCGACGACGGGCAGGCCGCCGAGGACACCGTCTCGGTCCTCCAGGCGACCGTGGAGGAGCGCACGAGGGACCTCCAGCGGCTCAACGCGGAGTTCCAGAACTACCGCAAGCGCGTCGAGCGCGACAAGGCCCGAGCCGGGGAGCTGGCGACGGGGGCGGTGCTCTCGAGCCTGCTGCCGATCCTGGACGACCTGGACCGCGCCCGCGAGCACGGCGACCTCACCGGGCCCTTCGGCTCGGTGGCCGAGCAGCTGATCAACACGCTCTCCAAGCAGGGCCTGGAGCCGTTCGGCGAGAAGGGCGACCCCTTCGACCCGACGATCCACGAGGCGGTCGCCCACATGCAGATGGGCGACGTCGACGGGCCGACGTGCATCGACGTCATGCGGCGCGGCTACCGCCTGGGGGACAAGCTGCTCCGCGCGGCCCTGGTGGCCGTGGCCGAGCCGCACGACGAACCGCTGGAGGAGCCGACGCCGGCCGAGCGGCCCGAGGCCGAAGAGTCGGAGGCCGAGGAGGTCGAAGAGACGCCCGGCGAGCCCGAAGCCGAGGGAGCGGCGGCGGCCGGCTCCGAGGACGAGGGCGGATCCGATGGCGAGACGGCGTCCGAGGAGGCCGACGCGGAGGCCGCCGACGAGGGCGAGGAAACCGCAAAGGATCCTAAAGATGAGAAGGACTCCTGAGTCCGCTCGCCGCAGCACACGATGAGAGTTGAGGGAGGCATCCGGTGGCATCGCAGGAATGGCTGGAGAAGGACTTCTACGCCGAACTCGGCGTGCCGCAGGATGCCTCCAAGAAGGACATCGAGCGGGCCTACCGCAAACTCGCCCGCGAGCTGCACCCCGACCACAACCGCGACCCCGACGCCGAGGAGCGCTTCAAGGGCGTCTCCGAGGCCTACTCGGTGCTCCACGACGACAAGCAGCGCGCCGAGTACGACCAGATCCAGCTGATGAAGTCCGGCCGGGGCGGCTTCGGCGGCTCTGGCGGACCCAACATCAGCTTCGACGACCTCTTCGGAGGCGGCGGAGGGGGCGGCGGCTTCGGCGATCTCTTCGGCGATCTCTTCGGACGCGGGCAGGGCGGGGCCCACCGGCGGCGCGGCGCGCGCCGCGGCAACGACCTGCGCACCAACATCACCCTCGACTTCGCCGACGCCGTCAAAGGCACCACCACCGATCTGCGGCTGCGCGCCCCCGGCGAATGCCGCAAGTGCCGCGGCACCGGCGCCGCGCCCGGCACCGAGCCCTCCCGTTGCCTGCGCTGCAACGGCTCCGGCCTGGTCACCGAGAACCAGGGCGCGTTCAGCTTCGCGCAGCCGTGCCCCGACTGCGAGGGCACCGGCAGCGTCGTCACCGACCCGTGCCCCGACTGCGGCGGCACCGGCGCGGTCACGGCCGAACGCGTCATCACCGTCCGCGTCCCCGCGGGCGTGAGCGACGGCCAGAGCATCAGGCTCGCCGGACGCGGCGCCCCCGGCGAGCGCGGCGGCTCCGCCGGGGACCTCCTCGTGCGCGTCGGCGTCCGCCCCCACCCCCTGTTCGCCCGCGAGGGCGACCACATCACCCTGCGGCTGCCGGTCTCCTTCCCCGAGGCCGCCACCGGGGCCCAGATCAGGGTCCCCACACTCGACGGGCCGGTCACCATGAAGATCCCCGCGGGCACGCCCACCGGGCGGGTCCTGCGCCTCAAGGGACGCGGCGTGCCCGGCAAAGGCGACCTGCTCGTCACCGTCGACGTCGAAGTGCCCGCCGAGCTCTCGCCCGAGGCCAGAGAGGCCCTCGAGAAGTACGCGGCCGCCGCCCCTCCGGCCGACCGCTCGAAACTGGAAGAGCTGACGGGCGGATGACGTTGCACCTGCTGATCGCACCGCGAGCCCGAACCGGAGGGGCGCACCCTCGGCCGGGCCCGCGGCGCCCTCCGATCCGAGCCCGATGGGAGTGAACCGTGACCGCCTCCGAGACCGCCGGGAGCGGCGACCGGCGCAAGGTCGCCCGAGACGACGTGCGTGAACCACGGGTGCGCACCGTGGTCGAGGTGACCTACCAGCGGCGGGGCCCCGCCGACGAGGTCGACTTCGACGCCAAGATCCTCGCCATCTCGGCCGCCGCCGAACTGGCCGGCATGCATCCGCAGACGCTGCGCCAGTACGACCGGATCGGCCTCGTCGAACCCGCCCGCACGCCGGGCGGCGGCCGCCGCTACTCCGCCCGCGACGTCGCCCAGCTGCGCGAGATCCAGCGGCTCAGCCAGGACGAGGGCGTCAACCTCGCCGGCATCAAGCGCATCATGGACCTCGAGCGGGAGGTCGCCGCCATGCGCGCCGAGCTCGCCGTGGCCGTCGAGGAGCTGCGCGGCGCCCGCGCCCAGCTGGCCGAGCTGCGCGCCATGGCCGGCCCGTTCCAGCGCCGCAGCACCGACATCGTGCTCTGGCAGGGCGAGCGGCGCTGAGCGGCCCTCACCGCGCGGGCGTCGGCACTGTGATCCCACAGCGCATACGGTTAGGATCTTCGCATGTCCGGAGAGAAACGAAGGCGGAGGCGACGCAAGGCCGCGTCCCCCTCCGCCGATGCCGAGCCCCATTCTCCGGGGCCCGGCGAAGAGCGTGACCCGTGCTTATCGCGGTCGGGCTCGCCATCATCCTGCTGGTCACCGCTGCCACGGGCTTCTTCGTGGCACTCGAGTTCGCCTACACCGCGGTCGACCGCTCCCGCCTCGAGGACATCGCCGCCGGCGGTGACGGCCGCCGCTCGGCCCGCGCCCGCCGGGCGCTGCAGATCTGCTCGCGGCTCTCCTTCGCCCTCTCGGGCGCGCAGCTCGGCATCACCGTCACCGCCCTGTTCGTCGGCTTCTTCGCCGAGCCGTACCTGGGCCGGGGCCTGGCCGACCTGCTCGGCGTGGCCGGGGTGCCCGCGGGCGTGGCGATCGCCCTCGGCGTCACCGCCGCGATGGTCGTCGCCAACGTCGTCCAGATGATCCTGGGCGAGCTGGGGCCCAAGAACCTCGCCATCGCCCGCACCGAGACCCTCGCGCTGGCGCTGGCCTCCTCCACCCACGTCTACCTCACCGTGTGCGGCCCGCTCATCCGCCTGTTCGACACCGCGTCGAACCGGCTGCTGAAGCTGCTCGGCATCCACGCCGTGGAAGAGCTCGAGCACAGCGCCACCCCCGAGGACCTGCACCGGATCATCGACGTCTCCCGCGACGAGGGCGCCCTCGACGAGAGCCTGTCCGCGCTGCTCGACCGGGGCCTGGACTTCTCCGAGATCGTCGCCGAGCAGGCCATGACCCCGCGCGTCAACGTCGACACCCTGCACGCCGAGGCCACCGTGGCCGACGCGGTCGAGGCGCTCGCCGGGGGGCACTCGCGCTTCCCGGTCGTCGGCGACGACGTCGACGACATCCGCGGCGTGATCGGCATCGGCCAGCTCATCGCGGTCCCGCGCGAGCGGCGCGGCACCGTCCTGCTCCGCGAGGTCGCCGACGCGGCGCTGCTGGTGCCCGCGTCGCTGCCGCTGCCCGCGCTGCTGGAGCGGATGCGCTCGGAGCACCGCCAGCTCGCGTGCGTCGTCGACGAGTTCGGCGGCTTCGCCGGGGTCGTCACCCTCGAGGACGTCGCCGAGGAGCTCGTCGGCGAGATCCGCGACGAGCAGGACCGCTTCGAGGCCGTCCCGGTCTCCCTGGCCGGGGGCGCGTGGCTCATCCCGGGCCGCTGGCGCATCGACGAGGTCGCCGACGCCACCGGCGTCGAACTGCCCGAAGGCGACCACTACGAGACGATCGCCGGCCTGGTCATGGCCGAACTCGGCCGCGTGGCCCGCCCCGGCGACATCGTGGAGGTGGACCTCGTGGAGGCGGCGGGCTCGGCGAGATCGGTGCGGCTGGTCGTCGTCTCCTGCTCCAGGCACGTGCCGCAGGCCATCGAGCTCCAGCCGCAGCGCGCCCGCGCCGGTGAGGGCCATGTCGAGGAGGAGGCACGATGAGCGCCGGCCCCGCCCTGTGGATCTCCCTGCTCCTGTTGATCGCCAACGCGTTCTTCGTGGCCGCCGAGTTCGCGCTCGTCGCCTCCCGGCCGCACCGCCTCGAGCAGGACGGCTCCCGGGCCGCCCGGGCGGCGCTGCGCGGCACCAAGCGGCTCTCGATCATGCTCGCGGGCGCCCAGCTGGGCATCACGGCCTGCACGGTGGGGCTCGGCGCGCTCGCCGAGCCGGCGCTGGCCCATCTGATCGAGGTGCCTCTGGCGCGCCTCGGCCTGGAGGCCGCCGCGCACCCGATCGCGTTCACCGTCGCGATGGTCGTGGTGGTGTTCCTGCACATGGTCGTCGGCGAGATGATGCCGAAGTCGTGGGCGATCACCCACCCCGAGTCCTCGGCGATGATCCTGATCTGGCCGTTCACCGCGTACGTGACGGTGACCAAGCCGATCCTGCTGGCGCTCAACGAGGGCGCCAACGCCATGCTGAAACTGTTCAAGGTGGAGCCGGCCGACGAGGTCGCGCAGGCGCACTCGCCGCAGGAGCTGCGGTACCTGCTGCGCTCCTCGGCCGAGGCCGGCGTCCTGGGCGAGCCCGAGCACCAGATCCTCGCCCACGCCATCGAAGTGCAGCGCCGCCCGGTGGGGGAGGTGGCGGTGCCGTGGGCCGAGGTCGTGACGATCGGCGAGGGCGCCACCGCCCTGGAGGCCGAGGAGCGCAGCCGCCGGACCGGCCGCTCCCGCCTGGTGGTGGTCGACGACGAGGGCCGGCCGATCGGGCTCGTGCACGTCCGCGAGGCGGTGCAGGCCGCGCCGGACGCGCGAGTGGCCGAGCTGGCCGCCGCGCCGCTCCTGGTGGCGGCCGACACGACCGTCTCGGGAGCGGTGACGCTGCTGCGCCGCCAGCGGGCGCAGCTGGCGCTCGTCACGGGCCCGGGCCGGGCGATCATCGGCCTGGTGGGCATGGAGGACCTGCTCGAGGAGATCATGGGCGAGTTCGAGGACGAGACCGACGCGGTCGGCTAGGGCGCGTCCTCTACGAGTCGAACATCAGGGCGGGGCCGGAGCGGACGGCTGGACGGAATCGGCGTCGGACACGCGTGGTGCGCGTGTCATCACCGTTTTCGCCGCCCGCAGGCGTGATCATGATTCATCGGCTTTTCCCGCGATCACGTCAACTCTGGAAGACCATGTCGAAATTCTTCGAGGAATCAGGGCCCGAATTCGCCGTCAGCATGCGCGGTTACGACCGCCATCAGGTCGACGAGTTCACCGCCCGGCTGCACCAGAACATCCAAGCCTGTGAGCAGCAGTGCGGTGAGGTCCGGTCCGCTTCGGACGCCGCCGAGATCCAATTGCGCCGCGCCGAGGCGCGCATAGCCGCGCTCGAGCGCCGCATCGCCGAGCGGGCCGAGCGGATCGCCGAGCGGGAGCAGCCGACCCTGGCCGGGCTCGGCACCCGCGTCGAGAAGCTGCTGCGTGTCTCCGAGCAGGAGGCCGCCGCTCAGCGCGAGGACGTCGGCCGCCGCGCCGCCGCCATGCGCGCCGAGGCGCAGGCCGAGGCCGAGTCCGTGATGCGCTCGGCTCGCGCCGAGGCCGCCGAGGCCGTCGCCGCGGCCGAGCGGGACGTGGTCGAAATCCGCTTCCGCGCCGTGAGCGAGGCCGCCGAGCTGCGTGAGAACGCCCGCCGCAACCACGATCTGGCGCGCGCCGACGCCGAGCGCGAGACGCAGGCCGCGCAGGCGCAGGCCCGCTCGGAGGCCGAGAAGGCGCGCAGCCGGGCGGAGCGCGAGATCGCCGTCCGGCGTTCGACGGCCGAGCGCGAGGCGACCGAGCTCAAGGCCCTGGCCGCGAGGGAGGCCGACGAGCAGTGGGCCTCGGCGCAGCGGCTCGCGGACGAGGCCGCCGAGTGCCGGGAGCGGCGCACGCAGGAGTTGGCCCTCGCCGAGGTCGACTCGCGCGAGCGGGCGCAGAAGGAGGAGGTCGAGCGCCACCAGCAGGCGGTCTCGGCGGCGCAGCTGATCGTCGCCGAGGCCGAGGAGCGGCTCGCGCTGGCCGAGGAACGGGCCCGCGCCGCCGAGAACCGGGCGGTCGAGCAGCGCGAGGAGGCCGATCGGCAGGTCAGGGACATGACCCAGCGCTCGGCGGACCAGGTCCGGTCGATCGCCGCCGATGCGAAGACGGAGGCGGAGCGGATTCGGCGCGAGGCCGTCGAGCGGGCCGAGAGGCTCGTCCAGCCGCTCGCCGAGGAGGTCGAGACGTTGCAGCGCCAGCGTGACAGCGCCGGGTCGAATCTGGGGGACCTGCACCGGCAGCTCGGTCTCGTCATCGGCGCCGAGGGGGGTGCCGAGCCGTCGTCGTCCGAGGCCACGAGGGTGTCGATCAGCCGGCAGCGCAGGCCTTCTGAACTGGACTCGACGCGGCAGCTGCGGATCGTCGGCTGAAATCGGGAGCGTCGAGGGGCGGCCGGTCCGGGGTCCGAGCGTGTGAGGGGCTGGCCGCTCTCGCCCCATACCTATATTATAAATAAACTGAACTATTAAGTCGGCGTACTGAGCCGCCACCGACGGCGAAGCTCGCGAGCCGTCCACCGAGACGAAACCACAGGAGACCCCGCATGCAGCGCCGCCTATCGCTGATCCCGCAGCCGCAGCACCTCGCCGACGCTGGAGGCGACCTCGACCTCTCCTCCCTCGGCGCCATCGTGGCCCCCGACCCCGAGACCACGGGCCTCGCCTGGCTCCTGTCCGACCTGCTCGCCCGCGGCACCGGCCTGCGCCTGGCCGTCCACTCCTCCTTCGACGGCCCCGCCGTGCGGCTCCGCCTCGAAGGCCCCCGACCCGACGACCTGACATGCGAATCCGAGGCCTACCGCCTCAGCGTCGACGCGGGCGGCGTCGACCTCGTCGCCGCCCACCCCGCGGGCGTCTCCCGCGGGATCGCCGCGCTCCGCCAGCTCCTTCCCGCCGACGCCCTCCGCGCCGCCCCCGCCGCGCGCCCCGTCCTCCCCTGCGTCGCGATCGAGGACGCGCCCCGCCTGCGCTGGCGCGGCGTCCATGTGGACGTGGCCAGGCACTTCCAGCCCAAGGAATTCGTGCTCGCCATGATCGACCGGGCCTGGCTCCACCGGCTCAACGTCGTCCACCTGCACCTCACCGACGACCAGGGCTGGCGCGTCGAGGTGCCCTCCAGGCCGAAGCTCGCCGAGACCGCCTCCTGGCGCACCGAGACCGTCGTCGGCCACGCCCGCGACGCCGCCGCCTTCGACGGCACCCCGCACGGCGGCTACTACACCACCGCCGACCTGCGCGAGATCGCCGCCTACGGGCGCGAGCGGCACATCATGATCGTCCCCGAGATCAACCTCCCCGGCCACACCCGCGCCGTCCTGGCCGCCTACCCCGAGCTCGGCACCGGGCACGGCGAAGGCGTCGCCACCACCTTCGGCGTGTTCGAAGAGGTCCTGGAGCCCACCGAGGAGTCGCTCGCCTTCGCCCGCGACGTCTTCGACGCCGTCGCCGAGGTCTTCGACGCCCCCTTCCTCCACATCGGCGGCGACGAGGTGCCCACCGTCCAGTGGGAGTCCTCCCCGGTGGCCGCCGAGCTCATGGAGCGCGAGGGCATCGCCGACGTGCGCGGCGTCCAGGCCTGGTTCACGCGGGCGTTCGCCGAGCACGTCGGCGCACTGGGGCGACGGGTCATCGGCTGGGACGAGATCCTCGACGGCGGCGCCCCGCGCGAAGCGGTGGTCTCGGTGTGGCGCAACGAGGCCTACGTCAAGAAGGCCGTCGAGGCCGGCCACGAGGTGATCGTCGCGCCCGAGCCGTACGTCTACTTCGACCACTACGAGAGCGACGGCGCGGACGAGCCGCTGCGCATCCACGGGCTCACGACCGTGGAGAAGGTGGCCGCGTGGGAGCCGGTGCCCGCCGGCGTCGACCCCGCCTCCGTGCTGGGCGCGCAATGCCAGCTGTGGTCGGAGTACATGACCTCCGCCCGCGACGTCGAGTACGGGGCGTTCCCGCGCCTGGCCGTGTTCGCCGACGTCCTCTGGGCCGCGCCCGAGACGCGCGAGGCCGCCCCGGTGCTCGAGCGCCTGGAGGGCCACCTGGCCCGCCTGGACGCCCTCGGCATCGAATACCGGCCGCTCGAAGGGCCGAAGCCGTGGCAGACCGGCGGCACCGGCGCCCGCAAGCGCTTCGCGCTGGCCTACGAGGAGCACCCGGCCGAGTAGCGGCCGGGCCCCCTGGCCTCGAAGCCGTGGGCGCGGCGCACGGGCCTCAGGACGAAAGCGCGGACGCGGAGTCTGGCAGGTCGACTCCGCGTCCGCTGTCATCCACCGTTCTTTCGGAGGGAAGGTCTGCGACGCTCTCTATGATGGGGTGGCCCCCGGCGGCGGCACTCGCCCCGTGCGGGTCAGCAGCGGGTCAGCGGCGAGAGCGCGCGCCGACGCCGGGGAGTCCGGTCGGCCGGCCTCACGGCCGTCCGTAGCCCTGGATGCTCATGATGTCCATGTCGGCGATCCGCACCACGTCACCGGTGTGCGGGGCGTGGATGATCTGGCCGTCGCCGATGTAGATGCCGTCGTGGCCCAGGCCGGAGTAGAAGACGATGTCGCCCGGCCGCAGCTCGTCCCTGGAGACCCTGGTGGTCTCGTTCCACTGCATCTGGACGTTGTGCGACAGGGAGACCCCCACGCTGGCCCAGGCGCCCTGCACCAGGCCCGAGCAGTCCCAGCTGTCGGGGCCGCCGGAACCGTACACATAGGGCTCGCCCAGCTGGTCGTACGCGAACTGGACCACGCCGGAGTCGCCGCTGTAGTTCGGGTTGCTCGGGGGCGGCGGGTCGGGGGTGACCTCTTCGAGGAGCACCTCGAGATCCTCGATCTCCGCCTCGATGTCGGCCTGCTGCTCCTCGAGTTCCGCGAGGATCTCGTCGGCGCTCTCCTGGAGCTCCTCGAGTTCGGCCATGCGGGTCTCGAACTCCTGGATCTGCGCGAGGTGGTCCTGCAGCTCGGCGTTCTCGGCGTCGCTGATGTTCTGCAAGCGCATCAGGCGGTCGGTGAAGTCGTCCGGGTCGCCCGAGAGGATCGAGTTCACCATGGCGAACTCGCCGCCGGTGTGCGCGGCGGCGGCGATGTCGGCCACCGCCTCGGTGCTCTCGAGCACCGCGGCCTCGAGATCGGGCATCTGCTCTTCGATCTCGGCTATGAGCTCGCCGACGTCCTCGAGCTCTTCCTTCTTGGCGTTGTAGTCCTCGATGACGTGCTCGAGCGCGGTGTTGCGCTCTTGGAGGTCGGCCTCGACCTCCTCGGGGGACGGCTGGGCCGTGGCCTGGCTCGCGGTCAGGACGGCCGCCGAGGACGGCAAGAGCACGGCGGCCGCCAGGGCGGCGGCCATTCGCCGGGTACGCACCAGTGATGCGCTCCTTCCTTCTGCCGCCTACCGGGTTAGCTGTCGGATTCGGGCGGGAAGAAGGTTCGCCCTACCCGCCCGGAGGCGGGATTCACCCCGATCTGCTCCGCGCGGGACGCGGCGTCGATCGCCCTGGTTCCCCGGTTCGCCTGCGCTGGGGCGCCTGGCGATTCGGCGGTGTCGCGCGGTGCCTGCGGGGTGCAGGCGAGGTTTCCGACGCGACGGCTTCACGTTAGAACCACTGCGGATGGATTGACAAGTGAAGGTGGAGAATTTCTCTTGGAATGGCACGGAATACTACGGCCCGCTCCACGGGAATGACGACCAGTTGCCGTTATACCCCCAGAGGGTATAGGCTGCGGGCATGGAGGGAGACACCATGGCGATCGGGGAGCCGGGCGGCGAAGCGGGCCACGGCCACGAATACTGGTACCACGGCGACAAGGCCGCGCTCCAGCGCCGCCTGAAGCGCATCGAGGGCCAGATCCGAGGGCTCCAGCGGATGGTCGAGGACGACCAGTACTGCATCGACATCCTGACCCAGATCTCGGCCTCCACCAAGGGCCTGCAGGCCGTGGCGCTCAACCTCCTGGAAGGCCACATCGCGCACTGCGTCGCCGAGGCGCAGACCAAGGGCGATCCGGCCGAAGCCGAAGCGAAAGTCAAGGAGGCCACTGACGCGGTCGCCAGGCTGCTCAGGACCTGATACCCGTAAGGAGCGGAACATGGAGACCACCTACCTCGTCAAGGGCATGACCTGCGGCCACTGCGCCGGCGCCGTCACCCAGGAGGTCTCGGCCCTGCCAGGCGTCGAGAACGTCGAGGTGGCCGTCGAGACCGGCCGCGTCACCGTCGTCAGCACCGAGGAGCTCGCCACCGACGCCGTCCGCGACGCGGTCGACGAGGCCGGCTACGAACTCCTCGGGGTCGCCTGAGCGGCGAACGCCGAACGCGCGCCCGCGAGGCGTCCGGACCCGCCGGACACCTCGCGGGCGTTTTCGGGTTGCGGTCCGTTCACCCGCTTGGCGTAGAGTCGGGCCCATGGCAGTCTCCGACGACGACCGCTCCGTCGAACTGAGCGACGACTACGCGGTGCTCCCGGACCAGACCTCCGACGAATCCGAGGTCGGCTGGGGCGAGGTGCCCCCGCACCGGCGCCCGCGTGCGAAGAAGGGCGCCCTCTCCGCCCGCGACCTGGAGCTCCTCGCCGAGCGTCCGCCCCACTGGGGCTGAGCGGCCGCAGCCCGGACCACGACGAGACCCGAGCGGCGGCGAAGCCGCCGCCCCGAGAGGCCGCGGGGCCTCGCGCCGCGCGCGGGCCCCATGGGTTCGGGCCCGGTGCCCTCTCCCCGGCGTCGTCCTCGGCACCGGGCCCGGCCCGCGGTCTCCGGGAGGCTTCCGCGGGCCGGGCCCGGCCGTGTCGAGCAACGGCTCCGGTGGTGCCGGGTCAGCCCTTCACGGCTCCGCCGGTCAGGCCGGAGACGATGTAGCGCTGGAGGCTCATGAACACCGTGACCGTCAGGATCGAGGTCAGGAGCGTTCCGGCGGCGAAGACCCCGAAGTAGCTCGCCGGCGAGTTCGCCGCCGTGAGCGTCTTGAGGCCGACTGCGAGCGTCATCTCCGGCCGGTCGGTCAGGAAGAGGCTCGCGAGGATGAAGTCGTTCATCGTCCCGACGAACGCCAGAATCCCCGAGATCGCGATGATCGGCGCCGAGAGCGGCAGGATCATCCCGAAGAAGATCTGGGCGTGGCTCGCCCCGTCGATCGTGGCCGCCTCGTCCAGCTCCTTCGGGATCGTGTCGAAGAAGCCCTTCATCAGCCACGTCGAGACGCCGAGCGCCCCGCCCATGTAGACGAGCATCAGACCCAGCTTCGAGTTCAGCCCGGCCACCGGGTAGTAGTCGCCGATGCTCCCGAAGATCAGGTACAGGGCCACCACCGACAAGAACGCCGGGAACATCTGGATCAGCAGCAGGAACAGCAGCATCGGCCGCCGTCCGGTGAAGCGGAACCGGCTGAAGGCGTACGCCGCCAGCGAGGAGATGAGGATCGAGATGAACGCCGCGGGCACGGCGATCACCAGCGAGTTCATGAACCAGCGTCCGAATGGGATGTTGTCCTCGGTGAACAGCCGCTCGAAGTTGCCCGTGCCGAACTCGCTGGGCAGCAGACTCGTGGCCGAGAGGGTGCCCTTCGGGTTGAACGCCGCCGAGACGACGTAGATGATCGGGATGAGCGCGAAGACGACCACCGCGAGCGCCACCGCGTGGCGCCAGCCGGTGTCGCGGGCCCACCTGGCGAAGCCCCGGCGGCCGCGCCCGGCCGCCGGGCGGGGACGCGCGGTGTCGGGAGTGCCGGTCATGAGTACACCTCCTCCTGGTTGCGGGTGGTCCGGAACATGAACGCGGAGATGGTCGCCACGATGATGAAGATGAACACGCTCACCGCGCTGGCGAAGCCGTAGTCGGCCGAGGAGGACCCGAAGGCCTGCCGGAACGCGTACGTGATGAGCAGGTCGGTGCCGCCGATCGCCTCGCCGGAGCGGAACGGCGCGCCGCCCGAGAGCAGCTCGATGATGTTGAAGTTGTTGAAGTTGAACGCGAAGCTGGAGATCAAGAGCGGGGTCAGCGCCACCAGCAGCAGCGGCAGGGTGATCTTGCGGAACGCGGTGAACCCGGTGGCCCCGTCGATCTCGGCCGCCTCCAGCGAGTCGGCCGGGAGGGCCTGGAGCGCGCCGAGGCTGATGAGGAACATGTAGGGGAAGCCGAGCCAGGTGTTGGCCACCAGGACCATCGTGCGCGCCGCCCACGTCTCGCCGTACCAGTTGACGCTCAGTCCCAGCAGGTCGTTGACGAGCCCGAAGTCGCGGTTGAACATCTGCGCCCACATGAGGATCATCGCGAACGACGGCATGGCGTAGGGCAGGATCATGACCGCGCGGTACGCCTTGGTGCCCCGCATGCCGGGCCGGTTGAGGGCCATGGCGACGCCGAGGCCGAGCGCGAAGGTCAGCAGCACCGACCCGGCGGCGAAGGCGATGTTCCACAAGAACACGCCGAAGAACGGGCCCCGGATGTCGGGGTCGGTCAGCACTGCCAGGTAGTTGTCGAAGCCGATCTGGACCTTCCAGCCGACCAGGGCGGCGTCGCCGTCCTCGGTCAGGAAGGTGCCGGTCTCGTCGTCGGCGTGCCAGACGACGCCGCTGGCCGAGTCGGTGATGCAGTCGCAGCCCTCGTCGTAGGAGCGGGTGGAGGCGCCCTCGAAGGCCGAGAGGCCCTGCACCCTGATGCCGGTCTCGGCGCCGGTGGGCACGGCCAGTTCGGCGAGTTCGCCCTGGCGCTCGTTCAGTTCGGCGAGGTCCCACACGGTGTAGCCGGGGGCGTCGGTGACGCGGCCGGACTCGTCGGTGCGGGCGTCCTCGAGTTCGCTCAGGCCCGCCTCGGTGCCGGCCCAGGTGGAGCCGTCCGCGGTGTCGGTCAGCAGCAGGGAGAGCTCGCCGTCGGCGGATTCGCCGACGGCGACGAGGTAGGTCGCGCCGCCGGGCGTCTGCTGGACGCCGGCGGCCACGATCGCCTCGATCGCCTGGTCCTTGCCGACCCGGTGCCCGTCACCGTAGTTGGTGAAGGACGTGCCGACGGTCAGGACCACCGGCAGGATCTGGAAGGCGATGAGCAGCAGCGTGCCCGGCACGAGGTACTTCACCGGGATGGCGCGCCGCTGCAGGTAGGTGTAGAAGACGATCGCGACGATCGCCGCCTCCAGCGCCAGGGCCCACCAGGCCCCGGCGCCGATGAGCGGCAACGCCGCCCAGACGGCCAGTCCGGTCACCAGGGCGAGCACGGCGATCTTGGCGATCATGCCCGCTGCGGTGGCCGAGCCGGCCGTCCGGGAACGTCGGTCGAGCACGGATTACGCTCCTTCGCTCTTCGGGGGGTTCTTGCCGGGCCGGGTGCTAGGAGGCGATCGCGTCGCGGATGCTCTGCGCCGCCGAGGTGGCGGCCTCCTCGCCGGTGGAGGCGCCGTCGATGGCGTCGGCCTCGGCGCGCCCGAAGGGCTCCCAGACGGCGTTCATCGCGGGGATGTTCGGCATCGGGACGGCGTCCTCGCCCGCGGCGGCGAAGCCCTGGATTTCAGCGTTGCCTTCAGCAAAGGTCTCGGCCGCAGTGGTCAATGCGGGCAGTCGGTTACCGGCCTCGGCAAGTTTGAGCTGGTCTTCCTCGCGGAGGACGTAGTTCGTGATGAGTTCTTGGGCGAAGGTGAGGTTCTTGGCACTGGACGACAAGAAGAACGCCTGGACACCGAGGAACGGCGCGGCCGGGCTCTGGCCCTCGAAGCCGGGGATGGCGGTGATCTCGTAGTTGAGCCCGGCGTTCTGAGCGTCGGCGACCGCCCAAGGGCCGGAGATCATGAACGCGGTCTTGCCGTCGACGAAGAACGGGATGACGTTCGAGGCGTCGTAGGTGGTCTTGAGAACTCCTGCTTCGCCCAGCTCGGCGAACTTCTCGAACGCGGCGATGCCGCCCTCGGAGTCGACGCCGATGTCGTCCGGGTCGAGGTTGCCCTGGCCGTCGTCGCCAAAGAGATAGCCGCCCATGGACGAGAACAAGGGGTAGCCGTTGTAGGCGTTGCCGTCGACGCCGATTTCCATGGTGAGGATCTCGTCGGTGTCGGCGTCGGTGCCCATCTGGACGAGTTCTTCGAACGTCGTCGGAGCATCAGAGATCAGGTCGGTGTTGCGGAACAGCGCCAGGTTCTCCAACGCATATGGGGCGCCCCATATCTGGCCATCGACGGTGACCGCCTTGACGCTGTCCTCGTTGAGAGCCGTCTTCTGGTCCTCAGTGAGCGTGATCGGGGTGATGACGCCATCGGCGGCCAGCTGTCCGGTCCAGTCGTGGGGACCGACCATGATGTCGGGGCCTTGGCCCTGCTCGGCGGCGGCGAGGAAGTCCTCGCGCAGGGTCTCGACGTGCTCTTCGACGGTGACCTTGACGCCGACGGCGGCCTCGAAGTCGGCCACGTACTCCTTCAGGATGGGGGTGCGGGTCTCGTCGGCCCAGATGACCAGCTCGCCGGAGAACTCCTGCTCGCCCGAGCCGGTGCTCTCGTCGCCGCCGTCGTCGTCGGATCCGCAGG